>Ga0207678_10000752_pt1 | contig 29608 bp, 33 predicted proteins | sample KBSC63metaG_FD_184319 | JGI IMG/M metagenome (GOLD analysis project Ga0207678, IMG submission 184319) | Corn rhizosphere microbial communities from Kellogg Biological Station, Michigan, USA - KBS C6-3 metaG (SPAdes) (version 2) | ecosystem: Host-associated > Plants > Roots > Rhizosphere > Soil ... | reverse complement strand
CCCGCCGCGACCGCGAAGGACGGAGGCGCCGAGGGGGCGGCGACGGACGTTCGGCCTCGTCCGGCGACGCAGCCCGCGGCGCCGCAGTCCCCCCTGGTAGACGAGATAGTGATCGCAGACGCCAGAGATCCGGTCGGGTTGGCGAGCCGCGTGGAGGCGGCCGGAGGGCCGGCTGATGTGACCGTCGTGTGCGTCGACGTAGCAGGCTGCGAGGGAGGGGCGATCCTGTCGACAAAGCAAGGCGGGACCGTGATCTTCTTTTCCATGGCCACGAGCTTCAGCGCCGCCGCCCTCGGCGCCGAGGGGCTAGCCGCCGATGTGACCATGCTGGTAGGAAACGGGTACGTCCCGGGCCACGCGGCCTTCGCGCTGGACCTCATCCGGACGACTCCATCGGTGCGGCAACTGTTCGAACGGCGGGTGACGTCATGACCGGCAAGCTGAACCTCGATCCGGCGCTCGTCGCCCGGGCCCGCGAGCTGGCCCGGCTGGCCGGGCAGCCGGTCACCGACCTGGCCCGGACGCACACCACGGTGTCGGTGGAGCGGGCGGTGCTGCGGCTGGCCGGCCTGGACGGGGCGGACGAGGACGGGATGCCGTGGGTGAACCGGCTCACCGACGCGGTCCGCGAATCGGTCGGGCTCGAGCACGGCGTCGCCCTGCCAGCGTGGGACGCGCTGCTCACCGGCGGTTATCCCGACCTGCGCACGCTGGCTGTCGACGCGGGCAGCGGCCTGGTCAAGTTCCGCCTGCCCATGGGGGCAGACGCCGACGCGGCCCGCGAATCGGCCGCCCGTTCGGTAAGAAAAGGCCTCGACCGGATCGATGCCCAGCGCGCCGAACGGGACCGGATGGTTGCCGCCACCTCCGACCCGCCGATGCCGTGGATCTACCTGATCGTCGCGACCGGGGACATCTACGAGGACATCCCGCAGGCGCAGGCGGCGGCGCGGGAGGGCGCCGACGTCATCGCGGTGATCAGGTCGACCGGTCAGTCGCTGCTCGACTACGTGCCGGAGGGCGCGACCCGCGAGGGCTACGCCGGGACGTACGCCACCCGGGAGAACTTCCGGCTGATGCGCGGCGCGCTCGACGACGTGTCCCGCGAGCTCGGCCGGTACGTCCGGCTGACCAACTACGCCTCGGGCCTGTGCATGCCGGAGATCGCCGCGCTGGCGGGGCTCGAGCGCCTCGACATGATGCTGAACGACTGCATGTACGGGATCATCTTCCGCGACATCAACCCGGTGCGGACGTTCATCGACCAGCGCTTCTCCCGGCAGGTGCACGCGCGGGCCGGCATCGTCATCAACACCGGCGAGGACAACTACCTGACCACCGCGGACGCGGTGGACGCGGCCCACACCGTGGTGGTGTCGCAGCTGCTGAACGAGTACTTCGGCCGCGAGGCGGGCCTGGCCGACGGCCAGCTCGGGCTCGGGCACGCGTTCGAGATCAACCCGGACGTGCCCGATTCCTTCCTGCTCGAACTGGCGCACGCCCAGCTGATCAGGGAGCTGTTCCCGGACGCGCCGCTGAAGTACATGCCGCCGACCAAGCACATGACCGGCAACGTGTTCGCCGGGTACCTGCTGGACGCGTTCTTCAACCTGGCCGGGGTGATGACCGATCAGTCCATCCTGCTCATCGGCATGATGACCGAGGGCATCCACACGCCGTTCCTGTCCGACCGCGACCTGGCCCTGGAGAACGTCCGGTACGTACGCCGCGCCGCCGGGCGGCTCGGCGAGTCGTTCCGGCCCGAACCGGACGGGTTCGTCGCCCAGCGCGCCCGGCAGGTGCTCGGCGAGGCCATCGACCTGCTCGGCAGGATCGGCTCGCAGGGGCTGCTGACCGCGATCGGCGAGGGGACGTTCGGCGTGACCAGGCGGCCGGCCGACGGCGGCCGCGGGCTGGACGGCGTGGTCAAGCAGGCCGGCGGCTACTACAACCCCGCGACCGAGATGCTGGAGGTGACCTCATGAGCCTGACCGGAATCGTGCGCCCCTACGGCGACACCACGGGGGACGGCCGGGTGCAGGTGTCGTTCACGCTGCCGGTCCCGTTCGGTGATGAGGCCGAACGGGCCCGGGCCGAAGGCGCCGCCCTGCAGCTCGCGGGCAAGATGGGCCTGGACCCCGCGATGGTGGTGCACGCCAAGGGGATGGGCCCCGACTTCACCTTCTTCATCGTCTACGGCCGGGTCAGCCATCTTGTCGATTTGTCGGCTATTACCGTGGCCGAACGGGAGTTCCCGGTGCTGCCCGCCGCCGAGGTGAACCTGCGGGTCCGCTCGGCGCTCGGCCGCAAGCTGGTCGTGGTCGGCGCCTGCATCGGCACCGACGCGCACACGGTCGGCATCGACGCCATCCTCAACGTCAAGGGGCACGCGGGGGAGAAGGGCCTGGAGTACTACCGGGAGATCCGGGTGGTGAACATGGGGGCGCAGGTCGGCGTGGCCGATCTGGTCGCCCGGGCGATGGCCGAGCACGCCGACGCGGTGCTGGTCAGCCAGGTGGTGACCCAGCGCGACGCGCACCTCACGAATACCCGCGAGATGTCGGCGGCCTTCCATTCGGCGTTCGGCCTGGACCGGCCGCTGCTGGTGGTGGGCGGCCCGCGGTTCGATCCGGGCGCAGCGCACGACCTGGGCGTGGACAAGATCTTCGGCCGCGGCACCACGCCGGGCGAGGTCGCCAGCTACCTGGTGCACGCGCTGGCCGCACCTTCGGGAAGGCCAGGGGGGTCCGGGGGGATGGCGTCCCCCCGGGAAGGAGCAGCATGACTGCCGGCCTGACTGTGACCCACCGCAGGTACGTGACGTACGCGGACGCCCACTACGGCGGGAACCTGGTCAACGGGGCGTACGTGCTGGACCTGTTCGGCGATGTGGGCACTGAGGCGTCTATCCGGATGGACGGTGACGAAGGTTTGCTGGCGTCATATTCCGACGTGCAGTTCCGCGCGCCGGTGCGGGCCGGTGACGTCATCGAGGTGACGGCTACGGTCACCGCGGTCGGGCGCCGCAGCCGCCAGCTACGGTTCGAGGCCCAGGTGGTATGCCGGGCCGATCCGGCCCGGGGCGACTCGGCGGCGACGGTGCTCGCCGAGCCGATCGTCGTGGTCACCGCGACCGGGACCGTGGTGGTGCCGCCGCCCGCTGGCTGACCCCTTCGGCCCTCTTCAGCGCCGGAGCCTGTCGGGTTACGATAGAAGCGCTCCGAAGGTGGTGGCGGGCATGCAGAGGTTCAAATACCAGGCCCTGGTGACGCCCTTCGCGGACGATGACGACGACGCGCGCTCGAAGCTCAGCTCGGGCTCGCACCGGATGGTGCTGCGCGCCGAGAACAGCGAGACCCACCGCAGCCAGGTCTTCCAGGCCCTGGTCGACGGCGAGGAGGGCGGGCCGTTCCGGGTCGGCAGCCCTCAGATCATGGTTACGCTGCGGGTCATCGGCGACGACGTCTCCGATTATTTCGAAATCGGCAGTCACTTCAGCCTCTGGTCCGGGCATGATCTCGGGCGGGGCGTGGTGACCCGGCGGCTTCATCTGTAGGCCCGTAGCTGTAGATCCGTGGCTGGTCACCGCTATGGTGCAACGGTGACCACATCTTCGGAACCGGCCGCGGGGCTGCTGCCGGCCACGCGCCGGGCGCTGACGCACCGGGTCGCCGTCGGCCAGGCCGAAGGCCGGACGCCGTCGCTGGCCGCGGCGGTGGTCCGGGACGGCGGCCAGGCCTGGTTCGGGTCCCGGAGCATGCTGGCCGGGCACGAGCCCGACGGCGACACCCAGTTCCGCATCGGCTCGCTGACCAAGACGTTTATCGCGGTGCTGGTCATGCGGCTGCGCGACGAGGGCCGCCTGGACCTTGCCGACCCGCTGGGCAAGCACCTGGACGCGGGCCCAATGGGAGGCCGAGCGGCGGGCGCGACGATCGCCCAGCTGCTCGCGCACACCGCTGGCCTGGCCTCGGAGACCCCGGGGCCGTGGTGGGAACGGAGCCCCGGTGAGCTCCGGCCTGGGCTGGCCGACATCCTGAGCCCGGCGCCGCATCCGGCCGGCCGGGTGTTCCACTACTCCAACCCCGGCTACGGGCTGCTCGGCGCGCTGATCGGCCAGCTGCGCGGGCACGGCTGGGAGGACGCGCTGCGGCAGGAGATCCTGGACCCGCTCGGCATGGGCCGTACCACCCTGGCGCCACAGGAGCCGCACGCGCGCGGTTTCGCGGTGCATCCGTGGGCGGACGTCATGCAGCTCGAGCCGGCCGATCCCGCCGGGCTGATGGCGCCGGCGGGGGAGCTCTGGTCGACCGCGGAGGACCTGTGCCGGTTCGCCGTCTTCCTGCTGGACGGCGACGACCGGGTGCTGCCCGCGGCGACGCTGGCCGAGATGCGCACGCCGGCCTCGCCGCCCGGCGACGAGGCCTGGGCCGGCGGATACGGGCTCGGCCTGCAGCTGTTCCGCCACGACGGGCGGGTGCTGTACGGCCATTCCGGCTCGATGCCGGGCTTCCTGGCCACGCTGTGCGTGAGCGCCGCCGACGGCGTCGGCGCCATTACCCTGGCCAACGCCACGTCGGGTCCCGACATCAGCGGGATCGCCCTCGACCTGGTGCGGATCGTGACCGACAACGAGCCGCGCCTGCCAGACCGCTGGCAGCCGTTGGCAGAGGTCGACCAGGCGCTGCTCGCGCTGACCGGCCCGTGGTACTGGGGACCGCGTGCCTATGTGCTGCGCCTTATCGCCGACCGGGGCCTGGAGCTCGGCCCGGCGACGGGCCGGGGCCGCGCCTCCCAGTTCCGGGCCCAATCCGACGGCACCTGGACCGGCCTGGACGGCTACTACGCCGGCGAGACCCTCCGCCTGGTCCGCGGCACCGACGGCACGGTGGATCATCTCGACCTGGGCTCGTTCGTCTTCACCCGGGAGCCCTACGGCCCGGACGGACCGCTGGCCGCCCGCCCGGACCCCGAGGGCTGGCGAGCGTTCTTAGTGAGAGCCCGCTCATGCGGCCGGGACGCAGCGGGCGATGAGCTCGGCGAGCTGGCGGGCGATGCTCCCGTCCGGGTCGAGGTTCGGGTTGAAGATCGTCACGTCCAGGCCGCGGGCGTCTGGCCTGCCGAGCAGGCCCTGCAGCAGTTCGGCCGCTTCATCCCAGCTCAGGCCGCCTGGGTGGCGGTAGTCGACGGCGGGCATGATGGCGTCATCGAGGACATCCACGTCGAGGTGCACCCAGAAACCCTGCAATCCTGGCCTGGTCACGGTGGCCAGCGCCCGGTCGAGGATCAGCGGGATGGTCCCGGCGCGCAGGTCCCGGTAGTCCAGCACGGTGATGCCGCTGTCCCGGACGTGTTCGGTGCCGAACCGGTCGTTGTCGTCGAGGACCCGGTAACCGGCCAGCACGACGTCCTCGGCCCGCACCAGCGGCGCCAGCCCGTCCAGGTCGGCGAGCGGCCGGGGGCCGCGGCCGGTGGCGAGGGCCAGGTCCAGCGAGGCGACCTCTCCGTGCGGCTCGTCCGCGGGGTGCTGGAAGTCGGCGTGCCCGTCCAGGTAGACCAGGCCGTAGCGGCCCCGCCGCCGCAGGGCCAGCAGCGGGCCCAGGACAATGCTGCAGTCGCCGCCCAGCACCACGGGCAGCCGGCCGGCCTGCAGCGCGGACTCGATGACACCGGCCAGGGAGAAGGCCACCTCGGCGATGCCGCCGGGGTTGAGGACACCGGTGGCCGTGTCGCGCCGGTCGTCATAGGCAGGCACCGCCACGTGCTGCGCGTCGTCGCAGCCCAGCCGGGCATGCAGGCCGGCGGCCCGCAGCGCCGCGGGCGCCCGTTCCACCCCGCTGGGGCGCAGTCCCAGCGGCGAGGGGACCTCGACGATCAGCGGACGCATCCGCGCCTCCACCCAGACTCGGCTCCGAGCCGATCGTAACCCCGGCTGAACCGGCGGCCAGGCGGCTTCGGCCCTCATATGGGATACCTCGTGGGTTCGGTGGTGTAGGTACGCCCGGCCGGGGTGGTCCACCGGAAGGTACCGTCCGGGAGCTGGTCGACCTTCCACTTGGGGTGCTGCTTGAGCCGATGGTCGTGACGGCACTTCGGGCCGCCATTACAGAGGCAGGTCCGTCCGCCCGCTTCGTATGGCGTGTTGTGCTCGAAGTCGCATCGGCTGGCGGGTCGCCGGCAGACCGGGCTGGTACAGGTGGCGTGCCGGACCTGGGACAGATGCTTCAGCTTGACGCCCGGATCATGGCCGCGGCTTTCAAACCGGTGGTCGCAGTCCTGGGTGGTCAGCGGGTCGAGGGTAACCAGCAGGTCCGGCCCGTTCCCGGGGGTGTGCAGCCGCCAAGTGCCGTAGCCGCCGGGCGGCCCGTCCCGGCTGGCCGGGGTGAAGGTGAACCCCGGCGGCCCTGGTCCCGCGCGCTTCCTGTGGCTCTTGGGTTCGGGACGTGCGCAGCCGTGCCCGATAGCGTGGCCGTGCTCGTCGGTCACGGTCACGCACCAGGTGCTCTTGGGGTTGGCCGCGGCGGCAGTGGCCAGGTCGCGCGCCAGCCAGGGGTCGATGGGGCCGAGCCCGGCAAGCTCGCCCGGCCGTCCGGCCAGGCTAGTCAGGGTGGCCAGCGGGACGGTCAGGTTGGCCCGCCCGGCGAACCCGCCCGGTGCCGCCGAGGGCGGTGGGCCGTCCGAGTCTCCGGGCCCCTGCCCGCCGGAACCGCCATCCCCGCCTCCCTCTGCGTTGCCGTGGCGAGGGCGGGAATCCTTGCCCAGGAGCAGGTCCAGGTAGGCGCGGGCGCGCAGCTCGTCCATGCCGCCCTCCAGGCCCGCCTTACGCAGTTCGGCCGCCCAGGCCGCGATCCGCTGGTCTGCGGCCAGTACCTCGTCCGGCGGGAGCTCGCGGCCCATCAAGGCGGCGTTGCCGGAGTCCTCGGTCCACCGCTCTACCCGGGCCTCCCGGGTGGCCGCCTCCCGGCGCTCCTTCGCCTTCTCGGGGGCGACTTCCATGACGGCGCGGGCTATGGCGGCGCGCAGCCCGCCCGGGGTCAGCCGGCCCGCCCGGTCCAGGACTGCGGCCTCGGCGGCGCGGGACTCAGCTTTATCCAGCAGCGCGGTCGCTTGGGCGATCAGCTGGGCCTTGTACCGCGAGACGATCCCGTCACGCAGCGCCGCGGCGGTGCCGGGCAGCCGGACCGCCAGGTCCCGGGCCAGGTCGAGCAGCGTCCCGGCCGCGGCGCGGGACTCGGCCAGCGCGCTGGCCAGTTCGTCGTCGATGAACTCCGCATAGGTCTCCGGCATCCGTCCTGGACCCTCGGGCTGCCGGTCGTTCCCGGGGTTGCGCCGGTACAGCTCCGCGACAGCGGCGAGCTTGCGGGCGGCCATGTGGGCTTCGAGGCGGTCCCATGCGGACAACACCCCGAGCAGCTCGTCGTCCGATACGCCCTGATAGGAGTCATCGTCCCCGGCCGCCGCGTCCGCGGACAGGGCCAGGCCAGGGCAGGCGGGCATGACATCCAGCGCCATCCCGGAACCGAACGACGCTGCCCGGCTCGCGGATTCTCCCGGGTAGACCCGTGCCGAGCCGAGCTGCCCCGGACCGCGCCGACCCGCTACCGCGGCCCAGACGGCGGGCCCGGCCGCAGCGCCTTCGCGCGCCTCGGCGAGCTCCTCGGCGGTCGGCAGGGTGAAATCCTCCCCGTCCTCATTGGCGTCGAGGTCAGGCGGCTCGTCGTGCTCACAGACCCAGTCCAGCCACGCCTCGCGCTCCTCCGGCGTCATCGGATCCGGTCGCGACCAGGCGGGATCATCGTCCCACCTCGGGTTTGCGGGAACCGGTTCCGGAGGCATGTACCACCACCCGTTCGGGATATCAGGTCATGTAGAACATGATAGCGAAATCCTCGTTTAATCTCAACAGGAAATGCCCAGTTGAGTAAGAATTTAGAACAAGGAAGCTAGAGTTCATCATGTGACGGAAGGGTGCAGCGGGGGAGCGGGCGGCTACGTGGTCGCGGCGGTAATGCGGTAGCGCGTCATCGGGCCTAGGAGGCCGGGGACCACGGCGTACGGGGTCATGCCAAGGCGCCTGACGACGGCGACCGAGGCGGCGTTGCCCTCGTCGACTTCCGCCAGTACCTCGGGCAGGCCGAGGGGACCGAGGCCGTACTCCACCACGGCCCGGGCGGCCTCGGTGGCGTACCCGTGACCCCACGCGCCGGGCGCCAGGCTGTAGAAGATCTCCAGGCCGGAGCTCCCCAGCGGCCGCAGCCCCGCCGTGCCGATGAGGCCGGTCGCGGAGCCGAGCTCGATGAGCCAGACGCCGAAGCCGCGCGCGGCGAAGTCGCCGATGCTTTCCTCGATGGTCTCCGCCACCTCGACCCCGGACAGCGCCGCGCCGTCGAATAGGAACCGCCGGACATCCGGCTGCGTCCAGTGGGCCAGCACCGCGGCGTGGTCGTCGGTCGTTACCGGGCGCAGCACCAGGCGTTCGGTGCTGAGCAGATGGTCCACGCCGCCAGACTACCGCCGCTCTGGCCTGCGGATAGGGCCAAGGGCTACCATAGCTACTGCGTCGTGGCACCTTAGTCGGACATTTCATATACCAGTTCGGAGACAAGCCCATGGTGGTAAGCGTTCGGCGGCACCAGCACACGCACCTGCCCAGGCGCCGCAGCGGACACACCACCACGGTCACCATCGGCGCCGAACGCTTCTGCCTCACCGCCAACCAGCAGCACGACGGGAGCCTCGGCGAGGTCTTCATCCACTGGGGTAAGCACGGCACCAGCGCGGCCGGCCTGGTGAACGCCTACGCCGTTGCCTTGTCGCTCGGGCTGCAGCATCAGGTGCCGCTGGCCGAGCTGATCCGGCCCGGGCTCGACCAGTTCTTCGTGCCCAACGGGCACACCGACGACCCGGAGATCCCGCGGGTCCGCTCCGCGGTCGACTACATCGCGCGGCGCCTGGCCATCGACTGGCTGCCCCGTACCGAGCGGGCCGAGCTGGGCGTCTACACGCTGACCGAGCGCGTTCACCGGGCGCGCACCTGGCTCACCGAGGCCGAGCGCCTTACGGGCGCGGCTCTCCCGGCCGGAGCTGCACGTCCACGGTGACGTCCAGGGTTTCGGGATGGACGGTCAGCCGGAACCCGCCGCTGTTGTAGCCGCTGTTGTAGATCGTGCCGGGCGTGGCGTGCACGGTCGCGCCGCCGTGGCGCGGGTAGGAGATCGCGACGCCGGTCAGGTCGCACAAGGCGTGCGGGATGGTGACCGGGAAGTGCCGGACGATGACACGGCTTCCCGGGCGGCCGCACGCGGGCCGGAACTCCTCCGGGACCTGCGCCGTCTCGTCGTCCATGCCTCCTAGCCTCGCACGGCGGCGGTGAGAATCTAGCTCTGCATGCTGAAGGTGAACATCTTCGCGGGCTCGATCCGCGCCGCCACCGCGTCCAGCGCGTCCAGCCAGCTCTCGAACTCCGGTCCCTGCCTGGGCACGTACCAGTCCAGCATGGCCTGGCGCAGCTCGGCGGCGGCCGGGTCGCGCAGCTCCAGGAGCTCGGCCCGGCCGTGCACGGTCACGGCCAGCTCTTCCCCGGGCAGGTGAGTGGCGCTGACCGCGGGCCGGGCGGCCAGGTGGCGCATCCGCACCGAGTTCCGGCCGGAGCTGAACCAGAACGTCCCGTGCAGGAAATAGCCGTCCACCGGCCCGGCCAGCGGCCGCCCGTCGGCGGTCACCGTGGCCACGGTGAGCAGCCGCATCCCCTCCAGCCGCCCGGCCAGGTCCGCGGCGGACAGCCGGCGCTCCCCGGTGATGATGCCGCGCAGGTGCTCACCCGCGCCCGCCATGCTGTTGTCCAGAAGTCGCTGCAGGCTACCGAGTTCTTCAGGCGTCTCGAGCATCCGCCGATTACATCACGGCGGTCCGACATTCATGACCCCGAACGGGCCGGGTATCCCGCCCTGCCCTAGCCGATCTCGGCGGCCAGGGCGGAGAGCTTGGCCGCCGGGACCTCGTCGGTGGTGAAGTAGACCAGCGTCTGCTCCGGGTTGTCTGCGACCTGCAGCACGGTGTGCTGGAAGGCTACGTCGCCCAGGGCCGGGTGGTGCAGGTGCTTGGTCCCGCCGCCGATCGCGGCCACGTCGTACCGTGGCCACCAGGCGCGTACCTCCGGGCTGGCCTGGTGCAGCCGCTCGATCAGGTCGGTAAAGTCCGGGTCGTCCGGCCTGCGGCCGGCCGCGGCGCGGAACCGCCCGAGCATGCCGGACGCTTCCTCCTCCCAGTGCACGTAGACCTTCCGCGCCCCGGGGTCGGTGAACATCCACCAGACCAGGTTGCGGTCGCCGCTCTCGCGGGCCGACCAGTCGGTCAACAGCGCCCGGGCGGTCCGGTTCGCCGCCAGCACATCCCACCGCCTGCCCTTCAGGTACGCCGGGAAGGGATCGAGCCGGCCCACCAGCGCGCCGACCACCGGATCCACCGTCTCAGCCTGCGCCCGGTCCTCGGCCGCCAGCGTGATCCCGGCCAGCTGGAACAGGTACGCGCGCTCGGCCGAGCTCAGCCGCAGCGCGCTGGCCAGGGCGGTCACCACCTGCCGGGAGGGCCGGACGTCGCGGCCCTGCTCCAGGAACGTGTAGTAGGTGGTCGACACGCCGGCCAGCTGGGCCACCTCCTCGCGGCGCAGCCCGGCGGTCCGGCGGCGGGTGCCCGCGGGCAGGCCCACGTCGGCCGGGGTCAGCCGGTCGCGGCGCGACCTCAGCAGGTCGGCGAGCTCGCTGCGTGAACCCGACTGCGAGCCCGGGCGGGCGGCGTCCGAGACCATGGTACTGACATTACTAGTAAAAACCTGATCAGAATACTAGTTCCCGAGCGTGGCATGCTGGCCCTCGTGACGACAGCGGACGATACCTCCAGCGAGCTGACGCTCATGGTCAACGGGACCGCGCACCGGCTCCGCCTGGACCACAGGACCACCCTGCTCGACGCGCTGCGCGAGCACCTCGGGCTGACCGGAACCAAGAAGGGCTGCGACCACGGCCAGTGCGGAGCCTGCACGGTGCTGGTCGATGGCCGGCGGGTGAACAGCTGCCTGCTGCTGGCGGTGATGGCGCGGGAGGCCGGGATCACCACCATTGAGGGCCTGGCCGCCCCGGACGGCGAGCTCCACCCGCTGCAGGCCGCGTTCGTCGAGCACGATGCGCTGCAGTGCGGGTACTGCACGCCCGGGCAGATCTGCTCGGCGACGGCCATGCTCGGTGAGGCCGCGGCGGGCTGGCCGAGCGCGGTCAGCGCCAGCCTGACCGGGGAGACCGGCCCGGTCACGCTGGACGCGGCCGAGATCCGGGAGCGGATGAGCGGAAACCTGTGCCGGTGCGGTGCCTACGTCAACATCCTCGCCGCGATCACGGACGTGGCCCGGGAGGTCCCATGAGGCCGTTCGGCTACCTGACGCCGCGCGATCCGGCCGCGGCGATCGCCGCCGTGACCGGGCGGCCCGGGGCCACCTTCGTGGCCGGCGGGACCAACCTGGTCGACCTGATGAAGCTCGGCGTCGCAGCTCCGGACCTGCTCGTCGACGTGACCGGGCTGCTGCCGGACCAGATCGAGCCGACGGCCGCCGGGGGGCTGCGGATCGGCGCCGGGGTCCGCAACAGCGACCTGGCCGCCGACCCGCGGGTCCGCGCCGCGTACCCGGTGCTGGCCCGGGCCGTGCTGGCCGGGGCGTCCGGCCAGCTGCGGAACATGGCCACGGTCGGCGGCAACCTGCTGCAGCGCACCCGCTGCCTGTACTTCCAGGACGTGACCAAGCCGTGCAACAAGCGGGACCCCGGCTCGGGCTGCCCGGCGCGGGCCGGCGACCACCGCAACCTGGCCATCCTGGGCGGGTCCCCGCACTGCGTGGCTACCCATCCCTCGGACATGGCGGTGGCGCTGGCCGCGCTGGACGCCGTGGTACATGTCGAGGGATCGGCCGGGCCGCGGGCAGTGCCTATCACTGGCCCGCTCGGCGGCCTGTACCGGCTGCCCGGTGACGAGCCGGACCGGGAGACCACGCTCGAGCGCGGCGACCTGATCACCGCCGTGGAGCTCCCGCCGCTGGGCTGCGCGCGGAACTCGGCGTACCGGAAGGTACGGGACCGGGCCTCGTACGCGTTCGCCGTGGTGTCGGTCGCGGCCGCGCTCGACGTGGCCGACGACAAGGTCAGGGACGTGCGGCTCGCCATCGGCGCGGTGGCGCCGGTGCCGTGGCGCGCCCGGACCGCCGAGCGGGTGCTGGCCGGGCGGCCGGCCACGGCGCAGTGGTTCGGCCGCGCCGCCGACGCCGAACTAGCCGCGGCGGCACCGCTGCCGGACAACGCGTTCAAGCTCACCCTGGCCCGCAACGTCATCGTCCGGATGCTCTGTGAGCTAGCCCGGACGGGGCCAGCGGGCGCAGCGCCAGCCGGAGCTGGCTCGTGACGGGGCGGGTGGACGGGCCGGACAAGGTTACCGGCCGGGCCAGGTACGCCTTCGAGTACCCGGTCGACGGGGCCGCGTACGCATGGGCCGTGCCGTCGGTTATCGCCCGGGGGACGATTCGCTCGGTCGACGCCACCGGGGCCCTGGCCGTGCCGGGTGTGCTCGCCGTCATCACCGCGGACAACGCACCGCGGCTGCCCGGCACAGATGACCCTGAGCTGGCCCTGTTCCAGGGCAAGGCGGTCGCCTACCGCGGGCAGTTCGTGGCCGCGGTCGTGGCCGAGTCTCCGGAAGGGGCGCGCGAGGCGGCCGGGCGGGTCGTGATCGAGTACGACCAGGCGGCGCACGACGTGACGCTGACCGCGGACCACCCCGGCCTGTACAAGCCGGACTTCGTCAACCCCCGGTACGAGACCGACACCGCGGCCGGGGACTTCGACGGCGCGTTCGCCGCCGCCGCGGTCCGCGTGGATGCCACCTACCGGACCCCGGCCGAGCACAACCATCCCATGGAGCCGCACGCCACCGTGGCCGTCTGGGAGGGCGGCACGCTGACGGTGTATGACTCCACCCAGGGCCCGTCCCGCACGGCCGGGCAGGTCGCGGCGGTGTTCGGGCTGGAGCCCGGACAGGTCCGTGTGATCGCCGAGCACGTGGGCGGCGGCTTCGGCGCCAAGGGGATGCCGCGGGCCAACGTGATCCTCGCGGCCATGGCCGCGCGGGTGACCGGGCGCCCGGTCAAGTGCGCGGTCACCCGGTCCCAGATGTTCGCGGTGACGGGCCACCGGGCCCCGTCGATCCAGCGGGTGCGGCTCGGCGCCGGCCCGGACGGCAGGCTGACCGCGCTGTGCCACGACGTCATCGACCAGACCTCCACGCTCAAGGAGTTCACCGAGCAGTCGGCGGTGGCGACCCGGCACATGTACGCCGCGCCGCACCGGCGCACCACCCACCGCGTGGTCCGGCTGGACGTGCCCACGCCCTCCTGGATGCGGGCGCCGGGGGAGTGCCCGGGCATGTTCGCGCTGGAATCGGCCATGGACGAGCTGGCCGCGGCGTGCGGGATCGACCCGGTGGAGCTGCGGCTGCGGAACGAGCCCGCCGTGCACCCGGAGACCGGCCAGCCGTTCTCCAGCCGCCACCTGACGGCCTGCCTGCGCGAGGGCGCCGCGCGGTTCGGCTGGGCCGGCCGCGACCCGGCCCCCGGCGCGCGGCGCGAGGGCCGCTGGCTCACCGGGACCGGCGTCGCCGCCTCGACCTACCCGGCCCGGGCGATGCCCTCGCAGGCGCGGGTGACCGTGTCGCAGTCCGGGCGCTACCAGGTGCTGATCGCCGCGGCCGACATCGGCACCGGCGCGCGCACCGCGCTGCTCGTCGTGGCGGCCGAAACGCTCGGCGTGCCCGCGGCAGCGATCGACCTGCGCATCGGCGACAGCGCGCTGCCGCCCGCGATGATCGCCGGCGGCTCGATGGGCACCGCGTCCTGGACCTGGGCGGTGATCAAGGCGTGCCGCGCGCTGCGCGACCAGGTCCGCGCCAGGGACGGGGCCGTACCGCCGGGCGGGCTCAGCGCGCACGCCGACACCACGGCGGACGTCGGCGCGCTGGCATCGGGGCCGCTGGCCGGACGGGCCAGGTACGCCTTCGGCGCCCAGTTCGCCGAGGTGCGGGTGGACGCCGATACCGGGGAGGTGCGGGTGCCGCGGCTGCTCGGCGTGTTCGCGGCCGGCCGCATCGTCAGCCCCGCGCAGGCCAGGTCGCAGCTGATCGGCGGGATGACCATGGGACTGTCCATGGCGCTGCACGAGGAGAGCTCGATGGACCCGCAGTTCGGCGACTACCCCAACCACGACCTGGCCGGGTATCACATCGCGGCGCACGCCGACGTGCAGGACATCGACGCGGTGTGGATCGACGAGGAGGAGCCGGACCTCGGGCCCGCCGGGGCCAAGGGGGTCGGCGAGGTGGGCATCGTCGGCACGGCCGCCGCCATCGCCAGCGCGGTGTACCACGCCACCGGGATCCGGGTCCGCGACCTGCCGATCCGGCTCGACAAGCTGCTAAGCGGTCTCCCGTAGGCTCGTCGGGTGATCAAGGAGATGGACCTGACGCTGGCCGACGGCCGCACCTTGCATTGCTACGACAGCGGGGAAGCGGGCGGCCTCACGGTTTTCTGGCATCATGGCTCGCCGAATACCGGCATGCCGCCCGAGCCGCTGTTCCCGGCGGCGGCCGAGCGGGGGATCCGCTGGATCTCCTGCGACCGGCCCGGGTACATGAGCTCGACGGCCCGGCCGGACCGGGACAAGGCCTCGGCGGCCGCCGACGCGGCGGCCGTGGCCGACGCGCTCGGCGTCGGGGAGTTCGCGGTCCTGGGCCATTCCGGCGGCGGCTCGCACGCGCTGGCGTGCGGCGCGCTGCTGCCCGGCCGGGTGCTGGCCGTGGCCGAGGGATCCGGCCTGGCGCCCTTCGGCGCGGACGGGCTCGACTGGTTCGCCGGCATGACGGCCACCGGGGCGGCGGAGATACGCGCCGCGGTAGAGGGACGCGAGGCGCTCGAGCGCTACCTGGCCAGCCACGAGTTCGACATGGAGCAGTTCACCCCGGCGGACCAGGCCGCGCTGCAGGGGGACTGGGCCTGGCTGGCCCGCATTGCCGGGGTGGCCATGAAGGGGGATGGGGAGGCGGGTGGGGGCCCGGACGGCTTCATCGACGACGAACTGGGCGACGTCCGCCCGTGGGGCTTCGAGCCCGGGCAGGTGACGGTGCCGGTCCTGGTCTTCCACGGCGGGCAGGACCGGATGGTGCCGAGCGCGCATGGCGCCTGGCTGGCCGCCCGCTGCCCGGACGCGGAGCTGTGGCTGCGCCCGGACGACGGGCACGTCTCGGTCCTCGGCTCCTGCGCGGTGGCGGCCCTGGACTGGCTGGTCGCCCGGGCCTGAGGGCCGCCCACCGCTGTCGTCGGCGGAGCCGGTCAGCTCGCCGCGCTGCGCTGCTGGGGTGGCCGGCTGATCCTGGCGGAGAACAGGTCACGGAGGCTGACCACGCCGTGGACCCGCCGCCCTTCCACGATCGGCAGGTGCCGGAAACCGTTCAGGAGCATGATCTGGGCCGCCTCCTCCACCGGTGTGTCCGGGCTCGCGGCCTGGGGGTCCTTGGTCATCCAGGCGGACACAGGCACCATGGTGAGGTCCGAGCCCGATGCCGCGGCCTTGAGCACGTCCCGTTCGGTGAGGATGCCGGCCAGGAAAGTGCCCTGCATGACGAGGGCCGAGCCTACTTTCTCGCGCACCATCGCGGCGGCGGCCTCGGCCACCGGGCTGTCCGGGCTGGTGGATACCATCCGCGCGTCGACCAGGTCGCCGACCGTGAGCAGCCGGCGGGCTGTGTCAGCCACTTTCGCCGATTTCGAACAGTTCGGACTCGTCGTGCGGAGCCGACGGCCCGGCGAGCTCTTCGGACAGTAGCCGCCACAGCGAACCCGCCCACTCGGACAGCTGCGGCCACCGCATCCAGAACAGCTGGAGGGTCGTCTCGTCAAACTGGGTGTGCGCCTGCTCAGGAGATACCGAGTGGGTAAAGTCCTCGAGCTGGTGCATCAGGTCGAGGAACCGGTCAGCGCTGCCATCCATTCAATCACCTCCAGGGAGAGCCGAGCCCCGGCCACGACGGGGGTGGCCGGGGGGACGTCGGGAGACGTTAAGTGGGGTGATCCATACCCCGAAAGCACCACGCGCAAGAGGGCAGACGCTGCTTATTTTCCCTCGCCGGACGCGAAAGGTCTAGACCCCTGAGGCAACTAGAGTCAACCGAGGGCGGGCCGTGACCAGCGAGCCACGGGTGAGGTAGGGCCACGCCTGGGCCGTCGCCGTGCCCAGGCCGCCTCCGTTACACAAGGTAGTCAACTAGTGGCACTAAGTAGTCAAAGATGGGTTGACGGCTGACATCGCCGGGATCAGGGGTAAGTTTCTGATCAGTCCAGCACCGGGCTCGCCAGCCAGACCGGCAGGCTGATCAGGTCCGGGCTATGCCATGGCAGGGGCGTCCGCAGCCAGCCGCCCCCGGGCCAGGCGAAGGCGCCGCCCGGGTCCTTTCTTTCCCGCGGCTCACGGGCGAACGAGGCACGAATGTGAGGGCAGTTTCGTTGCTTTCATGGGGGCGTGCGCTGCGGGAGGCGAGGTCGGCGGTCCGAGGCCGGAGCGGGGATATCATGGCCTGCACTGTCTGTGACTAAACCACGGGCCGTGACTAACTCCGGGCCAGCCGGAGAGCGCTGAATACCGCCCGTTAACCAACGCAGCGATAGGCAGGGGTCGTGACTGAGCAAAACCCGTCCGCCGGGCCGTCGGCGAACCGGATCGTCATCGTGATGCCGACGTACAACGAGCGGCAGAACCTGGAGCCCATCGCGGGCCGGGTACGAGCGGCGCTGCCGGCGGCGGACCTGCTGGTCGTGGACGACAACAGCCCGGACGGGACCGGTGACCTGGCCGACAAGCTGGCCGAGGCCGACCCGCACGTGCAGGTGATGCACCGGACGGACAAGGCGGGCCTGGGCAAGGCCTATATCGCGGGGTTTGGCTGGGCGCTCGAGCGCGGTTACGACGTGATCGTCGAGATGGACGCGGACGGCTCGCACCAGCCCGAGCACCTGCCCGGCCTGGTCGCCGCGCTGAACGGCGCGGACCTGTCCATCGGATCCCGGTGGGTGCCCGGCGGCAAGGTAGTCAACTGGCCGAAGACCCGCGAGGCGCTGTCCCGCGCGGCCAACATCTACACCCGGATCATGCTCGGCCTCAGCGTCCGCGACGCGACCGCCGGATTCCGCGCCTACCGTGCCGCCACGCTGCGGACGATCAGCCTGGACCAGGTGGAATCGACCGGGTACTGCTTCCAGATCGACCTCACGCTGCGCGTCGCCGACGCGGGCCTGCGGATCGTCGAGGTGCCGATCACCTTCGTGGAACGGGAACACGGCGCATCGAAGATGAGCAACTCCATCATCATGGAGGCGTTCTGGCGAGTCGCTCAGTGGGGCGTGCAGCGCCGCCTGGGACGGCGCACGACTAGCTAACCCCCGGGCTAGGCGCTCCGGCGGTGCGAGCGGCTCGTGTCCGGTTCGGTGCTGCGGCGCTCCCTGATCACTTCGAGGCGCTCAGCCAGCACGGCTTCGAGATCCTCGACCGTGCGGCGCTCCATCAGCATGTCCCAGTGGCTGCGCGGCGGCTTCACCTTTTTCGGCGACGGAGATTCCCCGGTCGCCGCGACCGCGATCGCACCGCAGATACGGCACTCCCACGTCGGGGGAAGTTCCGCCTCGGCGGCGAAAGGCACGCTAAAATGGTGCCCGTTCGGGCAGTCAAAGGCAACGTCCTGACGGGGTGCCAGGTCGGTGTTCCTGTCGTTTTCGTAGCTCGTCGCACCGAGCCGGGTCCCGCGAAGTGCGCGTTCGGCCATGCTTGCTGCCTCCCAGGCGGTCAGCGGTCTTACCAGGCAACGCTGAATACCCGGACAAGATTCCCCAGGACGACGTTACCCAACCGTATTTCGCCAGAAAGATCGGCTGTGACCCGTCCCGGCATCCGCCGCCGGCCGAGGTCAGGCGCCCATCCTGGGGTACCACTGGCCGCGCTCGATCAGGACCTCCCGCAGCGTCTCGATGTCGTCGGTCATGATCCCGTCCGCCCCCAGGTCCAGGAAGCGGGTCATCCCGGCGCGGTCGTTGATGGTCCACACGTGCACGTCAAGGCCGAGGGCATGGGCGCGGCGGACGAACGGCCGGGTGGCCACCCGGCCCGGCACCTGGGCGCAGCAGGCCCCGGCCTGAGCGAGCCGCCGGGCCAGCAGCCGGGTCGGCGGCTCCTGGGACCGGCCTGGGCCCGTAGAGCCCCGCGAGCCCACGCCGATCGAGTACCGGACGGCGGCGATCGCGGACGGCGAGGTGGTCATGCAGACCGGGTGGTCGAGCAGCTTGCGCACAGCCCGCAGCCGCGCGCCGGAGAACGAGGTCAGGCACACCCGGTCCCACGCGCTCGTACGGCGCAGCACGCCAGGCAGCAGCGGTATTCCCGCCTCGTCCTTGACGTCGATATTGAACCGCACGTCGGGCCACGCCCCGAGCAGGTCCTCGATCAGCGGGATCGGTTCTGAGCCAGCCACCCGCAAGGCGGCGACCTCGCGGTAGGACTTCATGTTGATCGGGCCCTCCGCGTCCGTCACCCGCTCGAGGTTGCGGTCGTGGAACGCCACCAGCTTCCCGTCGAACGTCGCCCGCGCGTCCGTCTCCAGGTACGCGTAGCCCAGCTTGACCGCATGCTCGAACGCGGGCCAGGAGTTCTCCGGCGCGTGGGCCGCGCCGCCACGGTGCGCGAACGCGATCGGACGGGGATGATCGAGGAATGGTGCGTACACGAACGTATTATGCCCCAGACAACGGGCTGACCTGGTGAACTGCGGATGTCCACCGGGTGGCGCCCGGCTAGGAGGACGTCCAGTCCCGGCGCCGGGCCTCGGCCATCGCGATCGCCGCCGCCACCGCGACGTTCAGCGACCCGACCCGGCCCGTCTGGGGGATGTAGGCGACCGCGTCGGCCACCGCGAGCAGCGCCGCCGTGCAGCCGTGGTCCTCGTTGCCGACGGCCAGGCACACATCGCCGTCCAGCGGCGCCTCGTGCAGCGGGACCGCGCCGTCGGCCAGCTCGACCGCGACCACCCGCAGGCCGGCGCTCGCCGCAGCCTTGGCCGCGGCCACCGGGTTCGGCTCGACCGTCGCCTCGATCAGGCGCTGGGTGCCGAGCGCGGTCTTGCTCACGCCCGGATGGCCGAGCGGGGCCGTGTTCCCGCACAGCCACAGGTGGTCCGCGCCGAACGCGGCGGCCGAGCGGACGATCGAGCCCACGTTGAACGGCTGCGCCACCGAGTCGAGCAGCACGGCCAGGCGCGTGTCGCTGGCCCGGCGCCACTCCCGGTTGAGCCGTTTGACCTCGGTGGGGCGCAGCTGCCGGGGCGCGCCCGCCCCGGTGGGCCCCGGATGGCTCACGAGCTGCTCACCCCGGCCCGTTCGGCCTGATAGTCCACCTGGAGCAGGCGGTAACCGCTCCGTGCGGCCAGCCGGGTCACCGGCCAGCCCTGCCCGGCCAGCCAGCGGTGCAGCGAGTCGGCGCCCAGATTGCGCCCGACCACCAGGTAGGCGTGGCCGGCCGGCTCCAGCCGGCCCAGCCAGCCGGACAGCAGCGCGTGCAGCGCCTCCTTGCCGATGCGGACCGGCGGGTTGGACCAGATCGCGGCGAACCTGGCCGGCAGCGCGGCATCGCCGGGGGGCAGGCAGCGCACGTTGGCCAGGCCCGCCGTCCGGGCGTTCCGCGCGCACAGCTCGAGGGCGCGCTCGTTGACGTCGACCGCCCACACCGCGGCACCCGGCGACCTGGCGGCCAGCACGCAGGCGACCGGGCCGTAGCCGCAGCCCAGGTCCAGCACGTCACCGCGGGCCGGCGGCGCGGGAGCCTCCTCGAGCAGCAGGCGGGTGCCCGGGTCGAGCCGGCCGGGGGAGAACACCCCGGCGTCGGTGGCCAGCTCCAGGTATACGTCGGGCAAGATCACCCGGACCTGGCCGGGCCGGTGCGGGGCGCCGGGCCGGGCGGAGAAGTAGTGGTCCGTCACCGGCCTTACCGGGTGGCCCGGCTGGCCGGCGCGGTCGGCTGGGACCGGCCGGGCCCTTCGCCCAGGGCGGGGTTGATGAAGCGGCGGGTGACCCAGCGCTCGACGATGAACGTCACGATGGGGATAGTTCCGGCCAGCAGCATGATCACGGTCGGCTTGGCTGCCAGCCGCAGCATGCGGGCCAGCTGCCAGGCACACAGCAGGTAGATGATGTAAAGGATGCCGTGCACCACGCCGACATAGTGGGCCACGGCCGGGTACCCCGCCACCTGGAGCGGGATGCCGACAAAAACCAAGACCACCAGCACCACGCCGGTCACGTAGGCCATTACCCGGTACCGCAGCACCGCTGCTCTCACTGGTTACATCTCCTATCGAAGTCCGTGCCGTCGGCCGTGGCCCTTGACCTCGGCGTTGAGCCGCGCCAGGTAGGCGTTGTACGCGCTGAGCTCCTCGTCCTCGTCTTCCTCGGGCGAGCCGGCGCCGGCCTGCACGGAACTGACCTGCATGGACCCGGTCACGCCGGCCGGCAGGCGCTCCGCCTCGGCGGCGACCTCCCGGGGATCGGGCATCTGGCCCCGCCGGATCCGGAACTCGTCCCGGATCGTCCTGGCCCAGAAGACCACGGCGAACCCGGCGAACAGCGGCCACTCGAAGGTGTACGCCCAGCTCAGGGCGTTGCCGGCCAGCGCGCGGTGGAACTGCCAGTCGCCCAGCCAGAGCATCCCCCAGAACGAGACCACCATGAGCAGGTGCCAGCCCAGCCAGCGGGGCTGGATCAGGAACCGCCATACGGGACCATCCGGCACCGACGCGGGCGCCGGTGCTTCGGCGGCGGCGTGGGCGGAACCCGCGTTTTCCATGCCGCCAGGGTAGCGCCGACCGTGGATAATTCCCGCATGGGTCTGCGTACCGGCTTGGCCGCCCCTGGCAGGCGGCTGCCTGACCGCCTCGACGACCTGCACGGGCCGTGGCAGGGCACCGTCGTGCTGCCCGTACACATGAGCTGGCATCAGTTCCGCGAGTTCGACGTGGCCAGGCAGAAGCCCAGGCTGCTGCTGTACAGCATCGTGATCAGCCAGGGCCGCCGCAACGACGTGGCCCGGTTCCTCAACGCCGAGCGCCTGCGCGAGGACTGGCCGGAGCTCCGCCTGCTGGTCAGCAGCCGGATGCGGCGGGCCTGCGAGCGCAAGCTCGGCTTGTCCCCCGCGGGCAGCGACGCCACGCTCGGTATGCCAGGCTGATGACATGCGCAAATACGTGATCATGGGTGTGCAGGGCAGCGGCAAGGGCACACAGAGCCAGATGCTGGCCGCGGACCTGGACCTCGTCCACATCGGCGTGGGGGATATCTTCCGCTGGAACGTGCAGAACCACACCAAGCTGGGCGCCCAGGTCCGGCGCACCATGGCGACCGGGGAGCTGGTCGGGGACGACCTGGTGGAGTCGGTGGTCAGGGACCGGCTCACCCAGCACGACTGGAACTTCGGCTTTATCATCGACGGGTTCCCGCGCAACCGGCGGCAGGCCGAGTTCTTCCTGGAGAGCTACGACATCGACGGTGTCATCGTGCTCGACTTGCCGGACTCCGAGGTCCGCCGCCGGGTGCTCAACCGCAGGCTCTGCGCCGACTGCGGCATGGACTACCACCTCATCGACAGCAGCCCGAAGGTGGAAGGCCGGTGCGATTCGTGCGGCGGGAACCTGGTCACCAGGGAAGACGACACCGAGGAGGCGCTGGCGGTGAGGCTGCGGGACTATCACGAGAAGACGAATCCGGTGATCGAGCTTTTCCGTCGCAAAGAGTACGTTTTCACCGTGGACGCGCGGTCAGCCCCCGAGGTGGTCCAGGAGCAGATCAGGAAGTGCGTCGGGCTGCCCCCCTACAAGCCGGAGAACAAGCCAGTGAGCCGCGGAGCCGCCGGTGCGTGAGATCGCGGTATTCGGCGGCAGCTCACACCCGGCGCTGACCGCCGAGATCTGCGCCCACCTCGCCGTGCCGCAGCGCCCGGTGCTGCTCAAGCGGTTCGCGAACGACTGCCTCGAGGTGCAGTTGCAGTCCAACTGCCGGGAACGGGACGTGTTCATCATCCAGTCGCTGGTCCGGCCGGTGCAGGAGAACTTGGTCGAGCTGCTGCTGATGGCGGACGCGGCCCGGGGCGCGTCGGCGGCGCGGGTCAACGCGGTGATCCCGCACTACGCCTACGCCCGGTCCGACAAAAAGGACGCGCCGCGGATCTCCATCGGCGGCCGCCTGGTGGCCGACCTGCTGGTCACCGCCGGGGTCGACCGTGTGCTCACGCTGAACCTGCACTCGCCGCAGGTGCACGGCTTCTTCTCGGTACCGGTGGATCACCTGCACGCGCTGCGCGAGCTCGCCGGGCACTTCCGCCAGCGGGATCTGTCCAACGCCGTGGTGGTCTCACCCGACCTGGGCTACGCCAAGAGCGCGGCGGCGTTCGCCCGCAGGCTCGGCCTGCCGGTCGCGGCGGGCGCCAAGGAGCGGGTCAGCGACTCGGAGGTGCACATCACCGCGATCATCGGCGACGTGGCCGGGCACGACGTGATCATCCTCGACGACGAGATCTCGCGCGGCACCACCGTGTTCGAGCTGCTCGACCGCCTGCGCGAGCAGGGCGCGCGCTCGATCGCGGTGGCCTGCACGCACGGGCTGTTCGCCGACAACGCGCTGGACAAGCTGGCCGCCTCCGACGTGACCGAGATCGTGTGCACCAACACGGCGCCGCTGGAGGCCGAACACCCCAAGCTGACCGTCCTGTCCGTGGCCCCGGCGCTGGCCGAGGCCATCAGGCGGATCCACGACGGCGAGTCGGTCAGCTCCCTATTCGATCACTGAGTCCGGCCGATCCCGGCCGGTAGCGGTCTCCACCGTCCAGGCCAGCACGAGGGCCTCCTCCATCCACGCGTCGTAGCGGCCGCTGCGCCCGCCGTGCCCCGCCTCCATCTCGGTCTTGAGCAGGAACGGGCCGCCGCGGGCGGTCGCCCGCAGCCGGGCCACCCACTTGGCCGGCTCGTGGTACGTCACCCGCGTGTCGTTCAGCCCGGTCAGCGCGAAGATCGGCGGGTAGGCCTGCCCGGTGACGTTCTCGTACGGGGTGTACGACTTCATGTACGCGTACACCTCCGGGTCGTGCAGCGGGTCGCCCCACTCCTCCCACTCGGTCACGGTCAGCGGCAGCGACGGGTCCAGGATCGTGGTCAGCGCGTCCACGAACGGCACGTGCGCCACGATCCCGGCGAACGCGTCCGGCGCCATGTTGGCCACCGCGCCCATCAGCAGCCCGCCCGCCGAACCGCCCCGCGCCACCAGCCGGCCCGGCGACGTCCAGCCCGCCTCGGCCAGGTGCCGGGCACACGCGATGAAGTCCGTGAACGTGTTCTTCTTGCGCAGCAGCTTGCCGTCGGTGTACCAGGACCGGCCCATCTCGCCGCCCCCCCTGATGTGCGCGATCGCGTAGACGAAACCGCGGTCGAGCAGGGACAGCACCGGGATGGAGAACGCCGGGTCGCGGGAGAGCTCGTAGCTGCCGTAGCCGTACAGCAGGCACGGCGCGCTGCCATCGCGCGGCGTGCCCGTGCGGCAGACCAGCGAGATCGGCACCCGGGTGCCGTCGCCCGCCACCGCCCACTCCCGGTGCTGCTCGTAGTCCTCGGACCGGTATTCGACGCCGGACGGGGAGGGGAGGACCGGCTGCCGCTTGAGCAGGGTGAGCTCGCCGGTGGCCATGTCGCAGTCGTAGACCGATCCCGGCGTGACCAGCGAGGTGAAGGACAGCCGGTACCGGCTGGCCTGGAACTCCGGGTTCGCGCCCGGCCCGACCCGGTAGACCGGCTCACCGAAGGCGACCTCGTGCTCCCCGTCCTTGCGCAGGATCCGCAGCCCGGTCAGGCCGTCGCGGCGGAAGTACACCACGGTGTAGTCGGCGAACGCGTCCACCCCGAGCAGCCGGGTGTCGGCGCGGTGCGGCACCAGCGGAGTCCACGTGCCCGGATCGGTCAGCGCCGCGGTGGCGATCTCGAAGTTCTCCGCGCCGCCGTCGTTGTGCAGGATCAGCAGATGGTCCCCGGCGTGCTCCACGTCGTAGTCCACGCCCTGGCGGCGCGGCGCCACCACGGTGAACTCGGCCGTCGGATCGGCGGCGTCGAGCATCCAGACCTCGCTGGTCAGCACGCTCGAGCTCCGGATCATGAGGTAGCTCTCGCTGCGGGTCAGGCTCACCCAGACGTGGAAGCGCTCGTCCGGCTCCTCGAACACGATGGTGTCCTCGGCGGCTTGCGTGCCGATCCGGTGCCGCCAGACCCGGTACGGCCGCCAGGCCTCGTCCACGGTCGTGTAGAACACGGTGGAGCCGTCCAGGGACCAGGCGCAGCCGGCGTAGGTGTCCGGGATCTCATCCGGCAGCGTGGCCCCGGTGGCCAGGTCCTTGATCCGCAGCGTGAACCGCTCGTTGCCGGCGAAGTCGGTGGAGTAGGCCAGCCAGCGCTGGTCCGGGCTGGTGCGGAACGCGCCGAGGCTGAAGAACTCGTGGCCGACGGCCAGCTCGTTGCCGTCGAGCAGCTCCTCCTCCCCGTCCAGCGGCTTGCCGTCCGCGGGGATCGGCGGGATCACCTCGCCGGGCCGTACCGCGCGGCGGCAGTGCACCGCGTACTGCTTGCCCTCGACCGTCCGCGAGTAGTGCCACCAGCCGCCCTTGCGCACCGGGACGGACAGGTCGCTCTCCTGGGTGCGCGCCTTGATCTCCTCGAAGATCTGATCGCGCAGCGAGGCCAGGTGAGCGGTGAGCTCGTCGGTGTACTCGTTCTCCGCCCTCAGGTAGTCGATGGTGTCCGGGTCGTCCTTGTCGGCGAGCCAGGCGTACTCGTCGACCACGGTGTCGCCGTGGAAGGTACGCGGGCTGGGGATCTTCTTGGCCTCGGGCGGCTCGATCGTCATGAGAGCCCAGTCTAACGACGCGCCCTGATGAGGCGGCGGCGCGCGACTTTGGCACCATGGAAGCCGTGCGAGGACACCTGCTGCTCACGAACTGCCTGGAGGACGAGCTCACTCGCCCCAACATCGAGCTGGCCATGAAAGCCGACCGGCTGCTCTGGCTGGACCTGGAGGGCACCGACGACGAGGTGCTCACCCTGCTGCACGAGGTCTTCAAGATCCACCCGCTCGCGGTGGAGGACGTCAGGGAATTCCACCAGCGGCCGAAGATCGAGGACTACGACGACTTCGTCTCGATCGTGGTCTACGGCGCCCGAGGCCTGGGCGAGCCGCTGACCGAGGTGCACTGTTTCTACGCCGAACGGTTCCTGGTCAGCGTGCACCGCGACGAGGTTCCCGCCGTCGCCGACGCCTGCCATACCCTCGGCCGGCTGCACACCGACCGGCGCCTGGTCGCGCTGTACCGGCTGCTCGACGCGCTGGTGGACACGATGTTCCCCTACCTGACCGCGATGGACGAGCGCATCGACGAGCTGCAGGACCAGATCTTCGTGGACCCGAAGGAGTCGCAGCTGGCCGGCCTGTTCGAGCTCAAGCGCGAGCTCGTGACCATGCGCAAGATGGTCACCCCGCAGCGGGACATGGTGTCCACCATGATGGCCCAGGTGGTCACGATCCCCGGGATGACCGCCGAGAGCGAGCGGTACGTCCGGGACCTGTACGACCACCTGATCCGGATCAGCGACATGGTCGACAGCTACCGCGACCTGGTGTCCGGCTCGCTCGACGCGTACATGTCGATGGTGTCCAACCGGCTCAACGACGTGATGAAGCAGCTCACCATCATCGCCACCGTGTTCCTCCCGCTGTCGTTCCTGACCGGGTTCTTCGGCCAGAACCTGGGCTGGCTGGTGAACCGGGAAGGGTCGCTGACGGCGTTCCTCATCTTCGGCATCGGCACCGAGGTGCTGGCCGTCATCGCCCTGTTCGTCATGTTCCGGCGGCGCGGCTGGATGGGCAAGAAGAGCTGACCCGCCGCACCGGTTCCGTCCCTGGTGCCGAACGGCCCCCGGGAGGGCCCGCGCGAAGGCACCGGGCTAACCTTGCCACTGGGAAGCTTGGTGTCAGCGGGAAAGGGGCGTTCGGTGACGGAGTGGTCACATGTTCCCGCGGTCGCCCGTCCGCTGCCCGAGCCGGAGCCGCAGGCGGTCCTCTCTCCGCTGACCAGCGCCGCGATCTTCATGGTGCTGACCATCGACCCTGGCGGGGAAGAGACCGTCAGGGACCTGCTCGCCGACTGGGCCGGCTTGCAGCGGTCGGTCGGGTTCCGCGTCCCCGAGGCGCCGCTGGCCGGCGTGGCCGGGATTGGCTCCGATGCGTGGGACCGGCTGTTCTCCGGACCGCGACCGGCCGAGCTGCATCCGTTCCGCGAGCTCGCCGGAACCTCCCACCGGGCTCCCTCCACACAGGGTGACCTGCTCTTTCACGTCCGGCACGAGCGGATGGACGTGTGCTTCGAGTTCGCCAGCCAGGTCATGACCCGGCTCGCCCGCGCCGCCACGGTGGTCGACGAGGTGCACGGGTTCCGCTACTTCGACGAGCGCGACCTGCTCGGCTTCGTCGACGGCACCGAGAACCCGGTCGGCCGCGCCGCCGGGGTGGCCGCCCTGGTCGGCGACGCCGATCCCGGCTTCGCCGGCGGCAGCTACGTCGTCGTGCAGAAGTACGTGCACGACATGGACGCGTGGAACGCGCTGCCCGTCGAGGAGCAGGAGAAGGTGATCGGGCGCACCAAGCTGTCCGACATCGAGATGCCGGACGACGTCAAGCCGGCCAACTCGCACGTCGCGCTGAACACCATCGAGGAACCTGACGGCACCGAGCGGCAGATCGTGCGAGCCAACATGCCGTTCGGTCAGGTGGGCCGGGGGGAGTTCGGCACCTACTACATCGCCTACGCGGCCACCCCGAGCGTGACCGAGCAGATGCTGGTCAACATGTTTATCGGTAACCCGCCCGGCAACACCGACCGCATCCTCGATTTCTCCACAGCGGTCACCGGCAGCCTGTTCTTCGCGCCGTCGGCTGACTTCCTCGACGACCTCCCGGATCCGCCCGGCGCGCTTCCGGACCCGCCCGGCGCACTCCCGGACCCGCCCGGCGCGGCAGCGCCGGAAGCGCCCGGTTCCCTCGGCATCGGCAGCCTGAAGAGGAGCATGTAGCAATGAACAACCTGTATCGGGAGCTCGCTCCGATCTCGGACGCCGCCTGGGCGGACATCGAGCAGGAGGCGCGCCGGACGTTCGAGCAGCACGTGGCGGCCCGCCGGGTGGTTGACCTGGCCGGTCCCGACGGCCCGACGCTGGCCAGCGTGAACACCGGTCACCTGACCGAGGTGGACGCTCCGGCGGACGGCGTGATCGCCCACCTGCGGGCGGCCCAGCCGCTCGTCCGGCTGCGCGTCCCGTTCACGGTCAGCCGGGACGACGTGGACGCCGTCGAGCGCGGCGCGCAGGACGCCGACTGGCAGCCGGTCAAGGACGCGGCCAAGAAGATCGCCTTCGCCGAGGACCGGGCGGTGTTCGAGGGCTACCCGGCGGCGGGCATCACCGGGATCAGGCAGAGCACCTCCAACCCGGCCCTGTCCCTGCCCGGCGAGGTCCGGGACTACCCGAACGTGGTCAGCCAGGCGGTGAGCTCGCTGCGGCTCGCCGGGGTGGGCGGCCCGTTCTCGCTGCTGCTGTCGGCCGACGCCTACACGATGGTGAGCGAGACCTCCGATCACGGCTACCCGATCCGCGAGCACCTGGCCCGCGTCATCGACGGGGAGATCATCTGGGCCCCCGCCATCGACGGCGCGTTCCTGCTCTCCGCCCGCGGCGGCGACTTCGAGCTGCGGCTCGGCCAGGACCTGTCGATCGGTTACCTCACACACGACGCCGCCACCGTGCAGTTGTATTTCCAGGAAGCGCTGACGTTCCTGGTCTACACCTCCGAGGCCAGCGTGCCACTGACGGCGGCCGGCTCGGCCTAGCCGGTCATCGAGGGTTCCGGGCCAGCTTGGCTGGCGTTAGCGTTGGTAGCGCGGGCCATTGACGCGGTTACGCGCAAAGGAGACATCATGTATCCCACCGACCCGTCGCCTCCGGTCAACCCGATCAGCGCCGCCTGGAACACGGTGGCACGGTTCGACGACTACGACGCGGCCCAGCGGGCCGTGGACCGGCTGTCAGACGACGGCTTCCCGGTTGAGAAACTCGACATCATCGGCACCGACCTGCGAACGATCGAGCGCGTGACCGGGCGGCTGACCACCGCGCGGGCCGCGGGCGCCGGCGCGATCAGCGGTCTGTGGGTAGGCGTGCTGTTCGGGCTCCTGCTCGGCCTGTTCACCAACGGGAACGCCTGGTTCGCCGTGATCCTGGTCGGTGCCGCCCTCGGCGCGGCCTGGGGCGCCATCTTCGGTGCGGTCGCCCACGCGGCCACGCGCGGCCAGCGCGACTTCAGTTCCGTCCGTACGCTGTCCGCCAGCCACTATGACCTGGTCGCCCGGGGCGGTACCGTCGACCAGGCCAAGAACATGCTCCGGCAGGCCGGCCTGTTGCCCGACACGGTTTAGATGCGCTTCGGGGAAGGCTACTCGTACCGGGTAGGCGGGAAGGGATGGTGCTCGTTGATGTGCCCCAGTTCGCCCTTGTCCTCCTGGCGGCGGAACTCGGCCCGCTCCTCCTGCCAGTCCTCGTTCTGCGTGATGTCCTCCGGCTGCGGCGGCGTGTCGGTGGCCGGCGGCACCTCGTCCGGGTCGTAGGCGTCGAGCCCGGCGGCGACCCGCTCTTCCTCGGTGAGCCGGGCTAGCTGGTCGTCTTGGTCGTTGTCGAGGTACTGCGACGCGCCCCCGTGCTCGCGGCGGTCCCGGTGGAATCGCTCGGGGAAATCGTCCTGCTCTGACATCGCGCCTCCTGGAGTATCGGCGATCGGCTCCTAAGTTACCCGCCCGGCGCGCATCGACTCGAGGTGGCTGCGCAGTCCGCGGTTCATCTCCCCTTGCTACGGTGGCTGCCGACCGCAGGACCAGCCAAAACGAGCCTAGGAGGACCATGACGTACTGCACCGTGGTGGAGTTCGAGTGGGATGAGGACTTCGATCACGAGGGCTTCAGGCGCACGCTCGGCCGGCTGAGCGAGGAGTCGCCGTCGCCGGCGGGCCTGCTGAGCCGGATCACCGGCATCGACGCCTCCGGCGCCCGGGTGATCGAGGTCTGGCGGTCCGGCGGCGACGCGCAGGCGTTCGCCGAGCAGGCCGCCCCGCGGCTGGCCGCGGTTCCGATGCCGGCCCCCTCGCGGGTGACGGGCTTCGAGGTCACCTCGTACGAGGTGACCTGACGCCCCGCGTGGCGGTGCTGGCGTCCGGGACGACGGCAGGGGACGATAGGCCCCGCGGCCGCCCGCGGGGCCGCGGTGTGCCTGCGACCGCGCGTGCGCCGGCAACGACGGTCGCGCGCCGTCGACCGGGAATGACCGCCGGCGCGTGGATATACAGCACATGGTGTTGTTT
>Ga0207678_10000750_pt1 | contig 29676 bp, 29 predicted proteins | sample KBSC63metaG_FD_184319 | JGI IMG/M metagenome (GOLD analysis project Ga0207678, IMG submission 184319) | Corn rhizosphere microbial communities from Kellogg Biological Station, Michigan, USA - KBS C6-3 metaG (SPAdes) (version 2) | ecosystem: Host-associated > Plants > Roots > Rhizosphere > Soil ... | reverse complement strand
AGACCGTCAGCAGCCCCAGCAGCGCGCCGATGCCGAGCACCGCGCCCGGGACGTAACCGCCGCCGAGCTGGTAGTCGCGGAGGAACTTGGCCAGAGGTTGGTCGACGCTCGCGACGACGCCGTCGTTCTGCTGGGTGACGATGTCGATCAGCGACTGGTCGGCCCACTGCGGGTAGGTCGGCTGGAACTGCCACCGGTCCAGGGGGACGTCGGTGGGGTCCTGCTCGCGGGTCCAGGCGAAGCTCTTGGCGAAGTCGTCCAGGATCGCTTCGGCGACGTCGCCGGGCTGCTCCTTCAGGACGTCGATCGCGAACTCGTGCGCCAGGGCGGCCTTGTCCGCGCCGGGTGGCAGCGGGCCCGGCCAGTTCGGGTCGAGGTCGGCGTGGGTGTAGTTGTCGACGAGCCGCGTCTCGCGTGGCTCGGCCGGGCAGAACACCTGCAGCTCCGGGGCGAGGTGGAGGTTCGCACAGTCGGCGACGGCGGCGGTGCGGCCGTAGAGCATGTTCCCCGAAGGTCCGCTCAGCCCCCACTTCCCGGTCTCCGCGTGCACCCGCGCCGAGTACGGCACCAGGACGGCGAGCAGGCCCAGGAGGCCGACGCCGGCCCGGCGCCAGCCCGCCCACTGCCGCCACGCTCCCCCGGCGACGACGAGGAAGACCAGCAGCGGAAGCGCCAGGGAGATCCCGATCAGCCGGGTCAGCACGCCGAAGCCGAGCAGGAAGCCCGCCGCGCCGGCCCGTTTCCAGCCGGGGGTGCCCCAGCCGAGCAGCAGCCAGAGGAGCCCGAGGAGGACGGCCTCGAACGTCACCTCGGACATGATGTTCTGCTCGATCTGCAGCTGGTAGGCGTCGAGCAGCACCGGGGCCGCGGCGAGGGCGCCGACCCAGGGACGGCCGCCCAGCCGCAGCACCAGCCCGTAGACGCCGATCGCGATGAGCACGCCACCGGCGTGCTGGACGGCCGCGACCCAGGCGAGCCCGCCGACGGCGAGCAGCGGGCGCAGCACGAGGTCGTAGCCGATCGGGTCGAGCTGGTCCGCGCGCAGGGCGTGCAGGTTGTCGATGTAGCGGAACGAATCGATGAACAGCAGCGCGGGCCGGTAGGCCAGCCAGGTCAGCACCCGGAGTGTGATCGCCGGGACGAGGAGCAGGAGCAGCAGCCAGTGCCGCCGGAGGAAAGGGGTCACGGTGTCTTGAGGCCGGAGAAGTACTTCCACGCCGTGGCCAGGCCGTCGGTCAGCGAGACCTCCGGCCGGTAGCCGATGGTGTCCGCGCTCGCCGAGACGTCGACGACGACCGCGGGCATCTCCCCGGCCGGGGCGTCGACGTGCTCGACCGGCAGCTCGGCGCCGGTCACTTCGCGCACGGCCTCGACCATCTCCAGCACGGACACCGAGCGCCCGGCGCCGACGATCGCGCGGCCGGAGTAGCCGCTGTCGAGGGCCAGCAACACCGCCCGCACGACGTCGTCGACGTGGACCAGATCGCGGCGCTGGCGGCCGTCGCCGTAGACCTTGACGCGAGCGCCGGTCAGCGCGGCCCGCATCATCCGCGGCACGAAACTGTCCTTGTGGGACATTCCCGGGCCGTAGACGTTGGTGAACCGCAACGCACACGTCGTCATGCCGTACGCGCCGGAGTAGCCCGACAGCAGCATTTCGCACGCCGCCTTGGTGGCGCCGTACGGCGTCAGCGGGCGCAGCGGCAGGTCCGGGGTGATGGTGGCGCCGCCGACGTTGCCGATCACCGCGTTGGTCGAGGCGAGCAGGAACTTCGGCACCTCGTGGCGGCGCGCGAGTTCGAGGAGTTCCTGGGTGACCAGGACGTTGTCGGCGAAGGTGTCCTCGGGCAGCTCGACCGACTTCAGCACCGACGTCAGCGCGGCGAGGTGCACGATGCCCGCGGTCTCGCGCGTCACGGCCCGTTCGCGGACGCCCGCCTCGCGGAGGTCGCCGACGACCGAGCGCACCCCGGCCGGGTCTTCGGGGAACGGGACCCGGTCCACGACGGTGACCGGGACGCCCCGGTCGCGCAGGGCACGCACGACCGCCCGGCCGATGAAGCCGCTGCCCCCGGTCACGACCACGGACGTCCGATCAGGACCGAGCCCACTCACCATGCGCGTCAACCTACCCGGCATTCCTGTGCGCCCGCAGTGCGCGTACGCAGAACTGCGTATGACCGCCCGCCCCGCCGGCTTGGTGTCCTTGACCGGTCACACCGCAATGGGGAGGAAACCACACCATGAAACGACTCTTCACCGTTCCGGCGCTGTTGCTGGCGTCGCTCGCGGGAGTTCTCAGCGTCCCGGCCGCCGCGCAGGCGGCCACGACCGACGTCGGGGTCATCCCGGCGAACCGGTCGTGCCCGGTCGGGACCGAGGCCATCGTGATCCGGATGGACGACGAGGACTCCGGCAACACGAACTCGCGCGGCGGGTTCATCGGCGCGGTCAGCAGCACGAGCAACACCGAGATGTTCTACTGCCGGGTGAACGGCACCGCGTTCCGCGGGGTCGTGCAGTCCGGTTCGTTCCGGCCCTACGCGGTCCTGAAGCTCGGCGCGAACTGCCCGAACGGCTCGCAGGAGTTCTCGCGGCGGTTCGACAACGAAGACGACAGCAACAACAACTCGTTCTCGGGCAACATCTTCCCGAACGTGAGCGACAGCAACACGCTGCTGCGGTTCTGCCTCTTCGCGCCCGGCGTGGCCACCACGACGGCCTTCCCGAACGTCGGCTTCAGCTACCTCGTGTTCTCGGGGGTGGACTCGTCGGGCTTCTTCCGCACCGATGACGAGGACGACGGCAACAACAACCAGTACACGGCGCCGGCGGGGATCAGCAGCATCGCGCAGTCGATGGTGAGCGCCGGGCCGAACACGACGCTGAACGTCCGTATCGCCCGGTAATGCCCGTTTCGTATCTCCTTCGGCTCTTCCGGGTCTTTCCTGACCGGAAGAGCCGAGGGGGATACCGAGTGAGCAGTGAAGTGACGGCGCGGTGCCTGCACCGCGCCCTCGAAGTCGTGCACGAACTCAAGACCGGCCCCGCCGCGGGCCTGGCCGCACTGGGCCGGCTCGTCGGCTGCGACGTCGTCGCGTGCACCGGCACCGAGCACACGACGCGGCGGCTGACCGGCACGGTGATCGACCGTCCTGAGGAGAACCTGCTGCGCCACCCGGAGTTCCGCGCCCAGGTCCACCAGCACCCGGCGTTCGCGGCGCACCGGAGCGGACGGCTGCCGCTGGGGACGTCGGCCGCGCTGAGCGACCTGGCCGACCGGCGCACCCTGCGCGCCCTGCCGCTGTACACCGACTTCTACCGGCCGCGGGGCACGGTCGACCAGCTGCTGTGCGTCGTCCAGGTCGACGAGCGCCACGGCCGCATCCTGACGCTCAACCGCTCCCGGCCCGGCTTTTCCGCCCGGGACCGCGAGCTCGTCGACCTGCTCGCCCCGCACGTGGCCCAGGCGTTCGCCCGCGAGGAGCACCTCCCGGTCCGGCCGCTCACCGGCGTGCCCCTCGAGGTGCTGACCGCACGCGAACGCCAGGTGGCCGGGGCGGTGGCCCGAGCCGCGACCGACCGGGAGGTGGCCCGGGGCCTGGGGATCAGCCCGCGGACGGTGCAGAAGCACCTCCAGCAGATCTACCGGAAGCTGGACCTGACCAGCCGCGCCGAGCTCATGGTGCGCTGGTCCGGCGAGTGAATCCCGTCCGGTATTCACCGGCAGAATGCGCGTGCAAAGATTCAGCAATCCCCTCTGATCGGCCATCCGGGTGATTACCGGCCGATTCGCCCACGAATGTTTTGACGCACGTATCAGGGGCCGAGCCGGCGTCGACTTCCAATCCACCCGGAGCTCAGGCAGGTTGTGATGGTTCCCGAACAACAGCCGCGGCCGCTGGCACAAGCCGTGCTCGCCCTCGCCGTGCAAGCATCCGCTTCCGCGGACCCCGCGCTCGCGCACGCGGCGAACCGGGCCGTCGAGCGGCTGCGGCGGCCGCTGTGCGTGGCCGTGGTCGGCCGGGTGTCCTCCGGAAAGTCGACACTCGTCAACGCGCTGCTCGGCACCGCGGTTTCCCAGACCAGCGGGAGAGAGTGCACCAAGGTCGTCTACGTGTTCCGCCACGCGCGGTTCGACAGCGCCGTGGCCCGTTCCCGGGACGGTTCCGGCGACGAGCCGGTCATGTTCGAAGGAAGCCGGCTTTCGCCCGAGCTGCCCCTGCCGGCCGATCGGATCAAGTGTGTCGACGTCACGCTGACCGCCCGCCTCCTGGAACGGGTCGTTCTCGTGGACACGCCGGGAATGGCCTCCACCAACGAAGAAACCTCCGAAATCACGCTCCGCATGCTGGAGGACACCGGCGACGCGGCAGCGGAAGCGGACGCGTTGCTGTTCTGCTTGAACAGTTCCGTGAAGGGCGACGAAGCCGCTGCCGTCGACCGGTTCAGGGCGAGCCGGGGCGGCACGCGGCTGTCCGGCGCCACCGCCGTCGCACTGCTGACCAAGCCCGAAGGTCAGGTGCCCGACCGGCGGGAGGTCTGGAAAGCCGCGACCAAGACGGCCCGGACGATGTCGGCGGAGAACGCCGAACTGTTCTCCGCCGTCCTGCCGGTCGTGGGCCTGCTCGCCGAAACCGCCACCACCGGGGCGCTCCGCGAGCGGCACGCGAGGGCGCTTTCCGCGCTGGCCCGCGCCTGGAACCCCGACCAGGCCGAGATCGCGCTCAAGGACAAGCGGATGTTCGTCGGCGGCCCGGGCCCGGTCGGCGCCGGGGAACGGACCGAGCTCGTCACGTTGCTGGGTCTGTTCGGGATCGGCGAACTGCTCGACGCGCTTCGGGCGGGCGTGCCCGCGAACGCGGCCGCCCTGACGCGGGTCGCGCTCGCCCAGTCCGGGTTCGACGAGGTCCAAGGCAGGCTGGCGCAGTTGCTGGGCAACAACGCCGACGTCCTGAAGGCGGCGGCGGCGCTCGAAGTGCTCACCGACCGCGCCGAAGCGGTCCGGGACCGAACCGTCTACAGCAGGGCCCAGGAGTTGCTCGACCGCCCGGAGATGTTCCCGCTCAGGATGCAGGAGATGGCCCGTCAGCTCGCCCGTGGGTGGGTCAAGCCGCCGACCGGACTGGCCGACGAAGCGTGGCTGGCGGTGACGGCGGGCTTGCCGCCGACGGCCGTCAAAACGGCCTCGCAGCGAGCGGCGGCCTGGCGGGAATGGGCGGCCTTGACCGACACGGCGGGCCAGCACCTGGCCCGCACGATGGTGCGCGCCTGGCAGCTCGCCGCGACCGGCGGAAGGCGGACCCGATGAAGCCCGCCCCGACCGGCCGGCGCCGGAGACTCGCCCCCCTTCCGCCTCCCTTGTCCGCGCTCGCGGCCTTCGCCGTCGGCGGCGGCCTGATCGTCTTCATCCTGGTGACGCTGCTGGCGTCCGGGGCCCCGGACGCCCGGGGTGTGGCAACGCTGGTGCTCGAGGCCGCGACGCATCCGGGCCCACCGGCTCCCGCCGACGCGATCACCCGGCAGCTGCCGGCCGGTGCTCGCGCGCTCGTCTTCCTCTCGGCGGACGACACCGCCCCGGGTACGGCGGGTCCGGAACCGGTGTCCACCCCTCAGGTGCAGGTGCTACGGCAGCCGCCGGACTTGGCCGCCCTGGAGCGCCTCACCGCCGCGCCGGGCACCGTCGCGACGCAATCCGCGAACGGCGCCTGGGTCGCCGTGTCGCTGACCGGCGGCGGCTCGACGGCGCCCGGCGCGGCCGCCGCGGCCGTTGCCGCGGCACTCGCGACCGCCGCGGCGGGGTGGGCGGTGCGCCGGTTCGCCGGGCCGGCCGTCGTGGTGGCCGCGCCGCCCGACCGGCGTGCCGCAGGCGAACGGCAGGCGCTCGTCCAGCACGTGGCCCAGCTGCTCCCCCAGATGCCGGACAGCCTGGCCTGGCAGGCGACCAACGCGCTGGCCGCGGTGAACGTCCGGCCGGTCGTCCCGGACGGCGTCCGGTTCGATCCCGCGTCGCACCACGCCATCGGCACCGAGGCCACCACCGACCCGGCCCGGGTCGACACGATCGCGCGCACCGTCCGCCCCGGCTACGTCGACGGAACCCACGTGGTCGTGTACCCGAAGGTCGTCGTCTACTCCGCGGCCGAGCCGGAAGGGGCAGGCCGGTGACCGGCGGCAGCGACCTCCTCGGGCGCGCCGAACGGCTCCGGGCCGAGGTGCAGGAGGCCGCCGGAACCGCGGGGCAGCCGAAGCTCGCGGGGCTCCTGGGTTCCCTTCCGGCCGCCGGGGACGGCGGCCAGGTCCGGGTGGTGGTCGTCGGCGAGACGAACCGGGGCAAGTCGTCCCTGGTGAACACCCTGATCGGCCGGCCGCTGCTCAGCCCGGTCAGCGCCGCCGTCATGACCTCCTGCTGGCTCGAGCTGAGCTACGCGGAGCGGGACGAGTCGACCGTGCTGCTGGCCGATCCGGCGACCCCGGGGACGCCGCGGCGACAGCGGATCGATGTCCGCGACGTCGCCCGGTACGTCGGGCTGCGCGAAGTGAGCGACCCCGTTCTCGGCGTCGAGGTGAAGCTTCCGGCGCCGCTGCTGAGGGACATGGTCCTCATCGACACGCCGGGCGTGGGCGGTCTGCAGGAAGGGCACGGGCAGGCGACTCTCGCCGCCCTCCAGCGGGCCGACGCCCTCCTCTTCGTCTGCGACGCCACCCAGCCGATCCTGGGTCCCGAGGTCGCTTTCCTGGCCGAAGCGGCTTCGCGGGTGCCGGCCGTCGTCATCGCGGCGACCAAGAGCGACGCGAACCCCGACTTCGAGGAAGTCGTCGGGGAAACGCGCACCCGGCTGGCGCGGCACGAACTCCTCCGCGGCACGCCGGTCTTCGCCGTGGCGGCCTCGCTGGCGGACTACGCCGGGATGGTCGAAGACGCCGCCATGGCCGCCCGGCTCCGGAGCCTGTCGGGCATCGCCGAACTGGCCGAGGCGCTCAAGCGGCAGGCGGCCGCGGGCGGCAACACGCTGCGCGCCGGCAACATCGCGCGGGTGGCGGGCACCGTCTGCCGGGCCCTGCTGTCCCAGGCGCGGGAATCGGCGGCGAACGCGGTGGACGACCCCGGCCGGGAGCAGAGCCTCCAGGCCGAGGTCGAGGCCCTCGCCGACCTGCTCGCCGACCGCGGCAGGCTGACCGCCGAGACCCATCGGCTCCTCGACGGTCTCCGCAACGACCTGCTGGCCGGTTTCGGGGCGTCCGTCGAAGACCTGCGGATCCGGTTCGCCACGGAGGCCGGGCACGGGCCGGTCAGCCGGCTGGACGCGCTGGCACCGAGGATGATCGCCGACCTCACGGCGCTCGGCGTCACGACGCTCGAGCAGCTCGAGGCGCGGGCTGTCGAAGTCACCTCCGCCCTGCTCGACCGGTTCGGCTGCGACCCCGCCGCGAACCGGTTCTCGACGACCACGACACCGCGGAGGACGCGGCCCCTGCCCGGGGAACCGTCGGCCGCCGGAGCGGCCGAAGCCGGCTTCGCCACCGCCACCGACGTGTTCGACCGGATGGAGAAGGTGCTGCGGGGCGCGGCCGCGGTCGTGACCTTCCTGACCGCCCCGGTCGTCCTCGGTGCCTGCGTCGCGCTCGCCGCCGGGGCCGGCTGGTGGCGATTTCACCGCAGCGCCGAGTCCTCCCGCCGCAAGGAACTGCTGGCGTGGGTCGACTCGGTCGCGGCCGGGGAAACCTCGAGCTTCGGCCGGGAGCTGTCCCAGCGGATCCGGGAGGCCGAACGCTTCCTCGGCGAGGCGTTGCCGGGCCTGATCAGCACCCGGCGCTCCGACCTGGCCCGGATGCGCACCGAACTGACCGAGCTCCGGAGGCTCGGCGAGCGGCAGCGGCAGGCCGCCGTCGCCGCGCTGGCCGCCCAGGTGTCGGTCCTCACCGTGCTGGCCGCGGAATCGAACGAGATCGCGGCCGCCGCACGGGAAAGGAGACCACCGTCATGATTTCGCGAGGCGACTGGGTGCTCGCCGTCGATTTCGGCACCACCAACACCGTCGCCGCCACCGCCGACGAGACCGGCGTGCACATCGTCACGATCGACGGCAAGCCGGTGATGCCGTCCGGGGTGTTCCTCAACGACATCGGCAAGGGCGGCCGGTACACCTGGATCGTGGGGAACACCGCGATGCGCTTCGCGCGCCGGCGGCTCGATCGCTACGAGCCCAGGCCGAAGAAGTGCATCGCCGACGGCACGCTCTTCCTCGCCGGCGAGCTCGTACCGGTGACCGAGGCCATCGCCGCGGTGTTCCGGCTCGTGGTCACCGAAACCGCCGAACAGCACGGCGGGCGCCCGCCGCTCGAGTTCGTCGTCACGCACCCGGCCGCCTGGGGCGAAGCGCGAGTGCGCACGCTGCTCGAGGCGGCGCGGACCGCCACGGCCGGGCGGGACGGCTGGCCGTCACCCCGGCCACTCGCCGAGCCGGAAGCCGCGGCCCAGGGCACGCTCGACGCCGGTTCCGCCACCACCCACGGCCGGCTGGTCGTGCTCGACTTCGGCGGGGGCACCGTCGACGTCGCCGTGGTCGACCGGAACGGTGACGCGCTGACCGTGGTCGGCCGCTCGACCGGGCTCGACAACCTCGGCGGCGAAGACTTCGACCTCCGGCTGGCCGGCTGGCTGACCGAAGAGGCCGGACAACCGGGGCTGTTCCAGCAGCTCGCCGCCTCGGTGGTGCCCGAGCGGCGCCAGTACGCCGTCGAGATCCGCGAGCACGCGCGTGCGGTCAAGGAAGAGCTCTCCAGACAGCCGGCCGTGCCGGCTCAGCTGCCCGCGATCCCGCCCGAGCTGCCCGCCGACACCCCGGTCCACGTCAGCAAACCCCACCTCGAAGAGCTCATCCGCGGCGGAGACGACCACCCGCCGGGACTGACCGAAGCGGTCGACCTGGTCGCCACCGCCCTGCGCACCGCACCGCCCGGCCCGCCGCTGCAGGGGGTCCTCCTCACCGGCGGGTCGTCCAAGATTCCCCTGCTGGGGAACTTGATCACCCAGCGGCTCCGGCAGCGCCCGCTGGAGTACGGCGATCCGACCACCGCGGTCGCCACCGGTGCCGCCCGCCACACCTGGCAGCAGGTCACGACGGGGGCTCAGCAGCCACCACCGCCGCCACCCCCGGACTCCCGGCCCGGCCCGGTGCCGCCCGGTCCGGAGGTGCCCGGACCACCCCGGAAGAACCGCCGGAGGGTCTGGATTCCCGTCTCCGTGCTCGTCCTGGTCCTGCTCGGAGTGGTCGCCTACGTGGTTTCGGTGAAGAAGCCGGCCTCGACGGCGAGCACCTACCACTGCGCGGACGGAACCACCGTGAGCTACTCCTTCGAGTGCCCCTCGACAACCCGCGCATCGAGCGGCCGCACGTCCACGCCGGCCGGCACCGGCACGTCCAAGGTCGTCGCCGCGGGGATTTCCGGCTGTGCGACGGCGACCCAGGCCGGGTGTTCCTCGGTGATCCTGCAGGCCTCGCGCTCCGTGTGGCCGGAGGTCGCGGGCGAGACCTGCGAAGTCGGCGGGACGGACCTCATGACCGGGGAGAAGTACGAGGTGGCGTGCACGGTCGGCAACCTCGTCTACAAGGTCATCTGGACCACCGATTCGGCCGCCGCGAGCCAGACGATCGTCGGCGGCTACAGCCGGGAGATGGGCGTCCGCAGCTCCGATTTCACGTTGCGGAACACCACCGCCCCACTCGGCTCGCAGGTGCGCGGCCAGTGGACGAACTCGGACGGCAACACCCTGTACAGCTGCATCTGGGAGTACGACCAGTACCCGGTAGCGCTCGCCATCCACGGCCTGGACGAGGCCACGACGGAGCCGGCCTGCAAGCTGGCGCAGTTCTTCGACAACACCGGGATGGCGGCGAGAGTCGGCTGACGGGTGACCCGGTGCGTCAGGCGAACGCCTCCGGCGGCGGGCAGGAGCAGACGAGGTTCCGGTCGCCCGCCGCGCCGTCGATGCGCCGGACCGGCGGCCAGATCTTCGCCGCCGCCCCCGCGGGGAAGACCGCGGTTTCGCGGCTGTACGGCCGGCTCCACTCGCCCGCGACGCACCTCGCGGTGTGCGGGGCCTGCCGCAGCGGCGAGTCCTCGAGGAGCCACTCCCCCGCCGCCACGCGGTCGATCTCGCCGCGGATCGCGATCATCGCGGCGCAGAAGCGGTCGAGTTCGGCGAGGTCTTCGCTCTCCGTCGGCTCCACCATCAGGGTGCCCGCGACCGGGAACGACATCGTGGGGGCGTGCAGGCCGTAGTCCGCCAGCCGTTTCGCGACATCGTCGACCGTCACGCCGGTGGCCTTCGTCAGCGGCCGCAGGTCGAGGATGCATTCGTGCGCCACCAGGCCTTCGTGGCCGGCGTAGAGCACCGGGTAGTGACCGGAGAGGCGGCGGGCGACGTAGTTGGCGTTCGCCACCGCGACGAGCGTCGCCCGGCGCAGGCCCTCGGCGCCCATCATCCGGACGTAGGCCCAGGAAATCGGCAGGATGGACGCGCTGCCCCAGGGCGCCGCGCTGACCGGGCCGACGCCGGTGGCCGGCCCGGCCGCCGGCTGCAGCGGGTGGTTCGGGAGGAACGGCGCCAGGTGCGCGCGGACCCCGATCGGGCCGACGCCGGGTCCGCCGCCGCCGTGCGGGATGCAGAACGTCTTGTGCAGGTTGAGGTGCGAGACGTCGGCACCGAACCGGCCGTACTGGGCGACGCCGATGAGGGCGTTGAGGTTCGCGCCGTCGACGTACACCTGCCCGCCCGCGTCGTGCACCGCGGCGCAGACTTCGCCGACGGTGTCTTCGTAGACGCCGTGCGTCGACGGGTAGGTGAGCATGATCGCGGCGAGGTCGGTCCGGTGTTCGTCCACTGTGGACCGCAGGTGGGCGAGATCGATGTTGCCGTCGTCGTCGCAGCGGACGACGGCCACGCGCATGCCCGCCATCACCGCGCTGGCCGCGTTCGTGCCGTGCGCGCTGGCCGGGATCAGGCAGACGTCGCGGGCGTGCTCGCCGCGGGAGCGGTGGTAGGCGCGGATGGCGAGCAGGCCCGCGAACTCGCCCTGACTGCCGGCGTTGGGTTGCAGGGAAACCGCGTCGTAGCCGGTGATCCGCGCGAGCCAGGCGCCGAGGTCGGCGGCCACGTCCAGGAGCCCGGCGGCGTCTTCGGCCGGGGCGAACGGGTGCAGCCCGGCGAACTCCGGCCAGGTGACCGGCTCCATCTCGGCGGTGGCGTTGAGCTTCATGGTGCACGAACCCAGCGGGATCATGCTGCGGTCGAGCGCGACGTCCTTTTCGGCCAGCTGCCGCAGGTACCGCAGCATCGCGGTTTCCGAGCGGTGCGCGTGGAACACCGGGTGCGCGAGGTACCCGCTCGTCCGGCGCAGCGGCGCGGGGAGCGCGTCCGCGGTGTCCGCGTCCAGTCCGTCCACATCGGACACGGAGACGCCGAACGCCTTCCAGAGGCCGGAAAGCCGCTCGCGGGTCGTGGTTTCGTCGCAGGCGACGCCGACGTGGTCGCCGTCGATCCGCCGCAGCGAGATGCCGAGGTCGCGGGCTGTGGCGACGACCGCGTCCGCCCGGCCGGGGACGGCCGCGACGACCGTGTCGAAGAACTCGCCGTGCACGACGTCGACACCGCCTTCGGCGAGGCCGGCGGCCAGCACGGTGGCCATCCGGTGCGCCCGCAGCGCGATCCGGCGCAGCCCGTCGGGTCCGTGGTACACCGCGTACATCGACGCCATGACCGCCAGGAGGACCTGCGCGGTGCAGATGTTCGAGGTCGCCTTCTCGCGCCGGATGTGCTGTTCGCGCGTCTGGAGCGCGAGCCGGTACGCGGGTGCGCCGTCGGCGTCCTTCGAAACGCCGACGAGCCGGCCGGGCAGCTGCCGTTCCAGGCCCTGGCGCACCGCGAGGTAGGCGGCGTGCGGGCCGCCGAAGCCGAGCGGGACACCGAACCGCTGCGTGGAGCCGACGGCGACGTCGGCGCCGAGCTCGCCGGGCGGCCGCAGCAGGGTGAGGGCGAGGGGGTCGGCGGCGACGATCACGGCGGCGCCGTGCTTCTTGGCGTCGGCGATCGTGAGGTCGAGCTCGCGGACCGCGCCCGACGCGCCGGGGTAGGACAGGAGCACTCCGAAGAAGTCACCGCCGAGCCCGAGCCCGGTCAGTCCTTGGGAAAGGTCCTCGACGACGAGTTCGATGCCGAGCGGCTCGGCCCGCGTCCGCAGCACCGCGAGGGTCTGCGGCAGGGTGTCTTCGTCGACGACGAACCGGTTCGACGTCGCTCGCCCGGCCCGGCGCACGAGGGTCATCGCCTCGGCAGCGGCGGTGGCTTCGTCGAGCAGGGAGGCGTTGGCGACGGGGAGCCCGGTCAGGTCCGCGACCATGGTCTGGAAGTTGAGCAGCGCTTCGAGCCGCCCTTGGGAAATTTCCGGCTGGTAGGGCGTGTAGGCGGTGTACCAGGCCGGGTTCTCGAGGACGTTCCGCCGGATGACGGGCGGGGTGACGGTGTCGTGGTAGCCCAGCCCGATCATGGCGGCGGTCACCCGGTTCCGGGCGGCGAGCTCGCGAAGTTCGGCGAGGGCTTGCGCCTCACTCGCGGGCGGCGGCAGCTCGAGCGGCTGCGCGGATTCCCGCAGCGACGCCGGAACGGCTCGTTCGGCGAGTTCGTCGAGCGAGGCGACGCCGATGACGTCGAGGATGCGGCGGAGTTCGTCCGGTCCGGGCCCGATGTGCCGCTCGGCGAACGGAATGCCCTGTTCGAGGGAGGCGAGTGACGGATCCACGGTGGCCTCCTGGGGACAGCGGTGCATTACTCAACCGACTCTAGAACGGACGGCCGAGCGGGAGGCGACCACGGCGGGGGTCCGGGGGCGGAGCCCGCCGGGCGGGGTGTGGGGGTTGCACCCCCACAAGACACTCCGAGAGGGGGCCCGGCGAGCGCTATCCGCGAGCAGACCTCACCTGACCCCGGAGGAACCCTCCCCGCTCTGTCTGACCCCGAGGGGCGCCTGAGAGTTTCGCCCGAGGTTGAGCCGGGCTTGCACCGTCGGCGGGGCCATCAGGCTGTGTCCTGACGACCCGCTTTCCAGAGGCGTCTCGTCCGCGCGGTCCAGGGTGCCTGAGAGGTTCCGGGGAGGACTTGCTCCTTCGGCGCCGAGCTCAAGGTGTGGCTCGGACTCTCCCGCGCGGATTCGTCGACCGCACGGTGAACCTTACTCTGTCTGCCGCAGCGGTGATCAACCGGTCTTGCGGGCGTTGCGGCGCTGGGTGAGTTCGTCCGGTTCGTGCGTCTCGACGATGCCGCCGTCGGCGCGTTCGGCCTGGAACTCGTGGATGGTGCCGCTGATTTCCTGCATGGCGCCGCTGACGGCGATGCCGAAGACGCCCTGGCCGCCCTGGAGCAGGTCGACGATCTCTTCCGGCGAGGTGCACTCGTACACCGTGGTGCCGTCGGAGAACAGCGTCACCCTGGCCAGGTCGCGGACGCCGCGGAGGCGCAGGTGGTCGACGGCGACGCGGATGTTCTGGAGCGAGACGCCGGTGTCCAGGAGCCGCTTGACGACCTTGAGGACCAGGATGTCCTTGAAGGAGTACAGCCGCTGCGAGCCGGAGCCGTGCGCGGTGCGGATGCTGGGCGCGACCAGTTTGGTCCGGGCCCAGTAGTCGAGCTGGCGGTAGGTGATGCCGGCGATCTGGCACGCCGCCGGACCGCGGTACCCCACCAGCTCGTCGGGCAGCGAGTTGTCGGGGAACAGTTCCCCTTGCTCACCAGTCGCGACCTCGACAGGCTGCTTCTCGGAACCAGCCTCGACCACGCAAGCCTCCCCTCGCCCGACCAGGCGGCCGGCGAATGACAGCCGGAGGAGTCCCAGGAGCGGGACCCGCCGGAGATCAATCACCACGATCCGGCCCCAGACCGTGAATCACACCGTGGCGATTTACCTCCCTCGACGGTAAGCGCCTGGACAGTGCCGGTCAACGCGACGCGCGGCAAGGCTCAACGGTCGGCTGAGCCTTTGAGCCGTTCGCCGTACCCCCTACCGCGTGATCCAAACCCCTTGACACATTTTACTCAGCCGAGTAACTTTTTACTCATGCAAGTAAACACCGACCTCATGGCCGAGATGGGCCTCAGCCCCACCGAGGCCGCGCGCCGGGCGCAGATCATCGGCGCGACCATCGGCGTCCTGTCCGACCTGGGCTACCGCCGGACCACCTTCGCCAAGATCAAGGAGCGCGCCGGGCTGAGCAGCACCCGGCTGATCTCGTACCACTTCACGAACAAGGCCGGCCTGATGCAGGCCGTGCTCAGCACGGTCGTCGAGACGAAGGGCGGCTTCCTGACCGAACGCACCGGCGGCGGCCTCGACCCGGCCGACCGGCCCGGCTACCTGCGGGCGCACATCGAGACGTCGGTGGCGTTCCTGCGCGCCTACCCCGAGTGCGTCCGGGCGCTGACCGAGCTGGCGGCCAACGCCGACGACGCCGACGGCTGGGTGATGACGAAGGTGCTGGTCGACGACCTGCGCGTGCACGGACTGGCCCGCCAGCTGAAGCAGGGCCAGACCGAGGGCCTGTTCGGCGAGTTCACGCCCGAGGTGATGGCGATGTCCATCGCCCAGGCCATCGACGGCGTCGCCGCGGCCTACGCGGCCGACCCGGCGCTGGACCTGGAGCAGTACGGGCGCGAACTGGCGGACACGTTCGTCAAAGCGACGGCGCCGTGAGGGCCCGGTCGAGCCGCTCTTCGATGCGGGCCTTCGGGAACGCGCCGACGATCGTCTCGGCCGGCTCGCCGCCGCGGAACAGGATCATCGTCGGCAGGGACATGACCTGGTAGGCGCGGGTGGTCTCCGGGTTCTCGTCGGCGTTGATCTTCCGGACGGCGAGTTCGCCGTCCCGCTCGGCGGCCAGCTGCGCGAGCACCGGGCCGACCATCCGGCACGGGCCGCACCAGGTGGCCCAGAACTCGACCAGCACGGGGACGTCGCTGCCGAGGACTTCGGCGAAGGTCGCATCGGTGACGACGGCAACTTCGGACATAACGGGCTCCTTCACGGGCGTGAACCGGGCACGACACACGGATCGGGCGCCTGCCGGGCGAGGGCGGTGGCGAGTTTCGCGGCCAGTTCGCCGCGGATGCCGCCGAGGCGGGCGAGGAGCGCGTCGGCTTCTTCGAGCTTGCGCCGGTAGACCTCGATCGAACCGGCGCAGGAGTCGCCGGTCTCGTGGCCGTTGCGCAGGCATTCGACGAAGGGGCGCGTCTCCTCGAGCGTGAGGCCGACCGTCTGGAGGGTCTGGATCTCCTTGACCAGCTGGAGGTCGTCCTCGTCGTACTCGCGGTAGCCGTTGGCCGAGCGCCCGGCCCGCAGAAGGCCCTGGTCCTCGTAAAAACGCAGCGCACGGGTGGTGACACCCGTGCGCTGCGCCAGTTCTCCGATCCGCATGCCGTCGACGCTAGACGTTGACGTCCGCGTCAAGGCAAGTTCCTAAGCTCCAAGGCGAGTGAAACGCCTTACCGCGGGAGGTGCGGGGGTCCGGGGGGCTTGCCCCCGGGCGGGGTCTGGGGGTTGCACCCCCAGAAGACACCGCGAGGAGCTCCAGCGAGCGCTCTCCGCGAGCACACCCGCCCAAGCTCCGAGCGCCGTCCGCGTCAAGGCAAGAAATCAGGTGTCCGCTCCGCGGAAGTCTTCCGGGGAAACCGAGTCGAGGAACTCGCGGAACTTCTCGACCTCGTCTTCCTGTTCGTCCGGGATGATCAGGCCGGCTTCCTCCAGCACCGAATCCACGGCGTGGATGGGGACCCCGATCCGCAGGGCCAGCGCGACCGAGTCGCTCGGCCGGGCGGACACCCGGATGTCGCCGTCGAACACGAGCTCCGCGAAGAACGTGCCTTCCTTCAGGTCGGTGATGACGACCTGCTCGAGTTCCCGGCCGAGCGCTCCGATGACCTCTTTCAGCAGGTCATGCGTGAGCGGACGGGCTGGGCGGACCCCCTGTTGCTCCAAGGCGATGGCGGTGGCTTCCACCGAGCCGATCCAGATCGGCAGGTACCGTTCACCCTCGGTCTCCCGCAGCAACAAGATCGGCTGATTCGCGGGCAGCTCGACCCGCACACCGACGACGCGCATTTCGCTCATCGGGCTTCGCCTCCCTCCCGTGCACACGGGCTGCAGCGCCGAACCGGCTTTCGCGCCCTCACTCCTCGACGCTACCCGTCATCCGTGCGCTGTGCTCGCTGTCCGGACTCTCTCGGTTCGCCTGCCGCAAACCCGTGCCTTCACGGTACGGCATGCGGTGCCGAACATTCAGTCATTGACATGGGACCGCAAAGAGGATCTCACTGCCCCGTTATCGATCAACACCCGGCGACGCCGCGGATTCCGGCCTTGACGAGCAGGGTGTGCAGGGTCACGGACAGTGCCGCGAGCTCCCGCACCACCTCGTCGGCCCGCGACTTGGCCTCCGGGTCACGATGCCGGTACACCGGCGTCACGATCTGCTCCAGCAACCCGACCTCGCGGTCGGCCGCGGCGCGGAAGGCACGCAGGTGTCTCGGTTCGATCCCGAATTCGGTCATCGCCTTCACCGTCCGCGCGACCAGCACCGCGTCCGGGTCGAAGAACCCGGCGGGACCGGGCCGGACCAGGCCGTACTGCTGCAGCTCGGTCAGCGCCGCCGCGTCGATGCCGGCCTGCTCCAGGAACTCCTCCCGGGTCAGGCGCAGCTCCTTGCCCGCGGTGAAGTCGTCCGCCACGGGCAGGCCCACGTTCTCCGCGGGCGCGTCGATGGGCACCAGCCGGCGCGGCGGGCGGGGCAGGGCCGCGGCGGGCACGACACCCGAGTCCGCCGCGTCCAGCTGCTCCTTGATGACCTTCAACGGGAGGTAGTGATCCCGCTGGGCGGCCAGGACGAACCTCAGTCGCTCCACGTCCGCCGGGGCGAACTGCCGGTACCCCGACGGCGTCCGGCCCGGCTGGACCAGGCCTTCCGCTTCGAGGAACCGGATCTTGGAGATGGTGACATCGGGGAAGTCACCGCGCAGCTGCGCGAGTACCGCCCCGATGCTCAGTCCGTGGTTCTGTGGCCGCCCGGCCGCCGTCACTGCGCCCCCTGGCCCCCGTGCCCCGGGCCGGTCAGGAAGACCAGGCGGAACTTCCCGATCTGCACCTCGTCGCCACCGGCGAGCACCGCCTGGTCGACCGGCTCGCGGTTGACGTAGGTGCCGTTGAGGCTGCCGACGTCGATGACGACGAACTCGCCGCCCTCACGCCGGAACTCGGCGTGCCGGCGGGAGACCGTGACGTCGTCCAGGAAGATGTCGCTGTCCGGGTGCCGCCCGGCGCTGGTGGTGTCGCGGTCGAGCAGGAACCGCGAACCCGCGTTCGGCCCGCGCTTCACGACCAGCAGCGCCGAACCCGGGGGCAGGGCGTCGACACCCTGGACCGGGGCTTCCGGGGCGGGCTCGCGGCCTTCGGCTTCGGCCAGGAAGTCGGCCCGGAAGACAGAGGTCCGCTCCGGAGACTGCTCCGGGGGAACGCCGCCGGGCCCGTCGTTCGTGCTCACCTGAGCTCTCCTCCACACATGCTGTGTTGCCAGTACTCAAGAACGTGTAGCTGCCAACGTACCGTGCCTGATCGATTCTCCGAGCCCCGGCTCCCCGAACCGGCGGAGCGGGCTTCAGCCCTTGGTCAGGGCGTCGTACGCCTCGGCTTCGAGCAGGGCTTCCAGGCCTGCCGGGTCGTCGAGCCGGATCTCGATCAGCCAGCCCTCGCCGTAGGGGTCGCTGTTGATCAGCTCGGGCGAGTCGGCGACGGCGTCGTTGACCGCGACGACCTCCCCGTCGACCGGCGCGAACAGCTCGGAGACGCTCTTGGTCGACTCGACCTCGCCGAAGACGTCGCCGGCGCTGACCTGCCTGCCGACGTCGGGCAGGTCGACGAAGACGACGTCGCCGAGCTGGTCCTGCGCGTACTCGGTGATGCCGATGCGCACGAGGGTGTCCTCGCCGCGGGTGGCGACCCACTCGTGTTCCTCGGTGTAGCGAAGCTCTTCAGGAGCGGACACCGCCGGTCCCCTTTCAATGCCCTCGACTGGCGAAAAGTGTTGGGCGAAGTCTTACACCCACACGGCGCAGCCGCCCGCCACGACCCGGGGAAAGCTCACTCGGTGGTACCGCGGAGCGCGTTGCGCGCTTGGACGACGTAGAGCACGCCGGACCAGACGTAGAGGACGGCGCCCCAGATGGTGAAGGCGTACCCGATCGGCCGCGCGACCGCGGCGACGTCGGAACCGCCCTGCGCGAGCAGCAGCAACGGGAAGGCGTACATGAGGACGAAGGTGGCGCCCTTGCCGAGGTAGGTGACCTCGGGCGGCGCGAAGCCCCGGCGGCGCAGTGTGACGACGCAGACGCCGAGCACGGCCTCCCGCAGGACGAGGGGGACGACGACCCACCACGGGATGATGTCCCGGACGAGGAAGGCGATGAGGGTGGCGAGGATGTAGAGCCGGTCGGCGGCGGGGTCGAGCAGCTGCCCGAGCCGCGACATCTGGTTGAGCCAGCGGGCGAGCTTGCCGTCGAGCCAGTCGGTCAGCGCGCTGAAGACGAGCAGGACGAGCGCCCACCCGTCTTCCTTGGGGCCGAGCAGCAGCCAGAGGAAGACGGGCACCCCGGCCAGCCGCAGCAGCGACAGGATGTTGGGGACGTTGAAGGCCTGCCGCAGCAGCGACGGCTCGGCGGCGGGGCCTGCCTGAGCGGCGGGTTCGGGGGCGGCTGTGCTCACGGGGCCATTAAACAGCGGAGGGGGGCCGGGTCGCCCGGTGGCGGGGTGGCTCCGGCTGCCGGGGCATCCGGATCGCCTCCGCCGGCCGCCGGGCCGGGGCGCCGCGGGTGGTGGAGGTGCCGATCTGCTGCGCGACCAGCCGCGATCGGGGCCGCGGGCCGGTGGCCTGCCCCGGCTCTGGAACCCGAGGCGCTCCCCCGCAAGCCGGGCCGCTCCCGCGACCCGGCGTCACGCTCAGCTCGCGCGGCGGTGGCTCCAGCCGCGTCGCTGCAGCTCGGCGCTGCTCAGCGACTCGGGGCGGCCGCGGTAGTCGGTGCCCATCCAGCGGGCGCGGCCGGCTCGTCCCTCGAGGACGTACGGGCGGCCGCAGCACCAGACCACGGTGCTCGGGACGGTCGGCGGACTGGACGGGTCTTCGGTACTGGTCACAGCGTCGGCGTTCATCGCTCTCACGGATTCGATACGGGTTTCGGGGACGGGAAGCTCGTCGGCCTCCACCAAGATCTTCGGCGCGCGGGACCGGTTTGTTAACCGTCGCGGCGCGAATTAGACCGATCGATTCTTGATGACAGCGGAAGGTTTCGGAGCGTGAACGGAATGTTAATCGTCCATTGTGGACACCGGTTTGGCGGCCACCGGACCGGGCCGCCGGCCCGCTGTTGTAATCTCCGGCACACCCGTGGGCACTCCGCGGGACCGAACGCACGGGGAGGAAGGATCGCGGTGCCCCACCCGACCACCACGAGGACGTGGCTCGTGGCCTGCCTCGCCCTGCCCCTCCTCGCCGCCTGCTCCGGGGACCCGGCCGCGCAGGCTCCCGCGGCTCCGCCGCCCGCCTCCTCGGCACCGTCCGTGACGACGTCGACCGGCACCCCGCCGCCGCCGCCCGGCAGCCAGGACAGCACGTCCGCGCCGGCCCCGGCACCCAAGCCGTCCGGGCCGCCGCCGTCGGTGCCCGGGTCGTGCGGCACCATCGCCGCCGCCAGCGGGCTGACCCTCTACGTGTTCGACAGCGGCTCCGCCGGGGTCAGCTGCGTCGCGGCGACGAAGCTGGTCGGCGACTTCCACCACAAGATCGCCGGCCGCCAGGGTGCCGGCTCGAACGACGCGGTGAACGAGACCGTCGACGGCTGGCTGTGCACCTCCGGGCCGCCCGCGGCCCAGGGCGGCACCACCTGCACCAAGGGCGAGCAGACGGTCTTCGCCGCCGTCGTGCCGTCCGAATGAGTCCGATCCGATCCCGAGGGGCCATGAAGACACTCGCGTACCCCCTGCTGCTCGTCGCCGCGGCCGCCGCGCTGGCCGGCTGCGGCAGCGACCCGGCGCCCGCCGCGGCCCCTTCCGAGGCGCCCGTGCCCGCCGCGGCCGCCGCGGCCGGGTCGACGGCTCCCGGCGTGCCGTGCGGCGACGTCACCGGCACGGGCGGCGCGAAGACGGCCGTGGTCGCGCACGGCAAGGTCGACTGCGCCGCGGCGACCAAGCTGCTCAAGGACTACTTCGCGAAGCTGACCCCGGCCGAGGCGAACGACGCCGACGGCCCGGGCCCGATCGTCCTCGCCGAGTGGACGTGCGGCAGCGGCGCGAACGACCCGGTGACGGCGTGCTCGACCGAGGACGGCCGCCAGGTCGAGGGCACCCGCAGCTGAGTCTCAGGACTTGAGGTCCGGGAAGTCCTCCTCGCGGAACTCGGTCCCCGCGCCTCGCGCAGGGTCGCTCTCGCGGCCTCGCAGCTCGACGCGGCGGATCTTGCCCGAGATCGTCTTCGGCAGCTCCGCGAACTCCAGCCGCCGGATCCGCTTGTACGGCGCCAGGTGTTCGCGGCAGTGGGCCAGGATCGACCGCGCGGTCCCGGCGTCCGGCGAGAAGCCCGAAGCCAGCACGACGTACGCCTTGGGCACCGCGAGCCGGATCGGGTCGGGAGCCGGGACGACCGCCGCCTCGGCGACCGCTTCGTGCTCGATCAGGACGCTCTCCAGCTCGAACGGCGAGATCCGGTAGTCCGACGCCTTGAACACGTCGTCGGTGCGCCCGACGTAGGTGATGTAGCCGCGTTCGTCGATCGAACCGACGTCACCGGTGTGGTAGAAGCCGCCGTCGAAGGCCGCCGACGTGCGCTCGTCGTCGTCGGCGTACCCGGTCATCAGGCCCACCGGCCGGTGCGCGAGATCGAGGCAGATTTCGCCCTCCGAGGCGCGCTCGCCGCTGACCGGGTCGACCAGCGCCACCACGAAGCCGGGCAGCGGGCGGCCCATCGAGCCGGGCACCACGTCCTGGCCCGGCGTGTTCGCGATCTGGACACTGCTTTCGGTCTGGCCGAAGCCGTCGCGGATGGTGACGCCCCAGGCCTTCTCGACCTGGTCGATCACTTCGGGGTTGAGCGGCTCCCCCGCGCCCACCACCTTGCGCGGGGGCGTCTCGAGCGCCGTCAGGTCGGCCTGGATGAGCATCCGCCACACCGTCGGCGGCGCGCAGAAGCTCGTGACGCCACAGCGGTCCATCTGGGCCATCAGCGCGCCGGCGTCGAACCGGCTGTAGTTGTAGAGGAACACCGTCGCCTCGGCGTTCCACGGCGCGAAGAAGTTGCTCCACGCGTGCTTCGCCCAGCCGGGCGAGGAGATGTTCAGGTGGACGTCTCCGGGCTCGAGCCCGATCCAGTACATCGTGGACAGGTGGCCCACCGGGTACGAGACGTGCGTGTGCTGCACCAGCTTCGGCTTCGCGGTCGTGCCGGAGGTGAAGTACAGCAGCAGCGGGTCGCCGGCCTTCGTCGGGCCGTCCGGGGTGTACTCCGGCGACTGGGCGAACGCGGCCGAGTACGAGTGCCAGCCCTCGACCGGCTCCCCCACCGCGATCCGCGTGTAGCCGCCCCCGACGCCGTCGAACTTCGGCGCGTCCACCGAGCGGACGACGACGTGCTTGGCCGCGCCGCGCTCGACGCGGTCGGTCAGGTCGGCCGGGCCGAGCAGCGTCGACGCCGGGATGATCACCGCGCCGAGCTTGATCGCGGCGAGGATCGTCTCCCACAGCTCGCCCTGGTTGCCCAGCATGAGGATCAGCCGGTCGCCGCGGCGGACGCCGAGCGAGCGCAGCCAGTTCGCGACCTGGTTGGACCGGCCGGACATCTCCGGGTAGGTCCAGCGGTTCTCGCGGCCGTCCTCTTCGACGATCCACAGCGCGTACCGCTCGGCGTTGTCCGGGTCGTGCGCGACGACGTCGAACCAGTCGATCGCCCAGTTGAACTCGTCGAACTCCGGCCAGGCGAAGTCCCGGTACGCCGTGTCGTAGTCCTCGCGGTGGGTCTGCAGGTAGTCCCGCGCGACGCGGAACGCGTGGTGGACGCTCACGCTGCCTCCTTCTATTCGCCCTTGAACTCCGGCGGGCGGCGCTCCATGAAGGCCTGGACCGCTTCGCCGAGGTCCTTGCTGGGCAGGAACGCGGAGTTCCAGGCGGCGACGTACCGGAGGCCGTCGGCGACCTGGCGCTCGGTGTTCGCCGCCAGTACCTGCTTCGTACCCTGCACCACCAGCGGCGGGTTCGCAGCGATCTCGCCGGCGAGTTCGCGCGCGGCCTTCAGCAGCGCGTCCTGGCTCTCGTAGACGTCGTTGACCAGGCCGATCTTCTCGGCGCGGGCGGCGTCGACGTCCTTGCCGGTGAGGGCGAGCTCCCGCAGGTGCCCCTCGCCGACGATCGAGGCGAGCCGCTGCAGGCTGCCGAGGTCGGCGACGATGGCGACGCGCACCTCGCGGACGCTGAACTTGGCGTCGGCGCTGGCCAGCCGGACGTCCGCGGCCGCGACGACGTCGACCCCGCCGCCGATGCACCACCCGGAAACGGCCGCGACGACCGGTTTGCGGCATTCCGCGATCGAGCTGACCGCCGCCTGCAGCGACCGGACCTGGTCGAGGAACGCCGTCCGCGGGCCGGCCAGGCTGTCGCCGCCCAGCATCGGCGCCCAGTCGCCCATCATCGCCGGCAGGTCGAGACCGTAGGAGAAGTGCTTGCCGCTACCGGTCAGCACGACGGCCCTGACCTGCGGGTCGGCGTCCAGTGCGCGGAACACCAGCGGCAGCTCGCGCCAGAAGTCCGGGCCCATCGCGTTGCCCTTCGACGGGCCGAGGAGCGTCACTTCGGCCACATGGCCGTCGACGTCGACCTTGAGGGACACCAGGTCGGGCAGACTGTCAGCAGTAGCGGTCATGGGGTCATCTTGACCCATGCCCGCGGCGACCCGCCATTGGCACCTTGTCAATTGCCCCTCGTGTCACTGTGCCAACCTGGTCGCCGGATGCTTTCCTGAAAGAGACGACGCACACCACGACCCGGGGAGGACGGTGGGACATGAGCCCGGCCAGCGCGACCGCGATCGAGTCCGAGCCCCCGCCCGCGCCCGTCCGGCGGGCCTCCCGCCCGATCGAGCTGACCGGCTCGTTCGACCACGAGGGACACCGGCTCTGGTACACCGAGTTCGGCAGCGGCGACAAGGTCGTCGTCCTCACCCACGGCATCATGCTCACCCGCCGGATGCACGCCCCGCTCGCCCGCCGGCTGGCCGGCGCGGGCTTCCGGGTGATCACCCTCGACCTGCTCGGCCACGGCGACTCCGACCGGCCGACCGAGTCGTGGCGGTACTCGATGCCCTCGTTCGCCGAGCAGACCCTGGCCCTGCTCGACCACCTCGACGTGGACTCCGCCGTGATCGGCGGGACGTCGCTGGGTGCGAACGTCTCGCTCGAAGTGGCGGTGCAGGCCCCTTCGCGGGTGCGAGGCCTGATCGTCGAGATGCCGGTGCTGGACAACGCGATCGTCGCCGGGCTGGTCACGTTCGCCCCGCTGCTGATGGCTGCCCGGTTCCTGCCGTTCACGGTGCAGGCCGTGGCGCTGGCGGCGTCGGTGGTCCCGCACGGCAACCAGTGGGTCGACGTCGTCACGGACACGCTGTCCCAGCGCCCGGCCCCGATGGCGGCGCTGCTGCACGGGGTGCTGTTCGGCCGCATCGCGCCGCCGAAGTCGGTCCGCCGCAAGATCACCACGCGCGCGCTGGTGATCGGCCACCAGAACGACCCGATCCACCCCTTCGGCGACGCGGACACCCTGGCCGTCGACATGCCGGACGCGGAGTTCGTCCAGGCCCGCAGCCCGGTCGAGCTCCGGCTCGACCCGAGCCGGCTGTCCGACGCGATCCGGGATTTCGCCGCGAGCTGCTACGAGGATTGACGTGCCCTTGGTGTGGGTGACCGGCAACGCGGGGGCCGGCAAGTCGGCCGTCTGCGCGTTGCTCAAGGAACGGGGCGAGCTCGCGGTCGACGCGGACTGGGAGGGCTACCACCAGTGGGTGGACCGGACGAGCGGCCGGGTCGTCACCGATCCCCCCGACCCGGTTCCACCGGGCTGGCTCGACCGCTTCGGGTGGCGGGTCAGCCGCGCGAAGGTCGAGGCCCTGGCGGCCCGGACGGCCGGCGAGATCGCGTTCTTCTGCGGCTGCCCCGAGAACCACGAGGACGTGCGGGATCTCTTCGACCTCGTGATCTGCCTGGTGATCGACGACGAAACGCTCCGCCACCGCCTCCTGACCCGCACGTCGAACAGCTTCGGCAAGCACCCGGAGGAACTGGCCGCGGCCCTCGCCGACAACGCCTACCGCCACCCCGGCGCAACAATCATCAACGGAACCCGCCCCCTGCCCGAAGTCGCCGACGCCATCCTCACCGCCGCCCGCCGTGTTCAAGCGGGCATCACCCGTGATTGAGGGGGCATCAAGCGTGACTGGGCGGGCATCAAGCGTGTTTGGAGGGGCATCGCGGTGATGCCCATCCAATCACGGGTGATGCCCCGCTGATCACGCGTGATGCCTGCCGGATCACGCGAAAGTCCCCTCAGGACACGGGGGCGAGGCCGGCTACCGGGCCGATCACGATCACCGCGGGCGGGCGGACTCCGGAGGCGGCCGCGTCGGTGACCACCGTGTCCAAAGTGGACCGGAGGGAACGCTGGGTGCGCATCGTGCCGTCCTCGATGATCGCGACCGGGGTGTCGGCCGGGCGGCCGCCGTCGAGGAGGGCCTTGGCGAACTGCGGGAGGCGCTCGACGCCCATCATCAGCACGATCGTGCCGCGCATGCGGGCCAGCAGCTGCCAGTCGACCAGGGACCGGTCGTCGCCGGGGGCGACGTGGCCGGAGACCACCACCACCTCGTGGGCGACGCCGCGGTGGGTGACCGGGACGTCCGCCACCGCCGGGACCGCGAACGCGCTGGTGATGCCCGGGACCATCGTCACCGGGACGCCCGCCTCGGCGCAGGCCAGCACCTCCTCGAAGCCGCGGCCGAACAGGTACGGGTCGCCGCCCTTGAGGCGGACGACGAACTTGCCCTCCTTGGCGCGCTCGATCAGCGTGCTGTTGATGACGTCCTGGCTGGCCGCGCGGCCGTACGGGATCTTCGCCGCGTCGACGATCTCCACCTCGGGCGCGAGCTCGTCGAGCAGCTCGCGGGGCGCCAGCCGGTCGACCACGACGACGTCCGCGCGCGAGAGCAGGCGCCGGCCCCGGACGGTGATCAGCTCCGGGTCGCCCGGGCCGCCGCCGACCAGCGCCACCCCGGGCAGCGTGCCCTCGGGGTGCGGGCGGCGGCCGTCCTCGATGGTGCCGTTGTGCAGGCCGTCGAGGATCGAGTCGCGGACCGCCGCCGAGCGCAGCGGCTCGCCGCCGGAGAGCACGCCGAACAGCAGGCCGCCGTGGCGCCCCGACGCCGGGGTGACGGCCGAGCCCGACTCGCCCTCGTCGGCGCGGACGCAGAACACCCGCTCCCGCTCGGCCTCCTCGCAGACGGCGGCGTTCACCGACGGGTCGTTCGTGCAGGCCAGCGCGTACCAGGCATCGCGAAGGTCGCCTTCCTGATAACGCCGTTCGTGCCAGACGAGCTCGCCCGCGTCCACCATGCCCTGCACGGACGGCGTCGTGTGCGGCGACACCAGTTCGACGCGGGCCCCCGCGCTGATCAGCCGGGGCAGCCTGCGTTGCGCGACCGTGCCGCCGCCGATCATCACGACGCGGCGGCCGGAGAGCTGGAGGCCGGAAAGGTAGTGCGGGTCGTCCATGCGCGGGAGTTTATTGGGGACCGGGCCCCGCGCCAGCCCAGCGTGGGTCACGCCACCCGGAAGACCGGCCCCCGGGCCACGAACGGCAGCCGCGCGCCCCGCGGAACGAGGTACGCGTGCTCGCGGCGCGGCCGGACGTGGTCGCACTGCGCGTCGGTGATGATCAGGATCGGCCCGTCGGCCGGGAAGTCGAAAGCGCGCTGCAGCAGGTCGACGCCGGGCTGCAGGATCGTCCCCCCGCGCCCGCGCACCTTGACCCGGCCCGCGATGTCCTCCACCGCGAGGTAGCCGGCGTCGTAGGCGACGGCGTCGCAGAACACCACGCGGGCCGCCGGGACGTCCCGGGCCAGCGCGTACGACGCGATCGCGCCCAGCGCCTTGCCGAGCAGCTCGGCGTTCATCGACCCCGACGTGTCCAGCACGACGCCGAAGGTGACGCGCTTGTCCAGGCGTTCCGGGCGGACGCGGCCCGGGCGGGGGATGTCCGGCGTCGCCGACTGGCGGCGCGACGCCCGCGCGTAGCTGCGCACCGGCAGCTCCACCCGGACGTGCTCGTCGAACCAGCGCGCGAGCTGCGCGTCCCACGGCAGCGGCGGGTGGTCCAGGGCCCGGATCTCCTGCTCCAGCCCGGCCGGCAGCAGCCCGCGGCCCCGGGCGTGGTGGTACTCGAGCCCCTGCGTGAGCGCCCGGCGGTAGAACTCGTCGAGGTCGACGCCGCCGGCCCGGTCGCCGTCGCGCCACGGCAACGGCTTGACCCCGGCGCGCCGCGACGACCGGCGCTGCACGGCGTCCGGCTCGGACAGCCAGTCGCCCAGCACGTCCCCGGCCTCGCGCGAGCCCAGGGTCAGCAGCTTGCGGCCTCGGCGGATGTCGGTGGTCAGCGTGTCGTACACCGATTCCGCGGACATCCCGGTCAGCTGCTGGTCGTGCAGGACGCCGTGGGGCAGCTCGCCGACGCCCATGGCGACCAGCCAGCCGTTGATGACGTAGTCGCAGGCGACGTTCCACAGGTACGGGTCGCGGCCCAGCGCGCGGCGGTCGTGCCGCAGCGCGGCGTGCAACATCTCGTGGGCCAGCACGAACCGCCACTCTTCGGAGGTCAGCGCGGCGGCCGGGTTGACGTAGATCTCGCCGTGCTCGGCGTCGACCGCCGCCAGTGCGATGTCCCACGCCCGGACGACGTCGGCGTCGACGACCAGGGTGAACCCGGCCGCGACCGCGCCGAGCAGCGGGAACGACGAGACGAACCAGGACAGCGCGCGGTCCCACTCCCCCATCGCCCGGCGGTGGCGGATCTGGCCGCGTGCGTCGGCGGCGCGTTCCATGGCCTCGGTGGCCGAGGCGATCAGCCCGCGGGCGAACCGCTCGGTCCACGGGTCCGGCTTCCCGTGGTACTGCAGCTGCCAGCGGCTCATCGGCTCCGCGAGCCGCAGGCACGGTCCCGGCCCACCGGTGAACGGCGCCGGAATGCCCGTCTCGCGCCACCTGCGGGTCAGCGCGAGCTCGTCGGTGCCGGGCAGTTCTGGCAGGTCCAGCACCGGTGTCCCGACGTCCACCGCCTCCGCGAACCGGTGGACGGCCACGCAGCAGGCGGTGGCGTAGACCGGGTCCACCTCGCGGCCGGGCATGATCGCCTCGGCCTCGGTGAGCCGGTCTTCGTCGAGGTGGCCGAGGCCGAGGTGGAGCAGGAGGTGCGCGAACACCCACGCCCACTCGTCCGCATCGGCGTCACGGGCGCGGTTCGGCGTGATCACCCCGCGGTCGTTGACGACGGCCCAGCCGCCGCCGCTCTCCTTGCTCAGGTTCGCGCCGCGGACCAGGTGCTCGAGGACGGTGTGGGCGCGGACATGGGCCCAGCCGTGCTCGATCTCCTTGTTCCGGCGCTCACGGCGCTTGGCTTCGGCGCGGGCGTTGCTCATGCGCGGGCGGCCACCAGCCGCGGCAGGTCACGGGCGGCTTCGACGAGGAACCACGACGGCAGCCGCGGGTTGCCGGCTTCGTCGTCGGCGATGACCAGCTGCGCCATCTCCAGCGAAATCTCGGCCAGCTCCACCAGGAGGCTCTTCGCGCGGAAGGCGAACTGGCGCACGGCCGCCGACGCGTGCCGCTTTTCCGCCGGCAGCTCCTTGACCAGCCGGGCGCGGAACGTCTCGGCGAGGAAGTAGAGCAGGTCGCGATCGGCCGGTTCGGCGGGCCAGCGCGCGTCGCCCTTGAGGATCGCCTCCAGGCCGAAGGCGTGCCGGGCGACCTTGAGGTACGCGCGGAACGCGCCCGCGTGGGCCGGGGTGAGGGTGGCGTACGCCAGCAGCGCGACCGTCTCGTCGTCGGCCGGGTCGCCGGCGGAGTGCAGGAGGTCCGAGAACATGTGCCAGGACCGCGGCGTCGAGAACGGCTCCTCGGTCTTCGGCGGCGGGCTCCAGAGGTGGTCGGGGCGCTGGGTGAGGTACTCGACGACCCACGGGTGGATGCCGTGGCCCGCGGCCCACACGAGCCAGTCGTCCGGCGCGGCACGCAGGTGGACGTGCACCAGGCGGTTGACCAGGGCCGACGCCATCGGCCGCGCGAGGGCCTGGTCGGTGGCGCGGTTGCCGGCGCCGATCACGACCGAGCCCGCCGGCAGCTCGTACGAGCCGATGCGGCGGTCGAGGATGAGCGAGTAGAACGCCTTCTGGACGTCGGGCGCGGCGGCGTTCAGCTCGTCGAGGAACAGGCAGTACGGCTCGTCGCGGGCGATCTGCTCGGGTGGGCAGAACCGGCTGCGGCCGCCGGAGATCTGCGGAACGCCGATGAGGTCTTCGGGCGCGAGCTGGGTGCCCAGCAGCGAAACGCAGTCGAGCCCCAGCGACGCCGCGAAGTCGCGCACCAGCGAGGACTTCCCGATCCCGGGCGCGCCCCAGAGGAACACCGGCCGCACGACGGCGGTGGTGAGCAGGACTTCGGGCAGCCGGGCGGGCGTGACCGTGAGCTGGGCGTGCAAGCGTGGACCTCCTGGTTCAGGACATCCCTTGCGACGCCCCCTTTCGGACGCCCATGGTCGCGCACCGCCCGGTGTGTGCGCACCCGAATTTCAGCCGGCCCGGCCCGCGGACGGGTACGGCAGCAGGGCCATCTCGCGCGCGTTCTTGATCGCCGTGGCGACCTGTTTCTGTTGCTGCGGCGTCAACCCCGTCACGCGGCGGGCGCGGATCTTGCCGCGGTCGGAAATGAACTTCCGCAGCAGGTCGGCGTCCTTCCAGTCGACCTGGGTGATCTTGTTGGCGCGCAACAGGTTCACCTTGCGCTTGGCGGGACGGTCGCGGTGCGGCTTCGGCATCCGGCTCACCAGCTCGACTTCGACACGCCGGGCAGCTCGCCGTTGTGCGCGGCCTGCCGCATCTTCACCCGCGACAGCCCGAACTTCCTCAGGTAGCCGCGCGGACGGCCGTCCGCGACGTCTCGGTTGCGGATCCGCGTCGGGCTCGCGTCGCGCGGCAGCTTCTGCAGCGCGACGACCGCGTTCACCTTCTCCTCCGGGGACGACGCCGGCGAGGCGATGACGGCCTTGAGCGCACGGCGGCGTTCGACGAACCGCGCGGCGATCACCTTCCGCTGCTCGTTCTTCGCGATCTTCGACTTCTTCGCCATCAGCGCTCTTCCTTGAACTCGACGTGCTTGCGCGCCACGGGGTCGTACTTGCGCAGGACCATCCGGTCCGGATCGTTCCGGCGGTTCTTCTTGGTCACGTACGTGTAGCCGGTGCCCGCGGTGGACCGCAGCTTGATGATCGGCCGGATGTCGGT
>Ga0207678_10000747_pt1 | contig 29713 bp, 31 predicted proteins | sample KBSC63metaG_FD_184319 | JGI IMG/M metagenome (GOLD analysis project Ga0207678, IMG submission 184319) | Corn rhizosphere microbial communities from Kellogg Biological Station, Michigan, USA - KBS C6-3 metaG (SPAdes) (version 2) | ecosystem: Host-associated > Plants > Roots > Rhizosphere > Soil ... | reverse complement strand
GCCCCGGTGGCGTGCAGGTAGTACTCGAGCAATCGGGCGAGGGCGGCCTCCCGGTCGGGATCGGAGTCCTGCTCGGCGGCCAGCCGCGCGGCGTACGCGCGCATGAGGTCGTGGAACCGGTAGCGCCCCATGACGACCTGCCCGAGCAGGTTGGCGTCGATGAGGTCCTCGAGGAGCCGCTCGGTTGCATCCAGGCCGGCGCCGGCGAGGGCCGCTGCGGCGTACAGGTCAAGGTCAGAGCCCGGGTGCAGCCCGAGCAGTCGGAACAGCCGGCGGTGCTGGTCATCCATTTCGCGGTAGGACGCCGCGAAAGCCGCCGCGACGCTTCGGTCGCTGTCGGCCAGCTCGCCCAGCCTGGTGTGTTCGCCGGCGAGCCGCTCGGCCAGTTGTCCGGCAGTCCACATCGGGCGGTGGCGAAGCCGGGCGGCGGCGATCCGGAGGGCGAGCGGCAGGCGTCCGCACAGCTGGATGATCTGCTCGACCGCGCGGTCGTCACCGACGACCCGGTCCTCGCCGGCGACCCTGCCGAACAGGGCGGCCGCGTCGGCTTGCGGCAGGACGTCCAGCGACAACACCGTGGCCTCGTCGAGGGCGCTCAGCCGGCGACGACTGGTCACCAGCACCAGGCATCCCGGCGCGGCGGGCAGGAGGGGGCGGACCTGGGCGCCGTCGCGGGCGTTGTCCAGCACGATCAGGACCCGCCGGCCGGCCAGTTCGCTGCGGTAGAGCGCGGCGCGGTCCTCCGGGTCGGCCGGGATCCGGTCGCCGGGCACCCCGATCGCGCGCAGCAGGCGGTCGAGGGCCTGCCCCGGCTCCACCGCGGCGACTTTGTCGGTGTGGCCGTGCAGGTCGATGAACAGGCGTCCGTCGGGGAACCGGCTTGTCAGCAGATGGGCGGCGCGGAGCGCCAGGGCCGTCTTGCCGATACCGGCCATGCCGTCCATTGCGCAGATCGCGATCAGCCCGGGTGTCACGTCGGCCTCGCCGTCTGCCTGCGTCGTGGCCAGCGCGAGGATCTGCTCCATTTCGTCGCTCCGGCCGGTGAAGCTGGCAGTGTCCGATGGCAGCTGCGCCTGACCACCGAGCCCCGGTCGGGTCCGATCCGGTCGCAAGTCCCCGGCCAGGATCGACGCTTCGACCTCGCGTAGCTCCGGTCCCGGCTCGATCCCCAGCTCGTCGACCAGCAGCGCCCGCGTTTGCCGGAACACCGCCAGCGCATCTGCCTGCCGCCCGCAGCCGTACAGCGCCCGCATCAACTGTGCTCGCAGCCGCTCCCGCAGCGGATGGACAGCCACCCACTCCTCCAGCTCGGCGACGAGGCGAGCATGCCGTCCCAACTCCAGGTCGGCGGCGATGCGCCCCTCCACGGCCTCCATCCGGGCCTCAGCCAGGTGGACCGCCGCGGCTCGGGCGAACGGTTCGTCGGCAAGATCGGCGAGTGCCGGCCCCCGCCACAGCGCGGACGCCTCGGCGAAGAGCGCGGACGCCGACTCCGGATCGCCCTCGGCGGCGAGACTCCTACCCTCTCGGCACAGCCGCTCGAACACGTGCAGATCCAGCTCACCGGACTCCACCCGCACCAGGTAGCCGGGCTTGCGGGTCTCGATCCGGCGGGTACCTCCGTCGTCCAGCACCCGCCGCAGCCGCGAGATCGACACGTGCACCGCGTGCACGGCGCTTTCCGGCGGTGCCTCCGGCCACAGCTGATCCACGACCGAGTCCACTGCTACGACGCCGTTCGCGTTCAGCAGCAGGATTGCGAGCACCGATCGCTCCCGGGCGGCACCGAGTCGTAACGCACGCCCCGCGCGCGTCACCTCGAGCGGGCCCAACACCCGGAACTCCATCAACGCCCCTGGTGACCGTAGCACCGTGTTGGTGAGCGTCTGGTGAGGTCGTCCAGGTCTCCTGGCTACGCAACAACCGCTCAGCCACCCCGAGACGGGGTTGGCGAGCACCGAGAGGGCTGGCAGCGGCCGACCCGGAAGGACAAGGACGCCATGTCCACCATGCTCGAGACCGCCCCTACTCCTACTACCTCGACCCGCGGCGGGGCCCTCCGCTACTACCGGCTGGCCTTGCTGGTGCTCGGCCTGGCGCTGGCAGCGATGATCGCGGCGACCGTCTACCTGGCCGTCCACACCACTCCCACGGCGACCCCCTCCGGTCAGACGATCGCCAGCGACGTCTGCTTCCGGCCTGCGGTCCCCTGCTAGACCCGCCGATCGCCGCCCATGCTCTGACGGCGTGCCGCCTCGGAAGCCGGCGTGACATGGCCCCGCCATGTCACGCCGGCCGCCGGAGACTCCGCACATGCTCCAGTGCCCGCTCAGCGGCGGCCCCACGCGCCTCCCGACTCACCAGCCGGTTCACTCGGCCTCGGATGCGAACAGCCGGTTTGTCGTGTCCGTGTTCCGGTGCAGTCAGCATCGTGCTGGGTCGAGCCGCGGTCGCGGTGTGAACCGTCTCTTGGTCTGATCTCGTCGGTGTGGACAACCTGTGAAGAAGCTCGTCAGGTCGGGGGATAACCTTGCGGGTTCTGTGGATAGGGCTGTGGAGATTACGAAAATCTTGAAAACGTTGGTCGAACCCCTTGCGGGGACTCGCTCGGCGGGAGTAGAACACTCACGTCACCGAGACGGAAGGCCCCGAGGAAAGATCGGAACTGCGGGAGAAATCTCGCTGGGACGTGATTTCGAGGTGGGGCGTCGGGTAACTGGCGCTTCAGATGGTCGGAAGATTCGGTGAAGGGCCGAGAGGTGAAAATGCGCCCGAGAAATCGGGCAGCTTTCGCCACGAAGGCCAGGTGAAGGCCCCTCCATCTCATGCATGGAGGGGCCTTCATCGGATTATGCCACCACGTGCCCGGGATCATCGCGAGCGACACGCGCCGAGGATGTGTCGACGAGGCGCGGCCTGGGCGGGCGCTTGCGTGAAGCGCGAGGATGGGCCGCCACCTCTGAGCTCTCGTCCTCGAAGAGGAGCCGATGCTCCGGGGGTGTAGGACTCGCGTCCAACTGGACCGCAGGCCGGTGCAGGGTGCGAACCCGGTGCGCGTCCGGCGGTCCCGAAGCGGAGCAGATGACCGCCGCTCGCATCGGAGCGCCGTGGCGATGGTCGCCTTCGGCTGCCCGTCCCGGGTCCGTGCGGACCAGCGGGGGAGGGGTGGTCGAGGAGCCGGCCGGGCTTGCGGCGCGGGCGAGCAGCAGCGGCTCGCGCACGTTGCTGCTCGCTCTTTACGCAGGCGGTCGTTCCTAGAAGTACCAGAAACCCGACCCGGAAGGGCCGCCAGCTGCGGCGACGATCGTCATGATGGCTATCGGCCAGAGTATGGCGCCCACGAGCAGGCTGATCTGGCAGAACAGCTTCGCGGTCCTTGATGCCTCAAAGGCTGCCGGGACGTTTCCCGCCCGCAGGGCCGGATTGACCTTCCCGGCGAAGTAGATCGCCGCGATCCCGGTCGGGAGGAAGAGGAAGACGGTGCAGAGGATCGCGTACACCATGTAGTTCTTCACGCTGGTTGCACGCGGCGCCTCGAGTGGCTGGCGGGCCGGCGCCCGTGTCATGGTCGACATCGTGATCTCCAATTTACTCGAACGTCCGTCAGGTCACCGATACGTTTGCGTGTCTCGCCACCATCTCCGTTCACAAGGTACTCATTTAGGGTGCACTATTAGTCTCATCCCCATGGCATGACTTGAGAAGAGTCGTAGGTCCCCGCTTCTGGGAATTTTCGGAAGCCGCGATAAGCCCACGTCCGCGGATTCGCCCGGCAACTGCCGTCCTTGCCGGCGCCGCCGACCCGCCCTCGCGCCAGAGGTCGAAGGCCCCGGCCAGCCGCATCGGGCTGTCGGGCCACCGGCCTAGGCGTCGGAAGCCCGGGTTCTGCTGCAAGGTTGGGGGTAGTCGCTTCTGTCCGGAGAGATCATTCGATCAGGCGTTCCGCCCGGCTTGCCGGATAGGTACGGGGACCAGCATTCTTGATCCGCGTCGATCCGGCGTCTCGCCCGCACGGTGGCGGAGCCGGTGCTCGGCGGCCGGCCGCGTTCGTACGGAATGGAGGGCGCCCGATGCGTGCCGCTCCCCTCCCCGCGCCGCCGGAACTCGAGATCGGCACCGGCCGCTCGGCCGCGCTGGTCATCTGGACGGCGACAGCAGTGCGGCTGGTCATCGCGGCGGTCTGGATCTGGGCCGCGCTCCCCAAGCTCGAGCGGCCGGCCGGCTCGGCCGCGGCGGTGCGAGCGTTCCAGTTGTTCCCGGAGTGGCTGGTCCGCGCGGTCGGCTACGGCCTGCCGTTCCTCGGTGCCGGGTTGGCGCTGCTGCTCACCGCCGGTCTCGCCACCCGGCTGGCCGCGACCCTGTCCGCGGTCGTGATCGCGACGTTCGCGGTCGGCGTCGCGTCGGCTGCCGCGCGGGGACTGGAGATCCGCTGCGGCTTCCTCGACGTCGGTGGGACGCTCCCGCTCGGGCAACCGGCTCCGTACGTGACCGAGATCGTCCGGGACGACACCCTGCTGCTCGCTCTGAGCTTCCTCGTCTGGGCCGGCTGCGGCCGGTACGCGCTGGACAACTGGATCCGCCACCGGGTGCCGGGACCGGTCGCCAGCGCGTCCTACGACGACATCGGCGAGCACTGGCGGGTGACCGAACTGCTGGCCGAGCAACGCCGCGAGGCGGACTGGCGTAGTCGAGCCACCTCCGCCGTCTGCCTCGGCATGCTGGCCGGTCTGCTCGCCGCCGGCTACGCGATCCAGGCCGCGCGACTCCGCTGACCCGGTGCGGACCTCCTGAGTGGCGGGCTGTCCGCTGCGATGCAACGCTGGCCGGGATGAGGGTTCTGGTCACGGGTGCGTCAGGGTTCGTGGGCGGTCGGTTGTGCCCCGCCTTGGTAGCCGCGGGCCACGAGGTACGGGCGATGACCCGCCGGCCGGACCGCTATATCGGCCCCGGCGAAGCGGCCTACGGCGATGTGTCGGGGCCGGACTCGCTCGATGTCCAGACCGGGCCATCCCTGATCGACTCGATGACCGACGAGGTGGTCGTGCGCGATCAGAGCATCCGCTCGCTCGTGCCGTTCGAGCCGGTCGACTTCGACACCGCGGTCGCGCAGGCGCTCGACGAGCGCACCAGGGCCCGGCACCGGTGAACCGGCCGTCTGGTCGGCCGCTGTCCACCCGGCTGTTCGACAAGGTGCCGCGAGACCACCGGGAGACCGACGCCGCGTTCCGGCGCCGCCGCCGGGTGGTCGGTGCGGCATCGGTCGCCGGCGCCGGGCTCCTCGGCCTGTCCCTGTCGACTCGGCCGGATTCCCCGGAGTTCTACGGGCTGACTCTCGGGGTCGCCGCGACGTGGCTCGGCGGCGGCGCAGCGTCCGGACCGCTGCACCTCGGCTGGACGCCGGGCGACTCGGCCTACCGGCGACCGGTCGTGGTGCCGATCCTGCTCGGTGCCGGTGCGTTCGCGGCGTTCTACGCGGCGGCTCTGGCGGCTCGCCGGGTGCCGCCGCTGCGCAAGGCAGTCGCCTCGGTGCTGCGATACGCGGAGCAGGGCAGCGGTCCGCTCGTGCTGCTCACGACCCTGGCCAACGGCGCCGCGGAGGAGGTGTTCTTCCGCGGCGCGCTCTACGCCGCGGTCGGCTCTCGCTGCCCGGTCGCCAAGTCCACCGCGGTCTACGCGCTGGCGACCACGACCACGGGCAACCCCGCGCTGGTGCTCGCGTCGGTGCCGATGGGGATCCTGTTCGCCCTGCAGCGGCGGGCGACCGGTGGCATCCAGGCTCCGCTGCTCACCCATGTGACGTGGTCCGCCCTGATGATCCGGTATCTGCCCCAGCTCTACCGCGAGGTCCCGCCCCCGCGATGAACCGGGCCACGACGCGCCGCGGCGCCGATCCGCTGGTCGCGCCCCGCCGGTCAGGCACGGCCGCCGGCGTCCCACCGACCGGCTCGGCAGGTGAGACCGCCGGTGCACGGGTAGCAAGAGGCATGGGGTTTCTCCGCCGGATCGGCGAGCTTCTCGGTGAGACGGTCCGGGCGCTGCGCGGGCGTGACATCGCGCTGCACGCCGCGGCGGTCACCTTCTATGCCGGTATCGCGCTGGTGCCCAGCGTCCTCGTCGCGGTCTGGCTCGCCGGTCAACTGGTGGGCGACGCTCGGATCCGGGAGCTCGGCCGTTCGCTGGCCGAGGCGCTGCCGGGGGAGCTGGGCGCGCCGCACATCGCCGAGGCCACGATCGCGGCCGGGCTGCAACTGTCCTGGGCGTCGTTGATCGTGGTGCTGCTGCCGGCGACGTTCTACGGCGAGGGGCTGCGTCGAGCGTTCGTCTCGCTCACCACCACGCCGGACCGGCTGATCGGCTGGCGCGGCCGCATCGCGGTGCTGCCGCTGTTCGTATCGGCGCCGGTGCTGCTGCTGGCCGTGCTGCTGGTGACGCCGACGCTGGCGCGGCTGTTCGCCACGGGCGGCCTGTCGGTGTTGCTGGCGATCGTGCTGGCGTTCCTCACCGACTGGATCGTGCTGTCCCTGACGCTGACCTGGGTCTACCGGGTGGTGTCGCCGACCGGCACCGGATGGCTGGCCAGCCTCTGGGGTGGCGCGGTGACCGGGTCGTTCGTGGCCGGGTTCGTGCAGGGATTCGTGCTGTTCCTGTCCCTGCCGCTGCGGCTCGGCGTGCCGTTCGGCGGCTTCACCGAGATCGGCGGGGTGGTCGCGGTCGGGCTGTGGCTCTACCTGCTGCACGTGCTCGTGCTCGTCGGTTTCCTCCTGACCCTGCGCATCGATGCCCGCGGCGGAGTGCCCTGGCGCCGACCGAATGACGTGCCGAGGTCGCCGGCGACGCCACCGGACCGGGCTGCGGTCAACGCCGGCGACTCTCCTGCCACCGGCGACCGGTAGACCGTCGCCGACCAGGGTCCGCCGCGGGCTGCCGGATCGGCGGGAGCGCACCCGTGCGCGGGGCCTGTCCGGACAGGTCGTAGTACCTAGGTCCACTACCGCCCGGCGACCGGTCCACTGAAACTTCAACTACCTGATCCAACGCCCTCGCCCCACACATACAGGAGTTTCCGGTGAAGAAGTCCCTGAAGCTGAGCCTCGGCTCGGTGGTCGTTGCCGGCGCCATGGGCGCCCTGCTGCTCCCCGCCGCCACCGCGTCCGCCGCCGACACGCTGGCCTGCCCGACCGGCACCGATACCATCGACGTCCCCTACGCGTACACCGCCGACAACACCCCCGAACTCGCCGGCACGGTGTGCGTGTTCAGCGGCACGACCCATTTCGCCACGATGACCGTCACCCCCGGCTGGCGGGGTGAGGTCAAGTCCGACGGCAGCGACGGCCGCACCGAGGTTCGGTTCTCCGAGAGCGTCACCCGCGACCGCGTCGAGCTGCGCTACGAGCCGGGCCAGACCGAGATCAAGTAGCACTCGACGCCCCTCGCCGCGCGCCTCGCCCCCGGTTCGTCCCTCTTCGGGAGGGACCGACCGGAGGCGAGGCGCTTCCGGCATTCGTAGCCGGGGCCCCGGAGTCTGGACGACCTGCCGCGGGTAGAACCCACAGGACGCATGCATGCACCCTGAGCTAGGAGGGCGGGCGATGTCCTGGTTCTGGCTACTCGTCGTCGTGGCCGTGGCGATCCTGGCGGTCCTTTCAGAGATGGACCGGCGTTCACGGTGGCCCGGATCCACTCACGGCCGACGGCGCCGGAGTAGTTGACGTACCCGGAGCCGACGCGAGCTCAGCCGCGTGGTCACGGGTACCGGCGCGGCATCCGTCGACCGCCGTAGGACATCCAGCCGGCAGCGCCGGGAACGGCCTCGGCGCCCGGAGCCAGGGTGGCGGGCTCGCTGCCGACACCGAGCAAGGTCCGGGTGACTGCCTGCGCGGCGTCGAGGAGGTCGTCGAGTGCGCGCGAGAGGTGGATTCCCGTGACGACGGGCTGCTCGACGGCGGCGCTCCGGCCGGCGGAGGACCCGGGGTCGGTGTCAGCCTCGGCGAGGGCCTCCAGGAGGCTGCGCCGCACCAGCTCCTTGAGGAAGGACGCGGTCACGCCCTCAGTGCGCTCGACGGCGGCGGCAGTCTCGTCGTCGGTGAGTGTCAGCGGGACCTGCCGCCCGTAGAGATCCAGCAGTCGCTGCCGGCCGGTCGCGTCCGGAAGGGAGATCTCGACGGCGACGTCGACCCGGCCGGGGCGCGCTGCCAGCGCCGGTTCGAGGAGGTCGGCCCGGTTGGTGGTGAGCAGGAAGAGCAGATCGGCGTCGGGAGCGCCCCCGTCCATGGCGTCGAGCAAGTCGAACAGCACCGGGCTCGCCGCCGGGCCGAACGAGCGGTCTTCAGCGACGAGATCAACGTCTTCCAGAACGACCACGGCTGGATGCAGGTCGCGGGCGAGGGCGGCGACCGAGCCGACGGCGACGAGCGCGCGGCCGGTGAGAACCAGGCGGGTGTAGTCGGTCATGCGGCCGAGCAGGTAGCGGGTGGTGTGGGTCTTCCCCGTGCCGGGCGGCCCGTAGAGCAGGAGGCCTCGCTTGAGGTGCTGGCCGGCGGCCAGCAGCGAAGCGCGATGGTCGGCCACCGACAGAGCGTGCCGTTCGATCCGGCGGAGCACCTCATCCGGCAGTATGACGTCGCCGCGGTCGAGATCGGGATGCTCGACGAACTGGAGGTCGATGGTGCCCATCGGCGTCACCGTGACGTCCAGCAGGTGACCGCGGTAGACGTTGAGCCGGTCGCGTAGCTCGTCCAGCTCGGCGAGCACCTCCTGCGCCGTCGGAACCGGCAGTCCCGCCACTTCGACCGTGATGTTGGGCTGGTGCTCGCTCGGTCCCTGCAGGAGCAGCACGTACCGACCCCGGTCGTCCTCGACCAGCAGCAGCGCCAACCGGAGGCAGGCCAGGGTCGACCTGGGACCGTTCGGCAGATCCACCAGACCGGGGGCGCTCAGCCGCAGCGGCGGCAGTGCCTCACCCGACACCAGCTGCTGCAACCACACACCGCCGTAGTGCGGCGGTATGGCGACACCGCGGACGTCGACCCGGCGTCCAGCCATGGCCGACCACGCCTCCACGGCTGTCTGCAGGTTGACGTGTTCGAAGGCAGCGAGCTCACGGGCGACCACCGAGTGCGCGACACCCTCGGGGCCCAGTACGTCCTGAACCAGACCGGCGACCTCGTTCCGGTCGCCGGCGCCGGCGACCGAATGCACCCACACCAGGAACCGGCGGTAGACGGCCGCGAACTCGCGCACCGTGGCGTCGGCACCATCGTCGGCCATCCGCCACCCCTGTCCGGCATCCTGCTGTCACTCGACCGGCTGGACCCGGAAAGCATAGTGAGGCCCGGAGCTCCGACCGGTCTCGGATCAGCCGCCTACGTCGCCGCTGGAGGCTCCGGCCCCGCCACTGTTCGGGTTCCTCTCGACGCAGCTGGGCGGCCGCGGCGGCCTCGGTTCGTCCGCGTCGGACGAACCCGCACGGTGCGGTCGGGCTCGACCGCACCTTCTCTTCCTACTCGGGGTGCTCGTCCTCGACCCGCCCGTGGAGTCTGCCGGCCAGACCGGAGAAGGCCTTGCCGATCGGCCTGGGTACGACGTGGCCGAGCAGGCCTCGAAGGTGGACTCGGCGAGGACGTCCTTGACGATCTGCACCGCCATCCCCTTGTTCATCGGCCGCATCACCGACCCGTCCGCGTAGAACGCTCGGGGTCAGCGCTACCGCGCAGAAGGCCGGTCACCTCAAACGTCCCAGCACGGCAGCGGGTGTCGCCGCGGCGAAGCGGACGAAGGGGCAGGCGGCGACACCCCGCGGCGCGAACTCGGCGGGCGTGCGCGGGCCGCTCGGGTCTTCTCTGGCGGCAGGGGCGCCGAGCGTGGTAGGCAACCGCGCATGCCAGCGACCAGCGTGCACTTCAACGGCTCGGTCAACCTCCCGGACGCGGAGACCGTGATGCGGGAGATCAGCGCGCGCATCCCCAGCGGCGTGCGGCGCATGACGGACGGGGAGACCGGCGAGCGCGGCTACTGGATCATGTTCCAGATCCAGAAGTTCGGTCAGATGCCCGAGTTCGAGCACGCCACTGCCGGCCACGCGTACGAGACCTCGTCGGACGCGCCCGAGATGGCGCGGTTCCGGCTGGCCCAGGGCGCCACGGCCGAGACGATCGACTGGCCCAACCTTGGCTACGCCGACGCGTACGCCGGCTCGTTCGAGGTCTTCGACCGGCTCCAGCGGGAAGGCAGCATCCCGGCGGGCGTGCGTTTCCAGGCCCAGTATCCGACGCCACTCGCGTCGATGGCCGGAACCATCGTGCCGGAGGACATGCCGGCCGTCGCCGCCGCCTACGAGTCCGCGCTGTTCGCCGACCTCGCCACCCTGCTGGAGCGCATCCCGCACGACCGTGTCGCGGTGCAGTGGGACGTCGCCGTCGAGTTCGGGCTGCTCGAGGGGGCTATGGGCCCGGCCATGCCGCTCGAGCAGGTCGCGCCGGGCCTGGTGCGCTGCGTGGACGTGGTGCCCGACGACGTGCCGGTGGGCCTGCACCTCTGCTACGGCGACTACGGCCACCAGCACTTCGCGCAGCCGGAGTCGGTGCGGATGCAGGTCGAGGTCGTCAACGCCGTCGTGGCGGGCGCCCGGCGGCCGCTGAACTGGGCGTCGTTCACGGTTCCCCAGGCCCGCGCCGACGCCGGATACTTCGCGCCGCTACGCGACCTGACGGCGGGGCCGGAGACCGAGCTCTACTTCGCGCTCGTGCCGTACCACCCGGACGACCAGCCTGAAGGCACCACCGCGGCGCAGGTGCGGCACATCGACGCGGCGCTGCCGGACGGGCGCGAGTGGGGCATCTGCACCGAGTGCGGGATGGGACGCGTGGCCGCCGCGGACGTCCCGCGCCTCCTGGACCTGCACCGGGAGATCCTCGCCGGCTGACGACCCGCCGGCCCCGAGGCCGCACGACCGGACGGCAGAAGCGGATTACGCCAGCTAACCCCTGCTGCCCTTCAACGAGTGAGGGCAAGCTTTGGGGTCAGCACGTGGGCCACTTTGCCCCCGGGGGGTGCTCGATATGCGATGGCGAGTTCTCGCAGTGCTCGGCGCGACCGCGCTGATGATGGCGGGCATGGCGCCGGCGACGGCGCAGAACGGTGCGCAAGTCGTCGCCTCCGGGCTGAACAACCCCCGGGGACTGGCGTTCTCGCCCAACGGCGGGTTGTACGTCGCCGAGGCCGGCGCGGGGGGCGCCGGCCCCTGCTTCGCCGGCCCCGAAGGTCCGGCCTGCTTCGGGCACTCGGGCTCCGTCACCCGCATCGACGGCAGCGGCCAGCGCCGCGTGCTGACCGGCCTTCCGTCGTACGGCGAGGAGGGCACGGGCAACTCGGCGATCGGGCCGTCCGACGTCGCCTTCCAGGGCCAGGGCAGCATGTACGTGACGGAAGGGCTCGGCCTGGACCTGGACTTCAGCAAGACCATCCCCGCGCTCAGCAGCATGGGCAAGCTGCTGAACAAGCAGGGCGCCAAGCTGAAGGTCGTCGCCGACCTGGCGGCCTTCGAGGACGCCAACAACCCGGCCGGTGACGAGGAGAACGTCAACCCCAACTCGGTGCTGTCGGTCGGTGGCGCCCGGGTGGTCTCCGACGCCGGCGCGAACGACCTGCTGCGGGTGGCGGCGAACGGGCGGATCTCGGTCCTGGCGACGTTCCCGAACCGCCTGGTCGACGCGCCGCCGTTCCTCGGGCTCCCGCCAGGAACCCAGATCCCCATGGACGCCGTGCCGACCTCGGTGGCGCAGGGTCCCGATGGCGCCCTCTACGTCGGGCAGTTGACCGGCTTCCCGTTCCCGGTCGGCGGCGCCAACGTCTACCGGATCGTGCCGGGGAAGGCGCCGCAGGTCTTCGCCAGCGGCTTCACGAACATCATCGACATCGCCTTCGACAAGCGCGGCACGCTGTACGTGCTGGAGATCTTCAAGAACGGCCTGCTGTCCGGGGACCCGACCGGCGCGCTCATCCGGGTGGACCGCAACGGGCGTCAGCACGTGATCATGTCGACCGGTCTCATCACCCCAGGTGGGCTCGCCCTGCGCGGCGGCGCGGCGTACGTCAGCAACTGCGGCACGTGCGCCGGCAGCGGCGAGGTGCTGCGCATCCCACTCGGGTCGTAATGGGAGAGGTGAGACGGCCCGCGGTTCGCCTGGGCATCCGTGCCGGCACGGCAACCCGCTCCACGGTCTGATCAGCCGGTCAATGGCTGTCCCGAGGCCGCCGTCCGCGGCCAGGGGCCACCTTCTCGGTCGGGATCTTCGGGTCGTGGCGTCAGGTGCTCGACCAGCAGGAGGGTCGCGCCGAGGTCGCGTAGCCGGGTGAGCACGCCGAACAGCGCGGCCTGGTCGACCAGGGGCCCGACCAGCTCGGTCGTGCCGTCCTCGGTCCGGGCGACTACGAGACTGTCGAACCAGGCGGACCAGGCGGGCTCCAGGTGGCCGCGGATGCGAATGCGGTAGCTGCCGGCCGGTGCCGGTGACGGGTTCGACGTGGTCACGTGCGGGTCCTCAGAAGCTGTAGTGCAGGACGACGGTTCCGGTCCGGGACCACGCGGTGCTGTGCGCCGCCAGCTGGTGGTACCGACGCCAGAACCCCGGGAACTCGGCGACCTCGGGCTCCCTGCTCAGGAGGATCTCCCGTACCAGGTGGAGGCGGGGGTTCCAGCCCTCGGGTTCGCGTGGATCGTCCATGCCGGGGAACTTGACGAGGTCGGCGACGGACTTGGTGCCGGGGGCGTGCCTGGCTAGCCAGATGGAGCGGCGGGTGTAGCTGTTGAAGACGATCTCGCCGCCGGGGAAGTGGCTGATGAGCCGGTTCCACAGTGAGATGAGTTCGTCGCGGGTGAGGAAGCCCATCAGACCGTCGGCGGCAATCACAGCCGGCCGGTCGGTGGGGATCGCGTCCAGCCAGTCCTTCTCGGTGACGTCGGCGCCGATGACATGCCGGTTCGGTTGCCGCGGGATGACGCTCTCCCGGACCGCGGCAACCGCGGGGAGGTCCACGTCGTACCAGTCGACTGTGGACGGTGGGTCGAGCCGGGTCGCACGGGTGTCGAGTCCCGCCCCGAGGTCTAGCCCGATCGCGCCCGGGTGGCGGGCCAGGAAGGCCGAGGCCACCTGGTCCAGCTTCTTGGCGCGGAGGGCGACGTTGAGGATGAGGTTGGTGTCGATGTCGAGCTTGTCGTAGCCGTAGTCGACGGTGCGGACGATCCGGTCGGCTGCGGCGTCGCCGAGGATGGGATGGTCCCGGCGGTAGTCGCGCGCCCTGGCGTACAGGGTGAGGAACAGGCTGTCCTCCAGCGGCGTGAAGGTCGGAAGCGTGGTGGTCATCGGGTCGACCCCTTTTGCTCGTCGTGGACGGTGCGTTCCGGCAAGCGTGGGCTGCGGGGCCGAGCGAGTCGTCCACCGAAGGGTGGAGCAGGGGGTGGAATCAGCTCAGCAGGCCGAGCGCTCGGGCGCGGGCCACCGCGTGAGTGCGGCTGTGTACGTCGAGCTTGCTGTACACGTGAATGAGGTGGGTCTTCACCGTGCTGGGCTCCACGAAGAGCTCGGCTGCCATCTCGGCGTTGGAGCGTCCGGCCGCGAGCAACCGGAGCACGTCAAGCTCGCGGTCGGTCAACGGCTCGATGAGCCCGGCCCGGTGCGGCTCGCCCGCGTGACCGGGAAAGGCTACGAGCAGGCCGGCCAGGAAGGCCGGTAACGCGCGGGGGTCCCGTGCCGGCACGTGCAGGTCGGCAAGCAGCGCCGCCATGGGCTCGCCTTCGTCCAGGAAAGGTCGGGTCACGCCGTCCGGTTCGGCTTGGGCGACGGCCGCCGCGAGCGAGCTCCGCGCCGCGTCCCGGTCGCCGAGCGCGTCCGCCAGCAGGGCCCGCAGGATCAGGACCCGCAGCCGCAGCCAACCGACCCCGTAGCCCTCCGCCACCCGTCCGGCGGCGTCGAGCGCGCGCTCCGCCTGCCGGAGGAGGCCCGCGTCGCCGGTGGCCCTGCCATGGGCGAGCAGGACCCGCGCCGGCGTGACACCCGCGGCCTCCACACCGGCGACGCCGAATCGGAACACGTCGGCCAGCTCTGACGGCGCGACGGTCCAGGCGACCGCTGCGGCCCATGCCGCCGCGGCTCCGTCACCGCGCACCCGCGCCTCGGCCGCCTCGAGCAGCCGGGTCACCATCGCGTACGGGCTGTGCTGCACGAGCGGCCGGAGCCCGGCCAGCACGGCTTCCGCCGCGACCGGGTCGCCCTCGGCCAGACGCAGCCGGACCAGTGGAAGACTGGCGAGCAGCACCAGCGGTGGGGCGTTGCCGAACTCGCTGATCGCGGCCAGCCCGTCGGCTGCCAGCGGGAGGGCAGTGGTCAGGTCGTTCTCGTCCAGCACCAGGTCGGCAAGGACCGTCCGCAGCCGCCCCAGGGTCGGCGGCACGGCGTGCTCGCCGGCCCAGGCGAGGGCCGCCCAGCCGGTGGTCAGCGCGCGCCGGCGGTCACCGCGAAGGCGCTGGACGTTGATCTGCTGGGTGGCGGCCGTCACCGCGGCCTGGACCAGCCCGGCCCCGCGCGCGGCGGTGGCGACGTCCGCGAAGGCTGGTTCGGCCCGGTCGAGCCGACCCAGCGCAAGCGCGGCCTGCCCGAGGCTGATGCGGGCGATGCCCCGGAATGACCGGTCGTCCGGCGCGAGTACGGCCAGGGCCCGCTCGGCCAGGGGTATGGCGTGATCCGGAGCCACGTGCGGTACGACCGTGGCCAGGTAGGCACGGGTGGCGTCCACCGCGCCGTGGGCCTGCCGGCCGCCGTCGTCGGCCGCGGGAAGCGCGCGGGCGGCCGCGTCGATCCAGGCTGCCGCCGAGTCCAGTTCGACCCGGTGGATCAGGAGCCAAGCTTGCGCGAGGCACAGCAGCGGCCGGTCGCGGACGATCGGATCGGGCAGCGCCGCCAGCCAGGAGGCGAATGTCCGATGGGTGCTCATGGTTGTGAACATCGAGGGGATCAGCGCCTCGATCCAGGTCGCCGCGGCCTCGGCGGCGTCGCCGGCCAGCGCGTGGCCGATCGCCTCCGGCAACAGCCCTTCCCGGCCGAACCAGGCACCTGCCCGCCGGTGCAGGGTGGCCGCCGCATCGGCGCCGGCCTCGCGTGCCAGCCGGCCGCGCAGAGCATCGGCCAGCAGGTGGTGGTAGCGGTACCAGACGCGCTCGTCGTCCAGCGGCGTCACGAACAGGTTGGTCCGCTCCAGCTCCTCCAGGACCTCCTGGCTCTGACGACCGCCCCCCGGCACCGAGTCGGGCGCGCCGTTGTCGGGCGCCAGCAGGGCGTCGCACAGCGGGGCGCACAGCCTGTCGAGTACGCCGGTCGTGAGTAGGAAGCGGCGGATCGAGGCCGGCTGGCGCTCCAGTACTTCGGCCATCAGGTAGTCGGCCACGAGCCGGTGCCCGCCGGTGAAGGCGGCCACGAACGCCGCGGGATCGGGTCGGTCGCGCAGCGCCAGCCCGGCCATCTGCAGTCCGGCCGCCCAGCCCTCCGTACGCTCGACCAGCATCGTCACCTGCGCGTCGGTCAGCCCCAGCCCTGTGCTCGAGACCAGCAGGGCGGCGGCCTCCTCGACGTCGAAGGCCAGATCGGCCGCCCGCACCTCGACGAGCTGGCGGCGGGCACGTAGCCGCGCCAGCGGCAGCGGTGGGTCCTCGCGGCTGGCGATCACCAGATGCAGCGCGGGCGGCAGGTGGTCGAGCAGGAACGCGACCGCGGCGTGTACGGCCGGGTCGCGCACGAGGTGGTAGTCGTCGAGGACCAGGACACCGGGAGCGGGCAGCTCCGCCAGCTCGTTCACCAGCGCGGTGGCAACGAGCTCGGGCGGCGCCGGCTGCGGGAGGTCCAGCCACGCCAAGGCTTCGCGCCCGCACCCGGGCGCTATCGCCTGGCACGCGGCGACCAAGTACCGAAGCACTTGGTCGGCCGCCTGGTCGCGCTCGTCCAGGGTGAGCCACGCGACCGGGCGGTCCAGCCCGACGAGCCACGCGGCCAGCAGGCTGGTCTTGCCGGCACCGGCCGGCGCCGACAACAGCGAGCACCGACCCGTGTCCAGGCCGGCGTCGAGGCGGGCGAGCAACCGGAGCCGGGGTACCAGGTCGGGCCTGGGGCGGGGCGGGAACAGCTTGGTGGTCAGCAGTGGGAGGCCGCCGGCGTGGTGGTCCGAGGCGGCGGCAGCGGAGTCGGTCATGCGTCTGGCGAGCGTCGCGGCCGCCGCGGAGAGGCGCTCGAGCGTGAGCTCCTCGCCCTTGCCCAGGTAGACCTTGTGCTGGCGGCCGGCGAGCGTTCGGTAGCCGACCCAGTAGGCACCGCCGCGTTGCCGGCGCTCCCGGCGCGCGGTGTAGACGCCGGCCGGTGACCGGAACGAGAAGGACCGGGCCTCGTCGTCCGACAGCCAGGCGAACCAGGCCGGCGATCCCACTGCCACCCCGGGCTCCGCGGCGGCCGCGGTTCCACGCAGCAACCCGTCCGCCACCGAGGGGACCTGCCTCATCCCCTGCCCCGTCCGATCTGGCGCCAGAAGTACACAACGTACCCAACAGCCGTGCCGGCGGTCGAGGGTGCGTACGCGGAGCCCGACCGATCCCGGTCAGGTCAGGATCGTGGCCACACCCGCCCGGTCCGGACCCGGAGCAGGGCCCACGCCAACCAGGTCCGGCCCCGTGGTGCCCGCGCCGGCCGGCCCGTACGTGCCCGGGCGAGCTGTGCTGCCTCCCCGCGCAGCGCCTCGGCCTGGACGAACGCCCGATGGAATCCCATCCGCAGCGCGATCCGCTCGGCCTCTGCGTACCGCTCGTCGGCCTGCATCACGCCTCTCCTTCCGTCACCACCAAAGCCAGCATGCCGGTTGCAGCGGTGCTTCGCAACCGCCGTACGGCTTATGATGGGTACGTGACCGAGAGCACCGACGCCGACGTGGAGCTGGTGCTCGCCTTCCTCAACACGGTCGACGTCGAGACCGGGACGGACGACCTGCGGGACCCGGCGGCGTACGGGGCCTGGCTGCGCGAGCGCGGCCTTCCCGCCGGGCACCCCGGCGCCGAGCTGGCCGCGGCCCGCCGGCTGCGCGCCGGCCTGCGCGCCGCGGCCGGCGACCCCGACTCCGGCCGGGAACCGTTGACCGTGCCCGTCCGAATGGGCCTGGACGCCGCCGGCCGGCCGGCCCTGCTCCCGACCGACGCGCTCGGCGCCATCGCCGCGGCCGCGGTGGCCCTCACCGGCGACGGCCGCTGGGACCGGCTGAAGATCTGCCCGGCCGACGACTGCCGCTGGGCGTTCTACGACCGCTCGAAGAACCGGTCCCGGCACTGGTGCTCGATGGCGGAGTGCGGAGGCCGGGCGAAGAGCCGGGCGTTCCGCGCTCGCCGGCGCACCCCCTGAGCCAGCGCCCGGGTCTGGCCGCCACCGCCGTCTGGTCGGGTGGGCGTCACTCTTCGTGGTCGAGGATGCGGGATGCGCTCTGGACGCGGTGGTCGGAGACGAGGCAGCATCGGGAGGACACGCGGGAGGCGCTGGTGGAACCGTTCGTCGGCGCTGCGGATCCGGGTCTGGATGCTCTTCGTCGCCATCGCGCGGAGCTCGGCGGGTCCATGGCTGCGCTGGAGCAGGCGCTGAGTCCGCGGATCGCAGGCGGCCACAGCGGCTGGGCCGAGCGGGTCGAGGTGGCGCTGGTGGAGTTGTCCGCCGACTTCGACGAGCACATCGCCGTCACGGAGGGATCGGGCGGCCTGCACGATGCCGTCGTCGCGGCCACGCCGCGGCTGTCGAACGCCGTCAGCAGGTTGGGCGGCGAACACATCGTGATCAAGGAACTGATCGAGGATCTGCTGGGGCGGGTCGGCCCGCCGGTCCCGGCGGACCAGGTCGATGCGATCCGAGCGCACGGAACGGCGCTGCTGGCACGGCTGGCCCGGCATCGCCAGCGTGGGGCGGACCTCGTCCATGAGGCCTACGAGGTCGACCTCGGCGGGGAGACCTAGGGCCGCGCGTCGGGGTGCGGGAGGGGTGTGGTGGGGGAGATCGAGGTGCTCGACTTCGCGGACCCGGACGCCTGGGACCGCTGGCTCGCGGAGCACGGCGCCAGCCGGAGCGCGGTGTGGCTGAAGATCGCGAAGAAGGGCGCCGGTCCGGCCGGGATCACCGCGGCCGAGGCCGGCGATGTCGCGATCGCCCACGGCTGGATCGACGGCCACCGCCGCGGCCTGGACGGGAGCCACTTCCTGCAGCGCTACTCGCCGCGCCGGCCGGGCAGCCCCTGGTCCCGGGTCAACGTCGAGCGGGTGGAGGCGCTGGAGGCGGCCGGCCGGATGCGCTCGGGCGGCCGGGCGCAGGTCGAGGCCGCGAAGGCGGACGGCCGCTGGGCCGCCGCCTACGAGTCGCAGCGCACCGCCGCGGTGCCCGACGACCTCACCGCGGCGCTCGAGGCAGACGACCGCGCCCGGGCGGCGTTCGAGGCCCTCGGGCGCAGCGAGCGGTACGCGGTCTTCCTGCCGCTGCTCAAGGCGCGAACACCCGAAGCTCGAGCCAGGGCGCTCAGGCGAGCGTTGGACTTCCTGGCGCCGCCGGCATCATCGCGGTGACCTTCGGAGGACGGCGTGGTAGCCGGGGATCGTCGAATCGCCGTCGGTCCCGCCGGTCCGGGCGGCGGTGATGTCCACCGGGCCGCTGGCGAGCAGCGTCCATGCCGGCGCGGGGAAGAGGGCGGAGACCTGACGCGGCCCGATGGAGGACGGGCGCGGAAGGCCGGAGCTGACCAGCCGGTCGACCGCCGGCGGCAACCGGCCGCCGCGGCCGCCGAGGTGCTCCAGGTAGCTGAGCGCGTCGCCGGACCAGTTCGTCTCGAGCAGCGCCAGCGTGCCGCGGTCGCCGAGCACCTCGGCCACGGCGGCGACTGCGCGGCGCCGCTTGTCGTCGCTGAGGATGTGCAGCACGCCACGGATGAGTACGTTGGCCGGACCGAGCGCAGCCGCGAGCGCCGCGCCGGTTCCGTCGGCGGTGATGTCCGCCTGGCGGAAGGCGACCCGATCGAGGCCGTCCGATTCCCGCCGAGCGAGGTCGACGGCCGCCGCGGAGACGTCGATTCCGAGCACGCGCGGGAAGTCCTCGGCCAGCAGGCGACTCAGGCGTCCGTTGCCGCATCCGACGTCGAGCACCGGCAGGGTGCGGTCGAAGTGTCGCCTGGTGGTCTCCCGCCACCACCCAAGCTCCCGCTGCCCGGCACCGTCCCAGAGGACCTCGCCGCCGGGGCCGGTGCTGTCGACGGCGCTCCAGTAGGACTGCCAGGCCGTGTCCGGATCGGGTCGGTGTCGCAGCCCGGCGGCGGCGAGCCTGGGCACCAGCAGATACTTCCGCCAGCTCACACCGCCCCCCAGTCGCTCGTCGGCCTTCGCCGAAAGAGTACGTACGCCGGTGGGCCAGCGGGTCGAAGTCACCCGCACCGGTTCCCGCTCGGCCGCCCCGGGTGAGGACGGGAGGAGCCGGACCGACCCCGGATCCTCGTTCACTGCCGACGTCCGCGGTCGACCGAGCGCCGCGCCGGGTGCTTGCCCGGCGCGGCGCGGTCGGTCCGACCTCAGTCCAGCACGAAGGTCACCAGGAGGTTGACCTGGTAGCCGGTGATGGAGCCGCCGTCACCGACCTGCACTTCCTGCTCCTTCACCCACGCGGACTTGACGCCGCGCAGCGTGCTGGTCGCTCGCTCGAGCCCGACCTTGATCGCGTCCTCGAAGCTGGTGTCCGACGTGGCGCTGATCTCGGTGACCCGAGCAACTGTCCCGGCCATGATGCCCTCCTCGTGTCGGCGCTGACGTGACTGAGGCTTACCACTTGGCGTGCGGTTCGAACGTTCCCGGCGACGGCATCGGACCCTCCCGCGGCGTGCCGTGGTCCGCGCGTGACGTGATCCGGCGGGCGGGGCCGGGTTCCTACCGGCGGGAGCAGAGCGCTCCCGAGGAGGAGGGACGATGGCGAGATCGGGCTCACCGACCGAGTGGGATCCGTGGACCCACCACAGCGACATCGGGCTGCCCGGAACCGGGACCTGGACAGACCTGGTCGGGTACGACGTGGAGGCGACCGACGGGCACATCGGCAAGATCGACGAGGCCACGTACGAGGTGGGATCGAGCTACGTGGTCGTCGACACCGGGCCCTGGATCTTCGGCAGCACGGTGATGCTGCCGGCGGGCACGATCAGCCGGCTGGACCGCAGTAGCCGACGGGCCTACGTGGCCTGCAGCAAGGACGAGATCAAAGCCGCGCCGAGGTTCGACAAGGACGCGTGCCAGGACCCGGACTACCGGGACCGCGTGGCCGAGTACTACGGCAGGTTCCGCTACTAGGGCGTACCGGCCGGCCCGGCTCGCGCGGCCGGAACCGGCGCAGACAGCGGGCCCGCACACGTCCACTGTGGACCACCACGCGGTGACCGCGCCGGTCGACGACCCGGCACCATGTCTGCCCGCAGAGGGGAGCACCGGCCGGGCGATGATCGCCTGGCCGGTGCGGGTGTTGTGGGCGCGGAGCCCGGTGGGATCAGGTCGTCGCATACTCCGCCGGGGGCGTGGTGGTGGGCGTCTTGGCTGTGGTCCTGGCGTGACGGAGGCCGAAGGCGGCCAGCAGGAGCAGCAGGACGCCGGCTGCCAGGGAGATCCAGGCGGCGATGAAGGCGACGGTGGCCATGGTGTCCCAGGCGTAGGCGTTCAGGAGCAGCCCGCGCAGGGTCTCGCCCCGGAAGAGGGTCTGGACCTGCCCGGCGAGCTTCTGGTCGTCGGGGTTGGCCAGGGCCTTGGCGCTGACCTGGGAGTAGGTCTGGCCGTCGGCGACCTCGGCGAGGTGGACCTTGATGTAGTGGTCGGCGAAGGCCCTGGCCTGGGCGCCGTTGACCATCGTCTGGCCGGCGTACTGGGAGATCGCGGCCTGGTCGGCCTGCGGCAGGGAGGTGATGGACTCGCTGCCCGCGGCCGGGAAGCTGATCTGCTGCTCCCTGAGCTGGTCGGTCACCTGTCCGTGCACGTAGCTGTGCGCGTAGAAGAGCAGGGCCGCCGCGGCGAGCAGGACGACGCCGACGATGGCGCCGGTGGCCGAGACGAGTCGGTCCACGAAGCTGCGGTTCATGGTCGTTCCTCTTTCTCTGCGGGGAGATCGTTTCTGTCCTGCTTCAGCGTGTCGCGCTCGTCCCGGCGGAAAGAGGGTCAATGGTCCCGAGCCGGAGGGTCCTTCGGTCCGACCTCCGGCGTCATCCGAGCGCACGAGATCAGCCACCAGCAGCTCGCCGCGCTCGCGCGGTCCCCGATCGGGCTCGGAGCTCATCGAGGGCGGCGGTGCCAGAGCTCCCGGGCATAGAGGGACAGGTGCTGGCGGATCCAGTCGGTCACGAAGATCGCGACCGGTCGGCCTCCGCCGCCCGTGCCCAGGTCGCCGCCGAGCAGGACCTCCACCTCCTCCGCGCCGATCAGGGCGCGGCGGACGTCCGATCCCGGGGGACCCTCGAGCAGGGTGATCTCCTCGGCGATCGCCGGTGTCACGAGGATCGCGATCGGCCTGCTGATCCCGGTCGGCGTCGTCGTGACGACCGCCGCGACCTCGGCATCCCCGCCGAGCACACCGCGCATCAACCCCATCAGCTGTCCCGGCGTGCGCAGCCGGTCCCGCAGCAGGGGCCACAGCGCGCGCTCGGCGTCTGCGAGGCCGACCGCCGAGCTAGCCCCACACATCCGTGGCGTCCTCCGTGGCCGCGCGGTCGGCGTCAGTCTGCCACGCGGTGCCGGTCAGGCCGGCGAGTTCAGCGCGGAGCGCGGTGGTGAGGGCGGACAGGTCCGGGACGGTGTCGGGATCGGCGACCGTCGTGATGGTGAGCGTGCCGGCATAGGAGAGGACGTCGAAGCTCACCCTGACGTTGCCCGTCTCCGCCGAGACCAGCGGCACGATCGAGACGACGGGACTTCCGCCGAGGGTGATCGGCCGGTCGGGGCCGTGCAGCGAGCTGATCATCGTGTGCATCCGCCGCTGGGCGGCCATGTAGCGACGGAGCAGGCCGAGCCTCGACGCCCACCACATGACGGTCGCGATGCCGGCCGGTGGCGGTTGGCCGGCCGCGGCCCGGCCGGTCCGCACCGCGTCCGCGATCTGCTCCAGCCGGTACGGCGGATCGCCGGTGGTGGGTGCGGGAACGAGGATCGGCGCGACCTGGTTGCCGAGCCGATCGACGGTCGTGGAACGGCGGGGGGAGACCGGGACGCCCAGGGCGATGGGGTCGACCGTCTCGTCGCGGCTCGCCAGCAGGTCGCTCAGGGCGGCGGCGACGGCGAGCAGGACGGCGTCGTTGACGGTCGCGCCGTGCCGGTGCGCGAACGCCTGGAGTGGGGCGACCTCCGCCCGCACGATCTCGTACCGGCGGCGGGAGCCGACCGGACCGATGACCGAGCACGCTGCCGCCGGCCGCGGGCGGGAGCCACCGGCGGCACGCAACCACCGCCGCAGCGAGCGGAGCGAGCTCGGGAGCCGGCGCAGCGCCAGCAGGCGCCGGGCGGCCGCGTCGGCGGCGAGCTCGCGCCGGGCGGGTGCCGGCCGCGCCGGCCGGAGCGGGCCGGGGGCCGGTGCGCCGTCGGCGAGTGCGGCGAGCACGGCCAGGCCACCGACGCCGTCGGCGACGACGTGGTGCAGCACGACCAGCAGCGCGCTGCCACCGTCGGCCAGGCCGGTGACGACGACCGCCGACCACAACGGGCGGCCGGAGGGGAGCGGCGTGGTCATCACCGCCGCGGCGAGGTCGAGCAGGGCGCGCTCGTCGCCGGGCGGCGGGCACGAGGTCAGGCGTACGTGGCTGGCCGGGTCCGCGCCGGGGTCGTCCACCCAGACCGGCGGTCCGCAGCCGAGCGGTGACCGGACCAGCCGCTGCCGCAGGCGGGGTATCGCGCCGGCGCGCTCGGCGACCAGCCGCTGCAGCGCGGCCGGTTCGCCGCCGCCCGGGCTGCCGGGGAACCGGAGGATCGCCCCCACCTGCGACGGCAGCGGGCCGAGGTCCATCGCCAACGTGATCACGTCGCCGGGCGTCGCCCGCTCGACGGCGTCGGCCCTCGGTGTCGGGTTCATGGTCGCCGGCCGTCAGCTCGGGACCGGTGTCCGACGGCCGCCGAGGTGGACGGAGCCGACGCCGGGCACCGTGCGGGCGATCGCGATCGCGGCGCGCCCGTCGTCGAGCTCACCGACGATGAGCACCTCTCCGTCGGTGACCTGGACGTCCCAGGTGCCGGCCGGACCCCGGTAGTCGGCGATCCGGCCGACGATCTCCTCCCGGATGGCGTCGTCGTCGCGGACCAGGGTGCGCAGCAGGTCGCGCCGGCTGACGATGCCGACGACCGTGGCGCCCTCGACGATCGGGACGCTGCGGACGTCGGCGCCGAGCATGGTCTCGGCGAGGTCGGCTGCATCGGCGGACGGGCCGAGCGCGATCACCGTTGTGGTCATGACCTCCCCGACGGTCTGCGGACCGGGTGGTTCGTCCTGGACGGGCCGCACCCGGTTGCGCGGATCGTGGCCGAACCGGTCGACGACGAGATCGCCCTCGCTCACGATGCCGATCAGCTCCCCGCCGGCGTCGAGCACGGGCGCCGCGGTGATCCGGTTCTCGAGCAGGAGGGTGGCCGCCTCCCGCACCGTGGTGTCCGCCCGCACGGTCAGCACCGGCGACGTCATGATCTGTCGTGCCTGCATCGTGGGCCTCCTTCCGTCACGCTTGTCGACGTGGCCGAGGTCGACGACCTCATCCACCGTCCACAAGGGACGATTCTCTCCGGACAGCCGCCCTGGGAGAGCCGAAAGTCCCGCTGCGACCGTGCCGTCCGGCACCGTCCGAACGCGACAGAGCCACCCCGGACCTCTCGACCCGGGGCGGCTCCGCCCGCCTCCCCGCGGGTCAGATGAACGGTGCGGTGGTCTGCGCGCGGACCTCTTCGACCGTCTGGTGTGGCCGGGGCTCCTCCGGCTGGGGGTCGGCGTGGACGACGGTGACGGGGCAGTGTGCGTGCAGCACGCACTGGAGGCTCACCGAGCCCAGGACCAGGCTGCGGATCCCGCCGTAGCCACGGGAGCCCACCACGAGCACGTCGCAGTGGGCCGACCGGTCCACCAACGCCTGCGCGGCCGGATCCGCGGTGACGACCGGATCCAGCACGAGGCCTTCGGTGTCGACCGAGGCGAGCAGCCGGTCCAGCTTCTCGCGGGCCTGCTCGAGGGTGCCGTTCTCCGGGACGCGGACCACGTACGGGTCGATCCACGCGTAGTCGGGCATGTCCACCGCCATCACGGCGACGAGCACGGCGTCCCGCAGCCGCGCCTCGCTCGCGGCGAACTCGAGCGCCGCCCGCGCCGCAGCGGAACCGTCGACACCCACCAGCACCCGCGGCCGCCCAGCGGTCGTGTTCTCCGTCATCGGTCTCTCCTTCCGCTACTTCCACCGTCCGCCGGCGCGGCGGGCCGCACCAGGGACTTAGTGCCCCGCGTCAGAGCCGGCGACCGGTGACCACATCGGGCAGGATCACCACCCACTCCGGCCGCGGCAGCTGCTTGCGCCACGGGCGGAGTCCGGCCGTGGCGAGCCGAGCCTGCACGGTGCTCTCGTCCGCCAGCTGCGCCCTGCCCTTGATCAGGACGCTCCAGCCGGTCCGCGAGGCGGCGTCGTACCGGTCGACCTCGAACGCCACGATGGAACCCTCCGTCGCCGCGGCGAGCTTCGTGCCGTCGGCGGTGCAGAACGCCACCAGGCCGTCCACCACCCGGTGGTTGACCGGGAAGATGTGGATGTCGCCGCCTTCGGCGAAGGCGATCCTTCCGACCGGCTCGGAGGCGGCCAGCCGCAGGCATTCCTCGTAGCCGAGAACCTCCATGCCGGCGTGGTCGCGCGGCGGCTCAGCTCGGACAGTCACGGTCACCACCTCCGCCGGAGCTCCTGTCCGCACGCTAGATCGGCTCCGGTGCCGCCGGCAGAGTCGAAGGACCTCAGCGCGTCAGCACATCGGCCACGGACCGGCGCCGCGGCGGTGGCGGTGCCGGCTCCTGCGGGTGTCCGAGTCCGAGCAGCACCTGCGGTCGTCCCGGAAGGTCAAGCTCGCTGCGCAGCCGTCGGCGCAACTGCGGGATCTCGATCAACGGACTCAGGAACACCCCCGCGACGTCCGCTGCGGATGCCGCCAGCAGCGCGTGTGCAACGCCTGCCCGGCACGCAGCCAGTCGGAGCCGTGGTCGCCGGGGAGGTGCCGGCCCGACGCCGGTGCACCGCATGACCTCGGCTGCGAGGGAGGGGACCAACGGCACTGCCCAGCCGACCGCGGTGGCGCTGCCATGGAGATGTCACCGCGATGCTGGGAGGCAGAAGATGACTGACACGAGACCTACGGTCCTGGTCGGCGTCGACGGATCCGAGCCGAGCCTGCGCGCCGCCGAGTGGGCGGCCGCCGACGCGACCGCGACCGGTCGGACGGTGGTCGTCTGCTACATCAGCGACGTCTCGGCTCTCGCCGACGTGCCGCTACCGGCGGAAGTCCGGCGGTCGGCCCACGCGTACGGGCTTCGCATGGTCGATCGTGCGCTGGTGCGGATCCGGAACACGTCACCGGTGGACGCTTCCGGCGAGGTCGCCGAGGGCAACCCGGCGGCCGAGCTGATCCGGCGGGCGGCCGGCGCCGAGCAGGTCGTGCTCGGTTCGCGCGGCACCGGCGGGTTCGACCGGCTGGTGCTGGGTTCGGTCGGTGCCGAGGTCGCCGCGCACGCGCCGGGCCCGGTGATCGTCGTCCGCGGCGAGGCGCACGACCGGCGCGAGGTGGTCGTCGGTGTGGACGCGTCGGACCGTGGTCACCACGCGCTGGAGTACGCGTTCGGCTACGCAGCCCGGCACGGCGGCCGGGTCCACGCCATCCACGCGATCCATCCCTTGCACGACCGCACGGCGTCGCTGCCGATGCCACCGATCTCCGCCCGGCCCTGGATGGCCCCGGAACACCACCTGACCGCCCGCGAACTGCTGGCCGATGCGGTCGCCCCGTGGGCCGTGAAGTACCCGGCCGTCGAGGTCGAGATCACCGTCATGGAGGGCTCCGCACCCTGGGCGCTCGTCCAGGCGTCCAACGGTGCAGCGCTCGTGGTCGTCGGCTCGCGCGGGCACGGCGGGTTCACCGGACTGCTGCTCGGGTCGGTCAGCCAGGCGCTGCTCCGGCACGCCGCCTGCCCGGTCGCCGTCGCCCGCTGACCCGGCAGGGCTGCCCGCTCCCTCCGGTCGCGCCCCCTCGAGCTCCGCCCGGCCCGCGATCCTGCCACCGGCGCCCCGGTCCTCCGCCACGAAGGACCGGGGCGCTGCTGCGGCCGAAGCTCGTCAGCGGTTCGACGGTGGTCGGTCGGCCACCATGATCGTGGTGGCCAGCTGCTCGCCCCAGCGGCGGGCTCGGTCGAGCTCGCCCGCGGCGAGCGGGCCCGGCGTCCCGACCACTCGGAAGGACTTCGGATCGGCCACGAGCGTCGCGCCCAGGTGCTTCAGCCGCCGGGCGATCCCGTGCGCGGCCGAGCCGGGCACCCAACCCTTGTCGATCCGGGTGTCGAACGCGGCGGCGCGCCGGACGCCCGCGGGAGCCGAGGCAAGCCACTCACGCACCCCGATCGTGGGCGCGGTCGAGTGTCCTGCCTGCCGAGCTGCGTCCGCACGAGTCTTGGGCCGGCTGAGCCCCAACGCGTGCGTCGGCCCTCCGACGACGACCAGGTCGACGTCATCCTCGATTGCCGATGGTGCGTTGCCGATGTCGCAGACGTCGACGGCCATGGAACGGCCCAGTCCTTCGGCGACTGCCCTGGCGATCGAGCGAGTGTTGCCGAACGATGACTCGACCACGACTAGTGCACGCATGTCCATCACCTCCGACTGGATCGTCACCCCGGCCGGGCAGCGTGCCCAGGGTAGAAGGACCCGCTGGACGCCCGCGTCCACTGTGGAGGGAGCGAGGCCGTGTCTCCGTCCTCCGGCCGTCATGTAGTGGAGGTCGGTTCGAGATCACCGCGGTGCGGACCAGGTTGACCGATGGCTGTCGCCCCGGAGTGGGTGGTTCACTCCGGGGCGACTGGGTTGTCAGGCCCTGGTTAGTCGGTGGTGACTAGTACTTTCAGGGCGCCGCTGTGGGCGGGGTCGGCGAAGACGTCGTAGGCGTCGAGGAACTCCTCCATCCGGAACCGGTGGGTGACCAGGGAGCTGACGTCCAGCTGTCCGGCGGCGAGCAGCCGCAGCAGTGTCGGTGTGGTCCTGGTGTCGACCAGCCCGGTGGTGACGGTGACGTTGCGGATCCACAGCGACTCGAGGTGCAGGGTCGCCGGCTTGCCGTGCACGCCGACGTTGGCGACGCGGCCGCCGGGCCGGACCAGCTCGGTGCACAGTTCGAACGTGGCCGGGATCCCCACCGCCTCCAGCGCCGCGTCCGCGCCCAGGCCGCCGGTGACCGCGCGGACCACTTCGAGTGGGTCGCTCGCGGCCGGGTCGATCGGGATGGCGCCGAGGGCTTCGGCGGCCCGCCGCCGGGGTTCGGCCGGGTCGACCACGAGGATCGCGCTCGGCGAATACAGCTTGGCCGTCATGATCGCGGCCAGGCCGATCGGGCCGGCGCCGACGATGACCACGGTGTCACCCGGGCCGACGCCGCCGTTGAGGACGCCGACCTCGTAGCCGGTCGGCAGGATGTCGGCGAGCATGACCGCGTCGGCAGACCGGACACCGTCGGGCAGCAGGTACATCGAGGTGTCAGCGAACGGGATGCGGGCGTACTCGGCCTGCACCCCGTCGATGGTGTGACCGAGGATCCAACCGCCACCGGCCAGGCACTGCCCGTAGGCGCCCTCCCGGCAGTACCGGCACCGCCCACACGCCGAGATGCACGAGGCGAGCACCCGGTCACCGGGCCGTACCGCGGTCACCGCCGGCCCGGCCGCCACCACCGTGCCGACCGCCTCGTGGCCCAACACCAGGCCGTCCGGCACCTCCGGCACGTCACCCTTGAGGATATGCAGATCCGTACCGCAGATCGTCACCGCCTCGACCCGGATGATCGCATCAGTCGGATCGACGATCTCGGGATCCGGCGTCGACTCCCAGTCCTTCTTACCAGCACCGTGATACACGAGCGCGCGCATCGGAACCTCCTCGTTCCTCCAGAAGCTGCGTCCCGTTCACGCTCACCCGGGCCGGTCATGTCGCGGCAGAGGCGAAGGGCCCGGGTGCGGCCCGGTCTCACCGCCGGCCCGTCCCGGAACGTGACCGTAAGGCCCGGCCGGACGGGACCTTCGACCCCGGCGCGAGCGGTCGCCGGGGCGGGAGGCTGTGATCGCAAGGGGGTTCACTCGAGGAGGCGGAAATGACCACTAGCTATGCGGGCAGGTCGCCCAGTGAGCTGGTCGAGGAGACCCAGCAGAGCCCACGGGAGCGGTACTGGGCCCGCATCGTCTTCGCGACGCTGCGGATCGTCATGGGGTTCACGTTCTTCTGGGCGTTCGTGGACAAGCTGTTCGGGCTGGGGTACGCGACTCCGTCGGAGCGGTCCTGGATCAACGGTGGCTCGCCGACCAAGGGTTTCCTGGCCAACTCGGCCGACGGCCCGTTCGCCGGGTTCTACAAGGACATCGCGGGCAGCGGTTGGGCCGACTGGCTGTTCATGATCGGTCTGGCCGGGATCGGGATCGCCCTGCTGCTCGGAGTCGGCATGCGGGTCGCGGCCGTGTCCGGTGCGGTCCTGTACCTGATGATGTGGACCGTGGTGCTGCCGCCGGAGACCAACCCGGTCGTGGACGAGCACGTCATCGGTGCGCTGGCGCTGCTGGCGCTGGCACTGGTGCACGCCGGCGACACCTTCGGCTTCGGCCGGTGGTGGAAGCGTCAGCCGGTCGTCGCCGAGAACCGGTGGCTGATCTGATCCGCACGCCCCACACAATCGCCGCCGACCGGAGATCCGGTCGGCGGCAGTCGTGTGTGTGGGCACGAGCGGAACGGGCGTCATCGCCTCTGATCCAGGGGGCGGGCCCGGAGCAGCACCGCCCACCAGGGCCGGTGCGGGCCGCGCAACCTCGGCGCCGCCGCCGTTCCCTTGAAGCTCACCCAACCGCCCGGTCCCATCGTGATGCGCTGCACCCGCGGCCGGCGGAAGGCCGCCGCGACCAGGCCGGCCGCGGCCACCGCGCCGGCGGAGACGGTCGCGACGGTGACGACGTGATCCAGGTCTCGAGTGGGCTGCCACCGGTAGCCCGCGCCGTCCCGGATCACGACGCCGATCGTCCGCCCGTTCCGGGTGATGGGAACGACCGGAGGGGAGCCGCCGGGCTCCAGCGGGACGGCTGCTCCGTCCACAGTGGTCTGAGTTCTCATACCTCGAGAGTCCTGCCGCGCGCCGGCTTCCTGAAGAGCCCGTAGGTCCGCTCGCGCGGTACGAAGGCCCCGGCTGCTCGGGACCTTCGGCACCGGTCGGCCCACGGGTCCGGCCATAGTGTCGAATCATGACCGAGACCACCAGCACCAGTCTCATGCCGACGCGGTCCGAGGTCGTGCGGGCCGTGTCGTTCGGCGTGCGGGCGCCCTCGATCCACAACACGCAGCCGTGGCGGTGGGTGTACCGCTCCGGTGTGCTTGAGCTGTACGCGGACCG
>Ga0207678_10000746_pt1 | contig 29716 bp, 33 predicted proteins | sample KBSC63metaG_FD_184319 | JGI IMG/M metagenome (GOLD analysis project Ga0207678, IMG submission 184319) | Corn rhizosphere microbial communities from Kellogg Biological Station, Michigan, USA - KBS C6-3 metaG (SPAdes) (version 2) | ecosystem: Host-associated > Plants > Roots > Rhizosphere > Soil ... | reverse complement strand
GAGCTGGTGAGCGCGACCGAGAAGGCGCCCCCCTCGGCCACGCGCACCGAATCGGTTCGCAACCTGGTCCGGCTCGCGGCCCCGATGGCACCGCATCTCGCCGAGGAATGCTGGGACGCGCTTGGCCAGCAGGGACTGGTGGCCAATGCCCAGTGGCCGAAATTCGACCCGGCTCTTCTCGTTGAAGACCAGGTGACGCTGGCGGTCCAGGTCAACGGCAAGTTGCGCGATACGCTCACTGCGCCACGCGGGCTCGACAGGGCCGAGGCCGAATCGCTCGCGCTCGGTTCGGAGAAGGTGCAACGACAGCTTGCGGGCGCGAGCCCGCGCAAAGTCATTGTGGTGCCCGACCGGCTGGTGAATATCGTCGCGTGATGCGACGAATCGCTCTTGCCGCCGCGGCGCTGATGCTTCCTTCCTGTGCACTCCAGCCACTTTATGCCGGGGGAACCTCCGGCGATGTTGCGGCGACGCTCCGGCAGGTCTCGGTTTCGCCGATCCCGGGCCGGAACGGCTGGCTTGTCTATAACAAGCTCAAGCAGCGGTTGAGCGCGGACGGGCAAGGGACGCCCGCCTACCGGCTCGAAGTCCAGCTGGATGACAATATCATCGGTCTTGGCATTCGTGGCGACCGGGCCGTCACTCGCGAGCGGCGGACTCTGCGCGCGCGCTATCGGCTGGTCTCGGCGGCGAACGGCCAAGTGGTGCTCGACGCCACCGCCGGTTCCGATGCCGGTATCGACGTGGTCAGCTCTGAATATGCGACCGTTGCCGCGGAGCAGAGCGCGGCCGAGTGGCTCGCCGATGCTGTCGCCGACCAGATTGTCGCCCGCCTGGCGCTCTACGCGACGCGCACCGGTTCCAGATGAGGCCGGCGAAGGGGACACTGGGCAAGGCGCTCGACCGCCCCGATCCGGGGATCCACTTCTATCTTTTTTACGGTCCCGACGAAGGGCAGTCACGTGGGCATGGCGAGCGGCTGCTGAAAGCGCTCGCGGCGGAAAAGATGACGATCGCGGTGCAGGCGGTCAAGGCGGATCCGGCTTTGCTTGCCGACGAAGCCGGGGCAATCGCGCTGTTCGGCGGCAGGCGAGCCTTGTGGCTGGAGCCTGCCGGCGATGACATCGCCGCCGCTGCGGAGGCGCTTTTGGATGCCCCCAACGTCGAAAGCCCGGTGATTGCCATCGCCGGCGCCCTGCGCAAGGCGTCGCCCCTTGTGAGGCTTGCCGAATCGGACCCGCATGCGCTCGCTCACATCTCGTACGAGCTTGGCGAGCGCGACGCGGAGCGGGTCGTGGAGGAGCTTGCACGCGAGGAAGGGCTCCGACTTGCGCCGGGGATCGCAGCGCGAATTGCTGGGGCAGCCGGAAACGAGCGTGGAATCATCGCCCAGGAGCTGGCCAAGCTCGCGCTTTATGCCGATGCGAGCGCTGATTGTCCGAAGGCGATCAATCGGGATGCGCTCGACGAGATCGGCGCGGGGGCGGAAGGCGACTGGATGCGCCTCGGCGACCTGGCGCTTGCCGGCGATCTCACGCGGCTTTCGCACGAACTCGATGTGAGCGCTGCGGACGCGGACCCGATTACGGTCCTCAGGGCACTCCAGAGGCGGCTGCTGATGCTCGCTCCGATCCGCTCCAACGTGGATCGCGGTGCGCGGCCTCATGACGCCGTGACGTCAGCGGGCAAGGCAGTGTTTTTCAAGGAGAAAGAGCTGGTAATGCGGCTCGTTTCCCTATGGGATTCGGAGGCGCTGGCACGGGCGCTAGAGCGCTCCGGGGCATTGGAGCGGCGGCTGATGAGCGCCGACTCGCCGCCGCTTGGGGAAGCGCTCGAAGAGGAACTGGTCGCGATCGCGCGGACCGCGCGGCGGCGCTAGCTAGATCGCCTCGCCGCTCAGCCGCTGACAAAGCATATCGAGCTGGTCGAGGCTCGAGTAGTGCAGGGTCACGGTACCCCGATTGCCATCGTTGGCGACTTTCACCTTAAGACCGAGCATGTCGCCCAGCTGACGTTCGAGCGCGGCAAGGTCCGCGTCGCGCGCGCCTTGGCCGCGCGGACCTTGGCCTCGCGTTCTAGAGCTGCTTCCGCCGGGCCTTGCGCGCTTCGCGAGCGATTCGGCCTGGCGAACCGAAAGCCCGTTTTCGACGATTTCGCGTAAGAGGGATTCGGGGTCCGGCGCGGTCAGAATCGCGCGCGCGTGGCCCATGCTGATATCGCCTTGCAGTAGCGATTGCTTCACGCCGCCGGGAAGATCAAGCAATCTCAAGAGGTTGGCGACATGGCTTCGCGACTTGTGGACCAGTTTCGCGACGTCATCCTGCGTGTGGCCGTAGGTTCCAATCAGCTTTTTGTAGCCCTCGGCTTCCTCGATCGCGTTCAGGTCTTCGCGTTGAACGTTCTCGATCAGCGCGATCTCGGCGGAGGTCGAATCGTCGATTTCCCGGACGATCGCGGGAATGGTGTGCAGCCGCGCGCGCTGCGCCGCTCGCCACCGGCGCTCGCCGGCGACAAGTTGAAAGTTCTGGCCATCGGGACGCAGCAGCACGGGCTGCAGGACTCCGCGCTCCGCGATCGAATCCGCCAGCTCGGCGATGCTGTCTTCATCGAAATGCATGCGTGGCTGGGACGGGTTGGGCCGGATACGCCCAATCTCGACCTGGCGAACGCCCCCGGCGCGATTCTCGTTCTCAAATCCGGCCTGCGCCTTCGGCGCTCCCGGCCGTGCAGCCTCATCGAGCAGCGCGGCAAGTCCGCGCCCCAGTCCTGAGCTCTTCTTGTCGCTCATGCCGCCTCGGCGGCGCGCGGAAGCCGCGCCATCAGCTCGCGGGCAAGGCTCACATAGGCTTCGGATCCCGGGCACTTGAGATCGTAAATGAGCGCTGGGAGGCCATGGCTGGGAGCCTCCGACAGGCGAACGTTGCGCGGCACCACCGTGTCGAACACCACCGGCCCCAGGCAGGAACGCACATCGTCGGAAACCTGCTGCGACAGCCGGTTGCGGCGATCGAACATCGTCAGCGCGACGCCCAAAATCGACAGCTGCGGGTTGAATGCGACGCGAATGCGCTCGACGGTCTGCAAGAGCTGGCTAAGTCCTTCCAATGCAAAGAATTCTGACTGCAACGGAACGAGCAACTGCCGCGCCGCAACCAGCCCGTTGACGGTCAAGAGGCCAAGTGACGGGGGACAATCAATCAGGCAGATGTCCCAGCGGGCAGGCGGCGCTGCAGAGAGAGCTTTGTCGAGCCGATGCGCACGGTCGTCGAGGCCGACCAGTTCCACCTCGGCGCCCGACAGGTCCATCGTCGCCGGCAGCAGATCGAGGCGCGGCACGCGCGTTGAAAGCACGCTCTGCTGCACCGTCGCGGAGCCGATCAACGCATCATAGCTCGACCGTTCACGCTTCGACTGCGGCACGCCGAGCCCCGTGGAAGCGTTTCCCTGCGGGTCGAGGTCGACGAGCAGCACCTTCCAGCCGATCGCCGCCAGTGCCGTCGCCAAATTGATTGCGGTGGTGGTTTTTCCCACCCCGCCCTTCTGGTTCGCGATTGCGACGCGAATCATCGCCCACCCCTCGCTCTTACATTCCACAGCAGCAGGATCCGCGAGTCCGGATCGGTGCGGCTCGGAACGATCTCGGCATCACAGTGCCAGTTTCTCCTGGCCTCGGCCAGTTCCGATTCGGCGCTTCGACCCTTGGGCAGCACCCACAGGCTTTTTCTTGTGGACAGATGCGTGGATATTTTCAGTAACTTGTCCAGATCGGCAACCGCGCGGGCGGTGATCGTGTCGAAGGTTTCGTTGACCTTCTCAGCCTTTGTCGGCGCAATCCGGACGCGGGTTTCGAGACCGAGTTCGGTTACCACCCGGGCGAGAAATTCGGCGCGAAGCCGGCGCGGCTCGACCAGCAGGACCGGACCGTCCACGAGGATTGCGATCACGAGCCCCGGGAGACCGGCACCGGAGCCGATGTCGACCCAGCGCGTATCGGTCGAGGGTGCGAATTTCACTAGCTGCGCGCTGTCGAGAATGTGGCGTTGCCACAGCGATTGGAGCGTCGAACTGGAAATCAGATTTTGCTTCGCGGCTTCGGCCCGGAGAAGCGACTCGTAGCGCTCAAGCAATTGCAGTGTTTCACGTGAAACGGTGCGGCCGGCGGCCTCCGCCAGTTGCTGGATCATACCTCAGCGCGGCTTGCCGCAACATGCAGCGCCGACAGGGCCGCCGGCGTCACTCCGGCAATGCGTGAGGCCTGGTCCAATGTCTCCGGCCGGGCTGTGGATAGCCTTTCGATCATTTCGTTCGACAGGCCGGGCACCGCGCCATAGTCGAAAGCACTGCCGAGCCTGATGCGCGAGTCGCGCCGAACGGCGTCCCACTCGCGATCCTGACGCTGAAGATATGGCGCATAGAGTGCGTCGGCCCGGCCCTCTTCCGTCGCGACCCAAGCCGGCGAAGCCCGGCGGGCGAAGTGCTTCTCGATATGACGGCGCCGACGATCGCCCACGCAACCAGCTGCCAGCGCCGCCTGTCCCAGGCGAGTCGTCGCGTTGTCCGCACGAAGCGCGAGGCGATATTCGGCGCGTGCCGTCATCATTCTGTAAGGCTCCGACACCCCTTGCAACGTCAGGTCGTCAATCATCACCCCGATATAAGAGCTGCGTCGATCGAAGCGGACCGGCTCCAGGTCAAGCGCCGTCGCCGCAGCGTTGAGACCGGCGACGAGGCCTTGGGCGGCCGCTTCTTCATAGCCCGTCGTGCCATTGATCTGCCCCGCGAGGAACAGCCCCGCGATCTCGTGGACCTGTAACGTGCTGCCAAGCGACCGGGGATCGACGAACTCATATTCCACGGCATAGCCCGCGCGAACAATCTCCGCCCGCTCCAGGCCAGGAATGGTGCGGATGAATTGGCGCTGCACATCTTTCGGCAGCGAAGTGGAGATCCCGTTCGGATAGATGAGCGCGTCATCCAGTCCCTCGGGCTCGAGAAAGACCTGGTGTCCGTCCCGCCCTCCAAAGCGCTTCACTTTATCCTCGATCGACGGGCAATAGCGTGGCCCCCGCCCCGCAATCGCGCCGGCGAACAACGGCGAACGACAGAAGTTCGCTTCGATAATTTCGTGGGTGCGTTCGGTCGTGCGCGTAACGGCGCAATGCACCTGAGGCCGGCCGGCGAGCTCGCCGAGCGCCGACATGGTCCACTGCTCTTCGTCACTGGGCTGCCGCTCGAGCCGAGCCCAATCGATTGTCCGGCCATCGAGGCGGGGTGGCGTACCGGTTTTGAGCCGCCCCTGCCCCAGCCCGATCTCGCGGACCTGCGCGCCAAGCACCCTTGCAGCTTGCTCGCCATGGCGACCGCCCTCGATCATTTTCTCGCCAACGAACATTCGCGCGTCGAGGAACGTCCCGGTCCCAATTACGAGCGCTGAGCACGCAAGCGTGCCGATGCTGGTTTCCAGCCCCTCGATCCGTCCGGCCCGAACGATCAGGCGGAGAGCCTCACAAACCAGAAGCTCCACCCCACTCTCGCCTATCTGCTCGGCAACCGCCTGCCGATACAGGCGCCGGTCCGCCTGCAGGCGCGGGCCTTGGACCGCCGGACCCTTGCTGCGGTTGAGCATCCGCCGGTGAATCGCGGCTCTGTCCGCGGCTCTTCCCATCAAGCCATCGAAAACATCCAGCTCACGAACAAGATGGCCCTTGCCGACGCCGCCGATCGAGGGGTTACAGGACATTTGTCCAATGTCTTCAGTGCGAAAGGTGACGAGCCCGACGCGTGCGCCGCGACGCGCGGCCGCTCCCGCCGCTTCACAACCCGCATGGCCTCCACCGATGACAAGGACGTCGTACATGTGCGGCCGCTTACAGGAAGAGTGTTTCACGTGAAACACTACTTGCCGAGGCAGAAGCGGCCGAACAGCGCGTCGAGCAGGTCTTCGACGCCGGCCCGGCCGGTCAGCCGATCAAAGGAGGCCCGCGCCTGGCGAAGCAATTCGGCGGCGATGACCGGGTCGCCGGAACGGCCGGCCTGTTCCAACGCCTGGCGCGCCTCATCCAAGCAACCCGCTTGGCGGGCATTCAGCGCCATCTCGCCCTCTGCTGGCAACACTGAGCGCACCTTCCTCACCAAAACCTGCGTCAATTCTGCCAGCCCCGCTCCCGTGAGCGAAGAGACCGCGATCGTTCCCGTCGGCGGCTGGCGCCGCCCCGCAAGATCGGAACGCGGGTGAACAAGTATCGCGCGCGGATGATCTGGAACGTCACCCGGCTCGCCAAGCCACAGCAGCACATCGGCAAGCTCAGTCAACCGCCGGGCGCGATCGACACCGATCCGTTCGACCGATTCGCCCGATTCGCGGAGGCCTGCAGTATCCGTCAGCCGAACAGGCACTCCGGCAAAAGCCACCGGAACCTCGATATGATCGCGGGTCGTCCCCGGGATGTTCGTGACGATCGCTCGATCGAATCCGACTATCGCGTTGAGAAGGCTTGATTTTCCTACATTCGGCGGTCCGGATATCACCACCCTTACCCCGTCCCGAAGCGGTTCCACGCGCGGCCGGTCAAGCCACCGAGAAAGCCCTTCTGCTAATGCGCCGCAATCGCTTGACAGCGATGGATCGCCATCGACCGAGTCTTCGTCAACATAATCGATCGCGGCCTCGGCGCGCGCCGCAAGGCCCAGGAGGCGCTCCTGCCACGCTCCAATTTCCTTCCTGAGCCCGCCCTCCGCCATCATCAGCGCGGCGCGGCGCTGGCTCTCCGTCTCCGCCTCAATGAGATCGGCAAGACCTTCTGCCTCGGTGAGATCGATCCGGCCATTCTCGAATGCCCGCCGGGTAAACTCGCCAGGTTGGGCGGACCGCACGCCTTCAATCGCTCCCAAGGCGTCCAGAATTGCGGCCACGACCGCCCGGCCACCATGGCAATGGAGTTCGACCAAGTCTTCGCCGGTCGAAGTGGCAGGACCGTCGAAGCGAAGGACCAGGGCCTCGTCGAGAAGCGATCCATTTCGGTCCCTTAGCGCCCTCACCGACGCCTGCCGAGCCGGCGGAATTGAGCCCGCAAGCGCGACACCAGCCCGATGGGCGGCCGCCCCGCTTACCCGGATCACCGAAATGGCCGCGGGCGGTGCCCCACTCGAAAGCGCGAAAATCGTGTCAGCTGGCATCGCTCGCCCTTACCGCGAGCGCACCCCGGCGGGAAAGGTCAGGCGAACAGCGTTCCGAGGCCGACTTCCGGGTGAACCCAACCCTCGTAAATCATCTTGAGCGCGACATAGACGATCACGAGAAGACCGACGTAGCCGATCCACCGATAGCGATCGATGTACCGGGCAATCACATTCGCGGCGAGCCCCATCAGCGCCACCGCCGCGATCAATCCGACGATCAGGATTCCCGGATGGTCGCGCGCAGCTCCGGCGACGGCCAGCACATTGTCGAGGCTCATGGAAACGTCCGCGACGGCCACAGCCCAGACCGCCGCCGCAAAGCTCTTCGCCGGTTTGAGGCCCGACCGCTCGTCACCGACAATTTCCTCCGACCCACCGGACTCCTCCGCATGCCTCAGCTCGCGCCACATTTTCCAGGCAACCCAAAGCAGCAAGAGGCCGCCAATCAGAATCAGACCGATGATCTGGAGCAATTGCGTGACGATCAGCGCAAACAGGATGCGCAGTACCAGCGCCGCAAGAACGCCGATCAGAATCACCCGTCGCCGCTCGGCCGCGGTCAGGCCGGCGGCAAGCGCGCCCACGACGATCGCGTTGTCGCCCGCAAGCACCAGGTCGATCATCAGCACCTGGAGGAAGGCGGCGAAGGCCGCGGGCTCGGTGATGTTGGAAAAATCCTGGACGATCGCGGCCCAAACTCCGCTCACGCCAGCTGGAGAGGCGGCAGCGGCTGCAGTGCTTACGATCAGATCGAACAAGACCTACTCCCCGGCAAGCGCCGCCTGATTGACGGTACCCGCTAGCCCAAGCCGAGGACGTTCCTCAAGCCGAGGACGTGCTCGCCGCCGACCCATCCCTCGTAGATCATCGTCACCGCGACGTAGAGGATGATCGCCAGCCCGATGTAATTGATCCACGGATAGCGCTGGATGAGGCGCGCCACGTAATTCGCAGCCAAGCCCATTAGCAGCACCGAAAAAGTGAGACCGACGATAAGCAACGCCGGATTCTCGCGCGCGATCGATGCAACGAGGAGGACGTTGTCCAGGCTCATGCTGAGATCTGCAACGGTGATCTGGACCGCCGCCTGGAAGAAAGTCTTGGTCGCCGGCGGCCCTTCGATCTGCGGAGTTTCCGGATCGTCGGCGATGACCGAGGCCCTCGGGTGAAGCTCCCGCACCATGTTGTATGCAACCCACAGGAGCAACAGCCCGCCCGCGAAGACGAGCCCCGTGATCTTGAGCAACTGCGTAGCGATGATCGCGAACGTGATTAGGAAGACGAGCGCCATGCCGACGCCAAACAGCAGCACCTTGCGGCGGTCGCGAGCCGGCAGGCCCGAGGCGAGAGCGCCCATGATGACGACATTGTCGCCGGCCATCGTCAGATCGCCGACAATGATCTGGCCGAGCTTCGCCGCGCCCGCCGCAGTGAAGATGCTCGAAAAGCTGAAGCCGGAGATCATTCGCTCCGGCCTAGCTTACTGGTTCATTGAAGCGAAGAAATCCTCGTTCGACTTGGCGTCCTTCATCTTGTCGAGAAGGAACTGCATCGCGTCGACGGTGCCCATTTGCATCAGGATCCGGCGGAGCACCCACATCTTCGTGAGCGTGCCCTGCTCGACCAGCAGCTCTTCCTTGCGGGTGCCCGACTTGCCGACGTCGAGCGACGGGAAAATGCGCTTGTCGGCGACCTTGCGGTCGAGGACGATTTCGCTGTTGCCGGTGCCCTTGAACTCTTCGAAGATGACCTCGTCCATCTTGGAGCCGGTGTCGATCAGGGCGGTTGCGATGATCGAGAGCGAGCCGCCTTCCTCGATGTTGCGAGCAGCGCCGAAGAAGCGTTTCGGCCGCTGCAGCGCATTGGCATCGACACCGCCGGTGAGCACCTTGCCCGAGCTCGGAACGACCGTGTTGTAGGCGCGGCCAAGGCGGGTGATGGAGTCGAGCAAGATGACGACATCCTTCTTGTGCTCGACCAGGCGCTTGGCCTTCTCGATCACCATCTCGGCGACCTGGACGTGGCGGCTGGCGGGCTCGTCGAAGGTCGAGGAGATTACCTCACCGTTCACCGAACGCTGCATGTCGGTGACTTCCTCCGGCCGCTCGTCGATCAGCAGGACGATGAGGATCACTTCCGGATTATTGTCGGTCACCGCCCGAGCGATGTTTTGCAGGAGAACAGTCTTGCCGGTCCGCGGCGGAGCGACGATCAGCGCGCGCTGGCCCTTGCCGAGCGGAGCGACGATGTCGATCACCCGCGCCGACTTGTCCTTGATCGTCGGGTCGAGCGTGTCGAGCTTGAGCTTCTCGTCCGGATAGAGGGGGGTCAGGTTATCGAAGTTGACGCGGTGGCGAACCGCGTCGGGATCGTCGAAATTGATCGATGTGACCCGCGTGAGCGCGAAATAGCGTTCGCCGTCCTTGGGACCGCGGATTTCGCCTTCAACGGTGTCGCCGGTGCGAAGGCCGAAACGGCGGACGACTGACGGCGCGACATAAATGTCGTCCGGTCCGGCAAGATAGTTCGCCTCCGGAGAGCGTAGAAATCCGAAACCGTCGTTCAGCACTTCGATGGTGCCGCTTCCGACGATCTGCAGGCCCTCGTCAGCCTCGACCTTGAGGATCGAGAACATGAGGTCCTGCTTGCGCATCGTCGACGCGCCTTCGACACCGAACTCCTCGGCCATGGAGACCAGCTCAGCCGGTGATTTTTGCTTGAGATCTTTAAGATGCATCGGGGGATCGCTTCTCGGGCGTGGGACGGATCAGCTGTTCAAAGCCTTGGCGGCGAACGCCGCTTGGTGGATGGAAGGCTGAATCGGCAAGTTGGATGAGTACAGGCCGGTCCAGCCTTGAAGTGCGCGAGTTAGGGAGCAGCTTGCTCCAAGTCAATCGGCTGTATCGCTGATTGAGAACCCCTCAACTTAAAACGGCCGTACGATCACGAGGACGACAATGATCGCGGTCGCGATACCGGGAATTTCGTTCATGATTCTGAGGGAACGGCTATTTTGCGCTCTCTGCCCGGCGGCAAGCTTTTTCCCATAGGCACCCAGCCAGCCCTGGTACCCGGTCAACGCGACGACGAGGATGAATTTGGCAACGAACCACCCCTGGTGGAAAGCGTCGATGTTGAAAGCGAGCAACATGCCGAGAATCCAGACGACAATCATCGAGGGCGTCAGGATGATGGTGCGCGCGCGCCGCTCGCGCTCGATCCAGGCGCGGTCTTCGGCGGAGCCCGGCGTCGACTCGTGGTGATAAACGTAAAATCGCGGCACCAGCAAAAGCCCGGCGATCCAGAAGATCACGAAGGTGACATGGGCGGCCTTCACCCACGGATAGGCGACTCCGAGGAAACCGGTGAGGTCGGTCATTCATTGCCTTTCACGAGGGTCACCAACTGCTCGACATTGCCGATCGGTGTGTCGGGAAGAATCCCGTGGCCAAGGTTGAAGACGTGCGGCCGGTCGCGAAACGCGTCAACAATCCTCGCCACCGCCTGACGCATCTGCTCGCCACCCGCAATCAGCGCAAGAGGGTCGAGGTTGCCCTGAACGGGAAGGCCGGAAGGAAGCTCGCGATCGGCCCAGGCGGGATCGACGGTTTCGTCGAGCCCGACGCAATCCACGTTCGTGCGGTCGACATAAGCGCGAAGCTTGCTGCCCGCCCCTTTCGGAAAGCCGATGATGGGAACGCCCGGATGCTCCGTCCGCAGCCTTTCGACGATCCGTGCGGTCGGCTCGATCACCCATCGCTCGAATTGCGCCGGGGCAAGGCTCCCCGCCCAGCTGTCGAACAGCTGCACCGCTTCGGCGCCGGCGTCGATCTGGCCGCAGAGATAGGAAAAAGTGACGGTCTCGATCCGGTCGATGATCGCAGCGAAACGCTCCGGATCGGCATAAGCGAACCGCCGCGTTTCCGACTGGTCTCGGCTCCCCTGGCCCGCGACCATGTAGGTCGCGACGGTCCAGGGAGCGCCGGCAAAACCGATCAGCGCCTTTTCAGGAGCCAGTCTCTGCCTGACCTTCCGCACCGTTTCATAGACGGGCTCCAGGCGGGTCAGAGTCGGAGTAAGAGAATCGAGATCGGCAGACGCCAGCGGTGGAGTCAGTCGGGGCCCCTCGCCGGCAACGAAGCTGAGATTCTGTCCGATCGCGAACGGAACGATCAGGATATCCGAAAACAGGATCGCCGCATCGAAAGCAAAGCGCTCGAGCGGCTGCAGCGTGACCTCGGCCGCCGCGTCGCTGTCGTAGACCAGGTCGAGGAAGCTGCCCTTGTCCTGACGCAATTGTCGGTATTCGGGGAGGTAACGGCCCGCCTGGCGCATCAACCACATGGGCGGGCGATCTCGCCGCTTACCGCCAAGGACGTTCAGCAAGGACTTGTCCTTAGCGCTGGCCGAGGTCCGTTTCATCGGCGACGGCGCCACCCTCTCTCTCCCTATTTAGAATCTTAAAAGAATTATTGGAGTTGCAGTTGTCCGGCTGGACGCGGGAAATAGATGCTCGTTCCGGAATTTCCAACAGGCGCGGTTGGAAGGCTCACTGGGGAATCCGGCGAGTCGGTCGCCGACTCCCCCATGATTCACAGCCTGGGGACGATTGCCCTCGGCGGTGGATGGAATCCGGGATATCGCGAAAGGGATTCTGGGCGGGCGTCCGGTTGAGGCTATCCCCGCACCCGCGCTAGGGAGTCGCTGCCACTTTTCCACAAGGTTGTTCTTTTGACCCTCGTCCTTGCCTCGAGCAGCGCGATCCGGCGGCAAATGCTGGAACAAGCCGGAGTCGACTTCGTGCCGGTTGCGGCGAATGTCGATGAATCCGCCGAGAAAGCGCGACACGAGGATCCCGCGGTGCTGGCGACCGCACTCGCCGAGGCGAAGGCCACTGCCGTCAGCGCCGGTCGTCCAGCCGACTGGGTGATTGGAAGCGACTCCGTCGTCAGCATCGGCGAGCGGCTGTTCGAAAAGCCGCGCGACCGTGCGCAGGCGGCCGAGCATCTTCGGTTCTTCTCGGGCAAGGAGATGCGGCTGACCAGCGCCGTCGCACTTGCCCGCGGCGGCGCCGCGGACTGGAGCTTCTGCGATTCCGCTCGGCTACAGGTGCGCGCGCTCTCTGACTCCTTCATTCAGGGGTATCTTGATGCGGAATGGCCCGAAGTCGGCTATTGCGTCGGCGTGTTCCGGCTCGAGGGGCGAGGCGCGCAATTGTTCGATGCGATCGAGGGCAGCTTTTTCACCATCCTCGGAATGCCGCTCCTCCCGCTTCTTGGAGCGCTTCGCGAGCGCGGAGCGATCGCGAAGTGATCCGGCTCGCGCTCACTGGCTCGATCGGAATGGGGAAGTCGACCGTCGCCGACATGTTCCGGCGCGCGGGGGTCCCGGTTTTCGACGCCGATGCGGTCGTCCGCCGGCTCCAAGGTCGGGGCGGCGAACTGGTCAAGAAGATCGAGGAGCGCTTTCCCGGCACGACCGGCCCCGACGGCGTGGATCGCGAAGCACTGTCAAAGCGGGTTCTCGAAGACCCGGACGAGCTGGCGGCTCTGGAAGCCATCGTTCACCCTGCGGTCCACCACGAGCGGACGCGGTTCATCGTCGAGAATGGCGACTCGAAAGCCTTGCTGTTCGAGATCCCCCTGCTGTTCGAGACCGGCGGCGGCGAGGCCTTCGACAAGGTCATCGTGGTCTCGGCCCCAGCGGCGGTGCAGCGCCAACGGGTGCTGTCGAGGAGCGGAATGAGTGCGGCCAAGTTCGAGACGCTCCTGGCCCGGCAAATGCCCGACGTGGAGAAGCGGCGTCGCGCGGATTTCGTGGTCGACACGGGCGGCGACCTATCCACAACTGAGGCGCAGGTGGACCACATTCTGGCTTGTCTCGGCTTGGCGCCAGGTGATTAAACAGAGGCATGCGGGAAATCGTCTTCGACACGGAAACGACGGGGCTCGATCCGGCGGGAGGCGACCGGATCGTCGAGATCGGCTGCATCGAGATGATCAACCGCGCCGAGACCGGCCGGCACTTCCACGCTTATTTCAATCCCGAGCGGCCGATGCCCGCGGGCGCCGAAGCCGTGCACGGGCTCTCCGACATCTTCCTGTCGGACAAGCCGCGGTTTGCCGAGCGGGCCGAGGAGCTGCTCGAATTCATCGAGGATTCGCCACTGGTCGCGCACAATGCCGGATTCGACTTCGGTTTTCTCAACAACGAGCTGGGCCTGTGCGGGCGGGAGGTTATCTCCATGAGCCGCATGGTCGACACGCTGGCCCTGGCCAGAACCAGGCATCCCGGAGCGAAGCACAGCCTCGACGCGCTCTGCACCCGCTTCGGGGTCGACCGCAGCCGGCGCACCAAGCATGGAGCGCTTCTTGATGCGCAACTGCTCGCTCAGGTGTATATAGAACTTACCGGCGGCCGGCAGATCGGGCTTGGCCTTGTCGAGGAAACCGCTGCCGCCGAGATCGTTGAGGTTGCAGGCACTGTCACCGTTCGACAGCCGCGGGCGCCCCGTCCGCATTTGCCTGCAGATGAGGAGCTGGAGCGCCATCGAGCGTTTATCTCCAAACTGGTCGAACCGATCTGGGCTCGCTTCACCGCGGCACGTTGACGCCGCGCTGGGTGCCGCCCAAATCGGTGGCCGAAGCCTTTAGGAAAGGAGCCTCGCCAGTGGATGTTCGAGTCGCGGACCATCAGGTCGAAACCGGCGATTCCATTAAGGAACATGCAATCCAGCGGATCGAGGAGATTACCGAAAAATATTATTCGCGCGCGGTCGGAGCGAACGTCACCTTCGGCAAGGGCCCGTATGAGGATTTCACCTGCGACATCGTAGCTCCCGTCGCCCAGGGGATCGTCCTCAAGGCGTCGCACCGCGCCGCGACGGCCCAGGTCGCGTTCGAATGCGCGGCCGACAAGGTCGAAAAGCAGCTCCGCCGCTACATGCGGCGCCTGAAGGAGCACAAGCCGGGCCGCGACGCCGCTCCGATTTATGAGGCGAACGCGGCGTACCATGTGTTCGCCGGCACCGACCGGGAGGAGGAGCCGCCCGAACATCCGACGATCGTCGCAGAGACAAAGGTGAATATCCCCGACGCCAACGTCGCCGATGCGGTGATGATGCTCGACTTGAGGAACACGACCGCGCTCATGTTCCGGAACAGCAATTCCGGCGAGCTCAACATGGTTTATCGCCGCGAGGACGGGAATATCGGCTGGGTGGAGCCGCAACAGCGCTAGAACGCGCAATCACCATCCCGGCGGCGGCTGGCAAAGGCCCGCGCCGTGCTGCAGAAGTCTGGCCGATGCACCTCAGCGAGTTCCTCGATTTTGACGCGATAAAGCCTGCCCTGGCGGCGGGCAACAAACGGTCGTTGCTAAGCCAGCTGGCCAGCATCGCCGCTGGCCGTCTCGACCTGCCCGCATCCGAAATTCTCGCGACCATCAGCGAGCGGGAGAAGCTCGGTTCGACGGGCTTCGGCCAGGGAGTGGCGATTCCGCACGGCAAGGTGGAGGGCCTGGAGCAGATCTACGGCCTGTTCGTCCGCCTGGCCGATTCCGTCGGCTACAAGGCGATCGACGGCAAACCGGTGGATCTCGTCTTTTTGCTGCTTTCGCCGGCGGACGCGGGCGCCGAGCATCTGAAGGCGCTCGCCGCGATCAGCCGCGTGATCCGCAATGCGCCGACGCTGGAGAAGATGCGCGGTGCGCGCAGCCGCGACGCCCTGGCCGCGGTCCTTCTGGGAGCAGACGAGCGCGACGCCGCCTGACCATTTGCTGATGGATCGCTTGAGCGCCTCCGTCGAAGCGACCGGGCTTATTCGCCGGGCGGAGGCCAGCGGCGATTTCGGAGTCGTGGCTCGCAAGGGGGATCCCGAGCGCGGCTCCTTGCTTATCGTGATTCGGAGCCGCGGAACCTACGTCTCGTGCCTCGAGCGCACGCTTGCGTTCGACGGTAGCTATAGCTGGAGCGCCGTCGGGCCGCCCGCTTCCGAAGCGGAAGCCGAAGTTTCGCAGTTCCTCGCGCGGCGCACCCGATTCGACCCGGATTTGTGGCTGATCGAACTGGATATCGCGCACCCGGAACGATTCATCGCTGAAACGACCTCCACGGGTTGATTCTCGCCCGCCGGACGGAAAAAGGGGCCTATCGAAAGTGAGAGCGGGGGGCGCCTTTCCGCCGAATGACCGGATGGAAGCGCCACGCGAGACGGGAATTCGCCCAGGGGCAAAGCGGGAGTTGTAGCCGCGCGTAGGAGCCTCGGTTCGGGCGGATAACCGCACTGACAATGGACAATATGGTGGCTTCGCTACGTTCGGCGCTGCTGATCTGTGCCGCGATGAGCGCCAGCTCGGTTGCGCCGGCCCAGGTTGGCCCGAGTGCCCAGACGGTGCTTCCGGCAGCAACGGCAGTCAGCCCGTCGGCAATCGCGAGGGAGCTGCTCCGCAATTCCGAGACCCTCGCCGTTCCTCCCGAAGACCTGACCAAGCCGGACGACGCCGCGGATACCGCGCAGGTTGGCCCGGACTCCGACCTTCCCACGATGGTCGCGGAGCTTCGCAGCTCCGACCCCGGCAGCCGCGAACTGGAATGCCTCGCCGCCGGAATCTATTTCGAATCGAAGAGCGAACCGCTGGCAGGCCAGCTCGCCGTTGGCCAGGTGATCGCCAATCGCGCCGACAGCGGCCGCTTCGCCGACACATATTGCGGAGTCCTCTTCCAGCGCGGACAATTCTCCTTCGTCCGCGGTAAATCCTGGCCGCGCGTCAACAAGGACGGCCGGCAATGGCAGACCGCGGTGGCGGTCGCCAAGATCGTCGACCAGGACCTGAAGGATTCCGCCGTCGGCAACGCCCTGTATTTCCATGCAAAGAGCGTTCACCCTGGCTGGCGCATGAAGCGGGTTGCTTCGATCGGCAACCACATCTTTTTCCGCTAGGGCGCGAGCGGGCGTAATTGCCCATGTTCGCTGAACGTTCTAATTACCAGGTGTGAGTACCGCACCCGAATCGATCGCTCAGCCCTGTTTTCGCGACGCGCCGGTCTCCACTGATGTGGCGCGCGGGGTCACGCGCCTGTTCTGCAGGCAGGAGCTCTTCGCGATCTGTGAAGTCCCGCTCCCCAATGGGCGCCGCGCCGACCTGATGGGCGTCGATTCGAAGGGCAACCTGACCATCGTCGAGATCAAGGTCGCCAAGGCGGACCTCCTTGGTGACTGCAAATGGACCGACTATCTCGACTATTGCGATCATTTCTACTGGGCGGTCCCGCCAGAACTGGCCGCGATCCTCGACGGGGAAGAGTATCTTCCGAACGCGGCGGGCCTGATCGTCGCCGACCGCTACGATGCCGCACTGGTTCGCCAGGCGGTCCATCGGCCGCTGGCTCCGGCGCGCCGGAAAGCCGAACTCTTGCGATTCGCGCGCAGGGCAGCGCGGAGGTTGTCTGAGCAGCTGGACCCGACGCTCGGCGCCGGGACCTAGCGAGCCGGCTTCTTCGCCTCGATCAGCTTGAGCATCTCGGGCGTGCGATTGTCGCGCTTGGCGTAGTCGCGGGCCGAGTATCCCGCCACCGAATCGGTCTTGTCAGGGTCGGCGCCGGCGTTGAGCAGCGACCGGACGACCGGCACCTGCCTCCGTTGCACGGCAATGATCAGGGCCGTCTCCCCGGAACGGTTGGTTTCGTCGACCCGCGCTCCGAGCTGGACCAACCAGTCGACGGCTTCGCCGAACCCCGCGCGCGCGGCCGCGATCAGCGGCGTCTCGCCGTTGATCCCGGCCATATTCGGATCGGCACCCTGCTGGAGCAGGTAGCCGGTCCACTGCTCGTCGCGATTGTTGATCGCCGCGATCAACGCCGTCTGGCCGTTGAGGTCGCGTGCATTGACCAGCGTCGGCTGGCCCTGGAGGAGTTTGACGGCGTCGTCGCTTTTCCCGTCCTGGATCGCTTTGACGAACTGGGCGCCGTCATAGCCCCCGCTCTGGGCCGCTGCGGGTATCGCCAATCCCACCGCCGCGATGGCAAACAGGACGCGATGGAGCGCATTCATTCCACTTCCCCCGGGGTCGACTTGATTGGGACGCGTTAGCAGAGCATTGCTGGCTTTGTCATGAATACGCGCAAGCCTTTCTGGGAAAAGCCTTTGTCGGCGCTCGACCGGGGAGAATGGGAAGCTTTGTGCGACGGCTGCGGGCGGTGCTGCCTGCACAAGCTAGAAGACGAAGAGACCGGCGAACTTTACCCCACCAACGTTGCGTGCCGGCTGCTCGATCGCCGCAACGGGCGCTGTACCGATTATCGGAACCGCAAGACACTCGTCGCGGATTGCGTCCATCTCGATCGGTCCAACCTCGGCAAGCTCGACTGGCTTCCGGAAACCTGCGCCTATCGCCTTCGCGCCGCCGGCAAGCCGCTGCCCGGCTGGCATTACCTGATCTCGGGAAGCCGCGAGACCGTGCATGAGGCCGGCCAGTCGACGCGCGGCTGGACGATCAGCGAAGTCGATGCCGGCGAACTTGAGCATCACTTGGTCGAGCGTGCGCTTTAGACGGGGCGCAGCGAGGAAGATCGCCACCCACCCGGATCTTCCGTTGCCGGTCGTTCTTTGCGCGATCCGCACCGCACGCCGGATGCGGCTTCGCTTCGATGAGCGCGATCATGTCCTGAAGCTGACGCACCCGCGCGGCGTTCGCACCTCCGCCGCGCTCGCCTGGGCGGCAAGCCAGAAGCTGTGGGTGGAGCAGCAGCTCGAACGCGCCTCGCCGCTCGAACCGCTCGCCCCGGGCGCGGTGATTCCTCTCGAGGGCGCAGACGTCGAGCTCGCCTGGGATCAAGATTCGCGGCGCACGCCCGTACTCGCCGGCGGAAAGCTGGTCTGCGGCGGTCCCGAACCGGGGTTCCCGCGACGAATCGAGCTGTTCCTGAAGCGCCGCGCGCTCGAAACGCTATCGCAGGAAACCGCCGAGATCGGCGAGCGCGCCGGCTTGCGGGCGATTTCGGTGAGCATCGGCGACGCCAGGACGCGCTGGGGCAGCTGCAGCAGCAGGGGAAGCATCCGTTATTCGTGGCGGCTCATCCTGGCTCCGCCTGAGGTGCGCCGATTTGTCGTCGCGCACGAGGTCGCGCACCTGAAGCACCTCGATCATGGGAAGCGCTTCAAGACATTGGAACGCGAACTATTTGGCGGCGACGTGGCCGCGGCCGAGCGCCTATTGCGGCAATCCGCTCCGAGAATCCGACGGGTTTCCGTCCCCCGTCGAGCCTGATTGCGGCGCCCGCGGCTGGCCGGGCCGCGGGGTTCCGGGTTGCGGTTGGGGCTGGTTTGTCGCCGGTGGGACCTGCTGCTGCGGCGGCCTCTGCGGTTGCCGCTCCCGCGAGTTGCCGAGAACGTTGTCGAGCCACTGCTGGGTAAGCCCGTTCTGCGGCTGCTGGGGTTGCTGGCCAGGTGGGACGGTGCCCGGCGGGTATTGCTGCTGGTCGTATCCCGGCGGGTAGCCGCCCGGCGGCGCGATCGGATTGCCATTCTCGTCCACGAGCGGCGCCATGTTCGTGTCGATATAATCGTCGCCCATATACTGTTCTTCGGGCTCGAGATTCCAATCAGGCATCGGCACGGTAGTCTGGAACTGCTCTACCGGCCGGTTGGCCACCGCGACGGACATGAAGTCGTGGAAGGCGCGCGCCGGCGCCGTGCCGCCGTAAAGGCCGGCGACCGGACGAGCGTCGTCCCGGCCCATCCAGATGCCGGTGGTGAGGCCGCTCGAAAAGCCGATGAACCAGCCATCCTTGTTGGAGGTGGTTGTGCCAGTCTTGCCGGCGACCGGGCGACCGATTTGTGCGGCCCGGCCGGTCCCTGTCAGGACCGCCGACTGCAAAAGGTCCGTCATTTCGGCCGCGACCCAAGGCGCGACCAGGACGCGCTGCTCGGGCGGATCGTGGCGGTAGAGCTCCTTGCCGTTGACGGTGACGACGCGGGTAATCCCGTACGGCGTCACCGCCATTCCGTTGTTGGCCACCGCGGCGAACGCCTGGGTCATTTCGATCAGCCGCACCTCGCTCGAGCCAAGGACCATCGACGGGTAGGTCGAAATGTCGGTGGTGATGCCGAATCGATGGGCCATGTCGGCAATGGTGGAGAAGCCCAGCTGTTGGCCGATTTGCGCGCTGATCGTGTTGATCGACCGGGCAAAGGCTTCGCGGAGCGACACCGGGCCGGCATAGTTGCGGGTATCGTTGCGGGGACTCCAGCCGTTGATCGTAACGGGCTGGTCGACCACCGTGTCGGTCGGCTTCATGCCCGATTCCAGAGCCGCCAGGTAAACGAACAATTTGAAAGCTGAGCCCGGCTGCCGCACCGCCTGAGTCGCGCGGTTGTAGATCGAGTCGGGATAGCTCTTGCCGCCGATCATCGCCCGGACGGCACCGTCCCTGTCGATAGCGACCAGCGCGCCCTGAGCGCCACCGGGCGCATTGCCGACGATCGCGCGTTCGGCGGCCGCTTCCATTGCCGGATCGAGCGTCGTCCACACGTCGATCGGTTCGGAGGTTTCATTGATCAAGGTATCGAGCTGCGGCAGCGCCCAGTCCGTGAAGTACCGCGCCGCGTCCGTCTTGGTGTTTTCCTGGATGCGGATCTTGGCCGGATCGACGGTCGCGGCCTGGTCGGCGGTGATGAAGCCGTTGTCCACCATCGTGTGGAGAACGACTTCGGAGCGATTGCGGGCCGCTTCCACATCGGCCGTCGGCGCATAGTTCGACGGCGCCTTTACCAGGCCCGCGATGATCGCGGCCTCGCCGAGCGAAAGATGATCGGCGCCATGACCGAAGAATCGCCTCGACGCGGCGTCGATGCCATAGGCGCCCCCGCCGAAATAGACGCGGTTCAGATAGAGTTCGAGGATCTGGTCCTTGGTGAACTTGCGTTCGAGCGCCATCGCCAGGATCGCTTCTTTGATCTTCCGACCCATGCTTCGGTTGTTCGAAAGGAAGATGTTGCGGGCGAGCTGTTGCGTGATCGTGGACGTGGCGCGGACCCGGTGGTTCTGGATCAGTGCCGAGCCGACGGCCCGAACGAGTCCGAGCGGATCGATCCCGAAGTGGCTTCGAAAACGGCGATCCTCAATGGCGATCATCGCCGAACGCATCGTCGGCGGGATCTCGTCATAGGTCAGCCATTGTCCGAAGCTCGGCCCCAGCGAGACCAGGACCGCGCCATTGGAGGCGTGGACCCGGATCATTTGGCCAAGGTCGTTGCGCTTGGTGAGCTGGTCGTAGCTCGGCAGCGATGCCACGGCCACGGCCACGGCGACCGCGAGGGCGATGGCGGCGAGAAGCGCCGTATAGATGACGAGCTTGAGTGCAGTGCGGAACGGGCGCCGCTCGGTGCCGGTCTGGGTTCGGGCCATCGGGGATCAGGCGATAGAAATGCAGTGAGGATCGGGCAAGGCCGTCATTGTCGATCGTCCTTCCCGGCGGCCGCGCATCAGCAGAAGCTCCATGGCCGGCTCCAATGGCGAAGCGCGGGTTACGCGCACATTAACCCTGTTTTTACGTGCGTGGCCAATAGTCCGCCGCATGAGGTGCACGTTTCGCCTCTTGAGCAGCGTGGCTGCCGTCCTCCTGGCCGGCGCTCCCTTGCCCGCGTCCGCGCAATGTCGCCTGTGCTCGGTTCCGACGACCGACCTCCAAACCGACCCGGACGGCGGCGACATCCGTCTCGACGTCCAGGCGACGCTCGATTTCGACCGGCTCGTCCTCCTCGGCAGTGGACAGGGCGCCGCAACCCTCCTTCCCAACGGCGATCGGAGCGCGAGTGGCTCCGTGGCCACTGTCAGCGCCCGCGCCATGGTTGGGTCGATCACCGTTCATGGTGAACCCAATAGGGCGCTGAGGGTCGAGATGCCGGGGAGCATCCAGCTTTATTCGCTGAGCGGCGGCAGGATCTCGGTCGACCAGCTCGGCACGGACCTGCCGGGAATGCCGCGACTCGATTCGGCCGGCAACCTGACCTTCCGATTCGGCGGTCGGCTGCGAATCAGCGGCGACGCGGACGGCGAATATCGCGGCGACGTCCCGATCACCGTCGAATATCTCTGAATGCCCAAACTGCATCCGAAGGAAAATGGTTCAAATCGGATAAATCGTTACGGAGTCATTTACCAACCCCTTGAGGGAAGGGGTAAGCGGCGGCGGTTAATGAGACGCTCACGGGTGACCGGTCCAGCGGTCGGGCAGCCGCAGTAGTTTGAACCAGTGGGGAAATTGACATGAAGAAAGTTCTGATCGTTGCCGGTGCGGTCTCCGCCCTGGCCCTTACGAGCACTCCCGCTTTTGCGGTGAGCCCGACGACCCAGGCGACTGCGACGGCTCGTATCGTCCAGCCGTTGACGCTCGATTCTGTCCGCAATCTCGATCTCGGCACGATCGTTCTGAGTGGGATCGCTCCGTACACGCAGACCGTCGGAATCACCCAGGGCGGCGTGTTCAGCTGCGGTGGCGCCAACCTGACCTGCTCGGGCACGACCCAGACGGCGCAGTACACGGCGACCGGCACGCAGGGCCAGACCCTCACCGTTGCCGGTTCGGCTACGATTCCGCTCGTCAACCAGACGCAGGTCTCGCCGAACCTCACCCTGACGGTTGCGTATCCGACGGCCGGATCAGTGGTTCTCAACTCGTCGGGGACAGTCACGTTTGACCTCGGCGGTTCGATCCAGGTCAGCGACACGACCGCGGACGGTGTTTACACCGGCACGTTCGACGTCACCGCCGACTATCAGTAATCGCGTTTGAACGGCCGCGGCCTCCATGCGCCGCAGTTTGAGGGGCTCGCCGGCAGCGGCGGGCCCCTTTTTCATTCGCGCTGAACCGGAATGGTGAACCGAAAATCAACCATTCCGGAGTAGTCCCGCAATGCCTCCGGAACGGAGCAAAGTGGGGATCCGAAATGAACTTGCTGACCAAGGCCGCGGTCGCGGCTGTTTTCATCGCTGCGCCTGTACTTCCGCTTTCCGAGGCCAACGCCGGCGTCGGCGACCTCCTCGTCGCGCCGACGCGGCTCGTCCTGAACGGGGGCCGAAGCGCCGAAGTGATCCTCAACAATATCGGCGACGAGCCAGCGACCTACCGGATCTCCGCGGAATTCAGGCGAATGGACGCGAACGGATCGCTCGAGGACGTTACCGACCCGACCGCCGCCGAGAAAGCTGCGGCCGACATGCTGATCTTCGCGCCACGACGGATCACGCTCGCTCCGCGCGAGCCACAGTCGATCCGCATTGCCGCGCGGCCGCCTGCGGGCCTTCCCGACGGTGAGTACCGCGTTCACCTGCTGTTCCGCGCGATTCCGCCGGCGACGCCAGTGACGCAGGCCGCGGCGGCGCCTGCGAAAGGCGTCAGCTTCAGGCTCACGCCGGTCTATGGAGTGACGATTCCTGTGATCGTGCGCCTCGGCAATCTCACCGTCCAGGCCGGGATTTCCAACGTCCATCTCGAAAAGCACGACGGCAAGCCGGCCGTTGCGATGGAACTCAGCCGGACCGGCACCCGCTCGACCTTCGGCGAAATCCGGGTGCTGAAGGCAGGGGTTAAGGACCCGATCGCGCTATCTCGCGCGGTTGCTGTCTACACCGAGATCAACGAGCGCGAAGTCGTCGTTCCGGTGGACGACAACTACAAAGGCGACCTCACTGGACCGGTGACGGTCGAATATGTCGAAACCTTTGACGATGGATCGAAAACCATCGCCGAAACACAGGCCGTGTTGCGCTAAGGCCACCGGGCCAGGGGCGCAGGCGAGGATCGATGGGGGCCGGCGGCAGGTGGCTGGGCTTGGCGGGAGCGCTGTCGGCGTTCGTCTGCATGGCCACGGTCGGCGCGGACGCGGCCACACCAGTCGGCGACAGCTGGGCTGCAAGCCCCGACGACCAGTTCCTTCTCGACGTCCGGCTTCACCAGTACCGCCTCGGCGACGGCGTTCGCGCCTACAATACGCCCCAAGGCACCTGCCTCGTGTTCGGCGATTTCCTGACCACGCTCGACGTGCCCATGAAAATCGACCTCGGAGCGAAGAAAGCGAGCGGATGGGCGTTCAAGGAAAGTAACAGCATTTCGATCGATGCTGGGGCGGGCCGGGTCGACTATGGGGGCAAGAGCGAAAAGCTCGCGCCCACCGACATTCGCGAGACGCCGGAAGGCTGGTGCGTCGACACGGCGGCGCTGTCGCGCTGGTTCGGAATCGGCGTGAAGCCGGTCACCAGCGGATCGGCGCTCGTCATCGAAACCGAAGCCAAGCTCCCGGTCGAGCTCGCGCTCGAGCGCGAGAAGCGCGCGGCCAGCCTGCAGAAGGCGAAGTTCAACCTCGCCTCTCTCCCGCAGGTTCGGCTTCCGTATCGGATGTGGCGCGCGCCGGCACTCGACTTTGTCGTCAGCGCGGGGATGACCTATCGCGCCGACACCGGGATGACAGTCGACCGCCGCAGCGCAGTCTATGCCGCAGGCGAAATCGCCCATCTTTCGTACGACGCGCAGGTTTCGACCAATCAGAAAGGCGTCCCCTCCTCCCTGCGGCTGCGCGCCTATCGATCGGACCCGGATGGCGATCTCCTCGGCCCGTTGCATGCAACCAACTTTGGCTTTGGCGACGTCGCCGGTCTCGCGACCCGCCTCACGGGGAGCGCGACGAGCGGGCGCGGCGCGGTCGTGACCAATCGGCCCGTCGTAACCCCGACCAGCTTCGACCGCACGCATTTCGAGGGAGATCTCCCGGCCGGATGGGACGCCGAGCTCTATCGGAACGGCGAGCTGCTGGCTTTCTCTCACGGAGACGACCGCCAACGCTATGTCTTCGACGACGTGCAGCTGATGTATGGCGAAAACCAGATCAGCATCGTTCTGTACGGACCACAGGGCCAGGTTCGGACGCGTGAAGAGGTCGTCAACGTCGGGCAGGACAACGTACCGCCGGGCAAGACCTGGTACTGGGCAGGCGTAAACCAGCCCGGCCGGGACCTGATTTCGCTCGGTGGGGACGCGATCAGCCCGCTCGAGCCGAAAATGCAGGCGACCTTGTCCGTCGAGCATGGTCTCGACGAGCGCACGTCCGTCGGCGTGCTCGCGGAAACGATGCTGCTCCAGGACGAGCGAGTCACCTTCGTAGAAGGATCGGTCCGGCGTTCGATCGGATCGGCTCTCGTCGAAGTCGGCGTGTCGAAGGAAAGCACCGGCGGCACGGCGGCGAGGGCGCAGCTGCTTGCGAAGCTCGGGTCGCTCAACGTCAGTGCCGAAGCCGTCATCGCCAATGACTTTCATCTCGAGGGGGGTCCGGCGACGACTCAGAGGGAAGCCCGGCTGGGTGTCGATGCGCCGATTCGCCTCGGCAGGACGGTAATTCCGGCCCACGCCGACGTTCATTATCTCGGTCGGCCGGACGGGAGCTCGCAGCTCGATGCGGCGGCCCGCCTGGCGGCGACGATCGATCGCTTCAATCTCGCAGCGCAGGTCCGCTACACCCAGCAGCATCTGGCGAAGGGGCCCGCACCGCCCGCAGATGTCGTGGCGGACCTCATCGGAACCGGGCGAGTCGGCCCAGTCAGGGTCCGCGGCAGCGCCACTCTCGAGGTCAACGGGAAAAGCCGGTTCCGCGGGGCGGAGCTCACCGGCTATTGGTCTGCGTCGGACAATGTCGATTGGGAAGGCACGCTCGCCTATGACGGGCCGCTGCATCGCGCGCGGGCCCGGATCAGTCATATCAACCGGTTCAACGGCCTTGCACTCGCAGTTACCGGAGAGGCGGCGACCGATGGATCGGTGGCAATCGGCTTCAACCTCAACTTCTCGCTCGATCCGACCAACGGATTCAGCCTTTCGCGGCTGCCGCTCGCGTCCGCGGGCTCGGTCCGGGCGCGCGTCTATCGCGATCTCAACGACAATGGCGTGGAGGATCCTGGAGAGCCGCTTGAAAAAGGTGCGATCATCACGGCCGGCCAGACCGTCGCGAAACAGCCGACCGACGCAACCGGCACCGTGATGGTCGCTGGCCTTGCGACCTACACGCCGATTACGGTCGGGATCGACCGCAGCAGCCTCGGCGATCCGATGCTTGCACCGAAAAAGGCCCTGCAGGTGGTGGTCCCGAGACCGGGAGTGCCGGCCCAGGTCGAGATCGGGCTGGTTTCGTCCGGCGATATCGAGGGCGCGATCGTCAAGAACGGCGGACTCGGCTTCGAAGGTGTGGACCTCGAGCTTCTGGACTCGACCGGCTCCGTCGTCAGTACCGCGCGCACCGATTATGACGGCTATTTCCTGTTCGAGGGCGTACCCTACGGTACCTATCGAGTGCGGATCGCGAAGAGTTCCGCGGAGGCGATCGGCGTGGGCCAGGACCTGAAGCTCCAGACGACGGTCGATGACCAGCATCCGGTCGCGCGCCTCGGCACGACCCAGCTCCAGCCCCAGCCAAAAATCGCGTCCTCCCAGTAGTCGTCCAAGACGACTTTTCCGACCAAATGCTGTTGCGAGGCACTCGCAGCCGGTAAGCCGTTGGCCGGCTTTCATGCTGGTGCGGTCGAGAAGACTCGAACTTCCACGGCCTTTCGGCCACAGCGACCTCAACGCTGCGCGTCTACCAGTTCCGCCACGACCGCACGTGCATGAAAATGGACGGCTTGGAAAAGCCGCCGCTCCTGGCAAGGCCCGCGCCTCTATCAAAGGGTTTCGAGGGGCGCAATGGCGCTGCCCCGATCCCGTATCGGGACAGTGCTTAACGCCTTGTTTACCATTGCCCGCGCCGGGCGTTACACACAGGCATGGTCAGCCTTGTCCTCGCCGCGGCAATCGCCGCAGCCCAGCCGTGGCAGCCGCAGTCCGGAGTGACTGCGCAGGCGACCGCGACCGTCCGGATCGTCTCCGGCCAGCGGGTGCAATTTACAGATGTGAAGAGCGAAGGGGACAATTCCCAACCCCCGGCGCGGCAGACGAAACTGAAGGCGAACGACGGTGGCGAAGTGCCAGCCGTGCTCGTCGAATTTTCCTGATCAGCCGGTCAGGCTGAGCGTCACGGTCGAATTGAGGCCGCTCGGAGGAACATCCATCTCGGCGCTGTTGAACGTCGCGGTACCACCGGGCGCAAGGGTTCGCGCCGGAGGTGCGATGGTCCAGGAATAGACAAGCTTGCCGGAATTGTCGCGGAGCTGCGCCTGGATTGGCGGGACCGGCTGCTGCTTCGCACTCGGGTTGATGACCCGGCCGCTGACGACGACGAGCTCGTTTCCGCTTGCCAGCTTCTGGCGCTCCGGCGTTCCCGGAGCGATCTGGAGCGGAGTCGCCTGCGCTCCGGGGATGCCGAAGCCCTGCCGGAACGAATCCGGGGCAAAGAGCCAAAGGCCGGCCACGATCACGACGACGACAATGAGCGCGATAACCAGGCCCATCAGCCACGTGCGCTTGCGCTGCGAAGGCGTCTCGGATTCGGCGGCCGCGATTTCTTCGGCGTCGGGAATTTCCTTCTCGGGATCCCAGGCCTTCTCTTCGCTTAGCGGATCGGGCCATTCGCCGTCAGGCGGCGGGAGGGGAATCGAAGTCGGTCCTTCGACAAGCTCAGCTCCAGGAGCGATCGGCTCCGTCGGCTCATAGCCAATCGGCTCCGGATCTCCGTGCTCGGTGTCGAACTCCGCCGCGGGAGAGGCGGAATCGCCTTGCGCCAGCTCCGGAGCGGCAACGGTTTCGCCGTCTTCGGCGGAGGCCTCTTCGGGCATCTGGTGCCAGCTATGGCCGCACGACGCGCAGCGAACTTTCCGGCCGCCTTCCGGAATCGCGCCGTCCTTTACCGCATATTGAGTCCCGCACGCCGGGCAGGTCAGGATCATGTCCGCGCGCCTTTCGTAAACCGCCTTCGGTAAACAGGAATGCGCGACCGTTGGCAAGGCGGCGGCCTCATGCGACAAGACGTGCGTTCGCGGGGGAGGGTGCGCTGTCGGCGGTTGTCCAGTTCGAGAGCGTTGGATTGCGCTACGGCACCGGCGCCGAAGTCCTTCGCGACCTCGATTTCACTCTGTCGAGGGGCGGCTTCTATTTCCTCACCGGCGCGTCAGGCGCTGGCAAGACGTCACTCCTCAAGCTCCTCTATCTCGCCCAAAGGCCGACGCGTGGCAGGATCCGGCTCTTCGGCCAGGACCTGAGCGACGCCGAGCGCGATTCCCTGCCGCACTTCCGCCGCCGCATCGGGGTGGTGTTTCAGGATTTCCGCCTGATCCGCCATCTTTCCGCGTTCGACAATGTCGCGCTTCCGCTCCGGATCGCCGGGCGCGACGAGGGGGAGATTCACTCGGCCGTTCGCGAAATGCTGGAGTGGGTTGGTCTCGGCGACCGCTCAGGGGCCCGGCCGGCGACCCTTTCCGGCGGGGAGCAACAGAGGGTCGCGATCGCCCGCGCAGTCATCACCCAGCCCGACCTGCTGGTCGCCGATGAGCCGACCGGGAATGTCGACGCGGAGATGGCGAAGCGCCTGCTCCATTTGTTCGACGCTCTGAACGGGCTTGGCACGACCGTCGTCGTCGCGACCCACGATCTCGGCCTGCTCGCGGCCAACTCCGGAGCGGAAATCATGCGGCTCGATTCCGGCGCCCTGGTCGACCCCACCGGGCTGTTGAGGAACCCCCCGCGAATGGACCGTCGAGAGGCGCGGCCGTGATTCTCGACCGAATCTGGGTATCCGGACCCGAAGCGCGCCTGCTTCCCGCGGAAGGGCTTCACGGGCCAACAGTCGCGGTGATGGCCGTGATGAATTTCGTCATGATCGTCGTCGCGGCGGCCGCGCTTGCACTGGCGAACGCGGCCGGAATCGTCGTCAGCGGCACCGAAAGCCGCTACGTGATCGAGCTTCCCGCCGCTTCCGCCGGAGAATTGCCGAAAGCAGTCGCGGCGGCGCGATCCGTTGCGGGCGTGCGCGGGGTCACTGCCGTTCCGCAATCGGAAATGCGGGAGACACTGGAGCGGTGGCTTGGCGAGGCAGCAAACAGTCCAGAGCTTCCGATCCCGGCGATGGCGACCGTCGAACTTGCTCCCGGTGCAAACCCGCGGACGGTGGCCGGCGCGGTTCAGGCGAAGGTTCCCGGCGCTCGATTCAACGGCGAGAGCCTTGAGCTGAAGCCGCTGCTCGGCTCGCTCCGCGCGCTTCAATGGCTTGCGCTTGCGCTGGTGCTGCTGATGGCAATCGCGACCGCGGCAGCAATCGTCCTTGCCGCGCGCGGCGTGCTCGACACGCACCGGTCGACGGTCGGGATCATGCACGGGATCGGTGCGACGGACGGCCAAATCACCCGGCTTTTCGAACGCAAGATCGCGATTGACGCGATAGCGGGCGCAATCGCCGCAAGCATCGCCGCCGCGGTCGTCCTGCTGGCGATTGCCGGCGGCGCATCGGCGGCTTCGGAAGGCCTCGGCTGGACCACGGCGTTCGGTCCCGCCAGCCTTCTGGTCCTTGTCGCGATTCCGGTGCTGGCGATAATCATCGCCGTTGCGGTTGCCCATTTCACGCTTCTAAGGGCATTGCGCTCCAACCTATGATCCTGCGCTTCTTCTCGATCGTCATCCTCCTTTACTTGCTCGGCTTCATCATCTTTTCGGTGACGCTGGGCGAGCCGGCCGGGGACCAGCGGACCGACGCCGTCATCGCGATCACCGGCGGCCCGGGGCGCATCGAGCGCGGAATCGACGTGCTTTCGCGAGGCGATGCCAAAAGGATGCTGATCGCCGGAACCGATCCTTCGGTGACCAAGCCGGACCTCGTTCGGCGGCTGAAGGGAAAGAAGAAACTGGTCGACTGCTGCGTCGATCTCGGCAGCGAATCGGTCGATACCCGGTCGAACGCCGAAGAGGCGAAGCGCTGGCTCGCCAAGCGCGGTTACAAGAGTTTCCGGCTGGTGACGAGCGACTGGCACATGCGCCGCGCGCGCTACGAATTCCGGCGGGTGATGGACAGCGAGTATCAGGTCGTCCCCGATCCGGTCCGCACGCAGCCGAGCTTCGCGACCCTGTTCGGCGAGTACAACAAGTACCTGCTCCGCCGGGTGGCCGTTCTGCTGGAGATCTGACCCGGTGCAGTGGCTTCGATCATTTATCTACGCGCTGATCTTCTACCCGGCGACGGCGGTGTTCGTGATAGCCGGGATTATCCTGACGATCTTCGGGCAGGGCGCCACCCGCAAGCTCGTCCGCAGCTGGTGCAGCTTCAGCTATGGTCTCGCCAACGTGCTGCTTGGAATCCGGTCGGAGGTCGAGGGCCGGGTTCCCACTGGCGCGGCGCTGATCGCGGTCAAGCATGAGTCGATGTACGAGACTCTGGAGATGGTCCGGATCGCCGAGACGCCGGTGGTCGTGATGAAGCGCCAGCTTGTGGACATCCCGTTCTTCGGCTGGCTGACTCGGCGGTATGGCGTCATTTCCGTCGACCGCGCCGCCGGTCCCAAGGCCTTGCGAGAGATGATCGCGGAGGGCCGCTCGGTGGCGGAGACGGGGCGGGCGGTGCTCATTTACCCCGAA
>Ga0207678_10000743_pt1 | contig 29830 bp, 28 predicted proteins | sample KBSC63metaG_FD_184319 | JGI IMG/M metagenome (GOLD analysis project Ga0207678, IMG submission 184319) | Corn rhizosphere microbial communities from Kellogg Biological Station, Michigan, USA - KBS C6-3 metaG (SPAdes) (version 2) | ecosystem: Host-associated > Plants > Roots > Rhizosphere > Soil ... | reverse complement strand
TGTTCGACGACGTCGAGGTCGCACTCAAAATCTACGAGCAGCTCTAAACGACCGAGAGCGTCAGTCTCCGCTGAACAGCCTGAAAGGGCCGGTCAGGCGCCAGGACAAGGATTGCTCCATCCTTCGCGTTCGGTCGCGGGCGGCCTGAGCGTCAGATTTCAATTGCTGGATCTTGCCGACAACCTCGTCATCGCGCGCTACCCCCAATTCCTTGCGAACTTCACGGAGCAAGTCTTCGGACCCGGCGACGCGATGAACCGCCTGGATCAGTTTCGCGAATTCATCCTGAATATGGTCAGTAATTTCGGCATCGCGCTGGCGGCCTTTCTTAAGCGCCGCTTCGGCATTGTCGGACACGAGCTGCCGGACCGAACGCCAGTCGTCCCGTATTTCGGTCATCAGGTCATTTTGCATCTTGCGAAGCGAAGTCGCGGTTTGCTCGGCTCGCCCGAGGACCGTCTGCAAATGCTCGTCGATCGCCTGGGTCGCGCTTCGGGCCTGCGCTTGTTGCACGACCAAAGCATCGAGCATTCCTTCCTGCTCGGACGCGAGATCATCGATCGCGTGCCGGAGAGTACTTTGGAGCGATCGAACCGCATCGGCCACCTTGCCTTGATCCGCGTCGATGGGGAGCGAGACCGACAGCTCAAGGGAAATCCCGGAAGCCTCGGGCGAAGCCAAGGGAATGAGCAGAAACGGATCCTGGCTGGTCGACTCCAGGATGGTTTGACCATCTGAATTCGTGACTTGAAGGCCGACCATGTTGGGCCGGTTTTGCGCTGAGCCGTCCCAGCGGTAGATTTCTTCGCCGCCCGACGACCGGACCAGCAGTCCGTGAAGGATGAACGTGGACGGCTTGTCGTCCGGATCAAGCCTGAGCTCGACGAACTTTTGGCGGGCCGGGGCTTCGAGGGAGAGTTCGATCCTGTCCGTGTCAGGTGTCAGCGTCACAGTCCGCCGAACGGACAGTTGTTCGCTAAAGCCTTTGCTTGCAGTTCGAGCATAGAGTTGAAGATTAAGCTGAGGCATGAGCTCCGACGTCCGGGATTTCGATCACGGGATTGCTCGGCGCGTTATACAGCTTTTGCGCGGAATCCAGCCTAGACAGATGGTTGCCCGCTGCCGCCGTTGATGTGTATGAGCCCGCGGCGGCCTCGTCAGTGGGCTGCTCAGCAACACCGCAATTGTGGCTCGCATGCGTGTGCCGTGGGCTGCAATCCGCTAGTCGGAAATCAAGGAGTATGTTTCGCGTGGTGGTCGATCTTACGAAGCGGGTTCGATCAAAGCTGAGCGGTGCATCGGCGAAAAATGCCGAGCTGAAATCTCAAAGCGAGGCCGTGGCCGGCGATTTCGATGCGGCATTCTATTCACTCCGATATCCTGACGTCACGGGCGACTTTCTTCGTCATTATATGATTTACGGCTGGCGCGAGGGCCGGGACCCTGCGCCCTGGTTTTCGACTAACTCTTATCTCCAGACCTATCCCGACGTCGCCTCGGCAGGGCTGAATCCATTTTACCATTATGTCGAGCACGGCCGCAGTGAGGGACGGATGGCGGTACCCGCCGGCGGCGAGCTCGACGAGCACAGCTGGGAAATCGAGTCGATCCGCCAGGGTTTGGATGAGGATTTCTACGTTGCGCAACTGGAGGCGCGGGGGATTGCCGCCCCAGGAGATCTCGCGCTCCACTATTGGAGCGAAGGCGTGAGACTGGGTTTGGACCCGGCACCAGATTTTTCGACAAGCCATTACCTCGCTGCCCACGCGGACGTTGCGGCGGCCGGGGTGAACCCGTTCGCTCATTACCGCGAGGAAGGCCGCAACGAAGGCCGGAGCACGAAGACTTTAGAAGTTGCACCTAAACCGGAGGCCGTTGCCGAGCCTATTCCGGTGAAGTCCAAACGGCGGCCTAAAAGAAACGACGACCGCGACCTCCTCGAGACGGCGTTCGAAGCAAAATATTACTTGGCCGCAAACCCCGACGTCGCTGCCGCCGGGGTCGACCCGCTCGACCATTTCATGACTTCGGGGTGGCGCGAAGGCCGCAACCCGAGCCTCTGGTTTTCGGTCGCTAACTATCTCGAATTTTACCCTGATGTCGCGGAGGCCGGGATCAATCCCTTCCTGCACTATTTGATGGCGGGAAAGGCGGAGGGACGAATCCCTCGCCATGACCTGGGCTTTCGGTTCGACGTTATCGCGTCTCTGAAGCCGCTCGATCAGCGCATCGCCGACATGCGGACATCGGCGCCACGTCAGACGGTGTCGGACAGTGCGAAGCTTCGTGACGCTCTTCGCCGTGCGAAGCGTATCGAGACCGCTGGACTATACTTGTCTGTCAGTCACGACGATTTCACCGCAAATTTCGGCGGGGTCCAGCTGGTCTTGATGCGGGAGTCCGCCGCGGTCGACTCGATGGGTTTCGATCACCTGCACCTGTTCCCGGCTACACCGCTGCCCGTGGCAGATTTCGAGAACGAAGGCCTTGTCCTTGGCGTGGTGCTGAATCGCAAGCGCATCGGCTATTTCCGGTCCGGCGACATTGTCGCAGCACTAAACGAAATCGGATCGAGGATTGCCGATCGCCCGTTGGCCATCCACAGTCTCATTGGACATAATACCGACGCGTTACTCTCGATCATCAAAGCCGCGGGCTATCGGTCGGGTTGGTATTGGGTTCATGACTATTCGAGCGCTTGCACGGGTTACACTCTGCTTCGCAACGACGTCGAATTTTGCGGCGGGCCGCCGCCAGCATCCACAGCCTGCTCGATCTGCGTGTACGGTTCTTTGCGAGTTGAGCAGATGAGGGCCCACGAGCGACTGTTCAGCGAGCTTGACCTGACTGTTTTGGCTCCGTCGGAGACGGCGTTGGATGTTTGGAAATCCAGCGTTTCGGTCACTGCCCCCGCCCGCGTTCACGAGCATCTCAGGATCAGGAAATCACCCAAGGTGGGCGGTAAGACCCAGAGCCGGCGTCCGCTTCGCGTTGCTTACATCGGGCAGCCCGTCACTCACAAAGGCTGGCCGGTTTTCAGGGAGTTGACGCTGCGCTTCGGAGAAGATGAGCGTTACCAATTCTATCACGTCGGCAAGGGCGCTCAGGGCATCCCGGCGACCTTCATAGAGGTTGCTGTCGGCCCGGATGATCTGGACAAGATGGTCAAGGAACTCCGGGACCTCGAAATCGACGTTGCGATCTTGTGGTCGCTGTGGCCCGAAACCTTTTGCATCGCGGCGGTCGAGGCACTCCGCGCCGGGGCGGCCCTTCTCACATTCAAGGACAGCGGCAATGTCGCAGCCATGGTCAAGAAGACAGGTTTCGGTGCCGTCCTGGACACCGAGACGGAGTTGAACGACTTGTTTGAAAGCGGCCAGGTGATCGACCTCGTCGCGAAATCCCGTCCCACCGGGCTTTCCGCTGAGTTCAGCAACATGACCGCGGATTTCATTCAAGGGGAGGCGGCATGAAGGTCCTTTGCTTCAGCAGCTTCACCTTCGGCTACCTTAACCGCGCGCGCGTCTTGTTCGCCTCAGTAAAGCGCCATCACCCCGATTGGCACTGCGTTGCACTGGTCACCGATGAGCCGCCCCCCGGCTTCGAGTGGCGATCGTCCGAGCCTATGGACGAAATACATTACGCCAAGAATCTCGGGATTCCGGATTTTCGGCAGTGGCTGTTCAAGCATGACATCGTTGAGGTCTGCACTGCGGTGAAAGGGCCGTACGCACGTCAAGCTTGCTCGTTGGGCTACGACGCAATCATTTACCTTGATCCGGACACCTGCCTCTTCGCGCCGCTCGAACCCGTCTTGGATGCGCTTCGCACCTCCGACATTGCGCTGACCCCGCATCAGCTCGAGCCGGATTCCAAACGCCAGGCGATCATCGACAACGAAGTCACGTCGTTGAAGACGGGGATTTACAACCTTGGCTTCCTCGCGATCCGTTCGAGTGGCGAGGGACTGCGCATGGCTAAGTGGTGGAGCGAACGCCTGCTTTCATTTTGCTACGATGACATCCCTAACGGGCTCTTCGTCGATCAACGCTGGTGTGATCACGTTCCGAGCTTTTTCGAACGCGTCGCCGTCCTTCGTGATCCCGGCCTCAATGTCGCGAGCTGGAATCTTAGCCACCGAACCGTGTCAGTCGATCATCGCGGCAACGTACTGGTGAATGGATCGCCGCTCCGCTTCTGGCATTTCACGAAGCTCGGTCGCGTGGGCGACACCATGACCCGGCGCTACGCCAAACAGAATTTCCCAGTGTACGAGCTGTGGGCGTGGTACCGGAAGCAGGTCGAGGAGGCGACGTCCACGGCCGTCCCCGCAGGCTATTGGGCATTTGGCCGGTTCGAAAGCGGGATGCCGATTCCGAAGACCGCGCGCGAGCTCTATCGTCACCGCGTCGATTTGCAGCAGGCATTTCGGGACCCTTACAAATCGGGTCATGGGTCCTTCGAGGAATGGTTGCGTCACGAGGGCATCATGGAAACGGCACCCAAATCGGTGGCCGCATGAGGATCTTCGATACCGAGGTCGAGCGCGTCACTACGCGCTACGGACGGTTGTATGTCGCTAGCAACGACTCAGTGATCGGCCGTTCGCTTAAGCTCTACGGTGAATGGGCCGAAGACGAGATCACCGCTTATTCCGGGTTCCTGAACGACGGCGACACCATCGTCGATGTCGGAGCCAACATCGGAACCCACTCGGTGGCCCTGGCATCGCGATTCCCTCACTCGGAGGTTGTCGCTTTTGAGCCGCAGCCGCTCGCGTTCAGCCTTCTGGTGGCTAACGCACTCGCGGCTCGAACGGGTAATGTATACCCGCGCAACTGCGGTTGTGCCGAGTCCGAGCGGGTCGTGCAGATCGCTATTGATTATGAAAAGGTCGGTTGGAATATCGGTGGCCTGAGCCTGAGTGAAACCAGCGGCGGGGACGCTAGCACGCTCCCGGTCCTGCTGATCGAACTCGACAGCGTCGGTTTCAAACGGCGAGTCCAGTTCATCAAGATCGATGTCGAGGGCATGGAGGAACTCGTCCTTGGCGGCGCGACGAAATTAATCGAGCGGGACCGCCCTTTGATCTATTTCGAAGTGCTGGAAATCGAGCGTCTGGGAGCAATCAGTGGGCTCCTGTCAGGATTGGGATACGAACTTCGCTGGTTGACCTCCGATGCTTACAACCCTCGCAACTTCCGAATGAACCCGGAAAATATCTGGCGAAAAGGCGAGACGGGCATACTCGCGCTGCCCGTTGCCAATGATTCCCGAGCCGCTCATCTTCCGCTTGTTAGTGGTCGCGAGAAACAGGTTCCGGTGCTTGAATATGCAGCTGGCTAGAACTCGGAGTGATTATGAATAGCGTTGCCACAGCCTCTCCGCTGGAAGGCGGCCTGTCCGTAACGTCCCTGACGATGCGCAATCGCGGCAAAGCGAGCGATGCCTTCGGATTGCTCAGCATCATTGGCTGGGTTCTTGGAGCGGCCGAATCCGAGCTCAGGCTCGAAGTAAAGTTCGCCAGTCACGAACGTATCCTGAGTTCGCATGAGGCGGTCGGACTTTTGACGAGTGACGGCTCGCGTCGTGTCGAGTTTCACTTGATGACTCATCTCGTGCCGGACGGGGTTCACGTCGTCGAGGCGGCACTCATTGCGCCTGATGGAACCCGCATCGAGTTCCCGCTGCTCTCCCTGGAGATTGGTAATGATTCCGATCTTGGTCGACAGGTTGCGCAGGACCTGCGGGAATACGGCACTCCCGTGATCGTCGGTCGGATCATCGACAGCACGTTGTTCCCGTACGGAAAGGGCACCGCGCGCGCGTGGTTCAATGCGGATTTCGACGATGATATTTCGCTGAGCCTGAACCCCGCGGCGGACGCTGAGACCGCCCAGCGACACCTTTTGCGCTGGGGCTTCTGCGTGCTGCACGAGCAGCTGCCGGCTGAGCTCGTCGAGGCCTTCAAACGGGAACTGACGGCAGCCATTGACGATGGCGAACTGAAGTATCGTGCCGGCTCGAGCGATCGAATCCACGGGGCTCACCAAAAACTGCCCTCCGCTAGGGCGGTATGGCTCTATCCGACCATCCTTCAGTTCCTTGACGATTATTTCAAGGACACGCCCTGCGCTTGCCAAACGCTCACTTATGTAAACGGCAGTGAGCAGGCGGCGCACCAAGATTCGATCCACCTGACGCCCTATCCCAATGGCTTCATGTGTGGCGTTTGGTGTGCGCTTGAGGATGTGAAGGAGAATTCCGGAGAGCTGTTCGTCTATCCGGGAAGTCACCGCAGCGGCAGCCTTCGCGCCACCCCGCTCGGCATCCCCAAGGTCGAGAACGACGATTACTCTCAATATGTCATCTTCGATCAGGCAATCCGCGACCTGATCGAGAGCGAGGGTTATGAGCGCCTGGTTTATCGTCCGAAGGCCGGTCAGATTCTCGTTTGGCATGAGAACCTGATTCACGGCGGCAGCCCGCGGCTGGACCACGACAAAACGCGACTAAGCGTCGTCAGCCATTATTTCGCGAAGGGCGCCATCGGTTACTACGATAGCCGAGGCGAAGCGGCTTCGCTGGAGACGCTCGACCGCGCCTGAAGGATCTCTTCTAAAGGAAGGGGATGATCTCGTGGCCGAACAGCTTCGGCGACCAGTGGTTGTCCTCGTTGGCCGTGAGTTGGTCTAACGTTCGGGCCAGGGCCGGAGCCTCGACGTTCACATTCCGCGCGAGCTGTTTGCTGAAATCATAGTAACGTGCGTGCATGGCTGGGCGGCAGGCGAAGACCTTGTTGCCGCAGGTCGCGAACGGAGCGAGCTTTCGTTGAGCCGCAACCATGTACCGGACGAAGCCCTCCGCGACGCCGGGACACACCGCGTTGTAAATGTCATCAAAAGCGATCACGCCCTCGTCGCTGAGCAGCGCATCAGCCAGGCCGGAGTCATATTCGACATCTTCTGAATCATGGCCCGCGTCGACGCTGATGAAGCTGTACCCGTTGGGGCACAAATCGCGGAGCCGATCGACGCTCACCTCAGTGGTGTATCCGCCAATCAAGGTAACATTTTCGACGGAGCCCGCTACCGAACGAACCGCCTTGAGGATCATCTGCTCGGCATATTCCTTGTCGGGTTGAGCGAGCTTCACACCGTGCCTCTGCAGGAACGCATCGACGCCCACGACCGGCACCCTCGATCCGGCGAGCTGCTGTGCGAGCAAGCTTAAGTATTTGCCCTTGAAGACGCCGAGCTCAAGGATTCCAGACACCCAATCATTCTGCCGCTGAAGTCCGATGAGTGCTTGGGTGTAGACAATCGCAGCCTCCGACAGCCAACCTTCGATGCTGTCGAGAGCCTGACGGTTCAGTTCTATAACTTCCATTGATACTGCCACGCTTTCTAGAACTCATTGAGGTTGGAAGGGTCGCCTCGCCCTGAATCACCAAGGCAGCGGTGACCCATCCGTGTTCACAAAACAACCGTTCGTCTCGCGTGTCGTCGAAAATCCTGAAATGAAATCAAGGATCTGCTTAGACGCTTCTTCGACCGGAATCGTCGCATCGGGGCCGCCCATGTCCGTTTGCACCCAGCCGGGGTTGAGCGCGACCACCGAGAAGCCCTCGCTTCCCCACTCGGCTGCAAGATTGCGGACAGCCTGGTTCAACGCGCTCTTTGAGAGGCGGTAGCCGAGCATTGTCCCCGAGGTATTTCCTTCGAGCGACGCATTTCCTGTGCTCATCATGACAATCAAGCGGCGCTCGCCGGCTTCGAGGTTCTTCTTCAGTGATTTCGCCATCACGAGCGGCGCGATTGTGTTGACCGCGAACGCCTCAAGAAGCGCTTCGTGAGTGAAGGCGGTCGCCGTCCAGGCGCCGTTGGCGAATATTGCTGCGTTGCAGATGAGGACGTCGATCGGCTCCGCATAGTCCGAGCAGACATCGCTTAGCCCGGCGAGGTCCGACATGTCGCAGTTCAGGAAGGAGAAGGCGAGTTGCTCGTCAGCCCACTGGGGTTGCGTACGGCCGATCCCGAGGACTGAATCGCCATTCCTCTGCGCGGCGAGGGCAATACCTTCACCGATCCCGCGGCTGACCCCTGAGATTGCGAGTCGCAAGACGCTGGTCTCCTCGCTCTACCGGTAGCGATACCGGCGGCCTTCGGCCTTGCCGTGACTAAGGTAATGAACGGCGGCGTCTAGCTTCGCGATCGCTACGTCGGGATTGAGCCGGTAATAAGCATCCCGATCGAAATCCTGCGGCAGACCCGGCGTCTTCACTTTCGTTCGAAGCCGGCTGATGAGAGAGGGGCGAGGCGGCTCTGACTCGGGCTGTATTGGCTGGCCAAGATACAGGTTGGGCTGGAGCTGTTCGCTTTCCACGTCGACGATGCGGCGCAAATCGAGAACGCCGAGTGGTTCATCCGAGAAGGCTGGCGTGTAGTAAACGCAGTCTTCGAAGTAATAATGCGTCACCTGCGACCAACGGGTCAGCTTCGGATCATGCTGCGGGCTCCCGCCATGAAGGAGGTTCGCCGCCCAGATTAGCGCCTGGCCTTTGCGGGCGAGAAACACTTCCTGTTTCGTATTGGACTGCGCGATGAGCGCATTCCAGGCGGTCTCAAACGGAACCTGAGCATACTCACGATCGCTCTCAGAGCCCCGCCGACCGATCATGGCATTGCTGAGGATCGGCCATTTGTGAGAGCCGGGCAGATAAGTGAGCGGCCCGGCATCTGCTTGAACGTCCTCCAACGCGAGCCAGACACCGCACATGAAGCGCTCTGGAATGGACGAGAAATGGATGGAGTCGCTGTGAAGGTGCTGTTGCGTCCCGACGGGGAAATTCAGCGTCTGGAAGGGAAAGGCGCGCCGTCCGTAGAGCTTTCGAAGCAACTCCAGGATTCCACGATTGGCGGCAATCGCACGGATGTCGTCGTCATAGGCCCAGGCGTCTTGGACGCGCTGCACCTTGCCTGAATTCTTGATCGCGTCCGGATCGGCCATATCGACGTCAAACTGTCGACGAAGGTAGTCTTGGATCCGCTCGATCCTGGCTTCGATCTGGTCGTCTGAAAAATCGATGACGGCGTAGCCGCGCTCATGCAGCTCGGTTGCAACGCGCCGCTCGTCAGGGCTGAGCTGAAGCTCGTCAATGATGGCGTGAAACAGCGGAGATTCAACCAAAGGAACCCCCGGGAACACGTCTCGAAGCGAAGACAAAGTCATTCTTTCACAGGCGGATAACGAATGTCTCGCTGTAGCGGTCGAGATTGGGGTTGTGTAGCGGGTCCTCGTAGGTCTTCGTTCCCCACCGATCCTGCAAGACGCTGAGTTCCCGTTGGTACCGATCGATATTGGCGGGCGAAATATCCTTGCCGCGCGACTTGGACTCGTGATGCACCAGCACGGCGTGCGGGACATAAACGTTCCGCAAGCCCGCTTTTTCAAGCTTCAGGCAAAAGTCCACGTCGTTAAATGCGACCGCGAGCGAATCCTCATCGAGACCCCCGACGGCCTCAAACTTGCTTTTTTCAATAACCAAGCATGCCGCCGTGACTGCGCTAACGAACTGGGCGGCGTGAGGCTGACAAAAGTAGCCGGGCTCGTGTCCCGGAAGAAAGCGGTGAGCGTGCCCCGCAGCATCGCCGATACCGATCACGACACCAGCGTGCTGGATCGTGCCGTCCTCATAGAGGAGTTTGGCGCCAGCAGCCCCGATGTCTTCTCTGACCGCGTAACGCATCAACTCGGTCAGCCAACCGGCGTTCACCACCTCGGTGTCATTGTTCAGCAGGCAAAGGAAGTCGCCGCGCGCTTGATGTGCTGCGAAATTATTGATCGCTGAAAAATTGTATTGGTGGGGGTAGGTCAGCACCCGCACCTTCGGATCCTTAGCGATCATGGCCAAGTAGCTGGCCGTTCGCTTCTCGATGCTGCCATTGTCGATGATCAGGATTTCGAACTGATCATAGTCGGTGCGTTCGAGTACGCTCTCGATGCATGGCTGCAGCAGCTCAAGCTTGTCTTTCGTTGGGACGATGATGCTGACGAGCGGCAGCGGTTGGGGCAGGGGCCATTCGACCTTCACTGTCCCGAACGGACCGTCGATGCAGTGCGCGCCCAGCGGCTCCAGCTTGCGGCTCAAGGCAGTCAAGCGCTTGGAGCCGCCCGCGAACCGCTGGCTTACGTGACACAAGATGTGAGGCACGTGGACGATCGGCCGCTCGGTCGAGCTCGCTTCGATTGCGAGTTCGGTCACATTCCTTGCGCCAGCCGCCGCATCGCGAGCCAGTGCGATGTCGATCGCCATGGCGCTCGAAATATAGTCCTGGGCGATGAATAATTCCCGATTCCATCGCGGCTTGAACCAGGGTCTCCGCCGGCGGCCCAATTCATCCACCTCGTCATGATCGCCGTACAGGATCGCAGCATCCCGATGTGTCTGAAGCGCTTCGGCAATTCGAAACAAGGCTGTCTCGGAAAGCCTGTCTCCGACGCCCAGTGGGACAAGATAATCGCAGTCTTTGAGGACTGCCTTGCCGACGAGATCGTCCAAACCATCGATGATCGCTACGGCTGGATAGATCTGATCTTGCGCCGTCTCGGCCGACGTCCGTACCTGCTCGGGGCTGGCGCCGGTCCGACCATGAAGCAAGACTGCAAGGCGCGGCCGCCAGGCCCAACCTTCAACGGATTTGCCCGCCTCGCGCGCGACTTCCGCAGTTCTTTCTGTGTTTCGGATCCACACCTCATAGGCGAACGGCAGATCAGCGCAGGCAACACGGAGGCGGTTGCGGGCGCGGACCCGTCGCCGCGTGAGGTGCCAATAGGCCGCGGCCAGGGCTTGCGCCGGCTTGTGAAGCAGGACGCGAAAGAAGAGTTCCCAAAAAGTCACGGCTGAGCAATCAACTGGCTGGCGGCCCAAAAAGCCCGCAAAACATTAGGGTTAGGTTCAGCCGTCGCCTACAATAGCATTGTCCAACGCGCTAGCCAGGAACTCCAGGATGACGCGTTGCTTTCCGTTTGCCGGGGGTGATAAGGCGCCGGGGGCTTTTTTGACCGTTTCCAGGGTTCATGTGTTGATGTCGACTTCTCGCGTTCCGCTGCGGGGCCGCACGTTCCGCGGCGCAGTATTTGTTTCTGCTGCAGCGCTTGGCCTGGCCGGTTGCGCCAGCCTCCCCTCCAGCGGCCCAACCGGGATCGAAATCCGAGAGGCGGCCGCCAAGGGCCATTATCCTTTCGCACTGATCGAGATCGACACTCCAGCAACGCTTCCGGCCGCGCCCGAACTGCCAAGTTCTGCCCTGGCCACCATGCCCCCAAGGCCCACGGATCTCATCGGTCCTGGCGATGTCTTGAACATTACCGTCTACGAGGCGGGCGTTTCGTTGTTTGGAACGGCGCTGAGAACAGCCGCTGCTTCCGGCGGCATGGCCGTCGACACGAGCTCCAGCGCCGAGCGGCTTCCGGCCGTCCGCGTAGACGACTACGGTTATATCAAGGTCCCCTTCGTCGGGCGTCTGCGCGCGGCCGGCCATACTGCGGCGGAGCTGCAATCGATGATCCAGAGCGGCCTTCGAGGCATGTCGCAGGATCCGCAGGTCCTGGTCACCATTGAGCAGTCGATCACCAACAGCGTCATCCTGGCAGGAGAAGTGACGAAGCCCGGCCGGCTAGTATTGTCGACGAACCGCGAAACGCTCGTCGACACGATTGCCCTTGCCGGCGGATATCGTGGGCAGGCGAAGGATGCCGTCGCGCGGGTCCAGCGGGATGGCCAGACTTTCGAGATCAGGCTGAGCGACCTTCTCGATGCGCCTCAGCAGGATCTTCAGGTTGCTCCAGGAGACCGGATCACCCTCGTCAGCCGGCCGCAAAGCTTCTCTGTGCTGGGGGCGCCCAACAAATCGGAAGAAATTCAATTCCCACGCGGCCGGCTAACCCTTGCCGAGGCGGTGGCGCTCGCGGGGGGAGCTAACCCCAATGCGGGCGACGCCGGTGCAATTTTTGTTTTCCGCTATGTGACTCAATCAAACGGACCCGACCAACCCACCGTCTACCATCTCAATATGATGAGGGGCGGGGCCTATCTCTTGTCGCAGCGTTTCCAGATGCGCGACCGCGACGTCCTTTACGTCGGCAATGCCCGCGCCAATCAGCTGACCAAGTTCGTCAGCCTGTTGAGCCAGCTGTTCGTACCGGTCGCCACCGCTCGCGCCGTTACCCAATAACTTCTGCTTGAACCGTAGATGCGCTGGGCTAAGCGCTGGCCACCGCACGACCTCGGTAGGGAAGGATCGAATGGACGTCCGCACATTCGAACTTGAAGGCCCCCTCGAAATGATTCCGCGTAAAATCGAGGATTCGCGCGGTTATTTCTCAGAGATATTCCGGCTCGACACGTTCGTGGAACACGCCCCGGCCGTCGATTTCGTGCAAGACAATCAGTCGTTGAGTGTCAAAACCGGCACCATCAGGGGCATCCATTTCCAATCGCCTCCAATGGCTCAGGGCAAGCTGGTGCGGTGCCTGGCTGGCAGCCTTCTCGACGTCGCCGTCGACTTGCGCCGGAACTCGCCGACCTTCGGCCAATTTGTCTCGGTGATCCTCTCCCCGGAACGGAACAATCAGTTGTGGGTCCCGGTCGGTTTCGGACACGCCTTTTGCACGCTCGAGCCAAATTCGGTCATCAGCTACCGCGTGTCGAATTACTACAGCCCCGAGCATGACAAGGGTGTGGCGTGGGATGATTCCGAGATCGGGATCGCATGGCCGGACGTCGCCGATCCCGAAACCCTGTCAGGAAAGGACCGGGTGCAGCCGCGGCTCGCGGACCTGCCGGCCTATTTCTCGATGAAGGATCACTGATGCGCGTGATCGTTACGGGGGGCGCTGGATTCATTGGATCCGCGGTAGTGCGCCATCTGGTGCTCGATAAGGGTTATGACGTGCTCAACGTCGACGCTTTGACCTATGCCGGCTATCTACCGTCGCTTTCGGCGGTCGAGGGCAAGTCCAACTATCGCTTCCTGCAGGCCAACATCTGCGACCGACCGGCAATGGCGCAAGCGATTCATGGCTTTCGGCCGGATCGCATCATGCACCTCGCCGCCGAGAGCCATGTCGACCGATCGATTACGGGTGCTGCGGACTTCGTCCAGACGAATGTCATCGGGACGTTTACGCTGCTCGAGACTGCGCGAGACTATTGGTCAGAACTCGAACCGGCCGCCAAGGAGGCCTTTCGTTTCCTCCACGTTTCGACCGACGAGGTCTATGGCTCGCTAGGAGAAAATGGGCTCTTCACTGAAGAAACACCATACGACCCGAGTTCACCTTACTCGGCCTCGAAAGCATCCTCGGATCATCTCGCGAAGGCGTGGCAACGAACCTACGGTTTTCCGATCGTCGTTTCGAACTGCTCGAACAATTACGGTCCTTATCATTTCCCCGAGAAGCTCATCCCTTTAACCATCCTCAATGCTCTCGCGGGGGAGCGCCTGCCTGTTTACGGGAAGGGCGAGAATGTCCGCGACTGGCTCTATGTCGAGGACCACGCGCGTGCGCTCGATCTGATCGCCGAGCGGGGTCGGGTGGGAGAAACTTACAATGTCGGCGGCCGCAACGAGCGACGCAACGTTGATGTCGTGCGTCGCATCTGCGCGGTGCTTGATGAGCTAGCGCCGTCGAACCAGCCCCGCGAGGCGCTGATCGAGTTCGTCACCGACCGGCCCGGGCACGATGTGCGCTACGCGATCGATGCGACCAAGCTCGAAAACGAGCTCGGGTGGCGGGCGCGAGAGAATTTCGACACCGGGATCGAAAAAACCGTTCAATGGTATCTTGATAACGAGTGGTGGTGGCGACCTCTTCGTGAGCGCTATGCCGGAGAGCGGCTCGGTCTCATCAAGTCGACCCAGGGCTAATGCGCATTGTCGTCACTGGACGGGAGGGGCAGGTCGTTCGGTCCTTGCTGGAGCGCGCGGCCGGTAGCGACGCAGTGATTATTCCGCTCGGCCGCCCCGACTTCAACCTGGCGGCAGCACCGAATGCCATCGAAGCGGCGATTGAGGCAGCGCAGCCCGACGTCATCGTCTCGGCCGCAGCTTATACTCAGGTGGATAAAGCGGAAACCCAAAGCGATCTTGCATTTGCCGTAAACGAAGCAGGACCGCGCGCCATTGCACGCCAAGCTCGTAAGCTTGACGTGCCGCTAATACATCTTTCCACCGACTACGTTTTCGATGGCGCTAAGACGTCCCCCTATCTGGAGACCGACAATCCGCATCCTCAGGGAGTGTACGGCGCGTCCAAGCTCGCTGGTGAACACGCCGTGTTGACGGAAAGTCGCAATAGCGTCGTGCTCAGGACTGCTTGGGTCTACAGCCCGTTCGGTTCGAACTTCGTCAAGACGATGCTCAAACTTGCCGCCGACCGCAATGAGATCAGAGTGGTCAGCGACCAGCATGGCAATCCGACCAGCGCGCTCGACATTGCCGACGGCATTTTACGGATCGCGGCCAATTTGCTGGCGCAACCAGATCCCGAATTGCGCGGAGTCTTTCACATGACCGGCGGCGGAGAGGCGACGTGGGCCGAATTCGCTGAGGCAATCTTTGCGGCCTCGGCGGACTGCGGCGGCCCGAAAGCAAAGGTCAAACGAATATGCGCGAGCGATTACCCGACCGCGGCCCGACGACCAGCCAATTCGCGCCTTGACTCGAGGAAGCTTGCCGCGACGCATGGCGTCGTCTTACCGGATTGGCATTCATCGCTCGGCAAGGTCGTGGCGCGGCTGACCGATGCCGATTGAGGAGACAAGTTCGATGAAGGGCATCATCCTGGCGGGCGGCAGCGGGACGCGCCTTTATCCGATGACGCTCGCCGTCTCAAAGCAGATGCTGCCGGTCTACGACAAGCCGCTGGTCTATTATCCGCTGACGACCCTGATGCTCGCCGGAATTCGCGAGGTCCTGGTGATCACGACGCCGCATGATTCAGCACTGTTCCAGCAATTGCTGGGCGACGGGTCGCAGTGGGGGATGAGCATCAACTATGCCGTCCAGCCCGAGCCGAAGGGCCTGGCCCAGGCTTTCACGATCGGCGCTGACTTTGTCGCTGGTGGACCGTCCTGCCTCGTGCTGGGCGACAACATCTTCTTCGGCCATGGTTTGGTCGAGGTACTGCAGCGTGCTCGTCAGCGTACAATCGGAGCAACCGTCTTTGCTTATCATGTCGCCGACCCTGAGCGGTACGGCGTCGTCGATTTCGACGATCAGATGCGAGCGCTTAGCATCGAAGAAAAGCCTGCGCAGCCCAAGTCGAGCTGGGCTGTAACCGGACTCTACTTCTACGACGAGCAGGTCGTCGATATCGCCGCCAACATCCAGCCTTCGGAACGCGGCGAACTTGAAATAACCGACGTAAACCAAGCGTATCTCGATCGCGGCCAGCTTCATGTCGAGGTCATGGGCCGGGGTTATGCGTGGCTCGATACCGGCACGCCCGAAAGCCTGCTCGAGGCTGCTGCGTTCGTGGGCACGCTCGAACGTCGCCAGGGCACCAAGATCGCCTGCCCCGAAGAGATCGCCTTCCGGATGGGCTTCATAGATGACCGCCAGCTTGCGGCCGCGATCGAAAGGCTCGGGAAATCGGACTACGCACGATACCTGCGCGAGATCGCGAACGAGACGATTTGAGCAAGGTGTGCGGCCGACATTGACCGACGTAACGCTCGTCGCGGTGACCAGCGTAGCAATCCGGCCCACCATTGATGCCCTTAAAAGATGCTTGATCGAGGCCTCTTTCGGCGAGGTCCTGTTACTGTGCGACCAAGAGCCGCCGGACGGCGTCGGTCCCGAAATGAATTGGCGCCGCATCGGCAGGCTTGAATCGCGAGCCGATTATTCTCGGTTCATGCTTCGTGAGTTGGCCGATTTTGTCACGACGAGTCATGCGCTCTGCGTCCAATGGGACGGGTTCGTCCTCAACGGCGCAGCCTGGGATCCGCACTTCCTGGATTTCGACTATATCGGCGCCGTCTGGCCGCAGTTCGACGACGGCCATAACGTCGGGAACGGCGGCTTTTCGCTGCGGTCGCGCCGACTGCTCGAAGTCTGCAAGGAACTGCCATTCCAGGGATTTGAATCCGAGGACGTCGTGATTGGCCGAACGTATAGTTCGCGGCTGGAAGACTGCGGCATTCGCTTCGCGCCAGAGTCTGTCGCCCGTCGCTTCGCCTACGAGCGAACGCAGCCCACCGGCCGCGAATTCGGATTCCACGGAGCGTTCAATTTGGTCGAGCACGTGTCACCGAAAGACGCACTTCGGATATTTCGTAGTCTCGAGCCGGGGATGCTGGCGCGGAATGAGCGCCTTGAATTGTTTCGTTGGGCCTTGAAGCGTGGGCGGGTTAGGCTTGCTGCATCGCTGCTCAAGCGCCTCATTTGATTTGCTTTAGAGAAACCGTCTCAAAACTCTGTTGCAGCCCGGCAACAATTTAGGTTTACTTTTCAGTAATTGTGGCCCGGCACTGCTGAGGCTGCCGAGCTGGGCCGAACTTAGCTTGACTGCTCAACATCCAACGATAGGGAAAGACGTGCTCGGCTGGGGAATGTCGTGTCTGCGAGCGCTGTGTCTATCGTACTGACGAACAAAGGGAATTCGTACGATGCCGAGGTCCGGCAGCCAGCCGCTCGGCTCGTTGATGATTATTCGATGACCGCCTCTCAGACGATGATCCTGAAAGCTCCATTCCTGCGGATTCCGCCATTTCCGAGAGCTAAGGTCGAGCAGTTCAACTTTGGTCCGTCAGGGGCAGTTGATCTCGAGCAGATCGGTGAGGAAATCCGGCGCCTGAAAGTCGGTGGGACGTATTGGGCATCACAGCCGAGGCTCCCCAAGGACTTCGTCCTCGTGCGGACCGGAGAAGCCTTTAGGGACTCGCTCGAACTCGCCGAGAGTCGGACGGCGGTGCTGTGGGACATCGATGGCGAAACACGCGCGAACGACGCGCGCCATCATCGTGTCACAGGTGAATGCGACCCGTGGCACATGCTTTCCTCCGCGTATGCACTGGTGACTGTCGCTGAGGATGAATTGCGCTTGGTCGCAGCCTTGATCGGTACTCCACGCTACCTTTTCGACACTAAGGAGCGCCGCCTGCGGCCGGATGACGCGCGCGTTGAGGAGCTGCTTGCCGATGCCGTGGCGGTTGACTTCGAGAATCCGTTCACCGGCGAGCCGATGAGCGCACTTGAGGCCGTTCGGTTGTGCGGCTTCTGGCGGAGCCTGATAGATTCAAATCGCGGGATCGCCGGTGGTTACGGCTTTGCCTTCTGGAAGCAGGCACACGTTGCGCCGCTGCTGTGGGACGGCACATCCCCATTTCATTTCGTTGGCGCCGGCGAGGAGTTGGCAACCGGGAGCCCGCTTGCCGTCTGGCGTTCAAGGGCGCCAACGAAGGTGCTCTCGGACCTGCAAGAAACGGGATCGCCGATTATCGAGGTTGAGGACGGCTTCCTGCGTTCGCGCGGGCTCGGCGCCGATTGCATCCCGCCGCTCTCGATTACGGTCGATCGGCTCGGCGCCCATTTTGATCCCTCGCAGCCGAGCGAGCTCGAAAATCTCATCGAACGTGGCGGCTTTGACGAGGATCTCTTGGTCCGCGCGAAAGAGCTTCGGGCGCTGATCGTCGAGGGGGGCATAGGCAAGTATGAGCAGGGCGGAGCTCCGCTCGAGCGGCGCGTGGCGGACCGTCGGCACATTCTGGTGCCAGGACAGGTCGAAGACGACCGTTCGGTGCAGACCGGCGGTTGCGGCCTGACCTCCAACCTTGAATTGCTGAAGCGCGTCCGCGAGCAGGCGCCTGAGGCCTACATACTCTACAAGCCCCATCCGGATGTGCTTGCGGGCCACCGTCGCGGGACGATTCCTGATCGCGCGTGTCTCGAATTCGCCGATGAGGTGGTTGGCGAGCTTCCCATCGCCTCGCTGATCGACATGGCCGATGAGGTCCACGTAAATACGTCGCTCGCGGGGTTCGAGGCGCTGCTTCGTGGTAAGAAGGTCGTGACCTACGGCGTTCCCTTCTACGCGGGTTGGGGCCTGACCAGTGATCTGGGGCCCGTGCCGGTTCGCCGCACCGCTCGCCGAACCATCGATGAGCTCGTCGCCGCGACATTGTTAATTTATCCCCGCTACCTCGATCCGGTATCGGGGCTGCCTTGTCCTGCGGAGATCGTTGTCGCGCGCCTTCGCAGTTCTGAAAATCGCGATCCCGGCCTGCTCGTCGGCATGCGCCGACTGCAGGGTAAGCTCATGCGTCGTTTGAGGAGCCTGGTCCAGTGAACAGCCCGACCGGAAATCTCAGTGTGTTGTTGCGTCCGTCGGCTTCGCCGGCTGAGAGGATGCCCCTCGGGCCGCGAGCACTGGTCCATAAGCCAGAACGCCGGGCTTTCTTGTTCCTCCAAGGCCCGCCAGGCCCAATGATGCACGAACTGGCGCTTGCGATGCGAGAGCAGGGCGTGAAGGTCGAGCGCATCAACATCTGCGGCGGCGACCAAATCGACTGGCCGGAGTCAGCGACGAATTTCCGAGGCGCATTCGGCGACTGGCCCGTGTTCTTCGACAATTTTCTGCGCGAGCACCAGATCACCGACATTCTGTTGTTCGGGGACTGCAGACCCTATCACGTCTCGGCACGCGGCGTGGCCGCACTCCGCGGAGTGCGGACTTACGTCCTTGAGGAAGGCTATCTCCGCCCGCACTGGATGACCCTCGAACTCGATGGCGTGAACGGTCACTCGCGTCTTGCCCGGAACAGGGAATGGCTCGTCGAGCAAGCCAAGGCGCTTCCGCCGGAACCATTTCTCCCGCCGATCAGAGCATCGTTCCGCCGACGCGTACGCGATACGGCGAAGCATTATATCGCGGTGCACGCTGGTCGATTTGCCTATCCGTTCTATCGAACCCATCGGCCGGGTTCCGCACTCATGGAAGCGATCGGCTGGGGCTGGAAGTGGCTGACCAGGGGCCTGCGGCTTCGTCAAACCAACGAGGTTCTGAATAGCTTGGAAGGCAAGCCCTTCTTCCTGTTCCCGCTGCAATTGTCGGGCGACTATCAGATTCGGAGTCACTCGCCGTTCCCGGACATGCGAGCCGCAGCATCCTATGTGATGGAAAGCTTCGCGCGGCACGCGCCCGAGGAAGCGCATCTGCTGATCAAGGCACATCCATTCGACACTTCGCTCTCGAACTGGCGTTCCTACGTCCACCGTCGCGCGAGCCGGTTAGGCATTGCGCAGCGTGTGCACTTCATCGACGGTGGCAACCTCGAACAGCTTGCCGCCGATTCAGCCGGCATGGTTTGCGTCAACAGCACGTCCGCCACGCTAGCCCTTGCTGCGGGCCGCCCAGTCTGCACGCTCGGCGAAGCCATCTACAAGGTTCCGGGGCTAACCTTCGCGCGCCATCTCGACGAGTTTTGGACCGACCCGATTGCGCCGGAGCCCGGGCTCTATGGAGCGTTCCGTCGGGTATTGGTCGACCGATGCCTGGTGCGCGGCGGAATAGCGAGCGAGTCCGCGGTCCAGACCCTGATTCATTCGATGCTGGAGCGCCTCGGCTGCCTAGCCGAGTGAGTGCAGCCATTTTTCGACGGTTTCGAAGTGGTCTTGCCAACTGGGCGGGTTGAAGCTCCCCAGTCGCTGCAGCTGCGCCTGGCGCTCCGGGCTGTCCGGCCGTGAATAATCCAGAATTGCCGCTTCCCATCCGGCCTCGTCGGTCGAACTGAGATAGGTCGGAATGTCGCCGCCAATCTCTTTGAAAACCGGCAGGTCGCTGGCAATCGCTGGGACGCCCATTCCAAATGCTTCGACGAGCGGCAGCCCGTAGCCCTCGGCGAGGCTTGGAAAGAGAAGCGCGCGTGCGGAGGCGAGGTGTTGCGCAACTTCCTCGTCCGAGCAGCGCCCGAGCTCGACCACGTGTCCGCGAAGTTTTTCGCTACGGTCGAGCAATTCAAAGACTGGATCGGCCTCCCAACCCCGTTGCCCGATGACGAGAAGCCGCGGCGCGGCGGTTCCGAACCGGTCGATTAGCCGGCCCCATATCTTGAGCAGCATCAGGTGATTTTTCCGCGCCTCGATGGTGCTGAGGATGACGAATGTCGGCCGCTCCGGCTCGCTCAGAATTTCGGGCAATGGCAAGGGATCGGCACCCAGCCAGGCAGCAACCGAGCGCGGCATCTTCAACCCGTCCTCATCGGCAAACCGCGCAAGCTCATCGAGCGTTACCTGGCTATTTCCGATCACTCCTGCGCCAGTCGTGAGGACGGTACGCATGCGCTCGCGGTGGCGGCCGGATTCACCGGACCGGCAATATTCGGGATGGGTGATCGGAATGAGGTCATGGACAAGGTAGACCGGCCTGACGTTCGACCTCGTGACCCACTCTCTGAAGCCCAAAGAATTAAGGCCGGTATGTCCGACGTTGAGGTAAAGGCGGCCGCCCCCCTTTTCATTCAGGCCAGTCAGGTTTTTGAGGGCGCCCAGCGGTAGCTTCCGTCGGAAACGTTCGGGTGGACCTTCGAGTAGGTCGTACAGTTCTTCCGATGCCTCGCGTCTCAAGATCCGCCGCAGACGATCGTGCTGAATGACTGCCTGTGACCGACCGGCGAAGTGCCTGAGGTAGGCGAGGCAGACGCGGTCGACGCCCGTTGGGAGGCGGCCCTTCCAGCGACGCCAGATCAAGCGCGTCACGTCGAGTAGATATGGCGCGTCGTCCGTCACTTCGGAGGAATTACCTGGTTCAAGGGAGGGCTAATCGGCCCATCCCAAGAAGCGCGGAGGCCGTCAACGGCAGGCGTCAGCCTTGCGGCACCTGTTTCAGATATGCTGCGAGCTCTTCGCTTCCACCGATACGCTTGCCGTCGATGAAGATTTGCGGGGTAGTCGAGACGCCTTCTTCAGATTGGAATGCATCCACCTCGTCGCGGGTCGTGAAAAGATGCTCGTCGATTACGAACCCCGCATCCTCGAGCATGCGCTTGGCGAGGAGGCCGTAAGGGCATTCGTGATTCGAGAGCTTCATTCGATATAGTCGCTTCACGCTGGGGCATCAGACTTTCCTGAATGTGGGTCGCATGCCAATTCGCGCATCTCAGGAAAGTTGCATCGCTCGCGGTCAGCCGTGTGCCGCGCTATGTCCACCGGCGATGAACCCGCTTTACGAACAAATGAAGACCAGCGTTTTCGAGCGCATGTCGAACCTTGCAGTGCAGCGCGGTGCGGTGAACCTCGGGCAGGGCTTCCCGGACTTCGGCTGGCCCGAGGAGATCCTCGATGCCGCGGCGGCTGCATTGAAGGACGGATCGAACCAGTATCCGCCTTCCCGCGGGTTGCCGGCGCTTCGCGAGGCGGTCGCGGCGCATTACAATCGGCACCAGGGCTTGGCCCTCACGGCCGACAATGTCTGCATCACCAGCGGCGCGACCGAGGCGCTCGGCGCGGCGATCCTCGCCACCGTTCAGCAGGGCGATGAAGTAGTCCTGCTCACGCCGGCCTACGACAGCTACGCGCCAATGGTGCGAAGCGCCGGCGCAATTGTCCGTGAGGTCGCGCTCCGGCCTCCCTCATGGCGCATCGATCCGCTGACGCTCGAAGAAGCTATCGGCCCTAAGACACGGGCAATCATCTTCAACAACCCCCACAACCCCGCCGGGCGCATGTTCGCGCGTGAAGAGCTGGAAACCCTGGCTCGCATTGCTTGCGAACACGACCTCATCTTGATCAGCGACGAAGTGTGGGAGCATGTCGTGCTGAACGATCAGCCATTTGTGCCGTTTTCATCGCTGCCGGGAATGGCTGAGCGGACGATCAAGGTTGGGTCGGCGGGCAAGATCTTCTCGCTGACGGGGTGGAAGGTCGGCTGGATGATCGGGTCGCCCGAACTGGCGTCGGTGGTTGCCCGGGCGCACCTATTCATCAACTTCTCGACTCCCCCCAACCTTCAATCGGCTGTCGCCTTCGGGCTTGAGGTCGGGGAACCGTGGATTGCGGCGATGCGTCCGCGGTTCACGCGCGCCCGCGACCGCCTTGTGACCGGCCTTCGCGATGCCGGGTTCGACGTGATCGGAGGAGAGGCGACCTATTTCGTTTGCGTCGATCTCGCCGCGTCGGGGATCGGCATGGACGACGAAAGCTTCGCCCTCGCTGCGGTCGAGCGGGCAGGGGTCGCGGTCATCCCGCTATCGGCCTTCGCCGCAGACGACCCGCCTCGGCACCTTGTGCGACTCTGCTTCGCCAAAAGGACGAGACGATTGACGCGGGTATCGCCGCGATGGCGCGCGCGAAGGAGCTATTGGCATGAGCGTTGCCGGCGAAGCCGCAGAAATCCTGAATCAATTCGGCGTCCGATCCGAAGGCAACTTGATCAGCCGCTCGCCGATCGACGGGAGCGAGATGGGGCGAGTGATACCTGGAAATCCGGATGCCGCATGTTCCCGGGCAGTCGAGGCATTTAGCCTTTGGCGAACCGTGCCTCCGCCTCGCCGCGGCGAGCTCGTTCGCCTCCTTGGCGAGGAGCTGCGCGCCGCCAAGGAACCGCTGGCTCGGTTGGTCACGCTGGAAGCGGGCAAGATCGTCCAGGAGAGCCTCGGCGAAGTGCAGGAGATGATCGACATCTGCGACTTCGCCGTGGGGCTGTCGCGTCAGCTCTACGGCCTCACAATCGCTTCCGAACGCCCCAACCACCGCATGATGGAGCAATGGCATCCGCTCGGGCCAGTGCTCGTCATCAGCGCGTTCAACTTCCCGGTCGCGGTGTGGGCGTGGAACGCCGCACTTGCGCTCGTCTGCGGCGATCCCGTCGTCTGGAAGCCGAGCGAGAAAACGCCGCTCTGTGCCGAGGCAGTAATGGCGCTGGTGAACCGAGCCCTCCAGCGCTTCGGCGATGCACCCGAAGGGCTAATGCAGCTGGTCCAGGGTGAGCGCGACACTGGCGAAGCGTTAGTCGCCGACGAAAGGATTGCACTCGTTTCGGCCACTGGATCGACGGCAATGGGCCGCGCTGTCGGCCCAAAAGTGGCGCAGCGTTTCGGACGGGTGCTGCTCGAGCTTGGCGGCAATAATGCTATGCTCGTCTGCCCGTCTGCCGACCTTGAGCTAGCCGCACGCGCAATTCTCTTTTCTGCGGCAGGCACGGCGGGACAGCGATGCACGACGCTTCGCCGGCTCATCGTTCACGAGAGTGTCGCCGACGGACTGCTCGAACGGTTGCGCCATCTCTTCGCGCAGGTGAAGATCGGCGACCCGCGCCAACCCGATACGCTGATCGGCCCGCTAATCGATGAAGCAGCATTTACGGCCATGACAAACGTGCTCGGCGACCGGGTCGAACGCGTCGACGCTGTTGCCGGCGGCTTCTACGTACGACCGGCGATCGTCGAGGCGCCGGCGCAGGAAGGTATGGTGCTCAAGGAAACCTTCGCGGCGATCCTCTACGTTTTGCGATACCGTGATTTCGATGAAGCGATCGCGCTGAACAATTCAGTGCCGCAAGGCCTTTCATCGTCGATCTTCACAACTGATCTCAAGGAGGCCGAGCGTTTCATGTCTGCCGCCGGCTCCGACTGCGGCATCGCCAACGTCAACATTGGTCCCTCGGGTGCCGAGATTGGTGGCGCTTTCGGTGGCGAGAAAGAAACTGGCGGCGGGCGCGAAAGCGGGTCGGACAGCTGGCGCGCCTACATGCGGCGCCAGACCAACACCATCAATTACGGCTCAGATCTACCGCTCGCCCAGGGCATTCGCTTCGACGTCGCCCCATAGGGCCAGCTTTTCCTCGGCGATCATCGCCGGCCAGGCGCGACGGAATCGCTGAGTCCAGGACTTGACGTCTTTCGGTTCCAGCGGTGGTGAGACGAGGTAGCCTTGCACATAGTCGCAGCCCAGTTCGCGCATGATCCGGAGCTGGTCGATTGTTTCGACCCCCTCGGCGGTCGCAACTAGGCCGAGCCCATGGGCGAGATCGGTTACCGCCTGAATGATCAGCCGCGAATCGCGCGAATGGGGCACGTCGGCAACGAACGCCTGGTCGATCTTCACCTCGGTGAACGGCAGTTGGCGAAGCTGCATCAGCGACGAGTAACCGGTGCCGAAATCATCGATCGCAAGCCCGATCCCCTTGATCCGGAAACGGGTGAGCGCATCCATCAGCTTGACCAGCGGCTGGGTGGCGCCCTCGGTCAGTTCCAGCACCAGCCTATCTGTCGGAACATCGAGTGCCCGGCACATGCGCTCGACCAAGTCCGGAAAATCGAGGTGCTGGACGCTCAGCGCTGAGATGTTGAACGCGATGCACGTATCAAGGCCCTGGTCGCGCCACTCGAGCCACTGCTTCAGGATGGTCCGAAGGCCCCACTGAGTAAGCTCGTGGATCAGCCCGTGCTCTTCAGCGAGCGGCACGAACTGCGATGGTTTGACTGATCCCAGCTTGGGGTCTTCCCAGCGAACCAGTGCCTCGACCTGTCGGAGGCCTCCGTCGCGAAGAGAAATCTTGGGCTGGTAGACCATGCGGAGCCGCTGCGAGTCGAGCGCTCGCTGAAGGCCGTTGATCAGCTCCAGCTCGGCCTGCGGGCTCATTGCACCAGGGTCATCTTGAGTTTGCCCAGAAGCTCCTCGAGCACCTCGAAGCGGACTGGCTTCTCGACCGGTCCAACCATTTGAAGTCCAAGGGCTTCGCCGAGCCGGAATGCCGATTCCAGAATTCGCCGGTCGAAGCCGCTGACGATGAGCACCGGCCCGCGATACTCTTGATCCGCGAGGAATCGCGTCAACTCGACGCCGTCCATGCCGGGCATGCCGAGATCGAGTGCGACCATCTCGGGCCGATTGGCGATGAATTCCTCGCGGAACTGCTCGTCACGGGCGGTAATGATGGGATCAAAGCCGCAGGCGGTGGCCGCGTTCGCCAGGAACTCGGCCAGGGCGGGCTCGTCATCGATCAGCAGCAGTCGAGGCTGCGCCATCAAACTCGTTTCTCCCCGCTACGGGGCGTAAGCAGCGACACGTCGTCACACAAGCTTTCTCAACGCCTTTTTAACCGCGTTCCTCCTAAACTCCCAATTTGGCGCCATTTGCGCCTGTTGGAGGGTTGTTTTCCACATGATCGCCGACCTCATCCGGAGGAAATTCTCAGGGCAAGCGTTCAGCAGCAGCGATGCTGCGTTCGAGTCGACCACGGTATCGCTTTCGACTGCCGTACCGCGTCCCGCCGAACGTCGTAACGACGAACGAGTTGCGGCGATGCTTCGTGTCGGCAAACTGACTGACTCGAGCGGCAATGACCAGCTGGTCAAGGTCAAAAACCTCTCGGCAGGCGGCGTGATGGTGATCGTCACGCGAAGGCCCTCGGTCGGCGACCACGTCGAGCTTGAGTTGTCGTCGCAGCGGATTCCGGGGTCAATCATCTGGATCCGCGACGAAATGGCGGGGATGAAGTTCGACCAGGACGTTGACCTCGGCGAGCTGCTTGCAGGGCGCAAGCCGCGCCACGGATTCCGTCCGCGGCCCCCGCGCCTCGAGATCCCGTGCAAGGCTTCCGTCCGCGTCGGCAAGACCTATTACACGGTCGACGTCCACGACATTTCCCTTGGCGGAATCAAGGTTGAGCCGATCGAGGAATATTGCGTCGGCAAGAAGGTGATCGTCGTTGTCGAGAGCCTTCGTCCCATCAAGGGCGAGGTGCGCTGGTACAGCGATCGCCGCGCAGGCATCGTCTTCGATCAGGCGCTCGATTTCGACGAGCTCGCCGAATGGGTGGGCAAGAGGCTGGAGCTTGCAAGCCTGAAGGCCTCTTACCAAGCGAAGTAGCCGTCACTATCTCCGCTCCTCGATCAGCAGGAGCGGTACCAATGGCCGAACAAGTCGCAGTCCTCGCCGGCGGATGCTTCTGGTGCACCGAGGCGGTCTTCCTCGATGTCGTCGGCGTGACGAAGGTCGAGAGCGGTTATACCGGCGGCACGGTCGCTAATCCGACTTACAAGCAGGTATGCGGCGGCGACACGGGCCATGCCGAGGCAATCCGGGTTACGTTCGATCCGGACCAGCTGAGCTACGACGACCTTCTGGACATCTTCTTTGCGACCCACGATCCGACCCAACTCAACCGGCAGGGCAACGACGTCGGCACGCAATACCGTTCGGCCATTTTTCCGCAGGACGAGGAGCAGGAACGCAAGGCGCGCGAGGCCATTGCACGCAACAATCCCGACCAGGGCAACCGGATCGTGACGACGATCGAGCCCAAGGCTGAATGGTATCCAGCTGAAGATTATCATCAGGATTATTGGTCCGGCGAAGGACAGCGGAACCCCTATTGCCTGGCCGTGATCCCGCCGAAGCTCCAGAAGCTGAGGAAGAGCTTCCAGGCGCGAACCAAGAGCGCCGCCGCGACCGCTTAAGCCGCAGCCCGGCGCAGTCGGTCGTTGATCGCAGCGCCAAGTTCGACGTCCGGAATCGGCGCGATGGCGATGCGCCGTTTGGGCGACGCTTCGGCCTCGTGGAGCAAATCGAACAGCCGCACGGCGGCCTCGACGAGATCACGCGACGGGCTTAGGCTGGAGTCGCCGGCGATCTCACCAAACCCAATCAGATATTCGTCGGCAGCCGCTTCATTGGCATTGAGCCGTAGCGGCTTCGACGGAGCATAGTGGCTCTCGAGCTGCCCGGGGGCCTCGATCCTCTCTCCTGACGCGTGTTGGGCCTCGATCTCGAGTGGTCCGAGGCGAAGCAGCCTAAGAGAACCGTCCGTCGCGGCGACGATGGTCGATTCAAGGCCTCTCTCGGTCGCTCCGCCATCGATGACCAGCGGGATCCGTCCGGAGAGGCTTTTCAGCACATGCTCGGCGCGCGTCGGGCTGATCGAGCCGCTTGCATTGGCGGAAGGAGCGGCGAGGGGGCGTCCGACTGCACGAAGCAGGTCCTGCATTGCTGGATGTGCCGGTACCCGGATCCCGATTGTCGAAAGGCCGGCCGTGACGATCGAGGCGATTCCCGATCCTTCGCGCAGCGGGACGACCAATGTCAGCGGGCCCGGCCAATGATGCTTAGCGAGCTCGTGGGCCCGCTCGTCGAACTCGCCAATCCGCTCCGCTGACGTCAGATCCGGGACGTGCACAATCAATGGGTTGAAGCTCGGTCTTCCCTTGGCTTCGTAAATCCGTGCGACGGCCTGCGCCTTGGTCGCGTCCGCTGCGAGGCCGTAAACGGTCTCGGTAGGCACCGCGACCGGATCGCCGGCGAGGATCACCCGCGCGGCTTCGGCAATGGCTTGGCTGCTGTAGGGAAGAACCCGCGTTTCCATGTCGCGCGGGCGTTAGGGCAATTGACTTCGCGCCGGAATACTAGGCGCGTTCGCGCTCTAGAAGCTCGGCCGGGTCGACACCGAGGCGACGCATTCTCGCGCGGATCTCGGGCCATTCCTCCTTGAGGAAGCGATTGCGTTCGGAATCGCTCAGCCGTGCGCGCGCCCCAGGAGCGACGAACATGCCAACGCCGCGCTTCACGACGATTAGCCCTTCATCTTGGAACCCCTGATAGGCCTTGGCGACGGTCAGCGGATTGGCCTGCTGTTCGGCGGCGAAGGCGCGCACCGAGGGCAGCGAGTCTCCATCGCCATATTTTCCGGCGAGGATGGCGTCGGCAATCGTCTCGCGGAGGCGGACGTACACCGGTTTTTCGTGGGAGGTTCCGAGCGTCATGCTGTAGTAATACAGCGGCGCGCAGGAAGTTTCAATATGTTACGGAAATTCGACGGCCGGCGGTTCCCAGACCTTCCATACGTCCCATAGGTCCGGGCGCTCGCGCTCCTCAAGCTCGCGAATGGGTTGGCCGATGAAAACGAATCCGGCGATCTTCTCGGCCGGTCCGCAAAATGCCTGCCGCACGCGCTCGGAGTAGGTCCGCCAGCCGGTTACCCAACCTGCGACATATCCAAGCGCGTGCGCGGCCGTCAGCAGGTTCATGCCCGCGGCGCCAGCCGAGAGCTCCTGCTCCCAGACGGGGATCTTGTGATCATGCACCGGCGCGGAGACGAGGACGACAAGCTGTCCAGCATAGTGCGCGAAGTTTGTCTCTTTCTCACGGTGAGCCGAGGTCGCCTCAGGATTGTCCTCCGCCAGGGCCGTCAACAGAAGGTCCGCCAGCGCGGCGCGTTGATCCGCGGCAACGGTGACGAAGCGCCACGGGGTCAGAGAGCCGTGGTCGGGTACCCGCGCGGCGATCGCGAGGATGCGGCGCATCTCGTCTGGCGTCGGGCCGGGGCCCTCCAGCTCGCGCGGCTTTCCGGATCGGCGGGTCTCAAGGAGCGAAAGGATCGATGAACGGTCATTGAGCATCGACGTGGGCTGATAGGGGCGCTGGCGCCGCTCAACAATCCGCTTCACAAGCGGAAATTGCTCGTTACGGTCGCCGCCCATTGTGATGGGGAGAGTGCCGGATGGTCGATACGCCAGCCGTGGAAGAACCTTTTTCGCCTGCTTCAGGCAAGACCAATCCAGCCGATAAAGGGACCTGGTTCGGCCATCCGCGCCAGCTTGCGCGGCTGTTCACCACTGAGATGTGGGAGCGGTTCGGCTATTACGGCATGCGGGCGCTGCTGACGCTCTACCTCACCAAGCACTTCCTTTTCTCTGACCAGCAGGCGACCGGCCTCTACGGCGGCTACACGGCGCTGGTTTACCTGACGCCGCTCATTGGCGGCCTGCTCGCCGACCAGTTCCTCGGCTCCAAGCGTGCCGTGAAGTTCGGCGCGATCGTCATGGCGATCGGCTATTTCACGCTCGCCTTCGGCGGGTCGCCGGCCAAGCCCTACGCGATGATCAACGGCCAGCGTTACGAGGTTGTCGTCGACAATTTCGTCGACCGTCCGACCAGCGCTGCCAATGAGGCCCGCTACGTCATCGATGGCGGCAAGAAGCTGCTGATCCGCGGCAATGAGGACAGCTCGATCTCGCTGCTCGACAACGGGGCAGAGGTGAAGCACCTCCCGAAAGGATCGTTCGAAGCAGGTGCGGACCGTAATCCCCTGACGCTCGCGATCATGCTCATTGCGCTGTCGCTGATCTCGGTCGGCAACGGCTTCTTCAAGCCAAACATCTCGACCATCGTCGGCACACTCTATGACAAGGGCGACCGGCGGCGCGACGCGGGCTTTACCATCTTCTACATGGGCATCAACTTGGGCTCCGTGCTCGGCCAATTCTTCTGCCCGATCCTCGCTGACTGGATCGGCTGGTGGGCCGGCCTCAGCCTCGCCGGCGTCGGCATGCTGATCAGCTATTGCCTGATGCAGTTCGATGGCGGTCGCCTGACCGGCTACGGCGAGCGGCCCGACACCGCGCCGAACAAGGACCTCATTATCTACGTCGGCGCGCTGATCGCAGTGCCGGTCCTGGTGTTCCTGTTCACCAACCTGATGAACTCGGCGCCTCCGCCTGAGGGCTCTGGCTTTCTCGGTTACCTCTCGTCCCTGTCACTCATGGGCAAGCTGCTGTTCGGCACCTTCGTCGTTAGCGTGCCGGCGATCCTGATCTGGTCGTATGCCAAGGGTACGCGCGCCGAAGCGCAAATGATGACTGCGGCGATGGTGCTCATCACCTTCAACGTATTTTTCTGGACGTTGTTCGAGCAGGCAGGGTCATCGCTGACGCTGTTCGCCGACCGCAACACCGACCGCAGCGTTTTCGGCCTGTTCAGCATTTCGGCGCCGCAGACGCAGCAGTTCAACCCGTTCTTCATCGTCGTCTTTGCGCCGCTGATGAGCATTT
>Ga0207678_10000742_pt1 | contig 29873 bp, 30 predicted proteins | sample KBSC63metaG_FD_184319 | JGI IMG/M metagenome (GOLD analysis project Ga0207678, IMG submission 184319) | Corn rhizosphere microbial communities from Kellogg Biological Station, Michigan, USA - KBS C6-3 metaG (SPAdes) (version 2) | ecosystem: Host-associated > Plants > Roots > Rhizosphere > Soil ... | reverse complement strand
GCTCCTTGCGAATACGTCCAGTATTCGCAGCGTCGCGCGCCTCGCGAGCGGCCGTTCTCGTGGCAACGCATGCGCGTTCCATATGTAAACAGACCCTAGCCCATGCATCGTCTTGCCCCCGCAACCGAACCCCATCCCCAGGAGACCGCCATGCCCAACGCCGCCCTCGCCATCGACGCCGCGTCCCCCTCGCCGCACGCGGTCCGTGAAGCGGCCGCGCGGGTGTCGCCGCTCGACGCCGTGATCGAGACCGTCGCCGCGCGCCGCGACGAATTCGACCGCCTGTCGCACGTCCCGCGCGACGTGATCGCGCTGTTCAAGGAAGCCGGCATCTATCGCGCGGGCACGCCGCGCCGCTTCGGCGGCGACGCGCTCGCGCCCGGCGCGTTCCTCGACATGATCGAGCGGATCGCGACCGCCGACGGCTCGGCCGCGTGGGTCGCGAGCTTCGGCTCGGCCAACGTCTATCTCGCCGCGCTGCCGCTCGCCACGCAGGCCGAGCTGTACGCGGGCGGCCCCGACCAGGTGTTCGCGGGCGGGCTGTTCCCGGTGCAGCCGGCGCAGGCAGCCCCCGGCGGCTGGCGCGTGAACGGCACGTGGAAGTTCGCGAGCGGCTGCAAGGGCGCCGACTGGCTCGGCGTCGGCATCGCGGTGCCCGGCGCGCAGGACGCCGCGCCGAACAAGCCGCGCACGGCCGTGTTCCGTGCCGCCGACGTCGAGATCGTCGAGAACTGGAGCGTGGTCGGCATGCAGGGCACCGGCAGCCACGACTTGCGCGTCGACGATCGCTTCGTGCCCGAAGCGTGGACCTTCGTGCGCGGCGGCGAGGCGACCGTCGACGAGCCGCTGTACCGCTATCCGACCGTCGCGTATGCGGCGCAGGTGCTCGCCGTGGTCAACCTCGGGCTGGCCCGTGCGGCGCTCGACGTCGCGAACCGGATGTCGGGCGGCCGCCAGACGACCACCGGCGCGCCGCGCCTCGCCGATCGCGCGTATTTCCGCATCGAGCTCGCGAAGGCCGAGGCGCAGTTGCGCTCGGCGCGCGCGTTCTTCTACGACGCGACCGACTCGGTCTGGCAATCGATCCTCGCGGGAAACCCCGTCACGCCCGAGCAGGTCAGCCTGCTGAGGCTCGCCGCCACGCACATCGCCCGCGAAGGCGCGAGCGTCGTCGAGCGCGCGTATCGCCTCGGCGGCACGGCCGCGATCTATCGTACGCATCCGCTGCAGCGCCTGCTGCGCGACGCGATGGTCGTCACGCAGCACGCGTTTCTCGGCGAAGGCAACTTCGACGGCGCGGGCGCGGTGTTCACCGGCGTCGCGCCGTTTCCCGGCTATCTGTAATCCGCGTCGCTTCGTCGCGACGCCGCCCAACGCATTCTTCAGGAGAACCTGTCATGTCCGATTCGAATCCGCTGCCGCTGCGCGTGCTGTTCTGCTGCGGCGTGTCGCAAAACTTCTTCGACCTGCCGCGCGAGAAGATCGGCGAAGTGTGGCAAGCGTATGGCGCGATGCTCGCCGCCGTCGAGGCGATGCCCGGCGTGCGCGTGCTCGGCGTGATGGATGACGACCGCCTCGTCGTCGGCCAGGCCAACGGCGCGCCGTGGACCTTCTACATCATGGCCGACGTGGCCGACTTCGACACGACGGTCGCGGTCTGCAACCTGTATCGCACGACGCCCGTCGGCGAATACAACCTCTGGCGCTACGGCAAGATCGAGGCGCGGGTCGGCCGCGCGCTGACCGTGCCGCCGGCCGCGCGCCCCGCGTCGTGAGGCGCGCGATGACCGGCTCCGATCCAGCCCGCTCGATCGATGCACGTGAAGTGCTTGAAGCGCTCGGAGCGCTTGAACGGCGCGTGGCGACGCTCGACGCCGAACGCGCGGTGCGCGCGACGATCACGCGCTACATGGCGCTGTGCGACGTGCCCGAGGATGCCGGCGACGGCCCGGCGCTCGCCGCGCTGTTCACGGCCGATGCTGTGTGGGAAGGCATCGGCCCGCAGTACGCGCGCAAGTTCGGCCGCCTCGAAGGCACGGACGCGATCGTCGCGATGCTGCGCCGCTATCTGCCGCCCGAGCCGCATTTCGCGGCGAACCTGCACTTCCTGACGTCGGAGTCGATCGACGTCGGCGCCGATCTCGCGACCGCGCGCGGCCGCTGGATCATGCTGCAGGCGTCGCGCCACGTGGACGGCACCGCCGAGCTGATCGCCGCGCGGCTGACCGTCGATTTCGCGCCGGCCGATGGCGGCACCGCGTGGCTGATCCGCCATTTCCGCACCGAGCGCGTGCTCGACGGCCCGTGGCCGCTCGCCGCCGCGTCGCGGCCTTGAACCCTTTCACTCCGCTCGCACGCCATCGCACCATGACAGGCTTCATCGACACCTTCACGCTGGGCGGCCCGGGCCCGACGATCGCGATCAAGGACACGATCGACATCGCCGGCCATCCGACCCGCGCGGCCAGCCGCGCGCTCGCCGACGCGCCGCCCGCCGCGCGGCACGCGGACGTGGTCCGCCTGCTGCTCGACGCCGGCTGGCAGATCGCCGGCAAGGCGAACATGCACGAGCTCGCGTTCGGCATGACCGGCATCAACGACACCACCGGCACACCGGTCAATCCGCAGGACCCGCTGCGCATTCCGGGCGGCTCGTCGAGCGGCTCGGCATCGCTCGTCGGGCTCGGCGTCGTCGACGCCGCGCTCGGCACCGACACCGGCGGCTCGATTCGCGGGCCGGCCGCCTGCTGCGGCGTGGCCGGGCTCAAGCCGACGTTCGGCCGTGTGTCGCGGCGCGGCGTCGCGCCCGCCGACACCACGCTCGATTGCGTCGGGCCGTTCGCGCGCGACGTCGATACGCTCGCGGCCGTGATGGCCGCCATCGCACCGGGCTTCGACCGCGCGCGCGCGGCAGCGCCCGTTGCCGGCTGCACGATCGCGCACGTGATCGTCGATGCCGACGCGGCCATCGCGGCCGCGCTCGACACGGCGCTGCGCGCGTCCGGCCTGCGCGTACGCGAAGCCGTGCTCGACGAGCTGCCTGCCGCGTTCGCGGCAGGGCTCGCCGTCATCAACGCGGAAACGTCGCGCGCGTTCGGTCATCTCGTCGCGACCGGCAAGCTCGGCGCCGATCTCGATGCGCGGCTGCGCACGGCCGCGACGACGACACCGGCCGCGCTCGAGGAAGCCGAAGCCGTGCGCGCACGCTTCACCGCGCAGGTCGATGCCGCGCTCGAACATGCGGACGTGCTGGTGCTGCCGACGCTGCCCGCGTTGCCGATCACGCTTCAGCAGGCACGCGACGGCGTGTCGGTGATTGCGATGTCGTCGCTGATCCGGCCGTTCAACCTGAGCGGTCACCCGGCGCTCAGCCTGCCGCTGCCGCTCGCGGGAACGCGGCTGAAGGCCGGCTTGCAGATCGTCGGACGCAAGGGCGCGGACGAACACGTATGCGCCGTCGCCGCGCACTTCGACGCGGCGCTCGCCGCATGAACCACGATGCGGGCGCCGCTTCGGCCACGCGCCCGCGAACCAGGGAATCACGCACCATGTCAGATCGAGTCGTCCTCGTCACCGGCGCCGCGCGCGGGCTCGGCGCCGTCATCGCCGAACGCTTCCATGCGGCCGGCTATCGCGTCGCGCTGGCCGACATCGCCGCCGACGCCATTCAAGCGCACGCGCGCGCACTCGACCCGAGCGGCGAACGCGCGATCGCGCTGCCGCTCGACGTCACGTCGAAGCGCGACTTCGAAGCCGCGCGCGATGCGCTCGTCGCGCGCTGGGGCACGATCGACGTGCTCGTCAACAATGCCGGCGCGTCGAAGGTCGTGCCCGCGATGGAGATCACGGCCGAGCAGTTCGATCAGGTAATCGACGTGAACCTGCGCAGCGTGCTGTTCGGTTGCCAGGTGTTCGGCCAGTACTTCGCGACGCGCGGCGCGGGCCGCATCGTCAACATCGCGTCGCTCGCCGGGCAGAACGGCGGCTCGGCGACGGGCGCACACTACGCGGCCGCGAAGGGCGGCACGCTGACGCTGACCAAGGTATTCGCGCGCGATCTCGCCGCGCAGGGTGTGACCGTCAACGCGATCTCGCCGGGCCCGCTCGACTTGCCGATCGTCTACGAGAGCGTCGCGCCGGAAAAGCTGCGGCAGGTGCTCGCGAGCCTGCCGGGCGGCAAGCTCGGCTCGGCCGGTTTCGTCGCGGATGCGGCGGTGCTGCTCGCGTCGGGCGACGCGCATTTCGCGAACGGCGCGTGCTGGGACATCAACGGCGGGTTGTACATGCGTTAAGCGCTGAGCGTGGCGCGCTTTGGCGCGCATTCGCGCAGCTAGCCGCCAGCAGCTAGCGCGGCGTTTCGTTGCCGCCGCCCCACACGATCATCACGTCGCGCACGAGCGCGGCGATCGACGTCGCGCCGAGCTTCTCCTTGATGCTCGCCCGATGCACGTCGACGGTCTTCACGCTGATCGACAGGTCCGACGCGATCTGCTTGCTGCCCTTGCCGTCGATGACGCCGCGCAATACTTCCTTCTCCCGCGCGGTCAGCGCATCGAGCCGCTGGCGCAGCTCGCGATGATGCCGGTCGACCGCGTGCCGCTGCTGCGCGAGCCGCAGCGCGCGTTGCACGCGCTCGAGCATCTGCTGCGAGTTGTACGGCTTCTCGACGAAGTCGATCGCGCCGTTCTGCAGCGCGCGCACCGACATCGGAATGTCGCCGTGCCCGCTGACGAAGATCACCGGCAGCGTCGCGCCGCGCGCATTCAGCTCCGCCTGCACGTCGAAACCGCTTTTCTCCGGCATCCTCACGTCGAGCACCAGGCACGCGGGCAGGTTCACGTCGAAGCGCGCGAGAAAGTCGGCGGCATTCGCGAATCCTTCGGACGCGATGCCGACCGATTCGAGCAACCACGCGAGCGACGTCCGCATGCCGCTGTCGTCGTCGACGATGTATACGATCGGAGCGGGTGACGTCATCGGGGTGTCTCGCAAAATATCGGTATCGGTATCGCACGCGCCGCATATCACGCAAGCGTCGTTCGTCGGGGGTATGCGGCACATCATAACGAGCCGAAAATGCGCTGAATACCCCTTCACGTGCCGCGCGAACGCCCGATCGCAGTTTTTTTCGCGCGCCGCGCCGCGCCGCGCATTTAGGGCGTGTTCACGCCCTAGGTAGAACCTTTAGACGCGTTAGCGGGAACGCCAGCTTCAGCATCAATCGTGCGAATGTTCGCCGGCTTTTTCGTGACGTACGCTTGGATCATCGTCGACGATTCGATGCCGCATCGATACCATGCACGATCGCCGCACTCATTCAATCAGGAGCGCCCATGTCCGCCACGACCGACACCCCGCAACCGGCGCGCGCCGAACCGACCGACGCGCAAAAGGCCTTCCGGCAAGCGATGGCCCACCTCGGCGCGGCCGTCAACGTGATCACCACCGCAGGGCCGCACGGCCTTTGCGGAATCACAGCGAGCGCCGTCTGTTCCGTCACCGATGCGCCGCCGACGCTGCTCGTTTGCCTGAACCGGTCGAGCGCGATGCACGCGATCTTCGAGCGCAATCGGCACGTGTGCATCAACGTGCTGCCGGCCGAGCACGAACTGCTCGCGCGGCATTTCGCGGGGCTCACCGAGCTGCCGATGGAGCGCCGCTTCGAGTTGCCGGTGTGGGATCGCGGCGAGCGGGACGTGCCCGTGCTGCGCGACGCGCTCGCTAGCCTGCAGGGGACGATCGCCGAGATGAAGGAAGTCGGCTCGCATTCGGTGATGTTCATCGAGGCGACGTCGATCCGCGTGCGCCACGACGGCGACAGCCTCATCTACTTCAGCCGCGCGTTTCATCGCGTGGCGCGCACAGCCTGCGTGCGGTGAAACGCGCCCGACGACCGGCAACGCACATTCGCAAGCCCGTTATCAGCGTTAGCAGACCCTAGGAAGCCCGCAGCGCGCGCTGCCCGGCCGCGAGCGCCGCACCCGCGAACAGCGTCAGCGCCGAATACACGAGCCCGCGCGCGAGCCCCGCGCTGTCCGACACCCAGCCGATCGCGACGGGGCCGGCGATCTGCCCGAACGCGAAGACCGTCGTGAACGCGCTGATGCCTTTCGCCCAGCCTTCGGGCGGCAGGTTGTGACGCACGAACGCGGTGGTCGCCGCGACCGCCGACAGGAACGTCGCGCCGAACAGCACGCCCGACGCGAACGCGGCCGCCGGATGCACGAACAGCGCCGGCATCAGCGTCGCGACGCCGAGCAGCGCGTTGAGCACGGCCAGCGCCTGGCCGCCGCGCATCCGGTCGAGCAGCCCCGACCACAGCCGCGCCGACACGACGGTCGCGACGCCGAGCGTCACGTAGAACGTGGACACGACCATCCCGCTCATCCCCGCGCCACGCAGCAGCGCGACGATGAACGTCATGTAGCCGATATAGCCGACGCCGAACAGTGCGTAGCCCGCGAGCGCGAGGGCGAAGCGCGCGGGATGCGCGGTGGCGGCCGGCGCGGTGCCGTCGCGCGGCACGGCCGGTGCCGCGGGCGCGCGCTCGATGCGGTGTGCCGCCGACACGGCTGCGGCGGAGAACAGCACGCACGCGAATGCGAGCGCGAACCATGCGGGTTGCCAGCCATGCGCGCGAGGCACGAGCGTCGCCGGCACGAGCAGCGACGACGCGACGATGCCCCACCCCGTGCCGCCGTAATAGAGCCCGAGCAGGAGCCCCGCATCGCGCGGCGCCGCGGACGCGAGCCGCGCGGCCAGCACGCCGCCGCTGATGAAGATCAGCGCGCTGCCGACGCCCGTCGCGAGCCGCTCGACGAGCAGCACGTTCATGCCGGACGTGAGCCCGCATGCGGCCATCAGCAGCGCGGTCAGCGCGCAGCCGGCCGTGAGCAGCGTGCCCGTGCGCCAGCGCCGCGACAGGAACGGGAAAACGAGCGCGCCGATCAGGTAGCCGGCCGCATTCGCCGTGTTCAGCGCGCCGGCCTGCGCGAAGGTCCAGCCGAGATCGGCCTTCATCGGCGGCAACAGCAGTGCATACGAGAAGCGTGCGAGGCCGAGCGCGATCGCGCTGCCGAGCGACAGGCAGATCGCGAGCCGCCATGCGGCCATGCGGTCGGGCTCGGTGGCGCTCGCATCCGGCCGTGCTCGGCCGGCGTGCTCCGGTTGCGGTGCTGCGCGCATCGCGGTGTCTCCATCGTGATTTTTCGAGGCCGATCCGGGCCGATGCCCGGGGCCTGGGTTCCGCAACGCCGACGCGGCTTGACCGCCGTGGGCCGCCGGCCGTGATGTCGTCGCTGCGGATTCCGTGTTGTGGCGGGCGCCGGTCCCGACTGCCGGACCCGGTGCGCCGATCGACCGATGATACTTGACCGGCCGATGAGCGCTGCCTGCGCCGTCAGCAGCGATGCCATACGCCGCCCGCAAACTGCGGTGCGCCGACACCGGGCATGCGCTACGCCCCCAGCCCTGCGGTAAACGCGGTGAACAGCGCGCGCCCCTCGTCCCACTGCGCCAATCCGGAAGCCGCGTTCAAGTGGCCACGTGCGCCGAGCACGAGCGGTGTCGCACCGCGTGCCGCCGCCCATCCGATCGCTCGCCCGTGCGGGTCGTACGGATCGTCCGAACTGGCGATCGCCACCACCGGCCACTCGCCGAAATCCCCGTCCGGCACACGCGCGAACGCGTGCGCGGCGGCCGGAAAACGCGGGCCGTCCGGATCGGGTACCGCCACGAGAAAGGCCCCGTGCACCGGCCGGGCCGCGGCCGCACGCCAATGCGCGAACAACAGGCAGCCGAGGGAATGGCACACGACGATCGGCGGGGTCCGCGCAGCCGCGACGGCCGCATCGAGCGCCGCGATCCAGTCGCTCAAATCGGGCGTGTCCCACGACGCCGGCGCAATGCGCGTCGCGCCAGGAAGCGCCGTCTCCCAGTATGTCTGCCAGTGATCCGCGCCCGAGTTGCCGATTCCCGGCACGATGACGATGCTTCGATCCATTCCCGCCTCCATGAACATGAGGGTCCCAGTCTGGTCCGGACGACTTCCGCGTGGAATGGCAAGTCATCGGATATTGAGACAGAATCCCGATGAATTAACGGAACAGGAATGCCGACATGCCCGATGGAGAACTGGATCGCCTCGACATTTCGATTATCGAAGCGCTGCAGGAGAATGCGCGGATGCCATTGTCCGAAATCGGCCGGCGCATCGGCCTGTCGCAACCGGCGACATCGGAACGCGTCAAGCGCCTCGAGGAGCGCGGCATCATCGCCGGCTACGCCGCACGGATCGATCCGGCTGCGCTCGGGTTGGGAATGATGGCCATCATCCGGCTGAGAACGACGCACGAACACATCAAGCCCGCGTTGAGTGCGTTTGCCGAGATGCCGCACGTGATCGAGATTCACCGGATGACCGGCGAGGATTGCTTCCTGCTGAAAGTGCTCGTGCCGACGCCCGGCCAGCTCGAGACCATCGTCGACGCAATTGCCCGCTTCGGCGCGGTCACGACTTCTCTGGTGCTCCGGTCCGAGCCCGTCAAGCCGCTCGGCAAGGCTCTGCTGGGTTGAAACCGGTAACGGTCCGGCGAGGCACGCGTCGTTCGCGAATGATAAAAAACGAAACGATCGGCGCAATTAGACTCCAGATTTAAAAAATCACGCGAATCGATTTATCGATCATGCCCCGATATTCAATAAAAAATCGAGGCCTTCGAAATTCGATTCATGCGCGTCGATCGCAGGAGGTTCAGCGAACGCGCGTGTTTAGCACGCTTTGGCTAAAAACCTTGCAACGCATTGCATTCGGTAAATCGTCAGACTAATATCGACGCCACTCGCCCGGTATTCAAAAAATTCCGGATGAGGGCGGTAATCCCTTTTACCGCGCTTTCATGTTGAATCACTCATGTTCACCACAGGAGAATTGACATGCAGGAAACCCGGCAAATCGAATTGCTTGACTGGATGCAGGAAGACACGCACCCCGAAGCCGTCGACATGATGGTGGAGGATGCCGTGGTGCCGTTCGGCACCGCGCTCTGGCCGGTCTGAGCGGCCAGCCCGTTCTCGCGGAAGGGCTGCGGCCCTTCCGCCGCTTCCGGAGACACGCATGCTGAACCTGCATCGCGCGCTGGGTTTTCACCCCGCGCTGCGCGACAAACTCGCACGCGGCGAGACGGGACAACTGCTGGTCGGCTACGACACCCGCAACCGCGACACCGCATTGCGCGCGTTTTCCGCCCTGCCCGACTCGCTCGACGCGACCACCCTCTGCCTCGAAAGCACCCCGCCCGCGGAAATCACCGCCGCACTCTCGCACGCCGACCTGTTCGTGCTGCTGTACGACTCGTCGTGCCTGCCGACGCCGTCGCCGAGCGGCCCGCCGTTCCTCGCCGCGATCCGTCCCGCGATCGTCGAGCACTGGAGCAAGTCGGTGCTGTTCAAGGATTACGGCCCGCATCTCGACGAGGCGTTCGCCGAATCGCTCGACGACATCGCCGCGCGCAACGGCCGGCTGATCGACGCGGCGTCGCACGCGTCAGAGATCCGCTTCATCGACGAAGCCGGCAACACGCTGACCGGCTCGCTCGCGCCGGACCAGAAATGGACGAGCGTGGACGGGATGGGCAATCTCGACGTCGTGCCGGGCGAAATCGCGACGCACGTCACCGACCTGCACGGCTCGATCGTGTTCAGCGGCACGTTTCTCGGCACCGTGCCGTTCGCGATCAAGTACCGTGTGGCGGAGCGGCTCGCGACGCTGCATGTCGAAGACAGCCTGATCGTCGATTTCGACAGCGACGACGCAGGCTTCCGGCGCGACTTCGCGTCGTATCTCGACCGGCACGACAATCACCGGCGCATCGAGGAATTCGGCATCGGCACGAACCTGGGCATCCGCGGGCTGTACGGCCGCAACGCCGGGTTCGAGGAACGCCATCCGGGCCTGCATCTCGGCCTCGGCGGCGGCGCGAACGGCAGTCATCACCTCGACCTGATCTTCGCGCGCGGCACGCTCGCGTTCGACGGGCAGGTCGTGTTCGACGGCGCGTTCGCCGTCTGAGCGTGGAATCAGGCTTCGGCGGCCGCCGCGTCGCCGAGCCACTTGAACATCACGAGGCAATCGACGAAGCCGAGCCGCGCATGACGATACGCGCGCGGCAAGCGGCCGACGACCTCGAAGCCGAGCTTCTGCCACAACGCGACCGCCACTTCGTTCGTCGCGACCACCGAGTTGAACTGCATCGCAAGGAAGCCGCGTTCGCGCGCCACCTGCTGCGAGTGCTCGCACATCAGGCGCGCGACGCCCTTGCCGCGCGCCGCCTCGGCGACCATATAGCCGCAGTTGCACACGTGATTGCCGGGCCCGGCCGCATTCGCCTTCAGGTAGTACGAGCCGAGCAGCACGCCGTCCTCCTCGGCGACCCACGTGCACAGCGGCGCCGCGAGCCACAGCGCGCGGGCGGCTTCGCGCGTCGGCGCCGGATCGAATGCGTAGGTCTCCTGCGCGGCGACGATCGCGTGGTAGGTGGGCCAGAAGCGGGGGAAGTCGTCTTCGGTCATCGGGCGAAGCGTGATCATGCGGGTTCTCTCGCGAAAGGGTTGGGGGATGCGCGTGGCGTTACGCGGCGCCGTTGCAGGCGCCGTCGCGCAGCAGGCCGCTGCGGTAGGTGCCCGGCGGCACACCATACCAGCGCTTGAACGCCTGCGAGAAACTCGACAGGTCGCTGAAGCCGAGCCGCTCGGCGACTTCCGTCAGCGACAGGTGCGCATCGCCGAGCAGCGTCTCGGCCATCGCGCCGCGCGCCTGCGCGAGCAGCGTGCGAAACGTCGTGCCTTCCTCCTGCAGCCGGCGCTTCAGCGTGCGCGGGCTCGTGTTCATCAGCCGCGCGATGTCGTCGAGCGAGAACGGCACGTTGCCGGGCGTCGCCGTCAGGTATTGCCGCACCATCTCCGACGTGCCGACCCGCGCGCGCCGCGCCTCGACCAGCTGGACGCACATCTGCTCGCACATCGAAACCGTCAGCGGGTTCGCATGCGGCAGCGGCCGGTCGAGAAAGCCTCGGTCGAACGCGAGACTGTTCGCACGCGCGCCGAACACGGGTTCGACACCGGCAATGCGCGGTGCGGGTGCGCGTGTGGACGTGGCTACGCTCCCCGCGCTCTCGGCCTGCATCGTGAAGCGCGACAACGCGAAATCGTCGCCGCCGATTTCCTGCAGCAGCACGACGGCGGCCGTCATGTCGCGTTCGACGAGGAACCGGCTCAGGTCGGCATCGAGCTCCGGCGCGCCGAAATTGAGCACGCATGCGTGCGATTCCTCGCGGTACGTGATCACCGTGAACGCATACGTGAGCGGCAGGAAGCGCATCGCGAGCGCCAGCGCGTCGCGCGCGGTCGCGCTCGCGATCAGCCCGTAGCCCCACACGCCGTAGGCGGAGAAGTGATAGCGCTGCCCGACCTCGAACCCGAGGCCCGGAGCACGCCCGAGCGCGCGCAGCAGATTGCCGGTCAGCCGCAGTTCCTGCGCGGCCGTCACCTCGACGTTCGGATCGTCGAGCTGTGCGTCCGCGAGGCCCGTGCCGGCCAGCAGCTTCGTGCGCGACACGCCGCGCTCGTCGCCGAAATCGACCAGCAGCCGGGCACTGGCCGGACTCCGGGTGAAGTCCCAGAAGCTCATGCGGAGAAACCCTCGAAGCGCCGATTTGGCCCAAATACTAAAACAATTGTCCCGAAGCAGCATTGGTGTTTTCCCATGCGGCCCGCAGCATCGGCGTCATCAGTCGTCGCCTGAACGACACTCACGCCCCGGAGGAGACACCATGCGACCGAGTCGCCCGCCCGATCTCGCGGCCCGCTTCGAACGCCAGCGCGAAGCATTCGCCCGCGACCCCGCCCCGCCGCTCGCGATCCGCCTGTCGCGGTTCGATCGCCTGCGCGTGCTGACGCGCATCGCATGATCCATCGACCATCGGGAGACGATTCCATGAGCAAGACTTTCGACTACATCGTCGTCGGCGGCGGTTCGGGCGGATGCGTCGTCGCAGGGCGACTGACCGAGGACCCGGCCGTGACCGTCTGCGTGCTCGAGGCCGGCGGCCGCGGCGACAACGCGGTCGTCAACGTGCCGACCGGCTCGGTCGCGATGCTGCCGACCCGCGTGAACAACTGGGCGTTCGACACGGTGCCGCAGCCCGGACTCGGCGGGCGCATCGGCTATCAGCCGCGCGGCAAGGCGCTCGGCGGCTCGTCCGCGATCAACGCGATGGTCTACATTCGCGGCCATCGCGTCGATTACGACGGCTGGGCCGCGCTCGGCAACGAAGGCTGGTCCTACGACGACGTGCTGCCGTACTTCTGCTTGAGCGAGCACAACGAGCGCTTCGACGACGCCTTTCACGGCCGCGACGGCCCGCTGTGGGTCAGCGACCTGCGCACAGGCAACCCGTTTCATGCGCGCTATCTGGAAGCCGCGCGGCAGGCCGGCCTGCCGCTCACCGACGACTTCAACGGTGCGCAGCAGGAAGGGGTCGGCATCTATCAGGTCACGCAGAAGCATGGCGAGCGATGGAGCGCGGCGCGCGCGTATTTGCTGCCGCACGTCGGCCGGCGCGACAACCTGACGGTCGAAACGCACGCGCAGGTGTTGCGCATCCTGTTCGACGGCACGCGGGCGACGGGTGTCGAGGTGCGGCAACACGGCGAAGTGCGCACGCTGCGCGCGCGGCGCGAAGTCGTGCTCGCGGCCGGCGCGCTGCAGACGCCCCAGCTGCTGATGCTGTCGGGTGTCGGTCCGGCCGTCGGACTGCAGCGACTCGGCATTCCGGTGCGCGCCGACCTGCCCGGCGTCGGCCGCAACCTGCAGGATCATCCTGACTTCATCCTCGGCTACCGCACCCGCAGCGTCGACACGATGGGCGTGTCCGTGCGCGGCGGCCTGCGCATGCTGTGCGAGTTCGCGCGCTTTCGCCGCGAACGGCGCGGGATGCTGACGTCGAATTTCGCGGAAGGCGGCGGCTTCCTGAAAACGCGGGCCGGCCTCGCTGCGCCCGACATCCAGCTGCACTTCGTCGTCGCGCTCGTCGACGATCACGCACGTCGGCTGCACGTCGGCCACGGGCTGTCGTGCCACGTGTGCCTGCTGCGACCGCGCAGCCGCGGCTCGGTCACGCTGCATGGCACCGATCCGCTCGCCGCGCCGCGCATCGACCCCGCGTTCTTCGACGACCCGCGCGACCTCGACGACATGGTCGCCGGCTTCCGGCTCACGCGCCGGCTGATGGCGGCACCGGCGCTTGCCGAATGGATCACCCGCGACCTGTTCACCGCGAACGTCACGACCGACGACGAGATCCGCGACGTGCTGCGCCGGCGCACCGACACCGTGTATCACCCGGTCGGCACCTGCCGCATGGGGCGCGACGCGCTCGCGGTCGTCGATCCGCAATTGCGTGTGCACGGCCTGCAGGGGCTGCGCATCGTCGATGCGTCGATCATGCCGACGCTGATCGGCGGCAACACCAACGCGCCGACGATCATGATCGCCGAGAAGGCCGTCGACCTGATCCGCGGCGTGCGGCGCGTGCCGGCATGCTCGTCGGCCGACACGGCGCGCGAACCGGCCGCCGCGCCGGCGCACCGCGACCCCGTTTATGCAGCGTGCGTGTCGCACGATGCGATCCAGCCCGAGGAGATTCGCCATGTCGTCGCCTGAAACGTCACGTCCCGCCGAGCCGGCCGCGCCGCTGTCGGCGATCATCATCGGCGCCGGCTTCGCCGGCATCGGCATGGCCGTCGCGCTGCAACGCGCCGGCATTCACGACTTCGTGATCGTCGAACGCTCGCGCGACGTCGGCGGCGTGTGGCGCGACAACCGCTACCCGGGCGCCGCGTGCGACGTCCCCTCGCATCTGTACTCGTTCTCGTTCGAACCCAATCCGAACTGGTCGCGCGTATTCGCGCCGCAACCGGAAATCCATGCGTACCTGCAGCATTGCGCGCGCAAGTACGGTCTCGCACGCCATCTGCGTTTCGGCGCCGAGGTCGAGCGCGCGCAGTATGACGAGGCCCGTGCGCTGTGGCACGTCACGCTCGCCGACGGCACGACGCTCAGCGCCGCCGTGCTCGTCAGCGGCACCGGCCAGTTGAGCCGCCCCGCGATGCCCGACCTGCCCGGCATCGACACGTTCCGCGGTCGCGCGTTCCACTCCGCGCACTGGGATCGCGACTATCCGCTCGCCGGCAAGCGCGTGGCGGTGGTCGGCACCGGCGCATCGGCGATCCAGTTCGTGCCCGCGATCGCCGCCGACGTCGAGCGCCTCGTCGTGTTCCAGCGCTCGCCGGCCTACGTGATGCCGCGTCCGGATCGCGCGTATCGCCGGTGGGAGCAGGCGCTGTTTCGCCGGCTGCCGTGGGCGATGAAGCTGCATCGCGCATCGATCTACCTGCGCTACGAGTCGCGTGCGATCGCGTTCACGCGGCTGCACGGGCTGATGAATGTCGCGGTCGGCCGACCGTTCCGCAAGCTGCTCGCGCGCGACGTGCGCGACCCGGCGCTGCGTGCGCGCCTCACGCCCGACTATCCGATCGGCTGCAAGCGGGTCCTGCTGTCGAGCGACTACCTCGCCGCGCTCGACCGCGACAACGTCGAGCTCGTCACGCAGCGCATCCGACGCGTGACCGAGACCGGCATCGAAACTGACGACGGCGCGCATCATCCGGTCGACGCGATCGTCTACGGCACCGGTTTCGCGGCGACCGCGTTCCTGTCGCCGATGCGCATCACCGGCCGCGACGGGCTCGACCTGAACGATGCATGGCGGCACGGCGCGCAGGCGTATCTCGGGCTCACCGTGCCGGGCTTCCCGAACTTCTTCATGCTGTACGGCCCGAACACCAACCTCGGCCACAACTCGATCGTCTACATGCTCGAGAGCCAGATCGCGCACGTGATGCGCTGCGTGCGCGCGATGCGGCGCAACGGCGCGACGGCGATCGACGTCGACTCGCGCCGCTACCGGCGCTTCAACGTGCACGTGCAGCAGCGGCTCGAGGGTTCGGTGTGGAGCGGCTGCAAGAGCTGGTATGTCGATGCATCGGGCCACAACAGCACGAACTGGCCCGGCTTCACGCTGACCTATCGATGGCTCACGCGCTTCACGGGGCTGTCCGCGTATCGCTTCACGCAGCCGCTGCCCGGCACGGCCACGCCGACGCCGACGCATGGCGCCGTCGTCGCGCCGCCCGCCGGTCGCGCGGAAGCGCTCGCCGCCGCCTCGCTGCGCGGCTTTCTGCGCGTCGCGTTCCGGCCGCTGATCGGGCCGCCGTTCGGCGCGCGCATGCAGCGCCGCGTCGTCGCGTGGCTGGCGCCGCTTATGCCGGGCGCGGGCGGCACGCTGCGTTACCGGACGTCGGCCGCCGGCGTGCCGGTCGAAGTGATCGCGCCGAAGCGCGGCGACGCGGGCGGCGCGATCCTCTACCTGCACGGCGGCGCGTTCTGTCTCGGCGGCCCGCACACGCATCGCGGCGTGACGACGCGGCTCGCGACCGAAGCCGGCCTGCCGGTGTGGGTGCCCGACTACCGGCTCGCGCCCGAGCATCCGAGCCCGGCGGCACTCGACGACGCCTTGGCCGCATACGATGCGTTGCGTGCACTGGGCTACGCGCCGCACCGGATCGCGATTGCCGGCGATTCGGCCGGCGGCGCGCTCGCGCTGGCGCTCGCCATCGCGCTGCGCGAGCGTGGCGAACCCGCTGCCGCCGCGCTGCTGCTGATCTCGCCCGTGACCGACCCGGCGCTGGGCGGCGACACGCTCGCGTCGCGCCGCCACGACGATCCGATGATTCGGCGCGGCTGGCTCGAACAGGGGTTGCGCTGGTATCACGGTAGCGGCTCGGTGGCGCCGCGCGGCCCGCTCGACACCGACTTGCGCGGCCTGCCGCCGATCCTGGTGCAGGCCGGCGACCAGGAAGTGCTGCTGTCGGATGCGCAGCGGCTGGCGGCGCATGCGCTCGCGTGCGGCGTGCCGTGCCGGCTGGAGATTCACGCCGCGCGCTGGCATGTGTTTCATCTGCAGGCGTTCTATCTGCGCTCGGCGCGGGACGCGTTGCGGACGCTGGCGGGGTTTGCCGCGCAGCGGGTGACGGCGACGGCGTAGTGAGGCCGGCGCTCGAGGCAGCGGAGCGCGGCTTCGGCGCAATGCCGCGTCCGCGCGTCGTTCGATGCAACGGAACGCGAACGATATCAAGCATGCCGACGTGATCGTGACGATGAGCGAAGCACACGGACAAGGTGCTCGCGCTCTGGTCGCGCGCTACCCGTCGGCCGTCGGCCGCGTGTTCACGTTCGCCGGATACGCGACCGGCGAACACAAGGACGTGCCCGACGCGTAGAGCAAGCCGATCGACTTCCACGAATCGGTGACCGCGCAGCTCGACGAGCTGTCCCTCCTCCGCACGGTGCGTTTCCTCACGCGCCGATGAGATCGGCCGTTCGGCCGAATCGTCATCGCATGCCCCGAATGAAAGAATGACCCTCGTTCGGGAAGCCAGCCTCATCGCCCGAAACCCCACGTCGCGAAGGCTCTGCGGGCACTCCTGCGCAGCGCCCTTGCATCGTGCTTCGTCTCGATTCGGCAGTCGGCCCGCGTATGCGTCGCTTCACGCCATCCCGTCGATACCCCTATCCATCATGTAGCTTATAAGTTACAATACTCTCCAAGTTCGAACTGCTTCGCTATCAGCGCGACGACGGTCGGGAGCCTTTCACCGAATGGCTGAACACCGTCCGCGACAAGGTCATCCAGGCACGGATTCGCGAACGCCTGCGCCCCGTTGAGACCGGCAATTTCGGCGATTGCGAGCCTGTCGGCGAAGGCGTGATCGAACTGCGCATCCACGTCGGTGCCGGCTATCGCGTGTACTTCGGCCGGTACGGCAGCGCGCTGATCCTGCTGTTGTCCGGCGGCGACAAGCGCAGCCAGTCCGACGACATCAGGCGTGCGCACGAACACTGGTTGAACTGGAAACGGAGGCAAATGTGAACAAGCTCAAAGGCGCGGTCTCGCACCACGACGCGGAAGTCGCCGAACTCGGTGCCGACCGCGAGCTGGCGGTGGCCTATCTGCGCGTCGCGATGGAATCGCTCGACGATCCCGACAACCGCGCGGCCGCGCTGCTCGCGCTGCGCACGGTCGCGGAAGCGTACGGCGGGCTCGGCGCGGTCGCGGCCGAAGCCGGGATCAGCCGCGAATCGCTGTATCGCACGCTGTCGCCCAACGGCAACCCGACGCTGAAAACCCTGCTCGCGGTGCTCAAGACGGTCGGCTTGCGCCTGTCCGTCGTCCCCGCGCAACCGGCGCACGCCTGACGCATTGCGCGCGCGTCACGGCTGCACCATCCACACGAGCGTCATCGCGGGCGGCGCCGCGCTCGTCCCCGCCGGCGGCCGCTCGATCGTCGGCTCGACCTTCAGCGCCTGCGCGATCGTCGCCGCATCGTCGAGCGGCGTCGTGCGCACGACCGCCATCACGCGCGCGGGCCGATGCAGCGTCTCGCGATACAGCGCGCCGTACCACAGCGGCCGCATGCCGAGCGCATCCTGCAGCACGTACGGATAACGCCATAGCCGCAGCACGAGGCGGCTGTCCGGATGGGCCGCGTCGACACGCACGAACACCCGGCGCGTGCTCTCGCCGTGCGTGTAGCGCGGCAGCACGGGCAGCGTATCGGCCGGCGCCTGCGGCGACAGCCAGCGCAGCGCGGTCGCGGGCGACCACGGCGTCGCGCGCTGCCAGCCGGCCAGCGAAAGATGGCGGTCGAGCGTGTCCGACGTCGCGCACCATTGCAGCGGCAGATATTCCTCGCGATCGCCGCCGATCTCGGTGCGCCGCGTCGGCACGCGCTGCCAGCCGCCGCGCATCCACTGGTCGACGGTCATCGCGACGACGTCGCCGACATGCGGACGCGCCGCGCGATCGAGCTGCCACTGCGCGGGCACGGTCCACACGCCGGCGGTGGCGAGCACGACGAGCACCGCGACGAGCGCGCCGCGCGGCTGCACGTGCTCGTGCACGCGCCAGTACGCATGGGCGCCCGCCAGCACCGCGAACCATGCGAGCCCGAGGCACCAGCCGCCGAGCAGGCCCGACAGCCACGTATCGCCGACATAGAGCCGCGCGAAGCCGCCGAGCACGATCCACAGCACGACCGCCGTCACGACCGGGATCCGCCACGACGCGGGCCGCTCGCGCGTCAGCACCCAGCCGATGCCGCTGCTCGCGAGCATCGCGAACGCCGCGTCGGCGTCGGGCAGCGCCACGTGCAGCGCGCCGGGCGGCAGGCTCGCGGGCGACATGCCGGGCACGCCGGCGCCGAACGCCGGCACGAGCACGACCGCGATGCCGAGCGTCGCGAGCCACCAGGCGGACGTCACCCAGCAGCGATGGATCATCAGCCAGACGAGAAACGCGGCCGCGACGATCAGCCCCGTATCGTGTCCGTGCAGCACCGCGAGCGCGCGCATCGTGGCGTCCACGGGCGGCGTGCGCAGGTTCTGCAGGAACGCATACAGCGCGATGTCCGCGTGCGTCAGCGGATCGTTCGCGACGACGTCCTGCACGATGCCGGCGAACAGCCACACGCAGCCGAGGAACAGCAGCGCGAACACGGGCACCGCGCCCGGCAGGCGGCGCACCTTGCCGATCGCGTCGTGCAGCCACGCGCCGAAGCGCGGCCAGTGGCGCGCGGATGCATGCACGGCCGCGCCGGTCGCCTGGCACAGCAACGGCCAGCCGCGCCGCAGCGCGACGCGCACGCCGACCCACACGACCGCGACCAGCCCGGCGACCACCAGCAGGATCGCGGCGACCCGCACGCTGATCGCCGCGGCCAGCGCCGCCGACGCGCCGAACACGATGCCCGGCGCGACGTGCACGGGTGCCCAGATCAGCGCCGACACGACGTTGACCGGATAGAACGACCGGCGCGGCAGCGTCGCGCAGCCGACCACGACCGGCACGACCGCGCGCACCGGTGCCAGGAAGCGCGCGAGCACGATGCTCTTCATCCCGTGGCGCAGCACGAACTGCTCGCCGCGCGCATAGGCGTCCGCGTAGCCCAGCCGCACCCAGCCGTTGCGAATCGCGCCGCCATAGCGGCGGCCGATCTCATAGCTGATGCCGTCGCCGACGATCGCGCCGGCGGCCGCGACGCCGATCGTCGTCACGCCGTCGAGCGCGCCGGCGCCGATCAGCGTGCCGGCCGCGAACATCACCGCGCCGGCCGGCACGACCGTGCCGATGAGCGCGATCGCCTCGGCGCAGGCGGTCGCGAACACGATCGCCAGCACGAGTAGCGGATGCGCGCCGATCGCGCCCAGCCATGCGTGGATCGTGTCGCTCATCGCGGGTCGCGCGGCGTGGCGGCGCGGCGTGTCCGCACCGGGCCGGCCATGGCGTGGGGAAGGTTCATCGGAGGGTGTGTGGGTTCGTGCGGGCCGGTGGCATCAGTCGAACTCGTGCTGCCGCGCATCGGCCTCGAGCGGCGCATCGTGGTAGCCGACGGTCGCGATCTCGTGCAGATAGCGCGCAAGAAACGCGCCGATCGACCCTGCTTCCTCGTACTGATGCACATGGCGGAACTCATGCGTGAGCAGGCGCCGCGTATCGTGGCCGCGCAGTACGAACACCGCATGGCCGAGCGTGAGGCCGATCGTCCCCGGCCGCAGCAGCCCGGTGTCGCGCGCGATCGCGGCGAGCGCTGGCGTGTCGGGAAACGGCAGCCGGTCGCCGACCACGATGCGGATCCGCTCCGGTTGCGCGACGCCCACGATACGCGCGTCGTCGGCCTGCGCGGGCGTGAGCGGCACGCCCTGCGCGAGCCCGTGGGCCGCCTGCGCGTCGGCCCACGCGACGGCGTCGGGCAGCGCGGACGGCAGGATGTCGGCGAGATCGATCATCGTGGAGGCTCCTCGGGTCGCGACAGTGCAATCGGGCACCAGTTTATCTCTGAATCAGGGCCGTCCGCGACCCACACTGACCGCCGGACGGCAACGACACCTCGGGAATACCCGCCCCATCTGGCCCTATCGCCTGTACCATTTCTCGCTGATTATTTCGTTGCGGGACACATTGCCCATTTCGATGTCTCAAAAATTTCCCGAAGGCGCACCTTTTCCGGCTTCGGCGGAATATATTGGTCAGAAGAACGGCCGCGGCGGCAACCGGCGGAACGGCCCGCGGCGGCATCCCGAAGAGGAACGCTAGTGATCAGGATAATTCTGGCTGACGATCACGCAGTCATGCGGGACGGACTGCGTCACATCCTGGAAACGGCCGGCGGTTTCGAAATCGTCGGCGAGGCGAGCGACGGCACGGCCGCGCTCGCGCTGGCCGAGCGTGGCGATGCCGACGTGCTGCTGCTCGACCTGTCGATGCCCGGGCCGACCGGCATCGAGCTGATCCGGCTCGTCAAGACGCGCGCGCCGGCGCTGCGCATGCTGGTGCTCACGATGCATGCGGAGGCGCAGTACGCCGCGCGCGCGTTCAAGGCCGGCGCGACCGGCTACCTGACCAAGGACAGCGCGACTGCCGAGCTGGTCCAGGCCGTCACGAAGGTCGCGGCGGGCGGCGTCTACGTGAGCCCGCAGGCGGCCGAAAGCCTCGCGCGCACGCTGCGCGCGCCGGTCGAAATGCTGCCGCACGAACGGTTGTCCGCGCGCGAACTCGACGTGATGCGCCGCATCGTCGCGGGCCAGACGGTCACGCGGATCGCGGCGGAACTCACGCTGAGCGCGAAGACGGTCAGCACCTACAAGACGCGCATCCTCGAGAAGATGGAGCTGCCGCACGAAGCCGCGCTGGTGCGCTACGCCGTGCGCCACGATCTCGACCTCGGCGTCGACGACGCATGATGCCCGCATTCCGCTCGCGCGCCGCGGCCACCGACGACGACGACGCGCCGGATCCGTCGCACCTGTTCATGTCGTCGCTGCCGCCGGGCCGACAGGAGCGGCGGCTCGCGATCGCGATGGTGATCGTGTCGGCCGTGATCTTCGTCGCGCTCGCACCGTTCGCGGGCGTGCCGCTGGCTCGCGTGTGGGGCTTCATTCCCGTGTACCAGTCGGCGATCGTCGTCAACGACATGGTGACGGCCGGCCTGCTGCTCGGCCAGTTCGCGATCCTGCGCGAGAAATCGCTGCTCGCGCTCGCCGCCGGCTACCTGTTCACGGGGTTCATGGCCGGCACGCACATGCTGACCTTTCCGGGGCTGTTCACGCCGACGGGCCTGCTCGGCGCGGGCGAGCAGACCACCGCGTGGCTTTATCTGTTCTGGCACGGTGGTTTTCCGCTGGCGGTCGCCGCGTACGTGCTGCTGCGCGCGACGCCGCGCGCCCGCCCGCCGTCGCTCGAGCGGCGCCGCGCGAGGCTTCCGGTGCTGCTCTGCATCGTCCTGACGGCCGCCGCGACCGGCGCGCTCGCGCTGCTCGCGACCGCCGGCCACGACCTGCTGCCGCGCATCATGCAGGGCAACCGGATGGCCGCGACGATGACGACCGCGATCGCGGTCGTCTGGGCGTTGAACCTGGCCGCGCTCGTGCTGATGTGGCGGCAGCGGCGGCGCCATTCCGTGCTCGACCTGTGGGTGATGATCGTGCTCGTCGCGTGGCTGTTCGACATCGCGCTGTCGTCGATGCTGAACCACGGGCGCTTCGACCTGGGCTTCTACGCGGGGCGGACCTACGGCCTCGTCGCGTCGGGCGTCGTGCTGTTCGCGCTGCTGTTCGAGAACGGCCGGCTGCATGCGCAGACGGTGCGTGCGCTCGCCGGCGCGCGCTATCAGCACCTGCTCGTTGTGCAGAAGAGCGCGCAGCTCAACGACGCGAACGAACGGCTCGAGCAGCGCGTCGCGGCCCGCACCGCGCAGTTGAGCGCGTCGAACCGCGACTTGCGGCGCGAAGTCGAGGAGCGTGTGCGCGCGGAGCGGGCGCTGCAGGCGTCACGCGAGGAGCTGCGCGAGATCGCGGCGATCAGCGCGAGCGCGCGCGAGGCCGAGCAACGCCGCATCGCGCGCGAACTGCACGACGAACTCGCGCAGACGCTCGCGACGCTGAAGAACGATCTCGAATGGCTGCTCGATCACGTGCCGCAGGACGATGCGCCGCTGGCGCGCAAGATCGCGGCGATGCATGCGCTCGCGCGCGGCGCGGTGACGGCCACGCGACGCATTGCATCCGACCTGCGCCCGCTGATGCTCGACGACCTCGGGTTCGCGGCCGCGATGCAATGGCTCGTGGAGGATTTCCGGCACCGTCACGGCATGGCGTGCACGCTGCGCGTCGAGCCGAGCGAGCTGCAGCTCGACGAACCGTATGCGACGGCCGTGTTCCGCATCGCGCAGGAAGCGCTCGCGAACGTCGGGCGGCACGCGGCCGCGTCGAGCGCGACCGTGGAACTCGTGTACCGGAACGAGACGATCGCGCTGACGATTCGCGACGACGGTGCGGGCTTCGATCCCGGTGCGCCGCGCAAATCGGGATCGTTCGGGCTGGTCGGCCTGCGCGAGCGCGCGTATCTCGTCGGCGGCACGCTGCGGATCGACACGACGCTGGGCGTTGGGACGACGGTGGAAGTGGATATTCCGGTGGCGTCCGCGCATGTGGCGATCGCGCATGATGGACGGGGGGCGTCGCGCTGACGCCGACCGGCAATGATCGTGACGGGATCGACCCGTGCGCGTCGATCGACGCCAACCGTCTAACCCGTTATCTTCGCTGCACGCGCGGCTTTCAGCATCGTCCCAAGTTCGATCTGGACTTCTGCGGCGTCGACGTATTCACCGGTACGCCGCGCCTCCTCCGCCGACCACACGCCGCGCGCGACAAACTCACGCTGCGAGCGCCGGCGTGCAATCACAGCGCGCAGCGTCGATTCGACGAACGCAGACAGCGTCTCGTTTTCCGCCAACACGGTTTGCGCTTCCTCGAGTAATGTCTGATCGACTCGAAGCGCGCACATCGCCGCAGTCTTCATTGCTATCTCCGTGCATTCAAACCGCATGCACGGTAGCACATCAGGCCCGCACCGCCACCATCCCCCGCTCCGAGCGCGTCCACGCGACCAGCGCGCCGATCCCGAGCAGCGCGAGACACACGATCGGCACGATCATCGGCCCGAACGCGGTGCCCGTCACCTTGCCCGCGAACGGCATCAGGTTCTGGCTGAAGAAGCCGCCGAGGTTGCCGATCGAGTTGATCGCCGCGACACTCGCCGCCGCGCGCGCGCCGGTGAAGTAGCGCGGCGGCATCGACCAGAAGCACGGATACAGCAGCGGGATGCACGCGCCGCCGAGCACGAGCGCGACGAAGCGCAGCGGCGTCGACGGCAGCACGAGGCTCAGCAGAAAGCCGAGCGCGCCGAGCGCCGCGACGATCGCGATCGTGCGCAGGATGCTCTTCGCGCGGCGCAGCTTCGACGGCAGCCACACCAGCAGCACCACCGCGAGCGCCCACGGCAGCATGCTCAGGAAACCGTTCGTGCTGCTCGACACGCCGAACGATTTCACGAGCGTCGGCAACCAGTACGTGACGCCGTACAGCGACGTCGACATCAGCATGTAAGTCGCCGCGAACAGCATCACGCGCGGATCGAGCAGCGCCTTCCACGGCTGGCCGTGCTCGGCCTGCGCCGGCTTCTCGCGCTCCAGCGCGGCCGCGACGATCTGCTTCTCGCGTTCGTCGAGGAACGCCGCCTCGCGGAACGAGGCCGGCAACACGCGGAACACGACGATCGCGACGATCACGGCCGGAATGCCCGTCGCCACGAACACCCACTGCCAGCCCGCGAGGCCCCACACGCCGTTCAGGCTCAGCAGCACGCCGCCGACGAGCGACCCAAGCATGTTCGCGAGCGCGCTGCCGAGCGTGAAGATGCCGAGCACCTTCGCGCGGTAGCTCTGTGGGAACCACAGCGTCAGGTAGTAGATCACGCCCGGATAGAAGCCGGCCTCGGCGATGCCGAGCAGGAAGCGCAGCGAGCAGAACGCCGGCATCGACGTCGTGAAGCCCATCAGCACGGTGATGAGGCCCCACGTCAGCATGATCCGCGCGAGCCACACGCGAGCGCCGTAGCGATGCAGCGCGAGCGTGCTCGGCACCTCGAACAGCAGGTAGCCGATGAAGAACAGCGACGACGCGAGCCCGAACGCAGCTTCCGTCATCCCGAGGCTGTGCACCATCTGCAGCTTCGCGAAGCCGACGTTCTGCCGGTCGATGAACGCGATCAGGAACATCACGACGAGGATGGGCAGCAGGCGCCGCGCCATCTTCGACATGACGCGCTGCTCGTCGGCGGACGCGGGGTCCAGGGTTTCGGTGGCATTCATTAAGGGCTCCTCCGTGAATCGGTTGCTTGTCGGTTGAATCGGCGCCGCGCGACGAACGCGCGTGCGCTTTGCAGGTCGATGAAATCGTGGATCGGCGGCACTCAGCGTGCGTGGTAGTCGTCGAGCATCGGCGCGAACATCTCGTGCCATGCGCGCGGCTTGGCCTTGATCGTGCCGGCGAGGTACAGGAATTCGACGTAGTCCATCAGCTGGTTCGGCCATACCGAGAACCGCGTGTCCGGCGCGGCGAGCATCCGTATCACGTCGTCGTGCGACACGCCGACACCCGACGATGCTGCATACAGCGCGGCCGCCGCGCGCGGATCCTGCACGATCAGGCGATTCGCTTCGTCGAGCGCGCCGAGAAACGCCGCGGCCAGCGCAGGCTCCGCATCGACGAGCCGCTTCGGCGCGAACACGACGTCGAGCGTCATCGGGCCGAGCACGTCGACCGAATTCACCACGCGATGAATGCCCGGCTGCCGCAATTCGAGCGTCGAGAACGGCGGCGACGTGAAGTGCGCCGTCACGCCGTTCTCGCGGCGGATCAGCGCCTGCATCGCTTGCGGATGCGGCAGGTTCACGGTGATCGAATCGAGTTGCGCGAAATGCCTGGCACCCAGCTGCCGGCTCGCGACCATCTGCAGCACGACCGCCGACAGCGACGTGCGGATGCCCGGCACCGCAATCCGGTCGGACGGCATGAAGTCGCGCAGCGACGCAAGGCCCGGACGATTCGCATTGAGCGACAGCGAGGTCGTCGACAAGCCGCTGATGCCGATCACCTCGACATTCGGAATCCCGCGCGCCCGCGCCCACAGCTCGATGAAGCCCGGCGCGCCGGCGCCCGCGAAGTCGAGCGTGCCGGCCATCATCGCGTCGTTGACGGAATTGCCGCCGTCGAGCAGCACCCAGTCGAGCGCGATGTCGCGCAGGCCGCGCCGCGCCGCGTGCCGCTCGAACAGGCGCTGCTTCTCCATCACGAGCAGCGGCAGGTACAGCACGCCGTAGCCTTTCGAGATTCGCACCGTGCGCGGCTTCGAGCGCACCAGCGACGGTGCGGCCAACGCACCGAGGCCGGCGGCGAGCAATGCGCGGCGGCGCGGCGACGTCGTCATGCGCACGCCTGCGTGCGGCGCACGGCGAGCGGCCACGCGGCAGCCGGCGTCACGCATCGCCGTGCATTCTGCCGAGCATTGCGCCGCGCCTTCGTCGTGCCCGTGACATGCTGCATGTTGCCGTCTCCTCTGGTATTAATGCCGTCATCGCTTGTTCCGGCTGTACACAGGTTATCGAGCGAGTCTGAGAAAATGCTGACATCCCGGCCCCGGGAAAACCCCTAACCTTCTACCTGCAAACGGCACCATGCGCATTCTCGTCGTGGAGGACGATGCCGAAATCGGCGCGGCGATCCGCAGCCGTCTCACGCGGCTCGGCCATGCCGTCGATCTCGAGACCGACGGTTCGACCGCGAACAGCCTGCTGCGCGTCGAGCGCTTCGACCTCGTCGTGCTCGATGCGAACCTGCCCGGGCTCGACGGCTTCACGGTGCTGCGCAACCTGCGCGCGTCGGGCAGCACGACGCCGGTGCTGCTCGTCACCGCGCGCTCGGCGATCGACGACCGCGTGAGCGGCCTCGGTTTCGGCGCCGACGACTATCTCGTGAAGCCGTTCGACTACCGCGAGCTCGAAGCGCGCGTGCAGGCGCTGCTGCGCCGCAACAGCGGCCATGCGAACGACGTGCTGACGCTCGGCGGCCTCGTGATCGACCGCAGCAGCCGCCTCGCGGAACTCGACGGCCAGCCGCTGTCGCTGTCGCGCCAGGAGTTCGCGCTGCTCGAGATTCTCGCGAGCCGTCCGCAGCGGATCTTCTCGAAGGACGAACTGCTGAACCAGCTGTTCAGCTTCGGCAACGAGCCGAGCGCGAACGCGGTCGAGCAATACGTGACGCGCGTGCGCAGAAAGCTGCAGGGCAGCTCGGTCGAAATCCGCACCGCGCGCGGGATGGGGTATCAGATTGCCGCGCATTGACTGGTTCCCGAAGACGCTGTTCGGGCGAACGCTGCTGTTCATCGCGCTCGTCGTCGCGACCGGCGCGCTCGCCCTCGCGGTGATCGCGCGCTACTACGCGGGCGTCGCGGCCGAGCGCGCATACGACCAGTTGCTTGCGGGCGCATCGATCCAGGTCGCGGAGAACCTGTACGTGCAAGGCGGCGTGCTTGCGCTGAATCCGCCGGTCGCCGCGCTGTCGACGCTGTCGCGCTACGACCTCGTCTACTACAAGGTCGTCGATTCGCGCGGCGTCGTCGTGGCCGGCTACAACGATCTCACGAGCCCCGCGACGCTCGCCGCCGCGAAGCAGGGCCCCGCGTTCGCGAACGCCGTCTACCAGGGGCACCAGATCCGCACCGCGACGATCGCGCGCTACATGCCCGAGGAAAGCACGCCGGGGTGGGCGCTCGTGACGGTTGCGCAAACCACCAACGCGCGGCAGCAATTGACGAACGACATGAGCATCAAGGTGTGGACGTTGATCCTGCTGATGAGCGTGCTCGCGATCGGCGCGAGCGGCCTCGCGATCCGGCGCGGGCTGCGCCCGCTCGCGCAGATCGGCACGATCATCGCCGCGCGCGACCCCGCCGATTTGCGGCCGGTGGCCGTCGATACGCCGAGCGAGATCGACGCGATCATCGGGTCGATCAACGGGCTGATGCACCGCCTTGCCGAGCGGATCAACGCGATGCAGCGCTTCATCGCCGACGCCGCGCACCAGATGCGCACGCCGCTCGCGCGGCTCGATGCGCAGATCGAATTGCTCGACGGCGAGGCCGATCCCGCGCGTCATGCGGCGCGCCTCGATGCGTTGCGTGCGACCAGCGCGGATGTCGGGCGGCTCACCGGGCAGTTGCTCAATCATGCGATGGTGATCCATCGTACCGAGGTCGTGCCGCTGCAACCCGTCGAGCTCGTCGCGCTCGCGAAGGACGTGCTCGGCCGCACGATTCCGCTCGCGGACGAGCGCGACGTGGCCGTCGCGTTCGCGAGCGATGCGCCGCATGCGTGGATCGACGGCGATGCAATCAGTCTGCAGGAGGCGTTGTCGAACGTGCTGCACAATGCGCTGCTGCATGGGCATGCGGACGATATCGTCGTGTCGGTCGCCACCGCGGGCAACAGCGACGATGCGGTGACGCTGACCGTCACCGACAACGGGCGCGGGATTGCGCGCGAGCATTGGGACGCGGCGTTGCAGCCGTTCGTGCGAATCGCGCCGGACGGCACCGAACGCCGCACGGGGTCGGGGCTCGGGCTCGCGATCGTGCAGGAGGTGATGAAGGCGCACGGCGGGCGCGTCGGGTTCGCGTTTCCCGACGCGGGCGGGTTTGCGGTGGTGCTGACGTTTCCGCGGCCGGCGGGGACCGCCGCGGACGAAACATAAGGCCAGTTCGGCGAGCCGGCGCCGCACCCGCCTGCGCCGGCCTTCACACCGTACCGCGCCGCGGCTCCGCCGGCACCGCACTCCCGCGCGGCAGCAACGCAACAAACACCCCCGCTGCCAGCACGAACACGACGCCGGCGCCCGCATAAAACGCGGGCCAGCCTACTGTCGCGATCAGCCTCGGTATGCCGAGCAGACCGAACGTGCCGACGAGCCGCCCGCTGCTATAGAACAGCGCATATACAGTCGCAGGCTGGCGCCCGGCAGCCCAGCCGAGGATCGCGCCGCCCATGCTGATGAAGGTCCATGCGCTGGCCGCGCCAACCAGCACCGCGCCCGTCGTGGCCAGCGCCGCATCGCCGCGCGCCGCGGCAACCGCGAGCACGGCGACGCTCGCGGCGCACGCCGCGGCCCCAGTCGCGCAGATCGCCGCCGGCCGCCAGCGGCGCGCGGCCCAGCCGGCCGCGACCGCCGCCGCGAGGTTCGCGGCCGGCACGAGTATGCCGAGCAGCGCACCGATCCGTTGCAGCGGCATGCCGAGATCGACCAGCAACAACCGGTTGAAGTTGAACAGCAGCATCAGCATCACGGTCAGCGCGATCGTCGCGAGCAGCCGCGCGCGCATCGGCGCGTCGCGCAGTGCATCGCGCCACCCGGGCAGCGACCGGTTCGCGATGCGCGGCGCCGCGCGATCGGCCGCGACCAGCAGCCCGACCGGCAACAGCGATACGGCGAGGATCGCGGCCAGCAGCACGAACGTGAGCCGCCAGCCGGCCGACGGATACGCCCACACGAGCACGCCGCCGCCCAGCAGCAGGCCGACCGCCATCCCCCCCATCTTCGCGGCCGCGACGAGCGTGCGGCCCGACGGTGGCGTCTGCTCGACCGTCAATGCGTCGAGCGACAGGTCCATCGTCGCAACGGCTGCCGTCGCGACGAGCCCGAGCGCAAACAGCGATGCGACCGACGGGGCACCCGGTAGCGCGGCGATGCCGAGCGTCGCCGCGACGGCGACCAGTTGCGTCGCGACGATCCAGCCGGTGCGGTGCCCGAGCCAGCGCATCCGCCGCGCGTCGAGCCACGGCGCCCACAGGAACGCGACGCCGAACGGCAGGTACAGCGCATAGACCCATTGCAGCGACGCCAGCGTCACGCCCTGCGCGCGCAGGATCGGCCCGAGGCCGCCCTGCACGAAGCCGAACACGCTGCCGATCGCGGCGTAGAGGATCGCGACGACCGTGAGTACGCGCGCGATGCCGGGCGTCGGCGCAACGGCTGGCGGTTGATCGCCGGCGAGAAGAAGTGGTTCGCTCATGGGGCTTCCGTCAAAGCCGCGTCGTCATGCCGATGCCGACGACGCGCGGCTGGCCGACACGCACCGAACCGACACCCGGCGCCCAGCTCTGCCCCGCGACGACGTAGCGGCGGTCGAACACGTTCTCCGCGAACCCGTACAGCGTCCAGTTCCGGTAGGTCCAGCCGACCCGCAGGTTGGCCACGCTGTATGCAGCGAGATTGAAGCTGTTGCGCACGTCGACCGCGCGCGAGCCGACGAACTGCCACGCCACGTCCGCATTGAAGCGCCCCGGCAACCCGACGGCGCCGCCGGGCAATTCGCCGTGCACGCCGAGGTTGGCCGTCGTGCGCGGCACGTTCGACAGCCGGTTGCCCGACCGCGCACCCGTAACGTCGCCGTCGGGCACCGAGCGCAGTTCGCCCTGCGTATAGCCGAGCCCAGCCGTCAACCGTACGTAGCGCGACACCTTCGCGCCGAGTTCGAATTCCGCGCCATAGGTCCGATAGTCGAGCGACGCAGGCATGAACAGCCCGCTCGACGGGAAGAACGCGACAAGGTGGCCGTTCTTCACGTCGTTGTAGAACACCGACCCGTCGACGCTGAGTCGCCGATCGAGCCACAGCGACTTGAAGCCGAGTTCGTAGGTCCAGCTCGTCGACGCGGGAAAAGACGACTCGCGCCGGCCTTGGGGCCCGTTCACGGTCACGGCTGGAAAACCGGCCGACGCTTCGCCGCGCGACACGGTCGCAT
>Ga0207678_10000740_pt1 | contig 29953 bp, 27 predicted proteins | sample KBSC63metaG_FD_184319 | JGI IMG/M metagenome (GOLD analysis project Ga0207678, IMG submission 184319) | Corn rhizosphere microbial communities from Kellogg Biological Station, Michigan, USA - KBS C6-3 metaG (SPAdes) (version 2) | ecosystem: Host-associated > Plants > Roots > Rhizosphere > Soil ... | reverse complement strand
ATCAGGCCGAACGCAATCTCGAGGTGCTCAAGCTCCAGAACAGCGCGCGCAACTCGACCGAATGGTTCGAGACTCTGCACCGCTACCTCCATTTCGAGCCGCTGCAGTTCGCGTATTCGCTGCTCACCCGAAGCCAGCGCATCAGCCACGAGAATTTGCGCCTGCGCGACCGCGAATGGCTGGAAGGCGTCGAGCGCTGGTTCTGGAAGCGCGCGACCGAGGGCCGCTCCAACAAGATCGCGCCGCCGATGTTCGCGCCGTTCAAGCTCCGCGACATGGAGGTCGAGAACCGCATCACCGTCTCGCCGATGGCCATGTATTCGGCCCTCGACGGCGTCCCCAACGACTTCCACTTCGTCCATTACGGCGAGCGGGCGCTCGGCGGCGCTGGCCTCCTGTTCACGGAAATGACCTGCGTGTCGCCGGAAGGACGGATCAGCCCCGGCTGCACCGGCATGTGGAACGCCGATCACGTCGCCGCATGGACGAAGATCGTGGATTTCGTCCACGCCAATTCAAAGGCCAAGATCTGCCTCCAGCTTGGCCACTCCGGCGCCAAGGGATCGACCAAGCTCGGCTGGGAAGGCAACGACGTCCCCCTCGACGACGGCAACTGGCCCGTCATGGCGGCGAGCGACGTGCCCTGGTCGCCGGTCAACCAGGTGCCGGCGCCGATGACCCGCGCCGACATGGACCGCGTCCGCGAAGAGTTCGTCGCCGCGGTGAAGATGGGCGTCGAAGCCGGTTTCGATATGGTCGAACTTCACGCCGCCCACGGCTATCTGCTCTCGGGCTTCCTCACCCCGCTCCAGAACACCCGCACCGACGACTATGGCGGCAGCCTGGAGAATCGCCTCCGCTACCCGCTCGAAGTCTTCCGGGCGATGCGCGAGGCCTGGCCGAAGGACCGCCCGATGTCGGTCCGCATTTCCGCGACCGACTGGGTCGGTGATGAAGGCATCACGCCCGAAGACGCGGTGCTGATCGCCGAGGCGTTCCGCAACGAGGGCGCCGACCTGATCGACGTCTCCGCCGGCCAGACCTCGACCGAAGCGCAGCCGGTCTACGGTCGCATGTTCCAGACGCCGTTTTCCGACAGGCTTCGCAACGAGGGGCGGCTTGCGACCATGGCGGTCGGCAACATTTACGAGCCGGACCACGCCAACTCGATCCTGGCCGCCGGCCGCGCCGACCTCGTCGCGCTGGCCCGCCCGCACCTGATTGACCCGTTCTGGACGCTACGCGCTGCCGCCGCGCTCGATTACCGCGACATCCACGTGCCGCCGCAATATATCAACGGCCAGGCACAGCTCGCGCGCAACCTGAAGCGCGAGGCGGAAGCCGCCGCGGCCGCGCTGCGCGCTTAGATTCTGATTGGATCGAGAAAGAGACCGCCGGCTTCGTGGCCACAGCTCCAGCGGATCTGGCAGCGCACCGGCGCGACATTCTCCATCTGCAGGAGAACGTTCGAGCCGACCTCGAGCTCGGTCACCGAGCGCAGGCGAAAGCTGTCCTTGGACACGTCGACGATCACCACGTCGACCGTGAACCCGTCATCCTCGGTCAGAATGGCATTGCGATTCAGCAGCACGCGCCGTTCGCGCCTGCCGTTGATGCAATCCCCGAGATTCGTACTCATCTTCATCTCTGGCCCCTGCCGGAACATTGGCAGCGGACGAGTCGGATCGCGCGCGGGCGCACGAAACGGCTTCGGAGTACGGGGTGCTGAAACGAACCGCACTAGGTGCGGCCCGCCGTGTCCACTCGGCCCCCCGGTTCCACGTCCGGGGCCAGTGTTAACGGGGCGAGTTTACGGGCGTCATAATATTCAAGGTTCGGAACGCGTTAACCGCATTTGCCGGTCGTCGTGGCAAAGCCTGGCGGAGACGGAGGGATTCGAACCCTCGGTACGGGAATTCCCCGTACGGCGGTTTAGCAAACCGCTGGTTTCAGCCACTCACCCACGTCTCCGCAGCGGCCTCGCGAGCCGCGGGCTATAGAGGTGGCTTTCGGCCGTATCAACCGAGGTGTCAGCGCGCCTCGACGGCGATCCGCGCAGCGAGCGCCATTTCCTCTCCAGGATCCAGGATTGCGATCCCGAGCCGCGCCCAATCCTCCTCCGGCTCGTTCAAAGCCGCGTTGGCGTGGGTCACCGGCTCTGCGACGAAAATCCCGCCATTCTCCGGAGAGTAGAGTTGGAAATAACGCGCCTGAGGCGACGACAATTCGATCTCGTACGGCCAATTCACATCGGAGAGGATCGTCCGTCCGCTCCAGCCGCCATAGCCATTGTCGAGCCCGCGGGCGCAGACAGGATCGTCGCCGATCGCATATCGACCTTCCGGCGGCATTCTCGCGGCGGGGAGGACGTCCTGGTCGACGGTCCACACCTCGTCGACTTCGGTCTGGATCCGCGTGAACGCTCCGCAAGGGAAATAAGGATGAAAGCCGAGCCCGCACGGCATCGGCTCGTCCGAGACGTTGCGGCAGGTCAGCCGCAAGTGGAGCGCATTGTCCTCCAGCCGGAACAATTGTTCCGCTCGATATCTCCAGGGCCACTCGCCTGGCCGATGTTCGTAGGAGAGGACGGCTTCCACGTTGCCGGGGGAGTCGACCCGCCACGGACTCGTCCAGCCCTGGCCGTGCAGCGGGCTCGGGTCGCCGGCCATGTTCGGCGAGAGTCGGACCTGCCGACCGCGAAAGGTGAAGCATCCACCGCGAATCCGGTTCACGAACGGAACAAGCGGGAAGCATGCCGCGTCGAGGATATTTTCGAGTGGAGTGTGGCTCTCGCGCAATATCGGGCGCGGTCCGCCGTCGCCCTTCCAGGTGAAATTCGAAATTGCCCCGCCAATTGAAGGACTAAGCTGCAATTCCAAAATATCGGAAGACAGGGTGAGCGATCTGTCCGTCATGCCATTTCTAAACGCAGGGCGACCGGATTGTTCACGCCAATGCAACTCTCTTGGGGATAAAAACGGTTCAGGCGTTGCACCTGATTTTGATGCAACAATAATTGGGCCCCGCGCGTCGGGGAGAGAGTAATGGGTCGACGAGTCAAAGACTTCATCGAGATCAGCGATTACACGTCGCTGGACAGCCTCATCAACACTTTGGTCGCAATCCGCGACAACCTCCCCGAGGACGCGGAGCCCGAGCTCAAGCTTCGCGGCGACGACGTTTTCGGGCGGCGGCTGACGATCTGCTATCTTCGCGAGCTGACCCAGGAAGAGGTCGACTGCGATGCCCGCTACACCGGCGGCGTGGTCGAGTCGGACCCCAACCTGGAAGACCTGCGCCAGAAGCTCGACAAGATCCCCTTCGGTGACGAGCGCATTCGCCGGGTGGCCTGACCAGCGGTAGCGTCACCACTCCGCGAAACTGCCGTCTTCCAGCCGCCAAACCGGATTGCGCCAGCGGTGACGTTCCCGGTCTGACTCCCGCACCGCGTCTTCATTGATGTCGACCCCGAGTCCGGGCCCTGTCGGAATGGCGAGATAGCCCTCGTCCGGGGTCAGCTGCTGCTTGTCGCGGCAGTACGTGAAAAGGTCGGCGCCCACATTGTAGTGGATGCCGAGACTCATCTCCTGGATCGCGACATTGGGTGTGCAGGCCGCTACCTGCAGGCATGAGGCAAGCGCCAGCGGTCCGAGCGGACAATGCGGCGCGACGGCGATGTCATAAGCTTCCGCCATGGCCGCGATCTTGCGCACTTCCAGGATGCCGCCGGCATGGCTGAGGTCAGGCTGGATGATGTCGACAGCGCCGGTTTCGAAGAAGGGTTTGAAGTCCCAGCGCGAATAAAGCCGCTCGCCGAGCGCGATCGGGATGGAAGTGAGATCCGCAATCTGCCGCAGCCCTTCCGGATTCTCCGAAAGCAGGGGCTCCTCGATAAACAGCAGTCCGAGCGGCTCAAGCACCTTGGCAAGCTGCTTCGCGAGCGGGCGGTGGACCCGACCGTGGAAGTCGAGGCCGACGTCAACGCCCGCGTCCTGCGCTGCTCCCACCCGGTCGACCACCGCGTCGAACAGTTTCGGCGTTCCGATCCAGTCCATTTCCGGAGTCGCGTTCATCTTGATCGCCGAGAAGCCCTGGCCTTTCCGCGCTTTGGCGGCGTCGGCGATCTCGCTCGGCCGGTCACCGCCGATCCACGCATAAGCCCGGATCCTGTCGCGCACCCGCCCGCCCAGCATCTCCCACACCGGCAGGTTCAGCGATCGGCCCTTGAGATCCCACAGCGCCTGCTCGAGACCCGCGAGCGCGCTCATCAGCACCGGGCCACCGCGATAGAAGCCGCTCCGGTAGCCAACCTGCCAGATGTCCTCGATGCGGTAGGGATCGGCGCCGACGAACTTGTCGCGAAGCGGCTCGAAGGCGCCATCGACCGCCTCGGCATGACCCTCCAGGCTCGCCTCGCCCCAGCCGACCGCGCCATCGTCGCTTTCGACCCGGACGAACAGCCACCGCGGCTGGACATAGAAAGTTTCGATCTTGCCGATCTTCATCTGCCGTTCCCGCTCTCGAAGTCCACTTCTTCGTGACCGAGCCGCTCCGCCGCCTCTTGCTCCTGCTCGCGGGCATGCTGCTGCGCGTAATGCGAGGGAGAGACGACGGGGACGGTCAGGCACAGGCTGGAGGCCGGAAGGACCTCGCGCCAATCCTTGATCAGCCGCTTGTAGGCCCGCCCGACGTTGCGGATGTTCCGGTTGAGGTCGTAGAGGCCGAGCGGGTTTACATGGCCGTTCTGCTCGCGCAGCGCCGTGTCCCAGTCGACCTGGTCGGTTAGCGAGTACCAGGTGAAGCCGACGGTCGGGATACCGACGTTGCGAAGGCGTAGGACGTTCGCCCATTCCTTCCACAGCCACTGTACCGATTCATCGCCCACCGGTCCTTCGGACAGATTCGTCTCGGTGTGGAAGACCGGTAGACGGTAGCGGTTGTAATATTGGCGGGTGATCTCGGTGTAGCCGAACACCTCGCCCGACGCGGTGGTGCGTCCGTCTTCGAACACGCGATGCTCGTTGGTCCGGTAGTAATCGTTGCCGAGGATGCAGTGCTGCTTGAGCCGATTGTGGAGGAAGAAGTGGTATTCCTCCTGGCTCATCCCGTTATCCATCAGATATTCGTACATGTCGCTGTCGACCCGCCGGCCGTAATTGAGGTCGAGCGAGAGGAAGCGCCGTGAGTTCAGCTGCTCGGCGATGTGAATGGCCTTGGGGCTGTCGGCGTGGAAATATTCCGAGCTTTCCGACTGGATAAAGATAGCGTCGGCGCGGCGCTTCAGGATGGCGAGCATCGCCAGCACGTTGGCTTTGACGATATGCTTCAACGCGGTGACGAAGCTTTGGTCGCTCCTCAGCTGTTCGTTCCACCAGCCGTATTTCGCCGAAAACATCGCGCAGATGAACATCTCATTGACCGGCGTGTACAGCTGCACCCATGGAAACCGCTCGGCGAAGGCGGCGGAATAATCGGCAAACAGGCGCGGGAAATCCGGATTCTGGAAATTGCCGATCCAGTCGGGGACTCCGAAGTGGCAGAGATCGACGATCGGCGTGATATCGCGCCGCTTGATCTCGGCGAACGTCTTGTCGGCGAAATCCCAGTCATACTTGTTGGGGGCGAGGAAGGTCCGGTGCAGCGGCGGTCCGTAGCGGAGATAATGGATCCCAAGCTCCTGGACCGCGTCGAAATCCTCGCGCCAGTATTTGTAGTGGCCGCAGACCTCCATCTCGTCGACGCGGGTCTTGCCGTTGTGGATCGTCGGGATGCTGTTTTCGATCCCGGTCGCAAACATGAAGTTGGCGATGGAAATGTCTCCTTCAGCGGCTCGCCATCAGCTTCAGCCCGCATAACTCGTTTCGGCTACGCCACGGACCCCTGTTTCCACTAAAAACAGTCCACCCGCACAAGGTTGCATAGCAAGTGCATCTTCATCGAAGCCCTTGCGTGCCGAAGTGACATAAAGCCGATCGAGATCGGGCCCTCCAAAGGTGCAACTCGTGGGCCGCTGGACCGGCATTGCAATGCGCTCGACAATATGTCCGTCGGGCGAAAGGCGGCGCAGGCACCAGCCATCCCAGAAGCAAACCCAGAGATAGCCTTCGGCATCGACGGTCATTCCATCGGGAGAACCATCCCTTTCCTCGAACTGGGCGAAGATACGCCGCCCCGACATCGTTCCCGAGTCCGTGAGATCGAACGCGTAGATTGTCTTCGCCGCTGAATCCGTGTGGTACATCCGTCCGCGGGCGCGGTCGAAAGCGGGGCCGTTGGTCACCCGATAGCCGCTGTCCATCCGCATCCAGCTCAAGTCGGCATCGAAGCGGTAGAGCGATCCAGTCGCCGCTTTCTCCGCATTATCCATGGTGCCCGACCAGAACCGGCCCCAGGGATCGGTCTTGCCATCGTTGAAGCGGTTGCCGGGAATCCCGGCTTCCGGATTCTCGATCACATCGTATCGGCCGGCGTCGAGGTCGATCGCGGCAAGCCCGCGATCGGTCCCGGCGACGAAGCCGCCGCTCTTCCTCGGCGCGAGGCAGCAGATTTCGAACGGGGCCTCGAACGTCCGTACCTCGCCGGTTTCGTCGCGGCGGAAGACCTTCCGCCCCTTGTTGTCGACCCAGTAAAGTGCAGCCTCGCGCTGCACCCACACCGGCCCTTCGCCGACCTTCGCACGCACATCCGCTATACAACGGACGGTCTCATGCATGTCCGATGACGGAGCCATGTCGCTCTCCCGCAGTTAATGAGGGCAAATGAAGCGCTGGGCAGATGGTTTCATAGCGGTCGACTGGGGGACGACCAATCGCCGCGCATATCGCGTCGGCGTGGACGGCCGATCCGAAGCCGAGTTCGAGGACGGCAAGGGAATTCTCTCGGTCAGGCGGGGCGCGTTCGAGGCGGCGATCGCAGAGATTCGCGAACGGCTGGGCGCCTATCCCCTGCTGCTGGCCGGAATGGTCGGGTCGAACCGCGGGTGGATCGAGGCGCCTTATGTGCCGTGCCCTGCCGGAGTGGACGAGCTCGTCCGCGGCCTGGTGCGGATCGGCGACGATGTCGTGATCGTTCCGGGGGTGTCGCTGTCGAACGGGCGCTGCGACGTGATGCGCGGCGAGGAGGTGCAAGTGGCGGGAGCCGTCGCCAGCGGAGAAATTCCGCCCGACTGTCTCGTCTGCCATCCCGGCACCCACAACAAATGGGTCGAAGTGAGCAACGGCGGGATCGCCTCGTTCCGCACCGTCATGACCGGCGAATTGTTCAGCATGCTGAAGCACCGCAGCATTCTTTCGGACCTGCTCGCAAACCGGGTGAAGGATGGCGATGCCTTTCGCTCGGGCGTGCGCAAAGGCCTCGCGGGAGACGGCCTCACCGCGGAATTGTTCGAGACTCGCGCCCGCTTCCTTCTCGGCCGACTCGACAAGTTCGACGCCGCCTCGCTGGTGAGCGGCCTTCTCATCGGGGAGGACGTCCGCGTCGGGCTCGGCACCGGCCACGCCTCGCGCGTGATCGTCATGGGAAGCCCGCAGCTGACCGCGCTTTACGCTTCGGCCATCGAGGTCGCCGGAATTGAGAGCCGGGAAATGGACGGCGAGGGCGCTTTCATTGCCGGCGCAAGAAGAATCGTGGAGCAACTGACGTGATGCCGAGGGAATTGTTCGACCGCTATTTCAACCAATGTCCGCTGGTGGCAATTATCCGCGGAGTCACGCCCGACGAGGCCGTCGACATCGCGGGCGCTCTCTACGAGGGCGGAATCCGGATCATCGAAGTGCCGCTCAACTCCCCGGAGGCGCTGGACAGTATCCGCAGGATCGCCGCCGCGCTCGGCGACCAGGCACTGATTGGGGCCGGAACCGTCCTCCAGCCCGGCGACGTGGCCCAAGTACGGGATGCCGGCGGCCGGATCATCGTTTCGCCCAACATGAATCCCGCCGTCATCCGCGCCACGGTCGAGGCGGGCATGGTTTCCTCACCGGGCATTTTCACGCCATCGGAAGCCTTCGCCGCGCTCGACGCCGGCGCCCATACGCTGAAGCTGTTTCCCGCCGAGGCGGCATCGCCAACGGTCGTGAAGTCGCTGCGCGCGGTTCTGCCCAAGGCCGTGCCGTTCCTCGTTGTCGGCGGAGTGACACCGGACTCCGTGACCGGATGGCTCGACGCCGGAGCGAATGGTTTTGGGCTCGGCGGCGGCCTCTACAAGCCCGGGCAGTCGCCCGACGACACGCGCGAGAAAGCGCGCGCCTACGTGCGGGCGGTGCGGCGGTGAAGCCGATCCGGATCGCGATCATCGGCTTCGGCAAGATTGCCGGCGACCAGCACGTCCCGTCGATCGCCGCCAATCCGCGCTTCGAGCTCGCCGCTTCGTCGAGTCGCTCGGGAACAGGGCCGAAGCCGGTCTTCACCGACTGGCGTGACCTGATCCGCTCGGTTCAGGATCTGGACGCCTTGGCGATAACGACTCCGCCCCGGCCGCGCTACGAGATTGCCCGCGCCTGCCTTGAAGCCGGGCTGGACGTGCTTCTCGAAAAACCGCCTTGTGCCACCCTATCGGAGATCGAAGATCTCGCCTGCGTTGCAGAGGCGCGACAGAGAACGCTCTTCGCGACCTGGCATGCACGGCAAAACGCCGCCGTTACCGCCGCCGCGAAAGCCTTGGCCGGCAAGCGAATCGCGTCGATGGCCATCCGCTGGCACGAGGACGTTCGTAAATGGCATCCGGCACAGACCTGGATCTGGGAAGCGGGTGGCTTCGGCGTCTTCGATCCGGGCATCAACGCCTTCTCGATCGCGACCCGGATTTTCCCCGGCAGCCTGTTCGTCGAGAAGGCGGCGCTCAGCTACCCGAAGGGTTCGCAGACCCCCGTTGCCGCTGAGATCGCATTCGCCAGCCCGGTCGCCGATGGCTCGCTCAGCTGCAGCCTCGACTGGCGGAAACCGGACGGGGAGGAGTGGACGATCGACGTTCGCACCGCCGGTGGCGAGCGGCTTGTACTGACCGATGGCGGGGCGAAGCTCGCGGTGGACGGAACCGAGCAGCGAGCCAGCGGCCCCGGCGAATATACAGAGATCTACGCACGCTTTGCGCAACTGATCGACGAGCGGAGGAGCGACGTCGACGTCCGCCCGCTGCGGCTCGTCGCCGACTGCCTGCTCGTCGGCAGCCGGGAGTCGGTCGACGCCATTCCGCTCTGAGCGGCGTTACGTTCGGGGAACAAAGTCGCCGTGTCGCGACTCTCTCCGCGAGGAGCAACGCGCGGATGAACCGGGCCACCACGAACGAGCTTGATCGCCTCGACGAGGCTTTCGCAAACAATCGGCTGCTTTCGACCTTTCCGGCGGATGCACGGGCTTTGATCGAGCCGTTCGGGAGCGTCGTTCAACTGGATTCGGGCGAGACTGTCCATGCGCGCGGAGCGCAGGTGGATTCGACATATTTCCCCTTCGGGCCGGCAATGATCAGCCTTGCGATCGACATGACGAACGGGCGCTCGATCGAAGTCGCGTCGATCGGTCATGAAGGCGCCGTCGGCGGAATTGTCAGCTGCGGCCACGCCCCAGCGTTCGCGCGGTCGCAGGTGCTCGTTCCGGGTCCCGCACTGCAGGTCCCGATGCCGGCACTCGAGGATGCCAAGATGCGCTCCGGCCTGATCCGCAATCTGTTCTGCCGCTATTCGGACTATCTTCTGGCGCAGGTCATGCAGTCGGTGGCCTGCAACACCTTCCACACGATCGAGCAGCGGGCAGCACGCTGGCTGCTAACGGCACAGGACCGCGCGGGGGCGAACATCGAGCTGACGCAAAAGGCGTTCGCGGCGCTTCTCGGCGTCCAGCGAACAACGGTGAACGCAGTCGTGCGGACGCTTCAGGACGAGGGGTTGATCCGGACTCGCCGAAGCTTGATCCAGGTCCTCGACCGCGCCGGACTCAAGCGCCGCGCCTGCGAGTGCCACGACTGCGTGGAGCACCATTTCGCCGCGGTGATCGGGATCAGCGGGTCCGGGACGCCGGCCTAGTCGGCCAAGCTCCACGGTACCTCGGATCCGGCGAGGAACGGCACCAGCTCGATATCGCCGACTCCGAGGGAATCGGGGACCAGACAAGGCTTGCGCTTTAACGTGATTGTGCCCTCGTTCGGCGGAAGCCCGTAGAAACGCGGTCCGTTCTCGGAAGCAAATGCCTCGAAGCTGTCGAGCGCATGATCCTCGTCGAAGACCGTCGCATATGTTTCGATCGCGTAAGGGGCGTTGAAGATGCCCGCACAGCCACAGCTCGATTCCTTCGCACGGCGCGCGTGGGGGGCACTATCGGTACCAAGGAAGAACTTGGGCGAACCCGAAGTCGCAGCGCGGCGGACCGCCTGCCGGTGCTTTTCGCGCTTAGCCACCGGAAGACAGTAAGCGTGGGGACGAAAGCCGCGCTCGAACATCGCATTGCGGTTAAGCATCAGATGTTGCGGGGTGATCGTCGCGGCGAGGTTCGGCCCCGCGGTCCCCACGAAATCGGCCGCCTGCACGGTCGTGATGTGCTCCAGCACCACCTTGAGCTCTGGAAAGTCGCGGACCAGCGGGCCGAGAATCCGATCGATGAACACCGCTTCCCGGTCGAATACGTCAACCTGGGGGTCCGTCACTTCGCCGTGCACGCACAGGACCATGCCGATCCGCTGCATCCGCTCCAGCACGCGGCGGATGTTGCCGACATCGGTGACCCCGAACGCCGAATTGGTCGTCGCGTTGGCCGGGTAGAGCTTGGCCGCCACCCAGATCCCGTCCGCGAAGCCGCGCTCGACCAGGTCGGCATTCGTCTCGTCGGTCAGGTAGCACGTCATCAGCGGCTGAAAGTCGCCACCGGCGGCGTCCCGGATCCGCTGGCCATAATCCGCGGCGGCAGCAGGAGTCGTAATCGGCGGCACGAGATTCGGCATGACGATCGCCCGCGCGAACTGGCGCGCGGTGAACGGCGCGACAAGCTTCAGCATGTCCCCGTCACGCAGATGCACGTGCCAATCGTCGGGCCGGCGGATAGTCAGCGTTTGCAAAGCCACGGCGGCTCCTTAACTGAGGGGCATGGCCGCTACTACCCTTCCCGATCGCGCCCTCGTTCGCCTTTCCGGCGAGGACGTCCACGGATTTCTGCAAGGGCTCGTGACGAACGACGTTACAGGCGACCTCCCGGTCTGGGCGGGCCTGCTGACGCCCCAGGGCAAATGCCTGTTCGATTTCCTTGTCTGGGCGGATGGCGACGACCTGCTCCTCGACTGCGAGGCCGAAGCCGCGGATGATCTCGTCAAGCGCCTGTCCATCTATCGGCTGCGGCGCAAAATCGTGATTGCGCGCGAGGAGTCGCTCGCCGTCCATTGGTCTGTCGGGGGCGATGACGGCATTGCCGATCCCCGCCTGCCACGGTTGGGGCGGCGATGGCTCGCTCCCGCCGGTGACCCCGCAAGCGGCTGGCTCGAACATCGTTTGAGGTTTGGCGTGTGCGAAGGTCGCGCGGAGCTTGGGGACATCCTCTGGCTGGAATGCAACGCCGCCGAGCTGAACGGCGTGAGCTTCACCAAGGGCTGCTACGTCGGCCAGGAGAATACGGCGCGGATGAACTGGCGCGCCAAGGTGAACCGGCGGCTGGTCGTCGTGCCCACGGGCGAGCCGGGCCCGCGGTCGCGAATATTCTACGAACGGCTGGGCCTCTCGGTTGAGCACCGCCGCACCGATGACCTAGACGGGGCCATCGTCCCGCAGTGGCTGGAGCCGGCGCTGGCGCCTGTCCACTCCTGACCAGGAGCCTGCCCCGAGTCATGAAGCGACTGTCCTTCCTCGCCGCCTCTGTCGCCCTTTGCCTCGCGGTGCCCGCCCCGGCGGCACCGGCCAACGCCGATACCACCGTCGGCCGAATCGTCGCCAGCCAATCCTACAAGGCAGCCGCTGCGGCGCTTGATTCCGCGCACGACCAATGGGTGAACGACATCGTCGCGATCACGCAGATACCGGCTCCGCCGTTCAAGGAGGAGGTCCGCGCCAAGGCGTTCGCCGAGATGCTCCGCAAGCGCGGGCTCGATCCGTCCATCGACGAGGCAGGGAACGTCGTTGCGCTGCGCAAGGGCAGCGAGGCCGGGCCTGCGGTCGTAGTTTCCGCGCACCTCGACACGGTCTTCCCGGAAGGTACCGATGTCACCGTCAAGCGCGAGGGCACGAAGTTGATGGCACCGGGCGTCGGCGACGACAGCGCGGGCCTCGCAACCCTGCTCGCGCTCATCGACGCGATGAATGCCGGAAAGGTGCAGACGAAGAGCGACGTGCTGTTCGTCGGCACGGTCGGCGAGGAAGGACGCGGCGACCTTCGCGGCGTTCGCCAGCTCTTCACCAAGGGTGCGTTCAAGGGAAAGATCCGCGCCTTCTTCTCGCTCGACGGCGGCGGGCTCGATTCAATGACCACCGGCGCCACCGGCTCGAAACGCTACCGCGTGACCTTTAAGGGGCCGGGCGGCCACAGCTACGGCGCGTTCGGGATCGTCAATCCGATGGTCGCTCTCGGGAGCACCGTGACGGGCCTGTACGCGATCTCGGTCCCAGCCGATCCGAAGACCACCTACAGCGCCAGCGTCGTCGGGGGCGGCACGTCCGTGAACGCAATTCCCGCGGAGGTCTGGCTGGACGTCGACATGCGTTCGGAGAGTGCAGACGAGCTGGCGAAGCTTGAAAAGCAGTTCCTCGCGATCGTCCCCAGCGCCGTCGAAGCCGAGAATAGTGCCCGCTCGACGAAGGCGGGGAAGGTTTCCGCCGAGCTCGAACCGATCGGCGACCGCCCCGCCGGGCACACCGACCCGAACGCCGATATCATTCGCTTCGCCGAAGCCGCCTACCGGGTCGAGGGCCTGGCGGTGCAGAAGGGCACCTCGTCGACCGACTCCAACATCCCGATGAGCCTCGGCATCCCGGCGATCACCATGTCGCGCATCGCCGACGGCGGCCGCGCCCACGCTCCGGATGAATGGATCGACGTCGCCAAGGCACCGAACGTGAAGCTCAAGCGGATCCTGCTGGCGACGATCCTCGCAACCGCGGGAATCCGCTAGCCATCAAATTCGATACGGCATAGCAACGAGAAGCTGTGCTATAGCGTCCGCGGTGTTGGCCGGGGGCGGCGGCATTGGCGGACGTTTTCATCAGCTATGCGCGCGCCGACGAGGCCGTCGCGCGGCGTCTCGCGAAGACGCTCCAGGCCGCCGGGCTCGATGTCTGGTGGGATGCGGATCTCCCCGCGCACCGAGCCTATTCCGACGTCATTGAAAAGAACCTGGAGCAGGCAAAAACAGTCATCGTCCTGTGGTCCAAAACCGCGGCGAGATCCCAGTGGGTCCGCGCCGAGGCCGATTACGCGCGCAATGCCGGCAAGCTGGTACAGGCGCAGCTCGACGGTGCGTTGCCGCCGATGCCGTTCAACCAGATACAATGCGCCGATTTGAGAGGCTGGCGGAGAAGTGGTTCGCACGCCGGTTGGCGAAAGCTCCATTCCAGCGCGAACGCTATCCTGTCGGGCGAAGAACCTGTCGATACCGGCCCCGCGACGGCCAGCATCTGGGACCGGCTGCAGCCCTATCGCTGGTGGGCGGCGGCGAGTGTCTTGCTGGTCGCTGCCGCCGCGATCCTCTTGACGCTCGCAAGTCCGGGAGAGGAGCGCAAGCCGGTCCTTGCGGTGCTTCCCTTCCGCAGTCTCGATGCAGGGGATTCGAGCCTTGCCGCCGGTATGTGGGAAGACACGCGCACTGCGATCGGTCGCAACCCGCAGCTGGTCGTCCTCGGCCCGAATTCCGCGCAGAGCCTTGCCAGCAAGGGCGAGACCGCCGCCAGGAAAGCGGCCGATTACCTGCTCGAGGCGAGCGTCAGGTCCGCGGGCGACAGGATTCGCGTCAGCACCAACCTCGTCCGGACGAAGGATGGCGTCCAGTTGTGGAGCCAGGATTTCGACCAGAAGCTCGACGACGTCTTTGCATTGCAATCCCGAATCGCGAGCGAAATCGAGGGGCGGATTCGCGGCAGGCTCGCGGAAAAGGGCGGCGTCATCCCGGAACACATCGTCACCAGCGGCGAGGCCTACGCACTCTACGTCGATGCCCGGGCAAAAATCAGGAAACGAGCCGGTTCCGAAGAATATATCGCCGCGCACCGGGAGCTCGAACAGGTCCTGAAGCTGGATCCCAATTTCGCCCCGGCCTGGGCGGCACTCTCGCAGGTCATCGGCTCCATTCCTCCGTCGCAAAATGCATGGAAGCTGGCGGACTCTTCGGAAACCTACGCGCGCAAGGCCATCGAACTCGCGCCCAATCTTGCGGCAGGGCATGCCGCTCTTGCTTTGGCGCTGGATTTGAAAGGGCCAATCGCGCGAGCGGAAATCGAGAGGGCGGTTGAGCTCGACCCCAACGACTACGAGGCGGTTACGTGGCTCGGCAATCTACGCAATGATGTGGGCGACTTGAAGGGCGCGGTGGAAGCCTATCGCCAAGCGGCCCGGATCGAACCGTTCTTTTGGCCAGCCGTCTTCAATCTCTACACCACGCTCGAGCGCCTCGACGATCGAAAGGGCATGCAGGATCTCATCGAGCAGGAGAATCGCGTTGGCGCGGACTATCTCGCCGCGGCGATCCGAATGCGGGATGCCGACAAGCTTGGGAAACTAGGCGAGGCAGCGAACATTGGCCTGGCCTATTGGAAAACGGGAAAAGAGGAAGGCCGGACCGCGATCGGAGCCGATCTGTGGGTGCTCATGCTGCAGTTCGGTTTCGTTGACGAAGCTGACCGGCTCGGTCCGGGGCCTGATTTCGCGCCATTGTTATGGCGACTGGACCCCAAAGGTCTGGACCTTATGGAAACCCATCACATCGACGCGAAGACATTCTTCGCGCTCGAGCCGCTCACCGAAAATGCGGGTCGCGTCTATCTGGTCACCGGACGCGGCAAGAGGCTTGCCGATCTCTATCTCTCGCTCAAACTCTCACCAGAGGATTTTTCCAAGCTCACGCGGGGCGATGAGCCGGCGGATCACCACTTCCTCTATTCGGCACCGCTCGTCGCGCTGGCGTTGACTCAGAACGGCCATGGCGCGGATGCCCGGGCGCTGCTGTCCCTGGCCGAGGCCAATGCCCGGACGCACGGCGACGACAAGCTCCTCGATCCTGTCCTGCTTGCCCGGATCTATGCCGCCCAGGGCCGGAAGGAACCGGCGGTCCGGCTACTGACGGGCGCCGTTAATGCCGGCTGGCTTCCGGGCCCGCCCGAACTGCCCATGGATCTCCAAACCGATCCGCCTCTCGCGCGTCTGGCGGGGGACCCGCGGTTCGAAGCGGCCCGAAAGCGAATCCTGACCAAGATCGCGATCGAGCGGGCGAAGATCGACGCGCGGCTCCTCGGTCAGCTTAAAGCGGCATAGGCCCGCACCGGGAACGTACCCATTCCACGCACCTTGGGGGGCGCGGCGGTGAATCTGAAGCCGCTGTCCGGCAGCGCGCCCAGGCCCGTCATATGCTCGCAGATCGGGACTCCGGCCCCGAGCAGAGTCGTGTGAACGGGGCGGGTGCGGACCCGCGTGTCGTCGATATTGTGGCTGTCGATTCCGACCAGCGCCGCTCCCCGCTCCACCAGAAGTTCGGCGGCCGCGACGGTGAGGAAGCTATGGTCGTGATAATAAGCATCGCTCCCCCAATTGCGGTCCCACCCGGTCGCTACGAGGACGGCATGGCCTCGCACGTCCAGCTCCTCGAAGGCGGAAGCATCGACGGCAAGCCCGGTTTCGAACGGCTGCCGAATCAGCAGGCCCCTAAGGTTGGCAAACGCCTCGATCCCCATGTCACTCAGGTCTTTGCCGTCCGCAAAGCGGTGCGACGGAACGTCGACATAGGTGCCGGTGTTCGCAACCATGTCGATCCGACCGATCTGAAAGGTCGAGCCGTCATCGTAGTTGGCGGCGGACTGCTGCCGCGAGAGGAAGTCGCAGATGTGCGGCCCGGGGAGTCCCTTGTAGGTGACCATGCCGTCGGTGATGACATGGCTCAGGTCGACGATCTTCGCTTCATTCGAATGCGCCATACGGCGACTCCCCCGATCATCATCCACAAGACGTTGAGCGCGGCGGACGGCAGAGCGCCGTGCCACCAGCCATTGATCACGAATCCCGCCGCGCCGAACACGTTCATCCACTGATAGGTTGCCGACTGGCCGGTGAGCCGCCCCATCGACAGCAGCAGATAAGCGAGCAGGATCAGGACCGCACCGGCCCAGCCGGCGACCTCGACCGCGATTTCGACGGGCGTCAGGCGGCCAGCCTCCTCAGCACGTAGTGAAGGATTCCGCCGGCATTGAAATATTCCAGCTCGTTGTAGGTATCGATCCGGCAGCGGGCGGTGAAGGTGAACTCCTCGCCTTCGTCAGGCGTGACGCGGACCTCGACGTCCTGCCGCGGCTTGAGGCCCGCGATGCCGGTGATCGTGTACTTCTCGCGACCCGTGAGGCCGAGCGTCTCCGCCCCTTCGCCGTCTCGGAACTGGAGCGGGAGCACGCCCATCCCGACGAGGTTCGAGCGGTGGATCCGCTCGAAGCTCTCGGCAATCACCGCGCGGACTCCGAGCAGGATCGTGCCCTTGGCCGCCCAGTCGCGCGAGCTTCCGGTGCCATATTCCTTGCCGGCGATGACGACGAGCGGGCGCTCGTCATGCTTGTAGAGCATCGCAGCGTCGTAAATGGCCATCGTTTCGCCGGTCGGCGCGTAGCGGGTGAAGCCGCCCTCCACGTCGTCGAGCATCTTGTTGCGGATCCGGATGTTGGCGAAGGTGCCGCGCATCATCACTTCGTGATTGCCGCGCCGCGAGCCGTAGCTGTTGAACTGCCCGCGCGAGACCTGCCGGTTGAGCAGATAATGGCCGGCGGGGCTGTCGGGCTTGATCGCGCCCGCCGGGGAGATGTGGTCGGTGGTGATCGAATCGCCGAAGACCGCCAGCGGCCGCGCGCGCTCGATATCCTTGGGCGGCACCGGCTTCATCGTCATGCCCGTGAAGTAGGGCGGGTTCTGGATGTAGGTGGACTCGGGCGGCCAGCTGTACGTGTCGCCGCCAGTCACCTCGATTGCCCGCCAGCGGTCGTCGCCGTGGTAGACGTCGGCATAGCGCTTGCGGAACATCGCCGAGTGGACGTGGGCGTCGATGAGCTCGCGGATTTCCTCGTTCGACGGCCAGATGTCCTTCAGATAGACCTTCTCTCCGGTGGATGACGTCCCGAGCGGCTCCGACACCATGTCCGAGCAGACTGTTCCCTTGATCGCGTAGGCGACGACAAGCGGCGGCGACGCGAGGTAGTTGGCGCGGCAGTCCGGCGAGACCCGGCCCTCGAAGTTGCGGTTGCCGGAGAGCACGCTGACGGCAACGAGGTCGTTCTCATTGACTGCCTTGCTGATCGGCTCCGGCAACGGGCCGCTGTTGCCGATGCAGGTGGTGCAGCCGTAGCCGACGAGGTCGAAGCCGAGCGCGTCGAGGTCGGCGCTGAGGCCGCTTTCGTTGAGATAGTCGCTGACCACCTGGCTTCCCGGCGCAAGGCTGGTCTTCACCCACGGCTTCACTTTCAGGCCCAGGGCGTGCGCCTTGCGGGCAGCCAGGCCGGCGCCGATCATTACCGACGGGTTGGAGGTATTCGTGCAGCTGGTGATCGCGGCGATGACCACGTCGCCGTTGCCGAGGTCGTGCTTCCTGCCTTCGACGGCAACGCGCGGGTCGCCTTTCTTGTGATAGGTCTTCTCGAGGTCCTCGTTGAACTTCTCGTCGAGCTCGCTGAGCAGCACGCGGTCCTGCGGCCGCTTCGGCCCCGCGAGCGAAGGCTGGATCGAACCCATGTCGAGCTCGAGCGTGTCGGTGAAGAGCGGCTCGGGAGCGCTCGAGTCGCGCCACAGGCCTTGGGCCTGGGTGTATGCCTGGACCAGCTCGATCTGCTCCTCGTCGCGGCCGGTGAGGCGGAGATAGTCGATCGTCCGCTCATCGATCGGGAAAAAGCCGCAGGTTGCACCATATTCGGGCGCCATGTTGGCGATCGTCGCCCGGTCGGCGAGCGGCAGGTTGTCGAGCCCGGGCCCGTAGAATTCGACGAAGCGGCCGACGACCCCCTTCTGCCGGAGCATCTGGGTGACTGTGAGCACGAGGTCGGTCGCCGTAATTCCTTCGTTGAGCTGGCCGTCGAGCCGGAAGCCGACGACTTCCGGAATCAGCATCGACACCGGCTGGCCGAGCATCGCCGCCTCGGCCTCGATCCCGCCGACGCCCCAGCCGAGCACTCCAAGGCCGTTGACCATCGTCGTGTGGCTGTCGGTGCCGACCAGTGTGTCCGGGTAAGCGAGCGTCACGCCCTCCCCGGTCTCCGCGGTCCAGACGCAGCGGGCGATATGCTCAAGGTTCACCTGGTGGCAGATGCCCGTTCCCGGCGGGACCACCTGGAAATTGTCGAACGACTGGCTGCCCCACTTGAGGAACTGGTAGCGCTCGTTGTTGCGCTCATACTCGAACTCGACATTCCTCTCGAAGGCCTTGGGCGTTCCGAACTCGTCGACCATGACGCTGTGATCGATGATGAGATGGACGGGGACGAGCGGGTTGATCTTCTGCGGATCGCCGCCGAGGTTGGTCATCGCATCGCGCATCGCGGCAAGGTCGACGACGGCGGGAACCCCGGTGAAATCCTGCATGAGGACGCGCGCCGGGCGATACTGGATCTCGCGATTGACCCGCCGCTCTTTCAACCATTCGGCCATGGCCCGCAGGTCCTTGTCGGTGACCGTCTCGCCATCTTCGAAGCGCAACAGGTTCTCGAGCAGGACCTTCATAGAAAACGGAAGCCGGGAAACGTCGCCGAGGACCTGCCCCGCCTTATCCAGCGAATAATAAGCGTAGCTGTCCGAGCCGACGTCGAGTGTTGAACGGGTGTTGAGGCTGTCCTGGCCGGTCGGCGTCATTCGCTTGGTCCTTGGTCGTTTGTTCAGGTGTCGCGTTGCCCTTAGCAACCGGCCAGCGCGCCCGCAAAGGCAGGGGTCCGGCTACAGTGCGAACATCGCCACCACTGCAGCCGCCATAACGCCGGTCGCGGCCCAGCCGAAGATCCTCTGCCACGGGTTCGCGACGTACGCTCCCATCTGGTGGTGACTGCGCGCGACGACCATCATCGCTGCCAGGATCGGGACCGAGGCAACTCCGTTGATGACCGCGCTCCAAAACAGCATCTTGATCGGGTCGACCGGCATCCAGATAGAGGCGAGGGCGATGAGCATGGCCGCGAGAATCACGCCGTAGAAGGTCTTGGCCTCGCCAGGTTTCTTTTCGAGTCCCTTGGGCAAGCCGAACGCTTCGGCCACCGCGTAGCCGGTCGACCCGGCGAGCACCGGGACGGCAAGGAAGCCGGTGCCGATGATTCCCAGGCTGAAAAGCAGGAACGCGAACGGGCCAGCGATCGGGCGAAGTGCATTCGCCGCATCGGCCGACGTCTGGATATCGGTGATTCCGGAGCGATGGAGAGTCACCGCCGTCGTCAGGATGATGAAGAACGAAATGAGGTCCGAAATCGCCATGCCGGTAAAGGTGTCGACCGCCATCCGCTTCAGCTGATGGCGGGCCGCGGGACGCGTCATGTGTCTGAGATCCGGCTGATTCTTGAGCTCCATGTCCTCGATCTCCTCGGCGGTCTGCCAGAAAAAGAGGTACGGGCTGATGGTGGTGCCGAACACGGCGACGATTACGGTTATCCACGCTGCGGAGACCTGAATATCCGGGGCGACCACGCTTCGAGCGACCGCGAGCCAGTCGATACGAACCGCGAAGACGACCCCGACATAAGCGAACAGGACGAGTGTCAGCCATTTTAGATACCGGACGTAGGCGTGGTAGGGCACGAAGACCTGCAGCAGCAAAGAGACTGCGGCCGCGAAGATCGTGAACCCGGTCGCTCCTCCCCCGACAAGCAGCTGGGCAGCAGCCCCCATGGCCGCGATGTCCGCGCCAATATTGATCGTGTTGGCGGCAAACAGCAGCAAGGCGAGAGCGACGACAGCATATTGCGGAAGGACTTCGAGGAGGTTCGCGGCCAGTCCCTTGCCGGTGACCCGGCCGATACGGGCGCTGATCACCTGCACCGCCACCATCAGCGGATAGGCGACGATGACGCTCCACAGCATGTTGAGGCCGAATTGCGCGCCCGCCTGCGAATAGGTCGCAATCCCGCTCGGGTCGTCGTCGGCGGCGCCCGTGATCAGCCCCGGCCCGAGCCGCCCTACGCCAAGCTCGATCTTCCTCTTGGCGTGAGTTGTCGCCGTTCCCAGTCGGTGGACGGGGGTATCCTCGGTGTCGTTCACGGCGCCTCCTCGGAAGGTTGGCCCTCTTGAAACTTCCGTTTACTCGTTACGCGTGCGTTCGGTCGATACGGAGTCGGGACAGGCTGAGCAGCCGCGACTCCCGTTTGGCGGCGAAGGCGCGTAGAAGCTCAATTGCTCGGAAAGAGAGGGGACGCGAATGACTCACGACCGCGACTATTTCCGCCAGCGCGCAACCGAGGCCCGCGCGGCCGCTTTCCGGCGCGACGAGGGCGAAGATGCCGAGGTCGCCGGGCAACTCGCGCTTGCCTACGCCGCCCTTGCACGCAGGAAGGCTGCCCCAGTCGAGGTCGAAATCGGCGTACCCGCCGCGGACACGATCCAAGCCTAAAGCCAGCCTCGCCTCTTCAGGTACCAGAGCGGAAGCACCGCGCTGGCGACCATCAGGAGCAAGGCCATCGGATAGCCGTAATACCAATGAAGTTCCGGCATGTGCCGGAAGTTCATCCCATAGATGGACCCGATCAGGGTAGGCGGCAGGAAGATGAGCGCCGCCCAGGAAAAGAGCTTCATCGCCGCATTCTGCTCGATGCTGATCAAGCCGACCGACGCGTCGAGCAGGAAATAGAGATGGTTGGCCAGAAAAATGCTGTGGTCGCTGAGCGACACCGTGTCCGCGGTCAGGCTCGCGACGTGCTCGCGGGCATCGGCCGCCTTTCGTGACCTGAGGCGGGGCGTTCCGCTGAGAAAGGTCAGGGCGCGATTCGTGCTCGTTTGAGTCTCGCGGATTTTGGCGAGCAGCAGCTGGGTCTTGCCGATCCTGGTGAGCAGCGCCGTCAGCTTGGCCGCCGGGATTCGCCGTGCGTCTACCGTCGGCGAAAAGATGTGGCTGGAAATTTTTTCGATTTCGGCGCCGACTCTCTCCAGCTCGTCCGCAAGGCGGTCGACGATCGCGTCCAGGAGGCCGCCAAGTGCGGTGAGAGCGTCCGCGGCGAGCTCCGGCTCGCGCCGGGCATTCTCGGCAAACGCGCGGACCGGCTTCGGGGTCACATAGCGGACCGTCACCAGCCGCTCCTCCGTCAGCACAAAGCCGATCGGAGCGCTCGCGGGCGTGCCATCGTCGACGCCATAGAGCGCGCTGATGGTCATGTAGAGAGCTCCGTCACGAATGTAGAGGCGGCTCGACGGCTCGATCTCGGCCATTTCCGCCGGAGTCGGAACGGCGACTTCGAGGCACCGCTCGACCAGCAATTCTTCCTCGCGGGTCGGCTCTTCAAGGTCGATCCAGGTGGCGTCGAGCGGAATCTTCTTGCGCGAAGAATCGATCGCTTCGCCTTCGCAGCCTGGACCGTACACGCGGATCATCGGCCGATTGTGTCCGCCGAACAGCCGCCGTTTGCAAGCGCAGTGCTTCTGCTACCAATTGCGGATGACCCGCCGCTCTAGCGCCGTGATTCCCGCGCTCCTCATTTTTGCGGCAGCTGTCGCGATCCTCATCGCGATGGACCGCCCGCCGATCTGCACCTGCGGCACGATCGCGCTGTGGGGACCGATCGGACCGACCCAGAGCCAGATGCTCGCCGACTGGTACAGCCCGAGCCATATCGTTCACGGTCTGCTGTTTTATGCGATCCTGTGGCTCGTCGCCCGGCGGACGCCAGTCGAGCGGCGATTCCTGTTCGCCCTGATCGTCGAAAGCGCCTGGGAGATCGTCGAAAACACGCCGATGGTGATCGACCGCTACCGAACGGCGACGGCCGCCCTGGGATACACCGGGGATTCGGTCGTCAACTCAATGAGCGACATCGCGATGATGGCGCTCGGCTTCCTTACCGCTCGCAAGCTACCGCTGTGGGCGGCGATCGCGCTCCTGATTGCCCTCGAACTCATTCCGTTGGTCGTCATTCGCGACGATCTGGCGCTGAACGTCTGGATGCTCGTCGCTCCAAACGATGCCATCCGGGCATGGCAGGCAGGCGGCTAAGCGGCACGAAAGCGCGACTGGAGCATTGAACGCGCAAGCTGTTGTGGAGAGGACCGTGCTGAGACTTCCAATCGCGCTTTGCGCGGGCTTTGCGATAGCGGCGCTCCCGACCGCGGCGTCGGCCGGCGAAATCTTCGGCGGGCTTTATGCACACAACGTCGACACTCCGCTCACCCTCGACGGCAACACTGAGAACGGGGTTGATGTCCAACTGGGCTGGCGCGGGGACCGCATCGCCCGGCTGCTCGGGGCGGACCTGCAGCCCTATGTGTTCGGCGCGCTGAACAGCGCCGGGAACACCAGTTATGCCGCGGCTGGTCTCTCGGCCAAGTTCGGTCGCCAAATCTATCTCCGGCCGGGGCTGGGAATCGCCGTCCACACCGGCTCGGCGGCGAATTTCGAAGATCCTACCAACCGCAAGATCGAGTTCGGCTCGCGCGTGCTATTCGAGCCCGAGTTGGGGATCGGCATCCAGCTCGCGCCCCGCGTATCGGCAGAAGCAAGCTGGGTTCACATGAGCCACGCGCAGTTGTTCGGTCGCCAGAATCCCGGCATCGACAATATCGGGGTTCGGGTGAACGTCGGCTTCTAGCGGCCGACCATGGTCTCCGGTTTCACGACCCGGTCAAAGGTATCCGCATCGATATAGCCGAGCTCCAGCCCGGCTTCCTTCAGGGTCTTGCCGGTCTTGTGCGCGTGCTTGGCGATCTCGGCAGCCTTGTCGTAGCCAATCTCGGGAGCGAGCGCGGTCACCAGCATCAGCGACCGGTTCAACAGCTCCGAAATCCTTGTCTCATCCGGCTCCAGTCCTTCGAGACAACGCTTGCAGAAGCTCTCCATGCCGGTCGAGAGCAGGTTGACTGAGCGGATGACATTGGCGGCGATCAGCGGCTTGAACACGTTGAGCTCGAGGTGACCCTGGAGGCCGCCGATCGTGACCGCAACGTGATTGCCCATCACCTGCGCCGATACCATCGTCAGCATCTCGCATTGGGTCGGATTGACCTTGCCCGGCATAATCGAGCTTCCAGGCTCGTTCTCGGGAAGCTTGAGCTCGCCGATCCCGCAGCGCGGCCCTGAGCCCATCAACCGGATGTCGTTGGCGATCTTGGTCAGCGATACTGCGAGCGTATTCAGGATCCCCGAAAGCTCGACCAGCGTATCGTGCGCGGCCATTTCGGCGAACTTGTTGGGAGCCGAGGTGAACGGCAGCCGCGTCAGGTTGGCGACCTCCTTGGCGAAAGCCTCGCCGAAACCCTTCGGGGCGTTGAGGCCGGTACCGACCGCGGTCCCGCCCTGCGCGAGCCGCAACAGGCGCGGCATCGCTTCCTCCAGGCGCTCGACATTCGCCTGCATCTGCGCCGCGTAGGAGGAGAATTCCTGCCCCAGCGTCAGCGGGGTGGCGTCCTGCAGGTGGGTGCGTCCGATCTTCACGATCGAGTCCCATTTCTTCGCCTGCTTTGCCAGCAGCGCCTGCATGGCCTTCGCCGCGGGCAGAAGCCTGGCCGTTACGGCGCGCGCGGCGGCGATGTGCATCGCGGTCGGGAAGCTATCGTTCGACGACTGGCCCTTGTTGACGTGGTCGTTGGGGTGGACCGGCGACTTCCCGCCGCGCTTGCCCGTCAGTGTTTCATTGGCCCGGCCGGCGATGACCTCGTTCGCGTTCATGTTCGACTGCGTACCCGACCCCGTCTGCCAGATGACGAGCGGGAACTCGCGGTCGAGATCGCCCCGCGCCACTTCCGCCGCGGCCTGCTGGATCGCCTCGGCGATTTCGGGGTCGATGAGCTTGAGCCGGGCATTCACCCGGGCCGCGGCCTGCTTCACGAAGCCGAGCGCGTGGACGATTTCCACCGGCATCTGCTCGCGCGGCCCGAACGGGAAATTCTCGACCGACCGCTCGGTCTGGGCGCCCCAATAGGAGTCGCCGGGGACCTGGATTGGGCCGAAGCTGTCGGTTTCGGTGCGGGTCGATGTCATGCTTTCCTTCCGTCATGCTGAACGCGTTTCAGCATCCACTCTGCCGCTTGCGCGATGCTCTGAAATGGACCCCGAAACAAGTCTCGCCGCCTCCCATGCCGGAGGCATGGCGCAGAGCGGGACCAAACGGGAGATGAGCGATGTTCCCAGACTGCACGGGGCAGTCCTGCAAGCATCATTTCTTGCGGGTAAAATCCACGCTGACGACGTTCGAGCCGTCCTCGCTCTCACCGGCCGGAGCGTCGTTCTCCGGTTGGTCGTGGTCCTCGCGCGGCTCTTCCTCCGCATTTGAATGAAACGTGAGTTCGAAGGCGACCGCCGGGTCGTGGAACTGCGTGACCGCCGCAAACGGCACTCGAAGGCTCGCCGGAACGCCGCCGAAGGACAGGCCGACCGAAAAGGCATTCTGTTCGACCTTCAGATCCCAGAAGCGATGCTGGACTACGATGGTCATCTCATCGGGAAAACGCTCCATCAGATGCTTCGGGATTTCCACGCCCGGCATCCGGGTCTTGAAGGTAATGTAGAAATGATGGTCGCCCGGAAGGCTGCCGGTTCGCTCCACCTCGCCCAGAACCCGGCCCACCACGTCGCGCAGCGCCTCCTGCACGATTTCGTCGTAGGGAATCAGGCTTTCCGGAGTCTCGTCGGTCATCGCTTCCGGTGGTAACGAGGCAGCGTTCCCGGTCAAGCGGAGTCACGAATGCCGATCGATCCGACCCAAGCTTATGATGACAATAATATCTTCGCGAAAATCCTTCGCGGGGAGCTGCCCTCGCGGAAAGTTTACGAGGACGAGTGGGCGCTCGCTTTCCATGACATCAATCCGCTGGCGCCGGTCCACATCCTGGTCATTCCCAAAGGGCCCTACATCTCGTGGGACGACTTTTCGGAAAAAGCGTCGGCGGAAGAGATTGCCGGCTTCGTCCGCGCCGTCGGCCAAGTCGCGCGCGAGCACCAGCTCGTCGTCCAGGGCTATCGACTGCTGGCCAATACCGGCAAGCGCGCCGGGCAGGAGGTCCCCCACCTCCACGTCCATGTGTTCGGAGGGCAGCCGCTGGGCCCCATGCTGGCCCGCTGAGCGGCGGTTGGTCGATTTGGCCATTGCGTGAGCGGCAGCAGCCGCTACGTTCGCGCGCCAAACCGGATTGAGGGGAGACTAATGGCCACAGCATCACAGCGGGAGGGCTTTTTTCTAGGCCGCGTCAAACCGCTCGACGCAATCCTGGCAACCGCCGAGAAGAAGGCGCTCAAGCGCACGTTGGGCGCGTTCCAGCTGACGCTTCTTGGCATCGGCGCCGTTATCGGCACCGGCATTTTCGTCCTGACCGCCGAGGCCGCCCAGAAGGCCGGCCCGGCGATGATGATCAGCTTCGTGATTGCCGGCTTCGTCTGCGCGGTCGCTGCGCTTTGCTATTCCGAGCTTGCGGCGATGGTCCCCGTTTCGGGCTCCGCCTACACCTACACCTACGCCGTCATGGGTGAGCTTCTGGCGTGGATGGTCGGTTGGGCGCTGATCCTCGAATACGCCGTGGGCGCATCCGCGGTGGCGGTCGGCTGGTCCGGCTATTTCGTCGGGCTGTTGAAAAGCTGGGGCGTGGATGTCCCATTGTCGATCGCCGTCGGGCCGAGCCAGGGCGGACTCATCAACCTTCCCGCTGTCGTGATCTCGGGGCTGGTTACCGCGTTGCTCATCATCGGCACAAAGGAAAGCGCGCGAGTCACATCGGCGTTGGTGCTTGTGAAGGTCGTCGCGCTGACCATCTTTGTCGTGCTGACTTTCCCGGTCCTCAACGGCGCCCATTTCGAGCCGTTCATTCCCAACGGCTGGGGCACCTACGGAGTCGTCGGAGCAGCCGCTTCGATTTTCTTTGCTTACGTCGGCTTCGACGCGGTTTCGACGGCCGCCGAGGAAACGGTCAATCCACAGCGCAACGTGCCGATCGGGCTCATCGGATCGCTGCTCTTCTGCACCGTCTTCTATCTGCTCGTTGCAGCGGGCGCGATCGGTGCGATGGGCGCCGACCCGGTGCGCGACGCAGCCGGCCACGTGCTCGCGCCGGGCTCCGCCGAGATGGCTTCGCAGTGCCAGGCGATCGTCTCCGGCGGTCTTACCGAGCCGCTCGTCTGTTCGAAGGAGGCGCTTGCGCATGTCCTTCGTACCATCGGCTATGAGCGCGTCGGTGACTTCATGGGCATCGCCGCCTTCGTCGCCCTGCCGTCCGTCGTGCTGATGATGATGTTTGGCCAAACGCGCATCTTCTTCGTGATGGCGCGCGACGGCCTGCTTCCCGAAAAGCTGTCGGCGGTTCATCCCAAGTTCCGCACGCCGCACATCGTCACTGCGTTCACGGGGATCGTCGTCACTCTTGCGGCGGCATTTTTGCCGGTCGGCAAGCTCGCCGATTATTCGAACTCTGGCACTTTGTTCGCGTTCGCGATGGTGGCGCTCGCCGTTCTCATCCTGCGCAAGAGGGACCCGAACCGGAAGCGTCCGTTCCGGACCCCCGCGGTTGCGGTCATCGCTCCGCTGGCGATCATTGGCTGCATCGGGCTCTATCTCAACCTGCCCTTCGTCGCGAAGATGGTGTTGATCGTCTGGGGCGCAATCGGCCTCCTGATCTACTTCGGTTACTCGCGCAGCCGCAGCTATGTCGGGCGCGGCATCGTCGAGGTTCCCGAACTTGCGGCGGAGGCTCCGGACTCGGTCGGCGTCCCGCCGATGCCGGGTGCGCCGGCGCCGGGCAGCAAGGACGAGCGGCCCTAGCCTTCCTCTTCCCGGGCGGCGTCGAGAAGCGCCGCCCGGAGCTTTTCCGCAGCGGCGTGCGAGAGCTTCTGGCCCTTGTCGCTGCTCAGATAAAAGACGTCGACGGCACGTTCGCCGTAGGTGGCGACGTGGGCGGAATGTAACTGCTCGCCGCACTCGTGGATCGCGAGTGCCAGCCGCGCCAAGAGGCCGGGACGGTCAAAGGCGTTGACCTCGACGACCGTGGTCCGCGACGATGCCCGCTCGGCGACGGCGACCGAAGGAGCGACGTGAAACGCGGCGGCCTTGTCGCCTGGCGGAGTTCCCGTCGGTAGTTCCGGAGGTTCTCGTTTCGTCAGGGCCGACTCCACGGAGCGCACCAGCCGGTTGCGTAAGCGCCTGTCGGAATAGGCGCGGCCGCGCGCGTCCTGGACGAGCAGGTTATCGAGCGCCATTCCGTCGCGCGTCGTGTGGATGCGCGCGTCGATGATGCTCGCGCCTGCCGAGGCGAGGCCGGCGCAGATCCGGAAGAACAGCCCTTCCCTGTCGGCCGTGAAGACCGTCACGCGCGTGGCGCCGCGTTCCTCTTCATCCTCGGCAACGATGCTGGGCTTCGAATCCCCGATCTGGGCTTCGGCATGGGCGACCTGCCGTGCGTTGGAAAGCTGGATGTCGCGAGGTTCCGCAAGCCAGTAGCTGTCAGGAAGCCGGCGCGCGTAGGCTCGGGCAATCGCCGGCCTCCAGCCCAGAGCCTCGGCCAGTTCTTCCTGGCGCTGGGCGACGATCTCGCTCCGTCCGCGCTGCTTGTGGCCGAGCCGTAGCTTCTCTTCCGCCGCTTCGAACAAGGTCCGCAGCAGCAGGCGCTTCCAGTCGTTCCATACGCCCGGCCCGACCGCGCGGATGTCCACCACCGTCAGCATCAGGAGCAGGCGCAGGCGTTCGGGACTTTGCACCTGGCGGGCGAAATCCTCGACGGTCTTGGGATCGGCGAGGTCGCGCTTGAACGCGGTGTTCGACAGCAGGAGGTGGTAGCGGACGAGCCAGGCGACCGTCTCCGTCTCCGCTTCGTCGAGCCCCAGTCGCGGCCCGAGGTCAAGCGCAACCTGTTCCCCAAGGACGCTGTGATCGCCCCCTCGGCCCTTGGCGATGTCATGGAGCAGCACGGCGACATACAGCACCCGCCGGTTGGCGATCTGCTTGAACAGAGCCGTCGCCAGCGGATGGTCCTCGGCGAGCTCGCCGCGCTCTATCGCCGCCAGAAGCCCGATCGCGCGGATGGCGTGCTCGTCGACCGTGTAATGGTGGTACATGTCGAACTGCATCTGCGCGACGACACGCCCGAAGTCGGGAATGAAGCGCCCGAATACCCCGGCCTCGTTCATCCAGCGAAGGACGAGGTCCGGCCTCATGGGATTGGTCAACGTCTCCATGAATAGCGCGTTCGCGAGCGCATCTTTCCGGACTCGCGCCTTGATCAGTTTCGAATCGCGGGTTGCCGCGCGCATGGCGGCAGGATGGACGTCGAGCTTCTCGCGCGAGGCAAGCGCGAACAACTCGAGCAGCCGTACCGGATCGTCGGCAAAGAACTCGTCCGACGGGATCGACAGCCGGCCCCGGTCGAGGGTGAATCCGTTGAGCGCCTTGGGCCTGCGCCGGATCGTCGGCAGGGCGAAACGCAGGCCCTTGCGTCCCATTTTCTCGTCGAGTTGGGCGAGGAAAACCCCGGTAAGGTCGCCGACGGTTTTGGCATTCAGGAAGTAAAAATGCATGAACCGCTCGACGGCGGACTTGCCGGGGCGCTCGGCGTAGCGCATGCGCCCGGCAATCGCCTTCTGGTACTGAAAACCGAGCCGCTCTTCCGCCCGCCCAGCCTCAAGGTGCAGGTGGCAGCGCACCGCCCAGAAGAACCGCTCGGCGCGTTCGAACTGCGCAAATTCTTCGGTGGTGAGGAGCCCGACGGAAACGAGGTCCGCCGGCTCTCGCACGTCGTAAATATATTTGCCAATCCAGTAGAGCGTCTGAAGGTCGCGAAGCCCGCCCTTGCCGTCCTTCACGTTGGGCTCAACGACGTACCGGCTGTCGCCCATCTTCACGTGCCGCTCGTCGCGTTCGGCCAGCTTGGCGGCGACGAACTCGGCCGCCGACCCCGACACGATTTTCGAGCGGAAGCGCTGCCATGCCTCCTCGAAAATGGATTCCCTTCCCCACAGGAGCCGTCCTTCCAGGAACGCGGTGCGGATGGTCATGTCGGTCTTCGCGAGCCTGATCAGCTCATCGACGGAGCGGAGCGAATGACCGACCTTCAGCTGCAGGTCCCAGAGCAGGTAGAGGACGGACTCGACGATCTTCTCGATATCCGGCGACGGCTTGCCCCGCGTGAGGAACATCAAATCGAGGTCACTGTAGGGCGCCATTTCGCCACGCCCCGTGCCGCCGAGGCCAACGATGGCGAGGCCAGGATCTTCGTCGGCGCTGACATATTCGTAAACGAGACGGACCAGCTGAATGTGCAGATAGGCCGTGGAATGCGCTGCCGAGCGTCCCCGATCCGGATTGGCATGAAGCCGTTTCGCGATTTCCCTGCGACCGCGATCGAGCGCGTTCGTCAGCACAGCGATGGCCTTGGGGCGGCTACTCGCGTGCAGCTGATCGCCAAGGCTGCGCGGGTCGATGATTGCGCGGCGATCCTCGATGGGATCGAAAGGCGCGTTCATGGCTTGCCCGTTTCGGCCCACAATGTCTTGAGCCGGTACAGCGCTTCCAAGGCTTCTCTCGGCGTCAGCGAATCCGGCTCGATTTCCGCGAGCGCACCGGCGATCGGGTCCGGGCTTCGGTCAGGCTCGACCGCCGAAGCAAACAGCGGCAGGTCGTCGAGCCCGGCCGCGATTCCGCCGGTCGCGTCGCGGCCG
>Ga0207678_10000739_pt1 | contig 29956 bp, 28 predicted proteins | sample KBSC63metaG_FD_184319 | JGI IMG/M metagenome (GOLD analysis project Ga0207678, IMG submission 184319) | Corn rhizosphere microbial communities from Kellogg Biological Station, Michigan, USA - KBS C6-3 metaG (SPAdes) (version 2) | ecosystem: Host-associated > Plants > Roots > Rhizosphere > Soil ... | reverse complement strand
GCCGGGCCCGCAGCGTCCGCCGGGGCGTGCCGACGACGACCACGGCCGCGTGCAGTTCGGCGGCGATGCTGGTCAGCGACGCGTCGACGGCGCCGTGCCCGACCACGAACCGCCATGGCACGTCGACCAGGTCGAGCAGGGTCGCCAGCTCCGCCTCGATCTGCCGACAGGTCAGCTCCCTGGTCTCGGCCAGCGCCTGGGCGGCGCCGAGGTTGGCCGCGATCGACTGCCAGGGGGAGAGCGTCGGCACGTGCACGGCGACGACGCAGCCGCCGAGGGCCCGGGCCGAGCTGCCGGCCGCCAGGGCGGCGCAGCGCGAGGCGGGACTGCCGTCCACGCCGACCACCACCACCGGTCGTCGACCGCGGCCCGGCGACGTCCCGGCATCGTCACTGCGCCGCTGCAGGCCTTCGGTCATCGCGTCCTCCAGGCGTACCAGGACGTCGTCGCCTAGATGATGCATCGCCGAGCCGGCCAGCGGGAGTCCCCGGATGGACGTGTCGCGCCACCGGCCCGGCCGCTCCGCGGTCCGCATGACGGTTTGTCCTGGACGCACCGGATCGGGCGGAACCACCGGGCACCCGGAGGTACCGGTCGGAGTCGGAGGGTCATTCGCCGCTCCAGGGACGACACTGGGGCGGTGGAGCCGGGGCCTGAGCTTCTCGACAGCGGGCGGGACCGGGGCCGGGTGCCGCTGCCGCGGTGGTCGAGGTGGCTGCTGGTGCCGCTGGCCGTCGTGCTCGTCGCGGTCGGGCTCGGCCGGGCCGGTCCGGTCGAGCCGGTGCGGGCACCCGATCCGACCGCCCTGCCGACCACCCCCCCGACCGCGTTGCCGTCCGCCGCCCCGGCGCCACCGATCGCCGTGACGACGCTCGGCCACTCGCTGCTCGGGGTGACGGCCGGCTGGGAGCTGTTCGGCCGGGGCGCCGAGGAGGTCGTCCGGATCGAGCTCGCCCGCGGGCGGATCACCCGCACCGCGGTCGCGCCGCTGCTCAGCGGCGCGCCGGTGTCGTTCGTCGTCGGGCCGGACCGGGCCGTCGTGCGGTCCATGGACCAGGTCCCCGGGTACGTGGTGCCGGACGGGCTGCCGGCCCGGCCACTGCCGGCGGGGCTCGACGGCGGGGGAGTGGCGTTCCCCGGCCCGACGCCGGGCACGGTCTGGGTCGAGGGCGCCGCGACGATGGTGCTGCGCGGGATGGCGGACGGGCGGCCGAGGTGGTACGTCCCGGTGCCCGAGTCGACCCCGGAGATCTCCGCGGACGGTGCCGGCGGGATCGTCTTCCGCGCCACCGGTGGCGTGTACGCGGCGACCCCGGCCGGGCTGCGCCGGATCACCACCGGCGCGCTGCTCGCTGTCGGCCCGAGCCGGTGGCTGACGCTGGACTGCGACGCGACCCACCGCTGCCGGCCGTACGCGATCGACCGGGCGACCGGCGCCCGCCGGGCGGTGCCGGCCGTGCTGTCAGCGGACGTTCCGCGCGGCCTCGTCGCCCCGAACGGCCGCACCGCGGCGCTGTTCCGGCTCCGCCGCGACGGCACTCCGGTCCCCTACCTGCTCGACCTCAGCACCGGCGCGAGCCTGCCGGTCGGGGTGTCGATCGACCCGCCGAGCGAGGACAACCTGGTCTGGTCCCCGGACAGCCGCTGGCTGTTCACCACCGCGGACACCGGCATGGTCAGCGCGATCGACCCGGCCACCGGTGCCGCCACCGAGCTGGGCGTCGCGCTCACGACTCCGGGCCAGCTGGCCGTCCGGCCCGGCTAGACGGCGTGAGTCCGGAGTGGACGGTCGGCTCCAGCCGGGCGTCACACGTCCACGGTCAGCCGGACGTCCACCGTGTCGCCGATCTCGAGACCCTCGGCCGCGCGCACCCGGTCCTTCAGCGGCAGCACGTAGCGGCCGTCCTTGGGGAACAGCGACGTCCGCCACCCGGTCGCGCCGATCCGCGCCGCCACCGGGATCATGCCCCAGCCGTACGACACGGCCGGCGCGGCCGCCTCGATCGGGCCGCACTTCTCGTCCGGGACGGTGACGAAGTGCCACGGCGACGGTCCCTTCCAGAACCAGACCTCGCCGCTGAACTCCACGTCCACCCGGCCAGGATAGGGACCGCCCCCGGCCGCCGGTGGCGCCCGGGTGTGGGTCCGGACCGGGGGAGGACCTACGGTGTGACCGCGCGGGGGACGACTCGCACCGCGGTGCCTGGAGGTGGACATGGGTGTGACGACTCGTGGCGTGCGTGGCGTCGCTCGGGTGCTGACCGGGTCGACCTACGCCCTGCTGGGGATGGACGCGTTCCGGACCCCCGGGAAGCGGGTGAACACGGCGGGCCCGCTGCTGGCGTCGGTGCGCCGGGTGGCGCCGCTGCCCGAGGACGACGAGCTGCTGGTCCGGGCCAACGCGGCGGCGATGGTCGTCGCCGGCACCTCGCTCGCGCTGGGCCGGCTGCCCCGGCTGTCGGCGGCGGCCCTGCTGGCGTCGATGATCCCGACCACGCTGGCCGGCCACGCGTACTGGACGCACGACGACCCGGCGGCCCGCGCCCAGCAGCGGGTCCAGTTCCACAAGAACCTGGCCATGATCGGCGGCCTGCTCCTGGCCGTCCTCGACGACCCCGGCCGGGCCCGCCCGGCCGCGGCCGAGAAGACCGAACCCACCGCCTGACCGGCGCAGGCGGGAGACCGGCGACGGCCCGGGTGGCCGCCGCCGGTCTGCCCGCTCCGCCTACCGGGTGAAGGCCTGCAGCTCGGCGATCCGGACCTGGCTGCGGAACTGGCTGTTGGCAGCGCAGTCCGTGGCCGCGGTCGGGTCGCTGTCCTGCTCACCGGCGTACAGCGGGTTTCCGGTGCACTGGCTGGTCAGCACCCGCAGCCGCAGTGCGGTGGCGAGCGTCGGCGGGATGGCGAACTGGCGCAGGTTGAGGTCCGGCGCGACCGGGCGGAACGCCTGCGCCGGGAACGCGTCGGCCGGGCTGGTGAACACCGGGGTGAAGCCGGCGTCCGTGGAGCAGTCCGCGGTCTTCGCGTTGCAGGCGAGGAGCTGGAACGAGCGCAGTGCGCTGAACCTGTTCTGCGGGCCAGGGTCGGCGTTCCCGTCGATGGCCGGGCGCAGCAGCGCCGAGACGTTCACCCGGGTGACCCGCTGCGGTGCGGTCCCGGCCAGGTCGACCGTGACCTGCCTGCCGGCCACGCCGTCGAGCGAGGCCCAGTCGGTCGCCTCGGTGTCGTCGGCGATCGCGTCCAGGTTCACCCCGTCACCGGTCACCGTGGCCCCGGCCGCCGTCGACGCGACGTTGCGCGGCAGGTTGAGCACCAGCGGAGTCGAGCGGCCGGCGACGAACCGGGTGGTGAACCGGCGCGCGCCGAAACCGGCCGCGGTCGCGACGAAGCTGAACTGCTGCCCCGGGACGATCTGGAACGTGTCCGGGATCGCCGTCTCCGGATCGGTGTCCGCGACCGGCACCGCCCGCGCCTCGTAGTCGCCGACGTACAGCCGGACCACCGCGCCGGCCGCGTCGGCGGTCGGCAGCAGCCGGACGGTGGCGTTGTTCGCGAACGGCGAGGCGAAGCTCGGTGTCGCGTCGGCGTCGTTGCCGCCGTTCGTGGTCGCGTCCCGGCCCATGCCGGAGGCGGCGAACGCGTCCCAGATGATGTCCTGGTTGGCGCCGCCGAACCGGACGAGGTCGGCCGCGAGCATGTTGTCGCGCATGTCGAGCATCGACACGGCGCTGGCCGACTGGAGCAGGAACGAGTCGAACATCAACTGGATCCAGCGCCGGTTGCCCGGGCAGGAGTCGATGTCCGTCCGGCCCTCGGCGCAGGACAGCTGCAGCGACGGCGTGCCGAGGCCGTACCGGTCGACGAAGGCCTGGCGGACCCGGAAGTTCGTGCCCGACCAGATCTCGCCGTCCGCGTGCACCTCGGGGCCGACCAGGTCGAAGCCGAGATCGCTGTAGTTGAGCGGGTTCTTGGACAGGTCGTAGTCGCGGATGCCGCGATCGAGGTTGCCGGTGACGTACCCGCCCTCGACGAACGGGGTGTCGCCCGGCGCCCGGAACCCGTTCTCGAACAGGTACTCGGTGGCGGTCAGGTCGCCCCACGACTCGCCCATCGAGCCGCCCTGGAAGCCGGCGATCCCGGCGTCCGGACCGGCGATCATCCGGTTGGTGATCGCGTGCGTGTACTCGTGCCCGATCACGGTCATGTCGTAGTCGCCGTCGACACACGGCGGGTATGCGGCGCCGGCCTGCGGCTGCCACAGGAACATGTTGGTGACCGGCGGGGTGCCGTCGCGGCCGGTGCCCTGGTTGGCGTTGTTCCGGCTGCCGCCCAGCGCGTTGGACTGCGCCCGGCCCTGCTCGGCGTCCGCGCCGAGGCCGTCGCCGGTGACGTTGACCTGCTGCAGGTTCCAGGTCGCCTCGGTGAACCCGAGCAGCGCGGCGAAGTCGTGCATCCGGTTGTGCATCGCGAACAGGTTCGCGGTCGCGGCGTCCGCGTCGTTGCGCTGCGCCGAGGTGAACGTGGCCGGGTCGCAGCGGGCGACGTGCCACTGGTCGGTGAACGGGTATTGGTCGTAGTTCCGGTCCGGCCGGGGGGTCGCGTTGGTCTCCGGCGTGCCGGCGCCGAGCCGGAGCACGTCGTTGGCCGCGTTGCCGCGGGTGGTGAACGTCGGCTGGCCGGTGGCGAGGTCGGCGTCCCAGGCCGCGCCCGTGAGCGGGTCGCTGACGGCCTTGACGCAGCCGGGCGCGGGCGTCAGGCACCAGGTCACCCTGCTGTCCACGCCGGCGGCGGTGTTCGCCGGCGGCGGGGTGGCCGGGAAGACGGCCCACTTGGGGTTGTCCGAGTCGAAGTCGACCTGGTCCTCGCGGACCAGCACGGCGCCGGTGATGCCGTCGACATAGGTCAGGTACGCCAGCGGGCGGTCCGGGTCGGGCGCGACCAGGCTCACCTCGTACGCGGCCCGCGGGCCCTGCGCGGTCGGCACGGCGACCTCGCGGACCGATCGGCTGCCGAGCTTGCCGGCCGGGATGTTCGCGTCCGCCATCGCCCGGGTCACCGCCTGCTCGGCGGTCAGCGTCGCCGGTGCGGGCGCGTTGGTCATCCGGGACAGCGTGCTGGTGACCCGCACGACCTTGCCGCCGGTGACCGCGACCGCGACCAGGCCGTCGTTGCCGGCCGGCAGCGAGCCGAACTTCTGCTGCAGCAGCACGACCGCGCCGGTGCCGAGCGGGCTGACGGCGACCGTGCTCAGCGCGTCGACGGCCTTGGCGTCCAGGCCGAACAGGGCGGTGTTGCGGGCCAGATAGTCCTTCGCTGCGGCCACCGGGTCCTTGCTCAGGCCGGTGGCGAGCGTCGCCGGGCCGAGCGTGGCCGGCGTGCCGAACGCGTTCCAGCGGATCCTGGTGCCGACCTTCGCGGCCGCCGTCGCCTGCCCGGCGGTCGGGCGCATCGACCCGGTCCGGTTGTCGACGTCGGCCGGCCCGGCCGGGTGCGTGGCGGCCGCCGGTTCGGCGGCCGCCGTCGTCGCGCCCGCCGGCGCCGCGCTCGCGACCCCGTTCATGCTGGCCGCGACGAGCGCGACCACTGCCACCCCGGTCACGGCGGACGCTGCGCGCCGCCGCGCCGCCCACCCCCCAGTTCTGCGCACTGCTCCTCCTCTGGCCCGGGTCGCGGGCACGGCGAATCAGACGAACCGCGCAGGGTGCGCTGGTCCGACACGAGAGAGCCGTAACGTGGCGTACGCCACTGTTGTCCTAACAGACCGGTGCACCGGTGGCAACCGGCCCCACCCACCTGGCCGAACGGCGGTGTCTCAGTGCAACTGACCGGCCCTCGTCCGGTCGCAGGAGGATCCCCGCGGTTGGCGCACGGTTGGCGCAGCCAGGCAGCGTCAGGCCCGCGGCGACGGCTTCGTGCCAGGATGGCGTGCCGGACGACAGGCGGGAGCACTCGTGGCGAGCTGGGACGACGTGACCAGTGCGATCTCGGCGCTGCCGGAGGTGACCGAGGGGGAGCGGCACGGCCACCGGACCTGGTTCGTGGCGGGCAAGGCGTTCGCCTGGGAGCGCCCGTTCAGCAAGGCCGACATCAGGCGGTTCGGCGCCGAGACCCCGCCGGCGGAGCCGATCCTGGCCGTCCGGGTCGACGACCTCGGCGAGAAGGAGGCCGTGCTCGCGGCCGGGCACGCCGGGTTCTTCACGATCCCGCACTTCGACGGCTACGCGGCGGTGCTGGTCGAGCTGGACCGGGCCGCGCCGGACACGGTCCGGGACGCCCTCACCGACGGCTACCTTGCCTGCGCGCCGCCACCCCTGGCCGAGCGGTTCCTCGGCGGAGGTTAGGGCCCGTCACCCATCCGCCGGCGGAGGCTACGAGCTCACGGCGGGCAGCTCGAGGCGGCGGCGGATCTCGGCGAAGACGTCGGCCGGTGACCTGGTCGCGTCGACCGTGACGACGTACTCCTTGCGCCGGAAGATGTCGAGCACCGGCTGGGTGCGCTCGTGGTATTCGCGGATGCGCACCTCCAGCGCCTCCGGGGTGTCGTCCTCCCGCGGCACCAGCGTGCCGCCGCACACGTCGCAGGTGTCGGCCACCGCCGGCCGGGACGCGATGAGGTTGTAGTCAAGCCCGCAGCCCGAGCACAGCCGGCGGGCGAGCACCCGGCGGCGCACCTCCTCGTCGGGCAGGTCGAGGTGCACCACGCCGTCGATGTCGTAGCTCTCCAGGAAGAACTCGGCCTGCCTGCCGTTGCGCGGGAAGCCGTCGACCACGAAGCCGTAGTTCCAGTCGTGCCGGTCCAGCCGCTCCCGGACCACCGCCTCGACCAGGTCGTCGCCGACCAGCTCGCCCGCGGCCATGGTCCGCCGCACCTGGGCGGCCAGCTTGGTGTGGGCCTGCACGTTCCACCGGAAGATGTCGCCGACGCTGATGTGGACCAGGTCGTAGTGCCGGCACAGCAGCTTCGCCTGGGTGCCCTTGCCGCTGCCCTGCACACCCATGATCACGTACTTGCGCATGGGTAACCCTGGCATGCCGGCCGTCCCCGGCGGGTGACAATCTCGGCCCATGGACGCGGACGCGATCGTCGTCGGGGCCGGTCTGGCCGGTCTGGTGGCCGCGCGGGAGCTGACCGCCGCGGGCCGGCGGGTGGCCCTGCTGGACCAGGAGAACCACGCCAACCTCGGCGGCCAGGCGTACTGGTCGTTCGGCGGGCTGTTCCTCGTCGACACCCCGGAGCAGCGGCGGCTCGGCGTGCACGACTCGGTCGAGCTGGCCTGGTCCGACTGGCTCGGCAGCGCCCAGTTCGACCGGCTCGACGACGAGGACGCGTGGGCGGCGCGGTGGGCGCGCGCATACGTCGAGTTCGCCGCGGGGGAGAAGCGCGGCTGGCTGGCCGCGCTCGGGATCACGTTCCTGCCGACCGTCGGCTGGGCCGAGCGCGGCGACCTGCGCGCTGACGGGCACGGCAACTCGGTGCCCCGGTTCCACGTCGCCTGGGGCACCGGCACCGGCGTGGTCGCGCCGTTCGTCGCCGCGGCCGAGCGGGCGGCCGAGGCCGGGCTGCTCACGTTCCATCACCGGCACCGCGTCGACGAGCTGGTGGTCGAGCAGGGCAGGGTCACCGGGGTCCGGGGCGCTGTCCTCGCCCCGGACGGCGCGCCGCGCGGCGTCCCGTCGAACCGGACCGTGGCCGGCGAGTTCACGCTGTCCGCGCCGGCCGTCGTCGTCACCGCCGGCGGGATCGGCGCGAACCATGAGCTCGTCCGGCAATACTGGCCCGCGCGGCTGGGCCGGCCGCCGGCGTCGATGGTCACCGGCGTGCCGGCGTACGTGGACGGGCGGATGCTGGAGATCGCCGCCGCGGCGGGCGCCAGGCTGGTCAACCGGGACCGGATGTGGCACTACACCGAGGGCGTGCGGAACTGGAACCCGATCTGGCCCGGGCACGGCATCCGGATCCTGCCCGGCCCGTCGTCGATGTGGTTCGACGCGCTCGGCCGCCGGCTGCCGGTGCCGTGCCTGCCCGGCTACGACACCCTGTCGACGCTGCGGCACCTGCGCACGACGCCGGACCTGGCCGGGTACGACCACTCCTGGTTCGTGCTGACCCGGCGGATCGTGGCGAAGGAGTTCGCGCTGTCCGGGTCGGAGCAGAACCCGGACATCACCGCGAAGGACCGGCGCGCGTTCCTGCGCGAGCGGCTGCTGAGCAGGGGCGCTCCGGCGCCGGTGAAGGCGTTCATCCGCCGGGGCGCCGACTTCGTCGTCGGCCGCACGCTGGAGGAGCTCGTCGGCCGGATGAACGCGCTGACCGACACGCCGCTGCTCGACCCGGTCCAGCTCCGGGAGCAGATCGAGGCACGAGACCTGCAGATCGCCCATCCGTACGGCAAGGACGCCCAGGTGCAGGGCATCCGGAACGCACGCCGGTTCCTCGGCGACCGGTTCGGCCGGGTCGCGGCGCCGCACCGCATCCTCGACCCCGCCGCCGGTCCCCTCATCGGCGTCAAGCTGCACGTGCTGACCCGCAAGACGCTCGGCGGCATCCAGACCGACCTCGACTCCCGGGTGCTCGGCGCCGACGGTCGCCCGGTGCCCGGGCTGTACGCGGCCGGCGAGGTGGCTGGTTTCGGCGGCGGTGGTGTGCACGGCTACAACGCGCTGGAAGGTACGTTCCTCGGCGGCTGCCTGTTCTCCGGGCGAGCCGCCGGCCGCGCCGCGGCGGCCCAGGTCTGACGCGCCGCGGTCGGTGCGGCGTGACAGGAGGTGGCATGGCGAACATCGCGGTAGCCGGCGCAACCGGCTCGGTCGGCCGCGAGGTCGTGGCGGCGCTGCGCGAGGCCGGGCACGAGCCGGTCGAGATCTCCCGCGCCACGGGCGTGGACGTGGTCACCGGCACGGGGCTCGACCGGGTGCTGTCCGGCGTCAGCGCGGTGGTCGACGTGCTCAACACACCGGCGCAGGACGCGGCGGAGGCGGTCGCGTTCTTCCAGAGCACGGCGCGGAGTCTGCTCGACGCCGAGCATCGCGCCGGGGTCGGACACCATGTGCTGCTGTCGATCGTCAACATCGACCGGTTCGAGGGCAGCGCGCACTACGCCGGCAAGCGCGCGCAGGAACGCGTGGTCGAGACCGGGCCGGTGCCGTGGACGATCCAGCGGGCCACGCAGTTCCACGACTTCGCCGGCATGGTGGCCGGCCGGACCCGTCGGGACGGGGTGGCGATCGTGCCGCCGCTGCTGGTCCAGCCGGTCGCGATCACCGACGTCGCGACGGTGCTGGTCGAGCTGGCCGCCGGCGCACCGCAGGGCCGGGCGCCGGACCTGGCCGGACCGGAGACCGAGGACCTGGTCGACATGGCCCGCCGCACGCTGGCCGCCCGCGGCGACCCGACCCGGCTGCGCGCCAGTTGGCGCGACGGCCCGTTCGGGGTCGACTGGGCCGGCGAGGTCCTGCTGCCCGGCGACGGAGCCCGGCTCGGCCGGATCACGTTCGACACCTGGCTCCGCGGGCAGCGGGCATGAGGCGGGTGCTGGTCACCGGGGTTTCCGCGGTGGGGAAGTCGACCGCGGTGGGGGAGTTGGCCCGGCGCGGGGTCAAGGCGGTCGACCTGGACGACCCGACGTGGTCGGAGTGGGTCGACAGCCCGGACGGCGACGGGCCGTCGCCACTGCACCCCGGGCAGGACTGGCTGTGGCGGGAGGACCGGGTCGCGCGACTGCTGGCCACCGAGGACGCCGACACGCTCGTCGTCGGCGGGTGCGCGCCGAACCTCGGCACGTTCCGGGACCGGTTCGACGTGATCGTCCTGCTGAGCGCGCCCGCGGCGGTGATGGCGTCGCGGCTGGGGAGCCGGGCCGGATCCGCGTACGGGACGCATCCGGAGGAGCTGGCTCGAAGCCTGCGCTTCAAGGAGACGGTCGAGCCCAGGCTGCGCTCGATCGCCCACGCCGAGATCGACACCACCGCCCCCCTCGACGACGTCGTCGGCACACTCCTCGCCCTCGCCCGTACGGCCGGCAAACCTACGCTGGCGCGATGATCGGACGGTGGCACTGTCTCGTGGTGGACTGCGCTGAGCCGCTGACGCTGGCCGAGTTCTACGCGGAGCTGCTTGGGTTCGAGCTGCTCGGAGCCGGTCCGGACTGGGCCGCGATCGGTGCCGGGTCGCGATTGCCGGCGATGTCGTTCCACCAGGTAGAGCCGTATCGGCCGCCGACCTGGCCAGCCGGTCCGGTCCCGACACAGGAGCACGTGGACGTCCTGGTCGACGACCTCGACGAGGCGGAGCCGCAGGTCCTCGCGCTCGGCGCGACCCTTCTCGAGGGCTCGGACAAGCCGATCGGCTTCCGGGTGTACGCCGACCCTGCCGGACACCCCTTCTGCCTGGTCACTGCGCGAAGCGTCCCCTGGAGCGTTCGATGACCGCACGGGAACTCGTCCGGGAGTGGTTCGAGATGTGCCGGACCGGGGAGGAGGCACGGCTGGACGAGCTGGCGACCGACATGTTCGTCGCGCACGGGCCCGGCGGGACCGCCGACCGGGCCGGGTTCCTGGTCTGGCTGCGCTGGTACCCGAGGGCGTTCACCGATCGGCACACGGCCGTCGAGGATGTCGTCGAGAGTGGCGATCGGGTGGTCGTGCGGTACACGACGCGGTCGACGTACCGGGGCGGCTTCCTCGACCTGCCCGCACACGACCAGCCGGTCCGCGAGACCGGGATCATCATCCTCCGGGTCGACGGCGACCGGGTCGCCGAGACGTGGTTCGCGGCCAACGACCTCGAAGTGGCGCAACAGCTTGGTGGTCGGATCACGCCGGGCCCGGTGGTGCGGACGGCGGAGGCGGGGGATCTGGCGGCGCTGCAGGGGGTGTTCCGGCGGGCGTCGCTGCACAACGCGGGGGACCGGGAGGTGCTGCTGGCGCATCCGGAGGTGCTGGTGTGGTCGGGCGAGGCGATCGCCGGCGGGCGGGTACGGGTGGCGGTCGAGGACGGGACGGTGGTGGGCTTCGCCACCACGGTGCCGATCGACGGCGGGCTCGAACTGGAGGACCTGTTCGTCGAGCCGGACCGGATGCGCCGCGGGATGGCCCGTCGGCTCGTCGAGGACCTGCTCGACAGGGCCCGTACGGAGGGCGTCGAGCACCTATGGGTGACCGCGAACCCGCACGCGATGGCGTTCTACACCGCGGTCGGCTTCGTGCCGGACGGCACCGCGCCGACGATGTTCGGATCCGCGCCCCGGCTGCGTCTCGACGTGGCCGAATCTCGCTCGCGTCCGGTCGGGCCCGCCGATAGCGTCGGCGCGTGATCTACCAGCACCCGCTGGCATACCTGCTGGGGATCGAGGGTCTCGCCCTGCTGCGGGCGTGGGCGGGCGACTACGACGAGGCGTTCGTGACCGCGCGGCTGGCCGAGGTGCGCCGGCTGCTCGACGAGCCGGCGCTGGCGCGGCACGCCGGAGTGTCCGTGCGCAGGGGCGACCTGGCCTCGGCGTACCGCGCCTGGTCGGCGACCTACGACCAGCCGCGCAACACCCTGTTCGACTCCGACGAGCCGGTCGTGCACGAGATCCTGGACCGGCTGCCCGCCGGCAGCGCCCTCGACGCTGCCTGCGGCACCGGCCGGTACGCGGCGTACCTGGCCGGGCGAGGGCATCGCCTCCTCGGCGTCGACGGCTCGGCCGAGATGCTCGACCGGGCGCGCGTCCGCGTGCCGACGGCCACCTTCGCTCGCGCGGACCTGCACCGGCTGCCGCTCGCCGACGACGCCGTCGACGTCGTCGTGTGCGGGCTGGCGCTCGCCCACCTGCCGGCGCTGGCGCCGGTGCTGGCCGAGTTCGCCCGGGTGCTGCGGCCGGGCGGGCACCTGGTCATCTCCGACGCCCACCACGAGCTGGTGCTGCGCGGCTCGGTGGTGCACGCGCCCGGGCCGGCCGGCGAGCCCGGGCTGGCGCCCACCTACCGGCACACCGCCGGCGACTACCTGCGCGCCGCGGTGCCGCACGGGCTGCGGGTCCGCCGCTGCGAGGAGCCGCGGCGGGGGATGCTGCCGCAGCCGGCCACCGCCGAGCCGGTCCCGGGTGACTGGGCGGACTGGCCGTGGACCCTGCTGCCGCTGGTACCCGAGGCCAGCCGGGCCGCGTGGGACCAGCCGTCCACGATCATCTGGCACTTCCAGCTCGACGACCGCTGAGGAGACCGGCGTGGACGTGTTCGCGGAGGGGTTGGCGTGGGCGCGCGGGGTGTGCCTGGCGCTGCCCGACGCGTACGAGGAGGAGGCCTGGGTGGGGACGCGCTGGATGGTGCGCCGGCGCACGTTCGCCCACCTGCTCGAGATCGTCGACGGCTACCCACCCTCGTTCGCGGCCGCGGCCGGCACCGGCGGCCCGGCGACCGTGCTGACCTTCCGCGCCGGCGCCGAGCTTGCTGCCGTACTGGCCGGGCCGGCCGCGTTCGGTCCACTGTGGAATCGCGACGACGTCGGCATCCGGCTGGCCGAGCACCCGGACCGCGCCGAGCTGGCCGAGCTGATCGAGGACAGCTACCGGCTACGCGCGCCGAAGACCCTGCTCCGCCGGCTCGACGGCTGAGTCGTCCGCCGCCGCCGGGCGGCCGAACGGCCAACGCCGGCCGATGCCGACGTGCAGGATGACGCCGACGCCGATCGCGTTCAGGCTCGCGTGGGTGACCCAGTCGTCCGGCGTGCCGCGGGTCCAGCCGACCGTCCCCGCGTACCCGTGCAGGGCGAGATCGAGGACGACCGCGGTGACCATCGTCAGCCCGAGCAGCGCGGCCCGCTCGGTGGCCGCCGGCAGCCGGTCGCGCAGGAACCCCTCGAACAGCATCCCGTACAGCAGCCCGGCGGCGACCACGCACCCGGCCGCGGCACTGACCGCACCAGGGTCGACGCCGCGGGTCAGCCCGTAGGCCAGGCCGGCGCCGCCGAGCACCAGCGCGTTGCCGGCGACCAGCCGGACCGCCCGCCGCCCCGACCGGGCCGCCGGCCACCCCCGCCACAGCACGTAGACGCCCACCTGCGCGGCGCCGATCAGGGTGAGCAGCGCGCCGAGGTCGGGGCCGGCGAGCAACCGGCCGGGCACCAGCTCGTCGACGGCGACCGCGACCACCCAGGCGACGGTGAGCGCGGCCAGCCCGGCCGCGGTCCGGCCGAGCCGGCCCCGCAGCGGCCATCCCTCGCAGACCAGCGTCAGCTGCAGCATCGCCACGAACGCCGCCCCGGCCAGCGCCATCGTGCCGGGGAAGGTCGGCACGCCCGCCGGGGCCGGCTCGAACACCGCCCGTACGTCGACCGTGTCGACCACCGCCTGGCCCAGCAACGTCAGGCAGATCGCGGCGACGATCACGAGCACCGTGTCGGCCCAGCCGGCCCAGCTCGCCCGCAGCGTGCTGCCCGGCCAGTCGTCCCACCAGAACGCGACCATCGCGACGACCGGCAGCCCGAACGTGACCAGCGGCGCGAGCACGAGCAGCGACGGCTCCGGCCCGCCCGCCGCCAGCGCCAGCAGCAGCGCGACCGGCACCACCAGCAGCAGGCCGAGCGCGCCGAGCCGCGGCTGGCGGGCCCAGCGTTCCCGCTGCGCCGCCCGGGCGCGCCGCGGCTGCAGGGCGAGCGGCGCGCTGATGCTCGGCCTGGTCACGGCGGGAATCAGGCCGGGTCCATGACCAGCTCGGCGGCGAGCGGCAGCTCGCGGACCCGACGCCCGGTCGCGTGGAACACCGCGTTCGCGATCGCGGCGCCCGCGCCGACCTGGCCGATCTCGCCGACCCCCTTGACCCCGAGCGGGTTGACCACGTCGTCGGTGACCTCGACGAACTCGACGGTCACGTCCGGCGCGTCCGCGTTGACCGGCACCAGATACTCGCCGAGGTTCGTGGCGGCCCAGCGCGCGTGCCGCGGGTCCATCCGGTTGCCCTCGAGCAGGGCCTGGCCCATCCCCCAGATCATCCCGCCCATCAGCTGGCTGCGGGCGAGGCGCGGGTTGAGCACCCGGCCGGGCGCGAACACGCCCAGCATCCGGCGCATCCGGACCAGGCCGAGCTCCGGGTCGACGGCCACCTCGGCGAACTGCGCGCCGAAGGTGAGCAGTCCGTGCGGGGTGTCCAGCGGCGGCGGCGTCCAGCTGCCCATCGCCTCGGCGTCGGCGAGCCGGTTGCGCTGCATGAGCTGCCCGTACGTCTCGCCGGCGGCCGGCCGGCCGCGCGCCTGCAGCCGTCCGGCCACGACGTCGACCTCGGCCGGGTCGCAGCCGTGCAGCGGCGACTGCGCATCGGCGACGGCCAGCTCGACCAGCTGCCGGCGCAGCGCCGTCGCCGCGGCGTGCACGGCCGCGCTGATCATGCCGGCCCCGGCGGAGCCGACCGCCGAGCTGACGTTGGGCAGGTCGGTGTCGCCGGCGGCGAACCGCACGTCGGACAGCGGCACGCCGAGGGCGTCGGCGCCGACCTGCGTCATCGCGGTGGTCACGCCGGTGCCGAACTCCTGCGTGCCGGCCTCGACGACCGCGCCGCCGTCCGCGTACAGCCGGGCGCGGGCGCGCTGCACCGGCATGAACAGCGCCACCGGATAGGCCGCGGCCGCCATCCCGGTGCCGATCAGCCAGTCGCCGTCCCGGCGGGCCCGCGGGGTGGGGTCCCGGTCGGCCCAGCCGAACCGCTCCGCGCCCAGCCGGAGGCACTCCGGCAGCCCGTCACTGGACCAGGGGTTGCCCTGCGGGTCCACGTCGGTGTGGTTGCGCAGCCGCAGCTCGAGCGGGTCGAGGCCGAGCCGGTAGGCCAGCTCGTCCATCGCCGTCTCCAGCACGAACGACGCCACCGACTCGCCCGGGCCGCGGGTGAACGTCGGGGTCATCGTGTTGCCGCGGATCAGCCGGTGCACGCCGAGGAAGTTCGGGCACCGGTAGAGCTGCGAGGACACGCCGGTCGCCGGCTCGGCCCAGTCGTCGAAGTGCGAGGCGATCGACAGCTTCTCGTGCCGCAGCGCCACCAGTCGGCCGTCGTGGCCGGCACCCAGGCAGAGCCGCTGCTCCTGCTCCTCCCGGTGCCCGTGCCCGGTGTACGTCTGCGGCCGGGTCAGCACCAGCCGGACCGGCCGGCCGACCTGCCGGGCCGCCATCGCGGCCAGCGTGACGTGCGGCCACACCATCGCCTTGGACCCGAACCCGCCGCCGACGAAGTGGGTGATCACCCTGACCCGGGCCAGCGACAGGCCGAGCAGGTGCGCCACGGTCAGCTGGGTGGCCCGGATGCCCATCGTCGAGTCGTAGATCGTCAGCCCGTCGCCGTCCCAGACGGCGGTCGTCGCGTGCGGCTCCAGCGCGTTGTGGTGGTTGGCCGCCATCCGGTAGGTGAGGTCGAGCCGGACGTCGGCGCCGGCCAGCGCGGTCTCGACGTCGCCGCGCTCGGTGCGGCCGGGCAGCAGGCCGCCGAACAGCCGCTCCGCCTCGTACGCAGTCGCCCGGCCCTCGTCGATCGTGGTCGTCGCCGGGCTCTGCTCGTACCGGACCTGCAGCCGGGACGCCGCGTACTGGGCCCGCTCGTGGCTGTCGGCGACGACCACGGCGACCGGCTGGCCGGCGTAGTGCACCACGTCGTCCTGCATCGGGAAGAAGCTCTCGCCCGGCGCCGGCGCGCCGACCAGCGACGGCAGCAGCCGCGGCTGGCCGACGATCTTGTCGAGGTCGCGGTGGGTGAGCACCCTCAGCACGCCGTCGGCCGCGTCGGCCGGCAGCTCGACGTCGAGCACGCGTCCACTGTGGACGGTCGCGCCGACCAGGACCGCGTGCACCAGGCCGGGCAGCGGGATCTCCGCGGTGTAGCGGGCGGTGCCGGTGACCTTCGCGATCCCGTCCACCCTGGGCACAGGCCGCCCGATCGCTGCCGTCATGACCGTCCTCCCTCGACCGCTCGGGTCAGCCCGCGCACGATCGCTCGCCGCGCGAGTGCGACCTTGAACGCGTTGTCCGGCCGCGGCGTGGCGGCGGCCAGCTCCGCCGCGGCGGCCGCGGCGAACCGCTCCGGGGTGGCCGGCGCACCGAGCAGGTGCTGCTCGGCCAGCCGGGCCCGCCACGGCACGGTCCCCACCCCGCCGAGGGCCAGCCGGGCCGCGGACACCACGCCGTCCTCGACGGCGACTGCGGCCGCCACCGAGACCAGCGCGAACTCGTACGACTGGCGGTCGCGGTATTTCAGGTACAGCGAGCCCTGGGCCAGCGGCAGCGGCGGCAGCTCGACGGCGACGATCAGCTCGCCGTGCGCCAGCGGGTGCTCCACCTCCGGCGTCGTCCCCGGCGCCAGGTAGAAGTCGTCGATCGGGATCATCCGGGTGCCGGCGGGCCCGACCGTGTGCACGATCGCGTCGAACGCGACCAGCGGCACGGCGAGGTCGGACGGGTGGGTGGCGATGCAATGCTCGCTGGTGCCGAGGATCGCGTGACCGCGGCTGATCCCGTCCAGCGCCGCGCAGCCGCTGCCCGGCTCGCGCTTGTTGCACGGCGAGACGTCGTCGCGGAAGTACGGGCAGCGGGTGCGCTGGCAGAGGTTGCCGCCGATCGAGGCCATGGTGCGCAGCTGCTCGGAGGCGCCGAGCAGCAGGGCCTCGGCGACCGCCGGGTAGCGGGCGACCACCCGGGGGTCGCGGGCGACGTCGGACATCCGGGCCAGCGCACCGATCCGCAGTCCCGCGCCCAGGTCGTCGACGTCGGCCAGCGGCAGCGCGTTGATGTCGACCAGCGTGCTCGGCCGGGCGACGCCGAGCCGGATCAGGTCGACCTCGGTCGTACCGCCGGCGAGGAAGGCGCTGTCCGGGTCGGCGGCGACGGTGGCGACCGCGCCCTCGACGTCGGTGACCCTGGCATACCGCAGCGGGCGCATCTCAGCCCTCCCCGCTCGCGTCGCGGACGTCGCGGATCGCCGCGCGGATGTTCGGGTACGCCGCGCAACGGCAGATGTTGCCGCTCATGAACTCGGCGATCTCGGCGTCGTCGCCGGCGTGCCCCTCCTCGAGCAGCTTGACCGCGGACATGATCTGGCCGGCCGTGCAGTAGCCGCACTGGAACGCGTCCCGGTCGATGAACGCCTGCTGCATCGGGTGCAGCTGACCGTCCGGCGCGAGCCCTTCGATCGTGGTGACCTCGCGGCCCTCGCAGGTCACCGCGAGCGTGAGGCAGGCGAGCACCCGCCGGCCGTCCACCCACACCGTGCACGCCCCGCAGGTGCCCTGGTCGCAGCCCTTCTTCGAGCCGGTCAACCGCAGGTGCTCGCGCAGCGCGTCGAGCAGGCTGACCCGTGGTTCGAGCTCGAGCACGTGCTCCCGGCCGTTGACGGTCAGGACGACCGGCATCTCGGCCGGTCCGCGGACCGGGACCGCCGCGGGGGCGTGGACATCCATGGCGCTCTCCTCACTCGGCTGCGGACCGATCGTCCACCGGCCGAGCGGGGCCGGCATCGCACGGATGTGCGATATCTGCCCGGCAGGAGCGACGGTCAGCCGCCCCTGGCCGGCAGTGCGGGGACGGCCTTCGCCACCCTGTGCTCGAGCTGCCGGCGGCGGCGGTCGACCCAGAGCCGGGCGGTGAGCAGGATGGCGGCGACCGCGAGCACGACACCGCCGAGGACGGCCAGCACGACGGCGACGGCGCCGGAGGTCAGCACCGCGCCGGCGACCAGGGCCGCCGCGACCAGCGCGGACACGGCGAGCAGCCAGCTCGCCAGCGGCCAGGGCCGCGCGGTCGCATGCTGCGGCGGGTCGTGGACCAGCCGCTGCCAGAGCACCTTCCGAGCCGGCTCGGTGAACCAGCGCGCCCACCGATAGAGCGTCGCGCCCGAGGTCCACTCGCGCTGCAGCACCGCCTTCGCCCACTTCCCGACCGGCGCGGAGAGCCCGGGCGAGACGTCGACCAGCCGGTCGCCGAGACCGAGCAGCGTCTTCTCGCCCTCGACCGTCTTGCTCAACTCGTTGCGCATGGTGATCAGCGCCCGGCCGCGGCCGCGACCGTCCTGCTCGGACGGGAAGTCCTCGGCCATCGTGCGGACGCCGGTCACGAACTGGGGCAGCGAGGATCCCTCGGCGGCGAGGATCGCCAGCTGGGTGTCCTTGATCCAGTCGGGGCCGGCACCGAGCAGGCGACCGAGATGGGCGGCACCGTGCAGCCGGCCCAACATCCAGTCCCAGCGCCGCCAGTCGACGGCGCCGAAGGCGCCGAAGTGACTGACCTGCGTGCCGTAGAGGATCCGGTCGCCGAGCTCCGCCGCCGGCTCGCGCGCCGTGGTCTCCTCGAGCACGGGCAGCGCGACGTCCGGACCGAGGCGGAGGAACCGGAACGGCGCGCTGCGCTGGAGCGGCATTCGTGCGGAGGTGCAGCGGGAGACGATCTCCACGGCCAGCGCGGTCCGCAGCTCGTCCGCCAGCAGGTCGGCGACCGGCTCGATCGCGGCGCCCAGTGCCCGCGGGATGTCCAGCCGGGTGAAGATCTCGTTGACGGCCGCCGTGACCTCCCGGCGATCGTCGTTGGTCGGGAGCACCGTCGTCGCGAGCTGAGCCTCGAGCGCGTCACGCACGGCAACCACCCGGTCGAGCGCCGTGTCGATCTTGACCAGCGCCTCCGCCACGGGCTCCGACACCGGCTCGGTGCGGTGTGAGCGCAGCATCAGCCGCAGCACCCGGTCGGCCGGCCCGGTGCCCCACGGCCAGGTGCGCGCACCCGGCTCGCCGAGCAGCGGCTGCACCGGCTCCGCGGCCGGTGGCGGCAGCCAGAGCGGTTGCGCGGCGAGGATCTCCACCACGTCCTGGGAGCTGATCGGGGCCGCGACGTCGAGCACGGTCGTGCCGCTGGGGCTGGCCAGCGTGATCGCCTCCCAGACCCCGCCGGCGGCACGTCCCCGGGCGTAGGCCGGTTGCAGGTCGATCGCGGCCCGCCGCACCCGGTCGGCCTCGGCCGGATCGGCGATGCAGGTGTCCTGCAGCCGCTGCGTGTCCGACCAGGACGCGTCCGCGTCGAACAGCAGCTGCTCGAGCTCCTCGACGTCGCCGCGCAGGTCTGCCTCGGACGGGTAGCGGAGCGCCGCGCCGAGCGCGGCCGTCCAGCCGGGCTGCCTGCCGTCGGTCTCCGGTGTCGGTCCGGCGCCACCCGAGGAGGGCACCACGTAGAGCAGGTATCGGCTGCTGTTCACGTACTGGCCGGTCGACGCGTGGACCGGCCGGCGGGCGATCTCGTCGAGCACCGGGCCGAACGGCGCGTTGTCGAGCACGCCGCCGTCCATCAGCCAGGAGCGCCCGGACTTGCGCTGCTTGTCGACCGGCGGGCGTACCCGCGGCGGTCGCTGGTCGAGGTCGGCCGTCTCCTGGACCGGCGCGAACGCCACCGGGAACGAGGCCGACGCCCGCGACGCCGTGGCCAGGTCGTCCACGCGGGCGAAGTCCGACACCTCCTTCTGCTCGTAGGCGCCGTCCGGGTGGTAGGTCGTGTGCCGCCCGCGGGAGAAGCGGTAGAGGAACCGGTGGTCGGCGACGCTGAATGCCTGGCCGGCGGCATCCCGCGCGACGATGTTGTGCGGACCGAGCCCCGATGCCGTCAGGAAGAGCGTGACCTGGTTTCCGGCGCCGCCGGAGCTCAGGCAGCCGAGCACTCTGCGCAGCTGGTTGAGGAAGTGGCCGCCGTCGAGCACCGACGGCGGCTGCTCGTCGGGCGGAGGCAGCAGCTGGCCGGGCGTCAGGGCGCCGAGCTCGGCCCACTGTTCCCGCAGCCACGGGCCGGGCATGGCCGCCGGGTCGGCCCGGTCGGGGTCGAGCGAGCCCTTGTTGGCCACGGCGGTGGCGAGGAGCGCGCCGTTGAGTCCGCCGGCGCTGGTGCCGGCGATGACGTCGACGACGACCGCCCGCTCCCGGCCACCCGCCCGGCTCAGCTCCCGCCAGCGGTCGAAGACCACCTGGTCGTACGGCCGCGGCTGCTGCGCCGGGTCGAGCCCGTCCGAGCAGGCGCGGCGGAGCAGGTCGAGCTCGTGCACGACCCCGCCCATCCACACCGCCAGGCTCACCCCACCGTTGAGCACCAGCGCCATCCGGAGCTGCTCGCGCATCGCACACCCCCGATCGACCGGTCGGTCCCCGGCGGGGTCGACCGCACCAATGGTGTCGCCTTCCCGACAGAGCCGACCGGCCGACCGGCTGATACGCCCCGGAAAGAGGTCAGTTGACGAAGCAGAACGGGTGGCCCGCGGGGTCGGTGAACACCCGGAAGTGCTCGCCGCCGGCGTCGAGCCGGGACGCGCCGAGCTTGATCGCCTCGGCCTCGGCGGCGTCCATGTCCCGGACGGCCAGGTCGAGGTGGGCCTGCTGCGGGTGTGCCGGGTCGGGCCAGCGCGGCGGCCGGTAGTCGGCGCCGATCTGCTGGAACATGACGTAGCGCCCGTCGGCGGCGAGCATCGCACCCTCGGGCCCGTCGTACGCCACGTCCATGCCGGTCAGGTCGCCGTAGAACCGGGCCAGCGCCGACGCGTCCGGCGCGTCGATCGTCACCGCGAACAGGTCCATCACCGACCCGACCCCGTCTTTCTGGCACAGGTCGAACGGATGGCCAGCGGGGTCGGCCATGGTGATCCAGGTCTCGCCGTCGCGCAGGTGGGTGGCGCCGAGCCCGATCGCCCGCTCGGCCTGCGCTTTCGGGTCGGCCACCTGCAGGTCGAGGTGGAACTGTTGCGGCAGCTCCTGCCCTGGCCACCGCGGCGCCACGTGGTCGGGGGCCCGCTGGAACTCGATCTCCTGACCGTTGGGAGCGCGCAGGCCGGACCGCTCGGCGTCCTGCCGGACCACGTCCCAGCCGGTGAGCTCGGCGTAGAACCGGCCCTCCTTCTCGATGTCCGGCGCGTCGAAGATCGCGATGTCCAGGACGGATACCTGAGTCATGCCGGGCATCCTGCCCCGGGCCACCGACAAAACCGAACCCCTGCCGGCGAGCGGCGATCCGGGGCGCCCGCCCACCGCGCTGCGACGCGGCCGTGCCGACCTGCCGGCGGGAGGCTACGGGCGCCTGCGGCGGCGGTCCGCCCCGATCCACAGCTTGACCGACTGGACCGTCAGCGCGGTGCAGCTCGCGCCGGCGACGACGCCGATGATCACGTCGGCGGTGATGACGGCGACGGCGATCCGAGGACCACTCCGAGGACGGTCAGCACGGCGACCGCCCGCCCCTGAGTGGCCAGGTCTGAGCGTGTCATGGTGCTCCTTCCGGCCGGCGTCGTCCCGGCCAGCCGCAGCCGGGCCGGGAGCGGTGAACGTGCACTCGTCGAGCGCGCGCCTGCTCCCGAAGTGCTTGATCGCCGCGTCGAATTCCGGCACGGGTCGACACCCCTGACCATCAGGGTCGTCGCCCGGCCGGCTCCGGCCCAGGGCACAAGGGCTCCCCCTGCCCGGCCGATCGTCCACTCGCGATGCCGGCCCGGTGACGCGCCCGAACGCTTACCCGAGCCGCGCCCGCCGGTAAGTGCTGGCTTGGTGCCGGGTAAGCGGACCGGGCGACGGTGGGCGCCGGTCGATTCGTGCCACATCGAGAGAAGGACACACACCATGAGCGACATCCAGTTCCCCAACGTCCTGCTGGGCCCGGGGTCCGTCACCGCGACAGTGCTCGACAACAACGGCGCCCCGGCCACCGTGCTCGAGGCCGGCGCCCCGTTCACCGTGCACGCCGACTGGCAGCTCAGCCCGCTCGCGGCGCTGCTGCTCGGTGGCGAGTGGCAGCTCGCCGCGTACGTCGAGTCCATCGGCGCCGGTCCGGAGCAGCAGGTCGGCCCGACGGTGACGATCCCGCTGACCGGCGCGGCGAACTACAGCGCCGACATCACGGTCCCGGCCAACACGCTCCCGGACAACCCGGCACCGCCGGCCTCGGGCGTCTACAAGACGGTCACCGTGCTGACCCACCGCAACTTCGGCGCCACCACCGACGTCGTGGGCATCGTCGAGGGACCGGTGCTGCGCATCGGCTGAGCACCAGCCCGACGATGGCGGTCCCGCCCGGCGGGACCGCCATCAGGCGCGCTCGACGCCGACCGACAGCTCGACGTCCGGGGTGCCACCCCGGTGCAGTGCGTACGGGTCGCCGCGGCCGAGGACGGTCATCCGCCCGGTGCCGCGCTCGACCACGAGCAGCCGTCCGCAGCCCTGCTCACACTCGAACGCGAGACCGGCCGGGCTCGGCGTGCAGAGCAGGTCGTGGTAGGTCTCCACGTTCCCTCGCGTTCCCCGCCGCGGGCTGCGGCAAACGACCGCGCAACGACTCGTACAGGACGGTGGTCTCGACCGCCGGGTGGATCCGGAAGGTCGTCCACAGCGCCTCCCGGCACCGCTGGTATTGCAGCAGCGCCAGGTGCCGCTGCCCGGCCCTGGCGTAGCTGGTCATCAGCTGCCGGTGCACCGGCTCGTTGCACGGGTCGCCGGCCAGCACCCGCCGGCCGACGAGCACCGCCGAGCTGTCGTCGCCGAGCCGGCCGTAGAGGGCGACCAGCCGGCAGGCCACGTCGTCGGCCTGCGCCCGCAGGGTCTCCCGGAGCTCCCCGGCCCAGGGCGAGTACGGGTCGTCGGCGAGGAAGTCGCCGTCGTAGAGCTGCCCGGCCCGCTCGTACGCCGCGAGCGCGCCGGCGGTGTCACCGGCCTCCTCGGCCCGCCGACCCTGCCGGCCGGCCTGCTCGAACGCCTCGACGTCGACCCACACGTCGAGGTGGTCGGCGAACCGGTAGGTGTCGTGCCGGCGCTCCAGCAGCGGCCGCGCGCCGGTGGCCCCGAGCGCCCGGCGGACGCCGCTCAGCGCGACGTGCACGCTGTTGCGCGCGGCCTCGGGATGGGCGTTGCCCCAGAAGACGTCCATCAGCACGTCCCGCGGCACCGGGGTCTCCCGGTGGGTGAGCAGGTAGGCCAGCACGTTGCGGGTCCGGCGGCTGGACACGGTGTCCACCACCTGTCCGTCCACGACGACCCACAGCCCGCCCAGCAGTCTCCCCGTCAGCATGACGCGCCGCTCGCCCGCGTGGACGCTCATCGGCGGCCCCCTCCCCGTCATGGTGACGAGCCCATGCGACGCTGCGTAATACGTCGGATGAGAACGGTTGCCGTCCGGCTGCCCTGGCGGACCGCGATGATCCGCTGTTCGGCCGCGTACGCCCTGCCCCGTCTGCGGTGGCGCGGCCGGGACGGGTCAGTGTCCGGTCAGCCGGTCCACCGCGGCGAGCAGCTCCGACACCTGGTGCACCACGCTGAAGTTCACCGCCGCGTACTCCCGGGCGGCCGGGCCCTTGGTGTGCTTCCAGTCCTCGTCCAGCGCCCGGTCCACCGCCGCGGCCAGCGCGGCGGCCAGCTGCTGCCGGTCGTCGGTCTCCGGCACCAGCACGCCGACGGCCGGGGTGACGAAGTCGCGCGGCCCGCCCGAGTCGGCGCCGATCACCGGCGTGCCGCAGGCCATGCACTCGATGAACACCAGCCCGAACGGCTCCCGGTACGACGGGAAGCAGCCGACGTCGGCGCAGTTGAACAGCGTCGCCAGCTCGTCCTGCGGCCGCGGGCCCAGGAAGTAGGTCCGGCGCAGGCCGAGCTCGGCGGCAAGGTCGTGCATCCGCACCTTGTCCTCGTGCGGACCGGACCCGATCACCAGGGTGACGATCCGCCGGTCCTCCTGCTCGTAGCTCGCGGCCGCCCGCAGCAGCGCGTCCAGCCGCTTCCAGTCGGCGAACTTCCCGCAGAACGCGACCACGGCGTCGAACCCGTCCGCCGGCGCCACTTGCTCCGGCTCGCGGCCGGTGCCCTCCGGCGGCTGGGTGCTGAACCCGGCCAGCACCCGGGCGCGGTCCGGGTACGCGCCCTCGATCAGGCGGAAGACGTCCTGGTTGTAGCCGTTGGGGGAGAGCAGCACCCGCTCGCGCGGGAAGTCCGGGAAGATGCCGAGGAACGCCTCGACCTGCTCGGCCGAGATCGCCGCGACCACGTCGACACCGTGGTCGGGATCGGCGTAGTCGAAGATCTTCTCCTGCTTCATGAACGGCAGGAACCGCGGCGGGAACTCCTCCGGCTGATCGCCGCGCTGCTCGTTGGCGTACATCTTCAGCTCGGTGCCGTGCGCGAAACAGAGCAGCGACATCCGCGGCTTCCCGGCCGCCACCCGGCGCCGGTTCACGTCCCGCAGCACGACCGTGTTCATGAACGCGTGGTGCGCGATCGCCAGCCCGAACGTCTCGCCGGTGGTCGCCTCGATCTCGTCGATCCAGGCGGCGACCTCGTCGGTCAGCCGCGTCCGGTACGCCGCGACCTCGGCCTCGCTCATGCTGTGCCAGCGGTAGCTGCTGACCGGCGAGACCGACTCACAGATCGGGATGTCGTGCTCGAGCTCGAAGACGCGCACGTCCTCGGACCGGAACCGCTGCCGGCGGGACGGGTACATCGAGTAGGCCCTGACCCCGGGCAGCGCGTTGTACGCGTGGTGGTGCGCCTCGTGCAGGATCCCCGACCCGGGCGCGAACTCCCCGTCGCGCTGCCAGTTGTTGGTCCCGAGCTGAAAGATCAGCCGGTCAGCCATGCCGTGCCCTCCGGTCGCCGCCTCGTCGTCCTCGCGCCGCCGCGATCATGACAGCATGCCCGGCCGGGTCCGGCGGTGGGGCGGCCCGGCCGCTCGCCCGCGGGCGGTAGCCGGGTCGCCGGTGCCCTCCCAGCCCCGCGTTCGGACGGCGTGCTGGTCACGGTGCCGGGGCCGGCTGCCTGCGGCCGCAGAGTTGCGGCGGCGGAGCGGGGGTCGGCGGACGGCCGCGACTGCCGTTCTCCACGACTCGGAGTCCTGATGTCGAAAACGGCCGGCGCCGATCGACGTACTAGTGACACCGATCAAGGAGACTCAGAGATGACACCCACCGACCTGCGCGCCCGCCGCCGGGCCCTGTACGCCCTCTGCACCGGGATGTTGATGATCGTGCTCGACGCCACGATCGTGAACGTCGCGCTGCCGTCGATCCGCGCGGACCTCGGCTTCTCGGCGGCCGGGCTGGCCTGGGTGATCAACGCGTACCTCATCGCCTTCGGCGGCCTGCTGCTGCTCGCCGGCCGGCTCGGCGACCTCGCCGGCCAGCGCCGGATCTTCCTCGCCGGCCTCGCCGTGTTCACCGCCGCGTCGGTGGCCTGCGGCGCCGCGGTCAACCCGGCGATGCTCATCGCCGCCCGGTTCGTGCAGGGTGCCGGCGGCGCGCTGACCTCGGCCGTCATCCTCGGCCTCATCGTGACGCTGTTCCCTGAGCCGCGGGAGCAGGCGCGTGCGGTCGGCGTGTACGCGTTCGTCGCGTCCGCCGGTGGTGCGGTCGGCCTGCTCGCCGGCGGCGCGCTGACTCAGTGGGTCACCTGGCACTGGATCTTCTTCGTGAACGTGCCGATCGGCCTGGCGACGATGGTCGCCGCCGCCCGGCTGCTGCCGGCCGGCACCCGGCTCGGCGTCCGGGCCGGCGCGGACGTGCTCGGCGCGGCACTGATCACCTCGGCGCTGATGCTCGGCGTCTACACGCTCGTCGTCCCCGCCGCCGAGGACGGCTGGACCGGCGCCACCACGCTGGTCTGCGGTGCGGTCTCGCTCGCGCTGGTCGCCGCGTTCCTGGTCCGGCAGGCCACCGCGGCGGCGCCGCTGATGCCGCTGCGCATCCTCCGGTCGTCCACGGTCGCCGGCGCGAACGTCGTGCAGGCTCTGGGTGCGAGCGGCATGTTCGGTTCGTTCTTCCTCGGCGCGCTCTACCTGCAGCAGGTGCTCGGCTACGGGCCGCTGGAGATCGGGCTCGCGTTCCTGCCGGTGACCGTGCTGATGGGCGGGCTGTCGGTGCGCTACAGCGAGCGGCTGATCACCCGGTTCGGCGCCCAGCCGGTCATGGTGACCGGGCTGCTGTTCGTCGCCGCCGGCATGGTGCTGTTCGCCCTCGCCCCGGTCGACGCCCGGTACGTGGTGAACGTGCTGCCCGCGGCCGTGGTCATCGGCATCGGCGCCGGGTTGTGCTTCCCGCCGACGATGACGCTGGCGATGACCGGGGTGCGGCCGAGCGACGCCGGCCTGGCGTCCGGGCTGGTCAACACCACCGCCCAGGTCGGCGGCGCGATCGGGCTGTCGATCCTGACCACGGTGTCGACCGAGCGCTCGAGCTCGCTGCGGGAGTCCGGCAGCGGCCTGCTCGACGCGCTGACCGGCGGTTACCACGCGGCGTTCTGGATCGCGGCGGTGCTGATCGTGGCGGCGCTGGCCACCGCGCTGACCGTGCTGCGGCCGGCCCGGACCGCCCCGGCGCAGCCGGTCGAGCCGATCGAGCAGGAGCCCGTTCCGGTCGCCGCCTGATTCCCCGACCCGCCCGCCGCCGGCTCCTCCTGCCGGCGGCGGGTGCCGTCCCTCCGCCCGCCGCCGGCCTTCCCCGGCGGCGGGCGGCGCGCGTCCCGGGGAGGGGCCGCGTCCCTGGAGCGGGCGGCGCGCGTCCCGGGGAGGGCCGCGTCCCCGGAGCGGGCGGCGCGCGTCCCGGGCGGCGCGTCTCCGGGGCCCGGCGGCGGGCGGCGCGCGTCCCGGGCGGCGCCCCTCGGAGGCTGGCGGCGCGCGTCCCGCGGGCGGGCGGCGTGTCCTTGGGGTGGGCGTGGGTCCCGCGGGCGGGCGGCGTGTCCTTGGGACGGGCGCGCATCCGGGGGCGGGCAGCGCGCGTCCCGGATCCCAGCGGGTGGAGCGGGATCATGGTCGGGTGGTGTATCCGGTGCCGGTGGGTGGGGGGAGCGCGGGCGGTCCCGGCGGCTACACGTACGCGGCCGTCGTGGTCCGGGCCGGCGCGGGGGAGGTGCAGACCGCGCTGCGCGAGGTGCGGTTCTCCGGCTGGCTGGCCCCGCCGGAGGCAGGCTGGGTGGTCGCGGTCGCCGCGTCCGGCGCCGGCACCGTCGCGTCCGGCCGCCGCGGCGTGGTCGGGGTAGCGGACTGGCTGGCGTCCCGGCTGGCCGGACCGGTCCTCGCCCTCCGCGTCCTCGCCGACCGGCAGCTGCTGCTCGCGGTCTGGGCCGGTGGCGAGGAGGTCGGCCGCTACGTCAGCGACCCGTCGTACGGGCTGGACGACGACACCCTGCCCGAGCCGCTCGGCGCCGAGCACGCCGCGGCCTTCGCCGCCGCCTTCGGGCACCCCGACATCGCGGACGACCTCAACGAGCTGCTGGCCGAGGAGCTCGACCCGGACAGCGTCATCGAGTCGGAGCGGCTCGGTGGCGTGCTGCGCCTGCTCGGGCTGCCGAGCTGGCTGGTGGCGGTCTCGTCGCTGCCCCGGGACATCCCGACCGGCCCGCGAGCGGCCGAGCTGACCCGGCTCCGCGCCGGCGCCACCGGCGTCGGCGGTCGGGTGCGCGGTCGGTTCGCCGAGGTGGTCCGGCGTCGCCGCCCCCCGCCGCCGGCGTTCACCGACCCCCCGCGCGGCGATGGTGACCCCTGGCTGCTCTGACCCTGGCTGCTCTGACCGCTGGATGCTCTGACCGCTACCCGTACGTGCCCAGGAACGTCTCGACCGCCGCGTCGGCGATCCGGTCGAGCGTCCCGGCCGACGGCAGCGCGGCGGTGCCGGCGAACATCGCCTGGTTCATCGGCTGGTACATGACCAGCCCGGCGAACTGGTACGCGGCGAGCGTCGGATCGCCGAGGCGGTGCAGCAGCCCGCGGTCGGCCAGCTGCCGCAGGGACTCGCCCAGGATCACCAGGCTGCGGTCGAAGCCCCGGTCGAACCACGCCCGGCCGACCTCCGGGAACCGGTCGGCCTCGGCGATGACCAGCCGGCGCAGCCGCAGCACGTCGGGGTCGAGCAGGCCGCGCTGGAAGCCCCCGGCGAGCTCGCGCAGGCCGGCGCGGACGTCGTCGGTGCCCTGGAGCGTGCCGGCGACGGTGGCCAGCCCGTCCACCAGCTGGACCGTGGTCTCCAGGATGACCTCGGCGAACAGCCGCTGCTTGTCGGCGAAGTGCTTGTAGAGGGTCTGCTTGGAGACCGACGCGCGTGCGGCGACCTCGTCGGTGGTCGCACCGACGTAGCCGTGCCGGAGGAACACCTCGGTGGCCGCCCGGATGATCGCCTGCCGCCGGCGGTCGGACCGGTCGGACCGGCCGGAGTCGGCGGTGGCACTCGCCTGAAGCTCCACGGGTCCTCCAGGAATTCTCCATCAGTACTGTACAGTACGGTACAAGCACTAGTACGGTACCGTTCAGTTCCGATCCTGACGTGGTGATGTACGGCCGGGACCGGCCGGACATCCCGAGCTCCGTCCGGGAAGAGAGGGTTCGTTCGATGCGCAAGGTGTACGCGGGGTTGTTCAGCACGATCGACGGCGTGGTCGAGTCGCCGGACCAGTGGCAGACCGCCTTCGACGACGAGATGGGAGAGGCGCTGTCGGCCATGCTCGCGGAGCAGGACGCGGTGCTGCTCGGCCGGGTGACGTTCAACGAGTGGGTGAACTACTGGCCGACCTCGACCGACGAGCCGTTCGCGAGCTGGATCAACAGCACGCCGAAGTACGTCGCGTCGAGCACGCTCGACTCGGTCGACGGGTGGTCCAACAGCACGCTGATCAAGGGTTCGGTGGCCGACTTCGTCCGCGAGCTGCGGGAGCAGCCGGGCGGCGCGATCGGCACCGCGGGCAGCCCGTCGCTGGTCCGGTCCCTGGTCGAGGAGGGCCTGATCGACGAGCTGACGCTGATGATCAGCCCGGTCGTCGCCGGCGGTGGTCGCAAGCGGCTGTTCCCCGCCGACTCGCCGCAGCACACGTTCGAGCTGGTCGAGGCCAAGCCGACCAGCAGCGGCACGGTCATCGCCAGCTACCGGCCCTCGCGCTAGCCACCGCCCGCCCTCGGCCGGCACGCTCCGCCGGCTGCCGGCACGGCCGGCCGGGATGGGTTTCGTCGGCGGGTCCTGGTTCGATGTCGCCGTGACGACGGTCGGTGCGGTCTTTCTCCCCCAGTTCCCACCCGAGCGGCTGCGCTCGGTCGCCGAGGCGGCCGACGACGCCGGCCTGGCCCAGCTGTGGTTGTGGGAGGACTGCTTCTGGGAAGGCGGCATCGCCTCCGCGGCCGCGGCGCTGGCCTGGACGCAGCGGTTGCAGGTCGGCGTCGGGCTGCTGCCGGTGCCGCTGCGCAACGTCGCGCTCAGCGCGATGGAGCTGTGCACCCTGCACCGGATGTTCCCCGGCCGGCCGGTGATCGGGGTCGGTCACGGCGTGCAGGAGTGGATGGGGCAGGTCGGGGCGCGGGCGGAGTCGCCGCTCACGCTGCTGCGGGAGTACGTGGACGCGCTGCGGGCCCTGCTGGCCGGGGAGTCGCTCAGCAGGCAGGGCCGGTATGTGCGGCTCGACCGGGTGCAGCTGGGCGCGCCACCGGCGACCGCGCCGCCCGTGCTGGCCGGGGCCGAGGGGCCGCGCACGCTCCGGCTGGTCGGCGGGCATGCCGACGGCGCGATCCTCACCGGCGGCACGACGCCGGAGCAGGTGGTCCGGGCCCGGGAGCACATCGAGGCGGGCCGCGCCGAGGCCGGGCGGACCGGGCCGCACCCGATCACCGTCTACGTGCTGGCGGCGGGCGGGCCGGACGCGCGGGACCGGATCGAGCGGGACGGCCGGCGCTGGGGCTTCCCGTCGACCGCCGACCGGGCCGCCTACGGGTCGGTCGACGACGTCGCCGCCGGGGTGTCGCGCTGGGTCGAGGCCGGCGTCGACACGGTGGTGCTGCAGCCCACCGCCGACGAGCCCGACCTCGAAGGCTTCATGGCCTTCGCCGCCGAGGTCGGCCGGGCCCTCACCCCCTGACCCCGCGCCCCGGCCGGCGGGAGCGGGAGCGGGTGAGCAGGGAGCGCCAGCGGCTCGGCGGCGCGGATGGCGGTGGGGACGGCGGAGCGGACCGCGGCGGCGATGGTGGCGGGCTGGGTGGCGGGC
>Ga0207678_10000736_pt1 | contig 29995 bp, 25 predicted proteins | sample KBSC63metaG_FD_184319 | JGI IMG/M metagenome (GOLD analysis project Ga0207678, IMG submission 184319) | Corn rhizosphere microbial communities from Kellogg Biological Station, Michigan, USA - KBS C6-3 metaG (SPAdes) (version 2) | ecosystem: Host-associated > Plants > Roots > Rhizosphere > Soil ... | reverse complement strand
TTGCGCCTATTGCATCAACCGGAAGAGCTCGAACGCGCGAGATGCCGAAGAAATATTGGCGCAACATGCCGGAGACCTCGCTCGTTCAACCGCTGATCGGACAGCGCGAACCCGGGAGTTGGAGATGATCGACCGCTCGGTCGCAAGGGAAGGGCTGGAGCATGCGCTCGAAGCCGAGCGCGCAATTGAGCCGAAGAGTAATTTGCACGCGTCATGGGAGACGCTGCTTGAGGAAGCGCGCGGCTGCACGCGTTGTGACCTCTACCGATGCGGTACGCAGACCGTGTTCGGTGAAGGGCCGCTGGACGCCGGGATCATGTTCGTCGGCGAGCAGCCCGGCGACCAGGAGGACATCGCCGGGCGACCCTTCGTCGGGCCTGCCGGGCAGCTGTTTGACGCCGCGCTCGAGAAGGCGGGGATCGACCGTTCGAGCGTCTACGTCACCAATGCCGTCAAGCATTTCAAGTTCATCCAGCGCGGCAAGCGCCGCATCCACAACAAGCCGGACGCCGGCGAGATCACCGCCTGCCGCTGGTGGATCGAGCATGAGCGGGCGCTGATCCGTCCGCCGATCACCGTGGCGCTCGGGGCAACCGCGGCGCGCTCGCTGGTCGGCAAGGTCGTGACCATTTCGAAGGTCCGGGGAGAGCCGCTGCCGCTCGCCGACGGAAGCGAATGCTGGGTGACCGCGCATCCGAGCTCGATCCTTCGCGCTCCGGACGACGAGACGCGCAAAGAGGGCAAGAAGCTGTTCCTCCGTGACTTGAAGCGCATCAAGGCGCGAGCGGAGGAGCTGACGCGCTGACCCATCAGAACCGGTAGCCGACCGTCGCCTTGATGGTGCGCGGCGCGCCGGGTGCGATATTGTTGTCGGCGTTGGCCGTCGGGAAATAATGCGCGCCGAACAGGTTCTCGACGTTGATTTGCGTCTCGACGCCCCACGGCGTCCGATAGAACAGCGCTGCGTCGAGCCGAGTGTAGCCGGGCAGCTTCACTGCGTTGCTGATCGTCGCATAGGACCTGGACCGTGCGATCAATCCGATCCCGGCGCCGATGGCGGGCGTGAAGTCGTAGCGGTTCCACAGCGAGAAGCTGTGTCGCGGCACCAGCGGCACTTCGCGGCCCTTGGGGGCGGCCGCGGTCGTCTTGGTGACTTCGGCCTTCTGCAGGGCGTAGCCGGCCGAAACCAGCCAGCGGCTGGTGACGCTGCGTTCCAGGCCCAGCTCGACGCCGCGGCTGCGCTGCGCTCCGGTCAGCACGATGCGGGTCGAGTCATTCGGGTCGGTCGCGCGCGTGTTGGCGCGGTCGAGCTGATAAATCGCGGCGGTGGCGAGAAGCCCGTCGAGGATCTCCCACTTCGCGCCCAGTTCGTAATTGTCGAACCGCTCGGGCTTCAGCTCCGCCGTCACCGACGTGAGGCTGCTGAACTGGTCGCCCGACTGCGGCAGATAGGAACGACTGTAGCTGGCGTAGATCGAAAGGTCGTCGCTCGGCTTGGCGATGAGCCCGAGGCGCGGAGACCACAAATGGTCGCTCCGGCTGAACTTGCCGCCGCAGACGGCACGAAGGTCGTCGACTTTGAGGTTGAAGCTGTCGAAGCGCAGTCCGGCGACGACTTCGAATAGCGGTGAAATCCGGATCTGGTCCTGGATATAAGCGGCCGCGACCGTCGCCTTCACGCGATTGTTGGCGTCGCTTGCGATCGGTGCCCAGACTACGTCGACGTCGGCCGTCGGATCGCTGAGCGCCACGGCGTTGCCGTCGATGATCGGGGCGCCCGACAGCGTGCCGGTGTTGCGCACGTTGCGCGATCGCTCGCGGCCGAGCTCGAAGCCGAACAGCATCGTCTGGTCGAGTCCGCCGAGCCGGTTCTCCCACACGAGGTCCGTCTGGTTGAACAGATTGTTGCGGTCGTTTCGGTTGTTGTACGCGCCAAGCCGCACACGCTCGGGCTGGCTCGCGGTTGCGGGCAGGACGGCGCTGTTGGCGAAGATGTTCTGATAGAATTTGCCGTAATGGCCGAAGAGCGTGTGGTTCTTCAGGGTCAGCCCTTCGCCGAGCTGATGCTCGGCGCCGAAGGTGACGAGATCGACGTTGGCGCGCGCGAAGCTCTTGTCGGGGTCGCCGAAGAAGGTCCGCGTGAATCCGCGAACCGGTTCGCCGTCGAGGGACGGGACTCCGCGGTCGGCGGTGCGGCGGTCGTGGAAATGCTCGTAGCCGAAATCGAACCGGGTGTTCGGGCCGGCGAGCAAGGCGACGGTCGGATTGATGCCGTAGCGCTTGAGGTCGACGTGGTGGCGGAAGCTCTCGCCATCCTCGTAAAGCCCGTTCACGCGAACTCCGACGTTCGTGCCCAGCGTCTGGTCGACATCGCCCGCGAGCCGGTAACCGCCGAAGCCGTCGCCCGAGCCGGTCACGCCGCGATAGCTGGTCAGGGTCGGGCGCTTGAGCACGCGATTGACGATTCCGCCGCCGCCGCCGCGTCCGAAGATCATCGCGTTCGGGCCTTTCAGCACCTCGACCCGGTCGACGTTGTAGAAGTCGCGGAAATATTGGACGTCGTCACGCACCCCGTCGACGAAGAAGTCGGCGGTGCTGCTGTTGCCGCGCAGGACGAGCGTGTCGCGATTGCCCTCGCCCGAATTGTACGAAGCTCCGGGAACGAACAGGAGGAGGTCGCCGACCGAGCGGAGCTGCTGGTCCTCGATCTGCGCGCTGGAGATGATGCTGAGCGCCTGCGGTATGTTCTTGAGGTCGGTCTCGGTCTTGGTCGCGCTGCTGGTGCGCTTGACGCCGTATTTCACGCGCTCGCCGGTGACGACGATCTCCGCGCTGGCGGTGACGCTCGGTGCGGGCGCGGATGCGTCCTCCGCGAACGCGGGCGCGCCAGCGCACAAAATGAACCCGCAAGACGAAGCTGCCCAAACCCTGTTCATGCTCGCCGGCTAGCGTTAATGATACTCATTCGCAATAGCGGTCTTCGAACATAGTTGGCCGACGGCAGTAACCCGTTGACGCGCAGGCACTCTTCTTTCGCTATTCCGCGGCGAGCAGGGTTTCTGCGCCGCCCAGATCGACCGAGACCAGGCGGCTGACACCCTTCTCGATCATCGTCACGCCATACAGGCGGTGCATTCGGCTCATCGTGACCGCATTGTGGGTGACGATCAGGTAGCGGGTGTCGGTCTCGCTCGTCATCCGGTCGAGGAGGTCGCAGAAGCGCTCGACATTGGCGTCGTCGAGCGGCGCGTCGACCTCGTCGAGCACGCAGATCGGCGCGGGGTTGGTCAGGAACAAGGCGAAGATCAGCGCGATCGCGGTCAGCGCCTGCTCCCCGCCCGACAGCAGGGTCAGGGTCGAAAGACGCTTGCCGGGCGGCTGCGCCATGATCTCCAGGCCCGCCTCCAGCGGATCCTCGCTCTCGACCAGCTCGAGATGCGCCTGACCGCCATCGAACAGCGTCGTGAACAGCCGGCGGAAATGGCCATCGACCTGCTCATAGGCGGCGAGCAGCCGCACCCGGCCTTCGCGGTTGAGGTTGCCGATGGAACCGCGCAGCCGATGGATTGCCTGGGTCAGCTCTTCCGCTTCCTCGGCGCCCTTGGTGCGCGATTCGTCGAGCTCGGCGAGCTCCCGCTCGGCGACGAGGTTGACCGGGCCGATCCGCTCCCGCTCGGCGGTCAGGCGTTCGAGAGCAGCCGATTCGGCCTGGGGATCGCGCGTCTCCTCGCCGTCGAAGGCCAGTTGCTCGGGCAAGCGCTGCGGCAGGCATTCGAACTTCTCGACCGAGGCGTGCGCCAGCTCTGCGCTTCGGGTTTGTTGGGCATCGGCTCGCGCGGCGGCGGCGGCCCGGCGCTCGCGCGCCTCCGAAGAGCGTTCGTTCGCCCCTGACACTCCGGCGGCGGTCTCCACCAGTGAGCGTTCGGCCTCTTGCTCCGCCGCCGACGCCTCGCCGACCTTGACCTGACTTTCAGAATTCGCGCGCTCCAGATCGGCAATCGCGCGATCGAGCTCGGCTGGCTCCTGCTCCAGCCCGCTTCGCTCGGTCGCCAAATCCTTTTGCCGATCCGCCGCCTCGGCCAGCCGCTTCTCCGCGTCCGCCAGCCGCTTGCGCCATTCGCCCTGCTCGCGCGCGGCATTGCTCATGCGTTCGCGGTCGGCGGCGGTTTCGCGCGCCTTGGTGGCGGCTTCGGCGCGCTTGTCGGCGACGCGGTTCGCGGCTGCTCCCGCCACCTCGCGGGCGGCCTCGACCTGATGCTCCAGCGTCGTCGGATCGGGCAGGGCGCCAAGCGCCTGCTCGGCGGCGCGAACGGCGTCGTCGCCCGCTTCGAGGACCGGGGCTAGGTCCGATTGCCGCTGGGCCAGCACGGAGCGCTGCGCTTCGATCCGCTCGATCGCGGCAGTGGCGGCATCGCTGGCGCGGGCGGCGTCGCGCGCCTCCTTCTCGGCGGCCAGCGCCGAGTGGCGGGCCAGTTCGGCCGTGCGCCGATAATTCTCGACCGCCGCGATCACCCGGTCGCGTGCGGATGCCGCATCGTCGGTTGCTGCGGCCAGGGCGGTCAGCTCGGCGGCGAGCGCCGACAAGCGATTGGCGCGCAGTAGCCGCTCAGCCGCTGCCGCTCCCGCGCTTTCGGCAACGAACCCGTCCCAGCGCCGGAGCCTGCCTTCGCGAGTGACGAGCCGTTGCCCCACCGCAAGCTTCTGGCCGTCGTCGGCGTCGGCGACAACGACCTGCCTGAGGCGGCGGAGCAGCTCGGGTGGTGCGGTGACATGGTCGGCGAGCGCTTCCATCCGATCTGGAAAGCGAGGGTCGTCGGGCTGCGGATCGCTGCCCTCCCAGCGGCGCCCGCCCGCCTTGCCGAGCATGGCATCCGAATCCTCGCCGAGTGCCGCGGCCAACGCACGCTCATATCCCGGCTCGGCCTTGAGGCTGGCAATGGCCGCGCCGCCGCCATGCTCCAATGCGCGCGCCAGGGCGTCGTGCTCCGACTTGGCGGCCGACAACGCTGCCCGCGCGGTGGCCAGCGCAGCCTCCGCGGAATCGCGCTGCTCGGCCGCCGCGGTCCGGCCTTCCTCGGCCTCGACGCGGGCGACTTCGGCCTCCGTGAGCGCGGCCGCGGCAGCACCGCCGCGGGCCTCCGCCTGCTCGAGTTCCGCGACCTGCTCGGAACCGTCGCCGAGCGCGGCGAGCTGGTCATGGAGGCGCCGGCTTTCCTGATCGATTCGCAAAAGCTGCGACCGCGCCGCTTCGAGCGCAGCTTCGGCCACGCGCCGTTCCGCCCGCATCGCGGCCTGCCGCGCAAGGATTTCCGCAAGCCCGGCTTCGGCCTCGCGCGACGTCGCTTCGTGTTGGCTCAGCTCGCCCGAAATGCGCGCCGCCCCAGCCTCGGCGTCCTCCAGCCGGCGCTCGATCGTCGCGCGCTCCGCGTCGAGCCCGGCAATCGCCCGCGCCGCATCGCCTTTCAGCGCGTCCTCGCGCGCCATGTCGGCAGTCAGGCTTGTGTCGAGCCGATCGAGCTCCGCCAGCCTGCGTGAAACGGTGTCGCGCCGCGCTCGCGCGGTGGCGAGCTGATGGGCGAGTTCGTGGCTGTGCTCACGCATTTCGGTCAGTGCATTGCGCCGCTCAGTCAGGGCATCGGTCGCCCGGTCCTGCGCGGCCTTCGCCTCGACGATCGCCGCCTGAATGTCCGCGACCTGACGCGCGGCATCTTCGGCTTCCGCCCTTGCGCTCTCGGCCGCGCGCTCGGCTTCGATCCACCGCGCGTGGAGCAGCCGCGCTTCGTGCCCGCGGACCTGCTCGCTGAGCTTGCGATAGCGTTCGGCGGCGCGCGCCTGGCGCCGAAGTTGCGCCGCGCGTTGCTCCTGGTCGCTGAGGATCTCGCCGAGCCGGGCGAGATTTGCCTCGGCGGCGCGCAACTTCTGCTCGGCGTCCTTGCGGCGCGCGTGAAGCCCTGAGATGCCCGCGGCTTCCTCCAGCAGCTGACGGCGCTCGACCGGCTTGGCGGCAATGACCGCGCCGATCTTCCCCTGGCTGACCAGCGCGGGCGAATGGGCACCGGTCGCGGCGTCCGCGAACAGCAGCGACACATCCTTGGCGCGGACATCGCGCCCGTCGATCCGATAGGCCGAACCGGCGCCGCGCTCGATCCGGCGCGTGACTTCGCTCTCGCCGCCGAGGCTGTTGTCGTCGGCGCCGCGTTCGAGCAGGATCGAGACTTCGGCGAAATCCCGCGGCGGCCGGCTTGCCGTGCCGGCGAAGATCACATCATCCATGCCCCCGCCGCGCAGCGACTTCGGGCTGGATTCGCCCATCGTCCAGCGGATCGCTTCGAGCAGGTTCGACTTGCCGCAGCCGTTCGGCCCGACAACTCCGGTCAGGCCGGCTTCGATCCTGAGCTCAGCCGGCTCGACGAAGCTCTTGAACCCGCTGAGCTTGAGCCGCCGGATGCGCAAATCGCTCGCCCGCGTCGCTCGCTAGCCGCGCTCGCCGAGGGCGGCGCGAAGCTGCGGCTCGAGGTTCTCCCAGGTCGCTGTCTTCTCCAGCATCTTGCCGTTGAGAATGAAGGTCGGCGTTCCCGGGAAGTCGGGATATTGGCTGGTCGCGTCGCTGGTCATCTGGACCAGCTGGTTCACCGTATTCTCGTCGGCCAGGCACTGGTTGGTCTTGGCGACCGGAACGCCGCGCGCGGCGGCCCAGTCCTGGAAGCCGGCAACCTTCCCAAGCTCGACGAACTGCTGGCTCGGCGGCAAGTTCTGAAGCCGCTCGATCTGGTCCTGCGGCACGCCCTGGATCTTGCCGATCCACACGTTCTGGTCCTTGTAGAAGGCGCGGGCCAGGGGGAAGAAGCTCTTGGCGCCGTTGCAGCGCGCGATCAGCGACGCGGTGAGGTCGAAGGCGTCGCGGACGTAATTGCGGAATTCCCAGCTGACGATGCCGGTCTTCACATAATTGGCGATCAGCGGCGGAACGCCTTTCTCGTCGAACTCGCGGCAGTGCGGGCAGGTCAGCGAGCCATATTCGATGAGCTTCAGCTTGGCGTCGGGGTTGCCCATGACGAATCCGCCGGCGGGCGTTGCGCTGACGACGGTCGACCAGTCCCCGCCCTTGGGTGGCGGCACGGCCTTGACGTTCAGGGGGCCGTTGGTCGCTGCATCGCCCTGCTTCGAGTTGCAGCCGGTGACGGCAACGAGGGCCAGCGCGCAAACGAGGAATGGAGTCGGCTTCATGGGTTCACTTGCTCCGGTTGATCACGGGAATATGGACCTCGCCATCTTCCGGAAGCGAGGGCGGGCCGCTGGTAGCGGCAATTTGCGCGGCAAGCGACTCCAGGCACGCGCGCAACTCGGGATCGGCGATTTCGCGCAGGCCTTCGCCCAGTTCCTTGGGCACTGGACGAAGCTGCGGCCGCTCCGGTCTGGCCGGCGGCGCGGGCGGTTTTCCCTGCCGGAAGACGATGCGGTTGATCGCCGCGTGCCCGAAGAAGCGGTTGACCCGCTCCGTGATCAACGGAGCGAGATGCTGGATCAGCGGGGCATGCGCGCCGTCGACCAGCAGCGTCAGCACCCCGCCCGACTTGCGCCCCACCGGGAAGCGGATCGATTCGGGCGAGGACACCCTGGCATAGCGCTCGCCGACGATTTCGGCCCAGCGGCTGACGATCGAGCTCTGCACGAAGCCAAAGCGGCGGAACGACTGGCCGCCGACGTCGCCGACCAGTTCCCCGGCGGCGCGCGGCCGGCAGCTGCGCGCCGGCTCTTCGTTGACCTGCTTTCGCTTCGACATCGCCAAGGACCATGCCATAGCGAAATGGTGACCGCCAACGCCGCAAAGCGCCTCATCCAACATTATGTGGATAACTTCCGACGCCTCCCCTGGCGATCGCCGCCCGGCGAGCCAGCGCCCGACCCCTACCGCGTGTGGCTGAGCGAGATCATGCTCCAGCAGACCACCGTTGCGGCGATAACGCCGCGGTTCAAACGGTTCGTGGCGAGATGGCCGACCATCGAGGCACTCGCCGCTGCGCGCGACGAGGACGTCCTGCAGGAATGGGCCGGCCTTGGTTATTATGCGCGCGCCCGCAACCTCATTGCCTGCGCGCGCCGGGTAGCGGGTGTCGGCGGATTTCCAAGAACGGCGGCGCAGTTGCGAATGCTGCCGGGCGTCGGGGACTACACCGCCGGGGCAATCGCGGCGATCGCGTTCGGAGAAGCGACGCCGGCGGTCGACACCAATGTCACGCGGGTCATCGCCCGCCTCAACGGCCTGGAACAACCGAACCGGCTCGAAATCCAGCGGCTGATGTCGGACATGATGCCCGTCGATCGACCGGGGGACTTCGTGCAGGCGCTGATGGACCTCGGCGCGACGATCTGCCGCCCGAGAGCGCCGCGGTGCGAATCCTGCCCGCTCACCGAGGATTGCGGCGCCCGCGCCACCGGGAAGCCGGAAGCGTTTCCTGTCCGCCGTCCGCGCGCGGCGCGGCCGGTGAAGCACGGCATCGCCTGGTGGATCGAGTGTAACGGCCACGTCTGGCTCGTTCGGCGTCCCGCCAGAGGAATGCTCGGAGGCATGGTGGCGCTGCCGGGCACGGAATGGACGGAGGATAGCCAAAGCGCACCGACCGGGCAGGCCAGGGTTCGCCATGTCTTCACACATTTCGAGCTCGAGTTGCAGGTCGTCCGGAAGGCGCAGGCAGTCGGCGTAGGATGGTGGCAGCCGCTCGACCGGCTCGACCAGGCGGGCCTTCCGACGCTCTACCGCAAGGTCGCCGCGGCCATGTTGGACAGCGAGCAGCGCCGTGCCGCCTGAGCCGTTCTTCTCGGGTCCGGGGCTCGACCGCGCCGATGCACTCCGTGGCGCTCCCGAAAAGATCGCCCAGCTGGCCGCAAGCGATCGCGCGCGCGAGCTCGTCTGGCGCGACGGGATCCCCGGGATCGGCGCCGACGGCCGGCTCGAATGGCAACCTGCTGCCGGTGCATCGCTGTTTCTCGGCTTGGAAGACGGCGCGCCGCGCTTCTCGAGCCTCGCGGACCCGGCCAGCCAGGCGTTCAACGTGATGCCCTTGCTCGCCCAGCTCGACGATGCGGAGGCGCCGTTGTTCGCCGCCGCGATGAGCCTGACCCGCTGGCACCAGCGCCATCGCTACTGCGCCAATTGCGGGCAGCTGAGCGAGATCGTGCGCGGCGGCTGGTCGCGCACCTGCCCGCAATGCGCCGCCGAGCATTTCCCGCGTGTCGATCCGGTCGTGATCATGCTGGTCGAGCACGAGGGCACCGTGCTTCTCGGTCGGCAGCCGCACTATCCGGCCGAGCGCTATTCGGCGCTCGCGGGCTTCGTCGAGGTTGGCGAATCGATCGAGGCCGCGGTCGCGCGCGAGGTCGCGGAAGAGGCCGGTCTCGAAGTCCGAGACGTCCGCTATGTCGCGAGCCAGCCCTGGCCATTCCCTTCGTCGCTGATGCTCGGCTGCTTTGCTCAAGCGTTAGATGGTGACCTGGTGATCGATACCACTGAGCTCGAAGAGGCGCGCTGGTTCACGCGCGAAGAGGTCCGTGGCGCACTCGCCGGAGACGCTCGGCCATCGTTCCGGCCGCCGCCGCCGACCGCGATCGCGCGGACCTTGCTCGAGCATTGGCTGAACGCTTGAAGCCTTCCAATCTCGCCCTTAAGAAGCGGCGCAAATCCATTCGTCCCGCATCCGGGAATACAGGGAAAATCCATGGACGATCGCTTTAACACCATTGCCGGCTGGGTGCTGTTCGCGGGAATCGTCGCGCTCGGTTCGTCGATCGTGGCAGGGGAGCTGTTCCACAGCGAGCGGCCCGAGAAAATGGGTTATCCGATCGCCGGCGTGGCTCAGGAAGGCGAAGGCGGAGCCGCCGCCGAGGAGCCGATCGAGGTGTATCTGGCCAAGGCCGATCCGGCCAAGGGCCAGCAGGTCTTCAACAAGTGTATGGCCTGCCACAACGCCGAGAAGGGCGGCGCCAACCAGCTCGGCCCGAACCTGTGGGGAGTCCTCGGCGAGCCGATCGGGCAGGGCAGGGGTTTTGCTTTCTCCGACGCGCTGGCCAAGAAGGGCGGCAATTGGGATTGGGACAACCTCAGCCAGTGGCTTACCAGCCCGCGCGCTTTCGCTCCCGGCACCAAGATGACCTTCGCCGGTCTCGGCAACCCGCAGGACCGCGCCGACGTCATCGCCTTCCTCAATTCGCATAGCGATGCGCCCAAGCCGCTTCCTGCCGCGCCGGCCGCCGCCGCTGCCAACAAGGAGCCGGGCGCGGGTCCGGACAACGGCCCGCAGAAGGCGGAGAAAGAGCCTTCGCCGGGCGCTCCCGGAGCGACCAAGGCGGCCGACGCGGAAGCGACCAAGACTCCTTGATCAGCTGCCGTCGGTCGGGGTCGACTGGACGCGGACCTGCGGGTCCCACTCGTAGAAACGGCAGACGAACTCCCACGCTTCCTCAGCGTCCTCGCACCAGTGGATGAGATCGAGGTCGTGCGGCGCGATCACGCCTTCCTCGACCAGGCCTTCGAAATTGACCATGCGGGTCCAGAAATCGCGGCCGAACAGGAGGATCGGCAGCGGCCGCACCTTGCCGGTCTGGATGAGGGTCAGCAGCTCGAACATCTCGTCGAACGTGCCAAATCCGCCGGGGAATACCGCGACCGCGCGGGCGCGCAGCAGGAAGTGCATCTTGCGAAGCGCGAAATAGTGGAACTGGAAGCTGAGGTCCGGCGTGACATAGGGATTGGGCAGTTGCTCATGGGGCAGCACGATGTTGAGGCCGATCGTTTCCTGGCCTTCCTCCCACGCGCCGCGGTTGGCGGCCTCCATGATCGAGGGACCGCCGCCCGAGCAGACGACCAGGTGGCGGTTGCCCTCGTCGTCGATCTCGCAGCGGCTGGCGAGCCGGGCCAGCTGGCGCGCGACCTCGTAATAGCGTGACTTGGCCTTCAGCCGCTCGGCGATCGCCCGCTGTTCGTCGTTGGTCGCGGCTTCGATCAGCGCATCGGCGGCTTCGGGCGAAGGAATGCGCGCCGAGCCGTAGAATACCATAGTCGAGCCGATCTTGGCCTCGTTGAGCAACAGCTCCGGCTTGAGCAGCTCGAGCTGGAAGCGGACCGGGCGCAGATCCTCCCGAAGCAGGAATTCGGGGTCCTGGAAGGCGAGCCTGTAGGCCGGGCTCTCGGTCTGCGGGATCGAGGGGACATGCTCGGCGGCGCGCGCATCCACTTCAGAGGTCGGGAAGATGCGCTTCGGCGGCGGCTGGGTCATGGCCGCCGCCTAGCGGCAAACTATGACAGGGTCACGCGGCTTGGGGCTCGTCGCGGCCGGCGCCCCAGTCGATGCGCCGCGTCGCATACATCACCCCGGCGAGCGCCGCGAACAGCAGCAGCGAGCCGATCAGCAGCGAGAATGCTTCCAGGCTGAGGAGGATGTAGAGCACGGCATAAAGGCCGACGAGCAGGCCGCCGATCAAGCCGGCGCGACGCCAGCTGCCAAGCACCGCTGCCGAGTAAGCCGTGTTCAGCCCGGCGATCGCGCCGGAGGCGAGGACGTAGGCCAAGGTGAAGCCGATCACTTCGGCGAAGGCGAGCAGCAGCACGAAGAACAGAATCAGTGCCGCGCCCATCAGCAGATATTCGACCGCCGACACGCGCACTCCGCCGATCACGTCGAACATGAGGAGCGCGAGGAAGGTGAAGCCGATGAACAGGAAGCCGTATTTCACCGCGCGATTGACCTGCGAATAGAGGTCGACCGGCTGGATCAGGCTGATCGAGGCGACCTGGACCGCGTCGCCCCCGCCGGCGGGCCTTGCGATCGAAGAGTCGATGGCGGGCGCCGGCACCCGCTCGACGATGTTGGACACTCCCGCGTCGCCGGTGGTGACGAGTGACCGCCCGAGCGCGAGATTGCCGACCTGGTAACTGGCGTCGAACCCCGCACTCCGGACGTTGCGCGCGCCAGGCAGGAAATCGCCGCCGAAGCTCGGGCTCGGCCAGGAGGAGCGGACCGTCCAGCGGGTGTCACCTGCTTGCGGCGCGAGGCTGAGCGACGCATTGCCGCGGAACTCATAAGCGAAATCGACCGTGATCGGGGCGGCAGCGAGGCTGGTCGCGTCAAGCCACGCGAAGAAGCCGCGCCCGCCACCGCTTCCGCCGCCCGGCTGGAGACGCAGCGGCCGTCCGCTAGCGGCAACGCGCGGGTTCGCGCCGAGCCCGCGCGGGTCACTGAGGCCGAAGCGCAACTCGGCGCGGGTCAGGTCCATGGTCGCCGGATCGACGCCCGTCCGCGCGAGATCCGGCGGAAAGGCAAAGCGCGCCCGGCCTTTGACGGTGGCGTCATAGACCACCGCTTCATAAATCGACCGCTTGCGAACCTTGGGCGCAAGATCGGTCGCCATATCGACCGCTTCGGGCGCGAGCGTCAGCTCGCGCGTGACCTCCCGGCTGCGGGTGACGCTCTGGCCGTTCTCGACCACGGTCTCCGCCGCGGTCGCGCGATACGGGATGACCAGCACGGGTCCGGCCATGGCCTGCGGACCGCCCCAGCCTTCGGTGATCGAGCGGGTCGCTTCCTGCTGTTGCGACTGCCGGTCGTAGGCGAGGAGGTATACCGAGAACAGGGGGATCGTCAGGACGAGCCCTACGACGATGGTCAGGAACAGCTTGAAACCCGGCGTGCGCGCGCTCTCCAACTTCACGATCGTCTCCCCATGGTTTGCCCGGCGATCCTATCGGCACCGGCGATGAGCGCCATGAGATATGGATGAGCAATCGCTGAGAAGTGCGGTCACAGCCCTGATACTTGAACGCGTCCCGGCAGGCGCCACTTCAACATCATGATCGACATCCGCAAATTCGAATCGCTCGGCCACGCCGACCACGGCTGGCTCGATGCGCGTCACCATTTCTCGTTCGCCAACTATCACGATCCCGCCCGCATGGGCTGGGGCCGGATCCGCGTGTGGAACGACGACCAGATCGCGGCGAAGAGCGGCTTTCCGCCCCATCCCCACCGCGACATGGAGATCGTGACCTATGTCCGCACGGGCGCGATCACCCACCAGGATTCGATGGGCAACAAGGGCCGCACGGGCGCCGGCGACGTCCAGGTGATGAGCGCCGGCTCGGGCGTCGTCCACGCCGAGTATAACCTCGAGGACGAGGCGACGACCCTGTTCCAGATCTGGATCGAATCGGACAAGCCGGGCGTCGCCCCGGGCTGGGGCGCCAAGCCCTTTCCGAAGGATTCACGCGATGGCGCATTCCAGCTCCTCGCCAGCGGCGACGCCGATGACGGGACCCTGACGATCCACGCCGACGCCCGCATTCTTGGCGCGACTCTGAAAGCCGGGAGCGAGATCGCCATCGACGCCGATCCGGAACGCCACCTCTATCTCGTCCCGAGTGGACGCGTGCGCGTGAACGGGGTCGAGGCGGGCCCGCGCGACGGTGTCGCGATCACGGGTGAATCGCGCGTGACGATCGAGGCGGAGGACGAAGCCGAACTGGTGCTGGTCGACGCGCGTTGAACGCCACACGCGCGCCGAATTCTACTCCCATTCATCTACGCCGTGCTTGAATAGAGCGCATTAGGAGGGCATGGGCTCGGCGCGTTTAGTGGCGCGATTCACCAGCAAAAAGCGGGAGTTGATGAGAGCGGTCTTGCGCTTGGGGGTAATGGCTTTTGCGGCGACGCTTGCGCTCGCGCCGATGCCCGCGCTCGCCCAGGATGCGGCCACTCAAGCCGCGCCCGGCGACACTCCCGCGACCGACGCTATCGGCCCCCGCGATCTCCAGAATTTCACCCTGAACGGGACGGTAACGCGTTCGGCCGATCCGGTCGCGACGCCGCGTCCCTCCTCGCGACCGCCCGCACAGGCGCCGCGCCCGCAAGCGACTTCGGCCTCCCCGAGCAGCACCACGGCCGCTTCGACCCGGGTTCCCGCTCCGCGGCCGCGCGCCACTGAGCGTGCAACAGAACAGTCGGTCCAGGCCCAGCCGCCGGCGCAACCAGCCCGCGCACCGGCAAGCACGGCGGCTTCGGGCATGTCGTCATCGGTGACCACCGCCCTTCCGCCGCTCGGCGATTCGCCCGTTGCGACGGCGACCGCGACGGACCGCCCGCCCGCGGACAATCTTGGGGCTGAGCACAAGCTGCTGCTGTGGCCGTGGCTGCTCGCAGCCGTAATGCTCGGCGCTGGCGGCGCCTTCCTGTTCTGGCGCAACCGGTCGCGCGAGGCCTTCGCGGGCGGGCCGCAATTCGACGCCTTCGTCGCGCCGGAGCCATCGCCGCTGCCGCGCCCAGCGGCGAAGCCGCAGGCTCCGGCCGCCCCCGCCCCGCCATCGCTCGGCATCGTCTCGACGCGCCTGAGGCCGTGGATCGAGCTCGGCTTCCAGCCCGGTCGCTGCATCATCGAGGACGACAAGGTCACCTTCGAGTTCGAGCTGGCCCTGCAGAACTCTGGCAGCGCCCCCGCCCGCGCGGTCCTGGTCGAGGCCAGCCTGTTGAACGCCGGCCCGTATCAGGAGGAGGAAGTCTCCGCTTTCTACGGCTCACCGGTGGGCGAGGGCGAGCGCATCGCGGTCATTCCGCCGCTGAAGACCGTGCTCGTGAATACCCGGGTCGTCGCCCCGCGTGCCAACGTCCAGTTGATCGAGATCGGCGGTCGCCAGGTGTTCGTTCCCCTGATCGCCTTCAATGCGCTCTACAGCTGGGGAACCGGCGAGGGCCAGACCTCGGCCAGCTACCTCCTCGGCCGCGACGCCAAGGCCGAGAAGCTGGCGCCTTTCCGCCTCGACCTCGGCCCGCGCATCGTGCGCGGCGTCGGCGCTCGCGCGTTACCCGTAATCGTCCGCAAATAGGGCCTACAGCACCGCCGAATTGTAGCTGTGCCAGGCGAGCACTGCGGCGGCGCCCCGATACGGGCTCCACGCCTCCGCAAGCTCGCGCAATTGCTTCTCGGTCGGCTTGTCCTTGAGGCCCATCAGGCGCCCAAGCTCGACCTGGACGGCAAGGTCGCCGGCAGGGAAGACGTCGGCGCGCCCTTCCGCGAACAACAGGTAGATTTCCGCCGACCAGCGCCCGATGCCCTTGATCTTGGTGAGCAGCGCGATGGCGTCCTCATTGTCCTTGGGCAGGCCTTCGAGCTGGAGCTCGCCGCTCAGGACCAGCTCGGCGAGGCTGCGAATGTAGCCGGACTTCTGCCGCGACATGCCCGCGGCGCGGAGTTCCTCGTCACTCGCGCCGAGCAGCCGCTTAAGGTCGGGTGGAGCGCCGAAAGCGCCTTCGAGCTTCGCCCACATCGAGCGCGCGGCGGCCACGCTAACCTGCTGGCCGACGATGGTGCGCAGCAAGGTTTCGGCGCCGGGCTTGCTGCTGCGCGGCTCGGGAACGCCGTGCGTCTCGATCACTCGCGCGAAGGCCGGCTCGCGCTCGGCCAGCGCCTCGACATGCTTGCGGATGCTGCTTGCCGTGCGGACCATCAGCTGATGCTCGCCGCATACAGCGCGATCGCGGCCGCGTTGGAGACGTTCAGGCTTTCCACGGCGTCGCTGATAGGCAGGCGGGCCAGGGCATCGCAATGTTCGCGCGTGTTGTGCCTGAGGCCGGGCCCTTCCGCGCCGAGCACCAGAGCGACCCGCTTCGGCCCCAGCGCCGCGGCGAGATCGGTCTCGGCATCTCCGGCAAGGCCGATCCGCCAAAAGCCTGCCTCCCCGATTTCCTCCAGCGCGCGGGCGAGGTTGACCACCCTCGCCCATGGCACCCGCTCCAGCGCGCCCGACGCAGCCTTCGCAATCACTCCGCCTTCTGGCGGCGAATGGCGGTCCTGAGTGACGATGCCCGCCGCTCCGAATGCCGCCGCCGAGCGCAGGATCGCACCGACATTATGCGGATCGGTCACCTGGTCGAGCACCAGCAGAACCGAGCGCGCGTCAGCGGATTGCAGGATCCCGTCGAGCCACACATCTTCCAGCGGCTCGGCCTCGATCACCACGCCCTGGTGCGGCGCGTCGTGCGGGACCAGCCGTCCAAGGTCGGCGACATCGGCGAGAGTCAGCGGCACGTCCTTGGGGAAGTTCATGACGGCCGCGCCGTCGCGCGTCGCCCAGGCGCGAAGGACGTTGCGGTTCGGGTTGTCGAGCACCGCCGCGACCGCATGGCGGCCCCAGAAACGCGGCCGGTTCGTGGTCCCGTGGCTTTGATGCGATTTCTTGCGCCGCGTCATGCGGCTCCAATGGATGCCGCGAGCGGCGCGCGCAACCGGCGATCAGGACAGCGCGGTGTTCCGCTCCTGCCGCATTCGGCGATGAGCTCGCCACGATCCCACGGCGAGGATGACGAGGATCGGATAGCTCCAGAAGCGGACGGCGAGGCCATAGGCCTGCGGGATCAGGTGCGGGTCGAGCGCTTTCAGGAAATGGGCGACGCTGGTCGTCAGCTGCAGCCCGGCGACCCACAGCGGCCAGAAGCGGTCGGACTGCAGCGCCACGAACGTGAATGCGATGAGCACGGCGAGGTCGACGGCGAGCGCACCGCCCTCAACATGCACGTACATCCGGTTGAGCGGCGAATTGACGATGACCGTCGCAATTGTTCCCAGGATACAGACGCCAGCAATGAGCCGCTCATAGCGGCCGCCCCGCAGGAAGGCGTAGCCGCAGCTCAGCGCCAGCAACGCAATGTAGAGAATCGGGCTCATTGCGAATGACCGGACCAGCCGCGGCGGGTCCGGTCAATCTCCTGTCAGGCGACGATGCGAAGGTCGGCGGACGCGAACTTCGGGCATTGGTCGGCGTCGCCGAACCCGACGGTGCGCAGGCCGGGCACGAACTGCTTGGCCTCGGCCAGCGCGACGTGGCAAGCCACGATGGACCCGCGGGCCTCGACCAGCCCGCTCAGCGCGGCAGCGAGTTCCTGGAGTGCGCCGTGGACCGGCGCGGGGCCGACTCCGGCGACGGACGTGATGTGCATCATCCGGCTTTGCAGGACGGCGACTTCGCTCAGCGCGGAGTCGATGCTGTCCTCGACCGCGCGGACCTGGGTGGCGACTTCATAGGCGGCATTCTCGATCATTTGTCTGCGCATGACTGCTCCTTCCCCGGCGCTGCACGCCGGAGTGGCTGTCGGACTGATTTGAAGGCCGGTGCGCTGTTACTTGTAGAGGCGCGCGAAGCTTTCGAGCCCGGCGAGGTACATGCCCGCCGAGAACGCCGCTCCGATCGCGATCGCCGCGATCCAGAACAGCCTCTGGCCGACACTCATCTCATTCCGGGGGTTGCTCCTTGTCGCGAACGGCAGTTGCAGGAAGGGCCGGACTGAAACGGTCCTCTGCTCGGTTAGGAAACCTGCTTCCCCGACCCTCCCTGCGCGGTCAGCGTGCCGAATCTGATTGCTGGCCGCGCCGTCTGGGTGGCTGGGTTCGCCAAGCGCCTCAATGTGCGGCGTTTGATGTATCAAACGCTGATATGGCCCATTGTACTGAGCGACGAGACGCGCCGCCTGGGTGCGCCGTGCAACGCCGAGCGTGTGCAGGGCCTGCCGGATCCGCTGGTCTACCGTATGTGGAGAAATTTGGAGCTCGGTCGCGATCTCTTTCGATGACAAATGCTGCTCAACCAGCCGCAGGCAATCAAGCTGGCCGGCAGACAGCCGACTAATCCTTGCGCGGATTGCGCCTTCCGTCGAATGCGCGGTCTCGTTCATGCGCTCAGGCACGCCGCACTGTTCCTCCAAATCTACATTCATTCTCGCACCGCCGCGCCTCCGAGGGTGAGTCACCGACCGCTTAGGTCATCTTAAGCTTTTTCGCCACTTCACGGGTTTACGCGAGCATATCCCATCGGATGACAGAGCCTATCCGTGCGTTCATCGTCCTTTTCAGGTTGCGAGAGCTGTTGGTCGGAGATACGTGAACGGCGCTCGGACGATTTCGTGAGGTGCCTGATGCCGAGCGCAACTCTTTTTGCTGGCCTCATTGCGATGATGGTTGGCATCGCATCTGCATTGCTTTTGCAGTTTGCTCGCAAACCCCCACGTTACGCTCTGCCTGGAGCAGTTGTGGGTCTTACTGTCGGACTTTGTGCAATTGTAGCCGCTGCTGCAATCAGCCCGAGTTGAGCATGGGTTGCGTCAAGCAGAATGCGATTGCGATTCGAGCCGCTCAATCACTTCCTGAAGCAATGCACCGCAGTCCGCCGACAATCCGTGACGATCAATTATGTTCAATGCCGATCGTAGCATTTCCAGCGCCTCCTCAGGCGACTCTTCACCGTGCGTAGCAACACCGTCCGCAACTGCGGGTTCCCCCATCATCCCAACACTCCCGAGCATGAGTGATCCGTCCTCTCGAACGGAATGGGACTGACAGTTCAGCAAAAAGGGCTTCTAGTCTAGGAGTGCGATTTAAGTATCTCAGAAAGATATGTTTCTAATGCGCGCTCGGCGCCCTCAGACAGCAAAACTATTGTTGATCGAGCGTCGGTCGGGTTCGATTCGCGATGAATATGCCCTTTCTTTTCTAGATAATTGAGCCAACGCAGTGCCGCGCTGGCGGAGCTACCGGAAAATCTCAGAAGACGCGACACTGTGAGCTTCTCGCCGGAACGCCCGTTGATGAACAGCGCCAAGAGCATGTCCCATGCCGGCTCGCCGAACATTGCGTCGTCGAACACCCTGCTGCGGCTTCTCCTCCTTCGATATTCCTCCTGCGCGACCTGAATTAGGGCATTCCACTTCACAGGGTGTTCGCGTGCGCTGTCTTGGACCAAGCGAATCGATCTCTGCCGCAAAAGCTGCTGCTCAAGAGCGGAAGGCTTCTGGCGCGTGAAACGCGATAGAATGCGGACTACTGCTTGGATATCTTGTGAAGAAAGAGTCACCGTACGCGACGCGTGTTCCTCTTTCTCTTCTGCATCGCGAAACATATCAGTATTCATTAAACCAACACTTCCTTTATGCGATCCAGAAAAAACGAGATTCCTCCAAATCGGATCAATAAAACATCCAAATTGGAGGCAACATGACTAACCTTCGTCGTAACTGTGCGACTCCGCTTACAGAGGTATTTTGCCGGGAGTCGAACGCGTGCAAAAACGGTGCCGCGAAAAGCAGAAACAACCAGTACTAAAATGGCAAATTGCGCGCTGCAAAGTCATGCACCTGATGAGCGGATGCGCTGCCTCTAGCGAGTCATACATCAATGACCTCGGGCTTTCGGGGCACGCCAAATCGGACCTCCTCTCGAAGGTGGTTCGATTCGGCGGCGTCCAAATACACCGTGGGGAACGAAAGGTCACTCAAACAGGGTCTGGGAAGAAATATGGCTGGCGCCTGCGCGATAAATTCTCTTGATGAGTCTTAGACTGTCCGTTTGGTTCGGCCCGGGTTATTAGCTCCATGGCGAAAGACCCCGAACCGCGAGAGAGCGTAAGATCGAACGTTTTCCTCGCCGCTGTCCTGACGACGGCGACTGGCTCGGCGCCAGTTCGGGTGAGGAATTTGTCGGTCAATGGAGCTCTCATTGATGGAGCTTCGGTTCCCGGAGAAGGCAGCCAAGTCGAACTTCACCGCGGGCATCTAAGCGTTCGCGGCGAAATCGCATGGCAAGCGGGCAATCGGTGCGGAGTTCGTTTTCACGAAGAAATTTTCGTCCGAGAGTGGGTGCAAATTGTTGGTCATGTAGGACAACAGCAAGTCGACCTTGCAATCGCGTCGTTGCGGAATTCTGGTACCGGAACGATCAAGGTTACCGACATTCGTGAAGGCCCAGGGCCGCAGCAAATCGATCTCGCGACTATTGCGAAAGAAATAGACTCCATCTGTGAGCGATTGGCCAACTCACCAAAACTTTTCGTAGAACTTGGCGAGGAGTTAGTGAAGCTCGAGGCTTTCGCCGAGCGAATTCGCAATATCGATCGATCGAGATGATTCCCTCTCGGTCGGATCAACGCGCCCTGACGGACCCATTTTGGAGCATTAAGTAATTTTGCAGAAAGCCATCCGAGACTAAACATGAGCGGACGTTTCAACCCCACAAGGAACGTCACTTTCCATGGAGGGGGCTCACCGCCCGAATGGCGGTGGGCCCTCTTTTGGTTGGCGGCCTCTCCACCTCAGCCTCTAATTTGTTCCCGGTTTCCTCCAAATCGGATCAAATATGGAATTTGCCTCAATAGCGTTGCTAGGGCATTGAGCTCTCGCCGAATCTGATTGCCTATAAAAATAGGAGTCAAATTCGTGGCCAAACCACAGCGCAAACCTCAAGCAGACCCATTTTTCGCTTCATCGACCCGCGCGACGCGAGCTTGGGAAATTCCGGCGCATACGGACTCGAAGCTTGTCGAGAAGCCTCCACGGGTCATCATGGCGGATCCAGCCAGCCCCTCTTGGACTTCAAGCGTAATTGTTGGGGCTCTAGTCCTCGGCGTGTTCGGGACGGTGATCTACCTCGTGGGTTGGAAAATTGTCTTCGCGACACTCGCAATAATCGTTGTAGGGCTCGTGGCTTGGGGAAACAGAATAATCGACGACACGATTGACCTTTAACCCGCATCCACTCGGCTTTTCGCGGAAAACGTTGTTGCCCACCTTCGCCGAGCAGCGAAGGCTGGTGGAGAGGGCTGGATTCGAACCAGCGTACGCTTGCGCGGGCAGATTTACAGTCTGCTGCCTTTAACCACTCGGCCACCTCTCCACAGAGGTTTCCCGGTCACGATGTGCCGGTCATTCGGGCAGGCGCGCCATGTGGCGGCGCGGCTTGAGCCTGTCAACGCGGAGAAAAGCGAAGAGTTGTCGCCCCTTCGCGATGTTCCGGGCGCTCTCTGTGTCGCCGCCTCACTGCGTTCGGCGCGCTCCAAAATCGAAACATCCACCGGATGTTCGGGATTTTGGAGCGGGTGAAGGGAATCGAACCCTCGTCGTAAGCTTGGAAGGCTTCTGCTCTACCATTGAGCTACACCCGCCCGCGTGGTGGACGCCCATGCCATTCGCCTTCCCCCGGCGTCAACCGCGCGGGCTTGACGGGACCGGAAAGCCTCGCCTACCCAAGGCCTTGATGACGCACCTGAACGCCATTGCCGCTGCTCGCACGGTCGCCCGTTGGTGGCGCTCCGCGGCCCATGCGGCGCGATGGCGCGACTGATCGACTGACGTCCGATCATCGACTGCCCGCCCGCCTCTGGCGGGCTTTTTTGTTTCAGGTGAATATCCATGACCCAGCTTCTGACCATTCCACGCGAGGGCCATGTCGCGCCCGCAGAGCTTGTGCATCCGCACGATCCCACACAGCCGGTCCCCAACCCGCTGCCCAAGCTGCTGACCGGCGAAGACCTGCCAATCGAGGATTCAGAGCATCTGTTCGAGCGGCTGGTGCTCGGCAAGCTCGAGCCGGCGGAGATTGCCGGGATGCTGATCGCACTCCGGATGAAGGGCGAGACCGCCGAGGAAATGATCGGCGCGGCGCGCGCGCTGAGCTCGGCGGCGCTGCCGTTCGACCGGCCGGATTATCTCTTCGCCGATTGCTGCGGCACCGGCGGCGACGGCTCGGGCCTGATCAACGTTTCGACCGCGACCGCCTTCGTTGCCGCGGCGTGCGGACTGCCGATCGCCAAGCACGGCAACCGCAGCGTCAGCTCGCGCTGTGGCTCGGCCGACGTGCTCGAGGCAGTCGGGGCGAACATCGACATCGCTCCCGACAAGGCGCGGGCATTGCTCGACGAGACCGGCTTCTGCTTCCTGTTTGCACCGGCCTATCATCCCGGAATGAAGCACGCCGCTCTCGTGCGGCGTCAGCTCGAAGTGCGCACGGTGATGAATCTGCTCGGCCCGTGCATCAATCCGGCGCGGCCGCCGGTGCAGCTTCTCGGGGTCGCCGATCCCAAGATGCTGCGGCGCATCGCCCAGACCCTGGCCGCGATGGGGGTCCGGCAGGCATTGGTCGTCCACGGTTCCGGCCTCGACGAGGTCGCCCTCCACGCCGGGACGCGGGCGCTTCGCCTGTCGGGTGAAGAGATCGAGGAAATCGAGATCACCCCCGAAGATGCCGGGCTCGAACGCGCGCCGCTCAAGGTCGTGACGGGCGGCGATGTCGAAGAGAATGCCGCGCGCCTCAAGGCGCTGCTCGCAGGCCGCGCGGCGCGGGCGGAAGAGGACATCGTCATCCTCAATACCGCCGCCCTCTTGCTGACCGCCCGCACCGCGCCGAGCTTGCGCCAAGGCGCCGCGATGGCGCGCGATGCCTTGAAGTCGGGCGGGGCCGGCGCGGTTCTCGACGCCTTTGTCGAGGCGAGCCGTGGCTGAAGGCATCCTCAGCGAGATCGAGGCGGCGAAGCGGCGCGAGCTTGCCGCGCGCTTCGACGGCGTCTCGATCCACGTACTCCGTGCTGCAGCCCAACCGACCGAACGAAGCCTGGCCGCGACGCTGGGACAGAACGGCGCGCGCTTCATCCTCGAGATCAAGAAGGCGTCGCCCTCGTCCGGCGCGATCCGGCCCAATGCCGACCCGGGGCGGCTCGCGCGCGGCTATGATGGCGTTGCCGATGCGCTCAGCGTGCTCTGCGACGGACCTTATTTTGGCGGCTCGCTCGACGACCTTGCTGCCGCGCGAGGCGCTTTCGGCGGACCGATCCTCGCCAAGGACTTCTTCATCGATTTGCGCCAGGTGGCGGAGGCCCGCATCGCCGGCGCCGACGCGATCCTGGTGATGCTGTCGCTGCTCGAAGACGATGCCGCGCGGGCGATGATCGCCGAGGCAGCGCGGTTCGGCATGGATGCGCTGGTCGAAGTCCACGACGAGATGGAGATGCGCCGCGCCCTCGCGCTCGGGGCCTCGCTCATCGGCATCAACAACCGCGACCTGCGCGATCTTTCGATCGACCTTTCGACCACGGAGCGTCTCGCGCCGCTGGCCGCCGGCCGCCTGGTCGTTTCCGAATCCGGGATCGCCAGCCGCAACGACGTCGAGCGGCTGGCCCCGCATGTCGACGGCTTTCTCGTCGGGTCTTCGCTGATGAAGGCAGGCGATCCGGCCCGCGCTGCGCGCGAGCTGGTCTTCGGCCGCGTCAAATTGTGCGGCCTCAAGCGGCCCGAGGACTTCGCCGCCGCGCAGGCCGCCACCCACGCCGGCCTCGTCATGGTGCCCGAAAGCCCGCGCGGCCTGAACCTTGGCCAGGCGCTGCGCCTTGCGCCCCTGCATCCGCGCCCCGTCGGCGTGTTTCGCAATGCCCTGGTCGCCGAGGTCGCCGAAGCCGCGCTGATGCTCGGCCTCGCGGCGGTGCAACTGCATGGCGACGAGGACTCGGAATATGTCCGCACGCTGGCGCGGCGGCTTCCCCCGAGCTGCGAGACCTGGAAGGCGATCACCGTCGGCCGCTCCACGCCTCGGCAGTTCTACACGGCCGATCGCCTGCTGTTCGACAGCGGCGCAGGCGGCACCGGCAACACCTTCGACTGGACTCTGATCCGCGATCATCCATCGCTCGACCATTCGGTGGTCGCCGGAGGCATCGGCCCGCACAACGCGCAGGCCGCGAGCCGCCTCGGTGCTCATGCGATCGACGTCGGCTCCGCGCTCGACGAGCTGCCGGGCCGCAAGTCGCCCGATAAGACCGCCGCCCTGTTCGAGGCGCTGCGCCCGGCATCGCGACAAGGGTTGCGCGCATGCGCCTGAGCGGTCGCTTCGGACGCTATGGTGGCTGCTACGTGCCGGAGATTCTGGTGCCCGCGCTCGAGCAGCTCGAGGCCGCTTTCCTGGACGCGCAGGTTGACCCCGCTTTCGTGACTGAGCTCGACGGCCTGTTGGCGAACTATGCCGGCCGGCCGACGCCACTCACCCGCTGCCGCAACCTCCCGTCCAACATTTATCTGAAGCGCGAGGACCTGCTCCACGGCGGCGCGCACAAGACCAACCAGGTACTCGGCCAGGGGCTGCTTGCCCAGCGCATGGGCAAGCGCCGGCTGATCGCCGAGACCGGCGCGGGGCAGCATGGCGTCGCGACCGCGATGGTCGGCGCGCTGCTCGGCTTCGAGACCGTCGTCTACATGGGCGCCGAGGACGTCGAGCGGCAGAAGCTCAACGTCTTCCGGATGGAGCTGATGGGCGCGCGCGTCGTCCCCGTCGAAAGCGGCGGCCGCACCCTCAAGGACGCGATCAACGAGGCGCTGCGCGACTGGTCGGCGAGCTTCGAGACGACCCACTACTTGCTCGGCACCGCGGCTGGTCCGCATCCGTTCCCGACGATGGTCCGCGAGTTCCAAAGGGTGATTGGCCGCGAGGCGCGGTCGCAGATCATTGAGCAGCTCGGCCGTCTTCCCGACGCCGTCGTGGCCTGCGTCGGTGGCGGCTCGAACGCGATCGGCCTGTTCGCCGACTTTCTCGACGACGCGGTCCGCCTGATCGGGGTCGAGGCCGCGGGCAAGGGCCTCGACGGCGAGGAGCATGGCGCGACGCTACTGCGCGGCACGGCGGGGACCCTGCATGGTGCGGAGACCTACGTGCTGCAGGACGCGGACGGGCAGATCGCCGACACCTGGTCGGTGTCGGCCGGGCTCGACTATCCCGCCGTCGGGCCGCAACACGCGCACCTCAAGGACAGCGGCCGCGCGTTCTATGTCGGCGCGACCGACGCCGAGGCGCTGGCCGCGTTCAAAGCGCTGGCAGAGGGCGAAGGCATCCTCTGCGCCTTCGAATCCGCCCACGCGCTCGCTCATGCGCTGAAGCTCGCCGAGGCCGAACCGGAGAGCGCGATCCTCGTCGGCCTGTCCGGGCGCGGCGACAAGGATGTCGCCCAGGCCCAGGGGCTGCTCGCATGACCCGCTATTCGGCCATGTTTGAGCGGCTCGCCGCGCGGCGCGAAGGCGCGTTCGGAGCGTTCCTGATGCTCGGCAATCCTGATCTGGAAACCAGCGCGGGGCTGCTCGACGCGGTCGTCGCGGCCGGGGCCGACATGATCGAGGTCGGCATCCCCTTCTCTGACCCCGTTGCCGACGGTCCGGTGGTTCAGGCGGCGGCGCGGCGCGCGCTCGACGCCGGGGTCCGCGTCGACGATTGCTTCGCGCTGATCGCGGGCTTTCGCGCCCGCCATCCCGACGTGCCGCTCGGCATCCTCACCTACGCGAACCTGGTCGTCGCGCGAACAGGCTTTATGCGCAACGCGGCGGAAGCCGGCGCCGATAGCCTGCTCATCGCCGATGTTCCGGCGCTCGAGGCGGAGCGCTTTGGTCTGGAGATGGCGCAGGCAGGGATCGAGCCCGTGCTCATCGCCGCCGCTAACACCCCGGACGCGACGCTTGAGCGGATCGCGAAGCTTTCGAAAGCCTACACTTATTGCGTCAGCCGCGCCGGGATCACCGGCACGCACAGCGCCGGCGAGTTCGATGCGCGTCTCATCCGGCGTCTCAAAGACGCCGGCGCGCCGCCCCCAATCTTCGGTTTCGGAATCTCCGAATCACAGCATGTTAGAAGCGCGATTGAAGCCGGCGCCGCAGGAGTGATCTGTGGCTCTGCGGTCATAAACTGTGTGTCGAATCGGGGCGATGTCGCTGCATTTATTGGGAAATTGAAAGACTCGACTCGGAACGAGTCGGTAACGCAATGATTATCCCCTCTGAAAAGAGGAGAGATTCGTATGCCTGCGCGTCCGATCTGGAGGGGTCAAATCCGCCTCGCCCTGGTGTCGATTCCGGTCGAACTGTTTCCGGCGACCCGGAGCGGCGCCTCGATCCAGTTCCACCAGGTGCACGAGCCGACCGGCAAGCGCATCAAATATGAGAAGGTCGTCCCCGGCGTCGGGCCCGTCGACCGCGACGAAATCGTCAAGGGCTATGAAGTCTCCAAGGGGCATTATGTCCTGCTCGATCCCGAGGAGATCGAAAGCGTCAAGCTCGAGAGCCGCAAGACGCTCGACCTCGTTCAGTTCGTCGACGATGGCGAAATCGACGCCATGTATTTCGAGAAGCCTTACTACGTGGTCCCGGCGGACGACCTCGCCGAGGAGGCCTACGTCGTCCTGCGCGACGCTCTGAAGGCGGCGAACAAGGTCGGCGTCGGGCAGCTCGCCATGCGCGGCCAGGAATATGTCGTCGCGCTCAAACCGTGCGGCCGTGGCATATTGCTCGAGACGCTGCGCTACGCCGACGAGGTCCACAAAAGCACCGGCTTCTTCCGCGACATTGGCGATCACAAGCCCGATGCGGATCTGCTCGACATGGCCTCGATGCTGATCGAGCGCAAAGCCGGCGAGTTCGACCCCAAGGAGTTCCACAACCGATACGTCGATGCTCTCCACGCGCTGATCGAGAAAAAGCAGAAGGCCAAGGGTCAGAGGATCATCGAGGACCCGGACGCCGACGCGCCTCCGCCCAAGGGCTCGAACGTCATCGACCTCATGGCCGCGCTCAAGAAGAGCCTGGGCGATGAGAAGAAGGGTGCCGCGAAGAAGCCGGCCGCGAAGAAGACTGCTGCGAAAAAGGAACCGGCACGCAAGCGCGCCTAATGAGTTTCGTCATTGCGAGGAGCGGAGCGACGCGGCAATCCAGAGGCTGGATTGCTTCGCTGCGCTCGCAATGACGTGGAGCGATTGACCCGTGCCGACCCGCAAGCTCGACATCGAGACCTATAACGCGAAGCGCGACTTCTCGAAGACCAAGGAGCCCAAGGGCCGCAAGCTGAAGGGCAAGGGCGATAGCTTCGTCGTCCAGAAGCACGATGCGTCGCGACTCCACTGGGATTTCCGGCTCGAGCTCGACGGCGTGCTCAAGAGCTGGGCGGTGCCCAAAGGGCCCAGCCTCGACCCCGGCGAGAATCGACTCGCCATGCGCACCGAGGACCATCCGCTCGATTACGGCGACTTCGAGGGCACCATCCCCAAGGGCGAATATGGCGGCGGCACGGTGATGCTGTGGGACCAGGGCCGGTGGATCCCCGACCCGCGCAAGGACCCGTCGAAGACGATCGAGGAAGGTCATCTCCACTTCACCCTCGAGGGCGAGCGGATGAAGGGCGAATGGGTGATGTTCAGATTGAAGCCCAAGCCCGGCGAAAAAGCCCAGCCGTGGATGCTCAAGAAGGTCACGGACGATTTTGCCGAGCCGGGCGAGGGCGACGCGCTGGTCGACAATTGCGTGACCAGCGTCACCACCGGCCGGACCATGGCCGAGATCGCGGTTGGCAAGGACGTGTGGCGCTCGAACCGCGGCGGCCAGAAGGGTGGGCGCGCGAAGAAGAGCGCAAGCAAGGCACCGCCCGCCTTCGTCGAGCCACAGCTTGCGACCCTGGTCGACGAGGTGCCGACGGGCAGCAGTTGGCTCCACGAGATCAAATATGACGGCTATCGCCTGCTGCTCGCGGTCGGCGATGGCGTCGCGACCGCCTGGACCCGCAACGCCAAGGACTGGAGCGACAAGTTCAAACTGTTGGTCAAGGCCGCCGCGAAGCTTCCCGCGGGCTGCCTGATCGACGGCGAGGCCGTCGCGCTCGACGATGACGGCAAGCCGAACTTTCAGCTCCTCCAGTCGACGCTCAAGGGCGGGACCGCGCCGCTCGCCTTCTACGCCTTCGACTTGCTGGTCGATCATGGGAAGGACATCCGCAAGCTCCCCAACATCGAGCGCAAGGAGCGGCTCGCCGCCCTGCTCGCCGGAGTTTCGCCGCCGATCCTCTACGGCGATCACATCATCGGCCGCGGCGAGGAGATGTTCGAGGCCGTGTGCAAGCAGGGCGGCGAAGGTATCATCTCGAAGAAGGCGAGCGCCGCCTACAGCGGGACGCGGACCCGCAACTGGCTGAAGATCAAGTGCATCCAGCGGCAGGAATTCGTGATCGTCGGCTGGTCGGAAAGCGACAAGCGCCGTGGCTTCCGCTCATTGCTCCTCGCCGCAAAGGACGGCCGCAAGCTCACCTATGTCGGCAAGGTCGGCACCGGATTCACCGCCGACCTGATCGAAAGCCTGATGGAGCGGATGGAGCCGCTGGCGGTCGACAAGGCTCCGGTCGAGGTCCCGCGTCCGGACCGCAAGGGCGCTCACTGGATCAAGCCGGAGCTCGTGGCCGAAATCGCTTTTGCGGAGTTCACCGACGACGGCATCTTGCGCCACCCGAGCTTCATGGGGCTGCGCGAGGACAAGCCGGCATCAAAGGTGGTCCGCGAAGTGCCCAAGCATCTCAACAAGAGCGAGAAGAAATCCGCGGGCGCCACGGCGGAGAGCTTCGGCGTCGAAATCAGCAGCCCTGAACGCGTGATCTTCCCCGAGCTTGGCCTGACCAAGAAGGACCTCGCCGATTATTACGCGCAGGTCGCGCCGCTGATCATGGTCGATGCGGCGCGCCGCCCGATGACGCTCATCCGCTGCCCGGGCGGGCGGACCGGCGAATGCTTCTTCCAGAAGCATGACAAGGGCACCTTCGGCCCGCGCGTGAAGCAGATCCCGATCGAGGAGAAGGACGGGCACACCGAGGACTATCTCTACCTCGACGACATCCAGGGCCTGCTGGCGTGCGTGCAAATGGGCACGATCGAGTTTCACGGCTGGGGCAGCCGGATCGAGAAGGTCGAATACCCCGACCGGCTGGTGTTCGACCTCGATCCCGATGTCGGGCTCGGCTTCGACAAGGTGAAAGCCGCGGCCGCGCGGTTGAAATCTTTGCTCGAGGATCTTGGCCTCAAGAGCTTCCCGCTGCTGTCCGGCGGCAAGGGCATCCACGTGGTCGTTCCGCTCGACCAGACGAAGGACTGGCCGACGGTCAAGAGCTTCGCCGACCGCTTCAGCCGAGCCATCTCCGAAGCCGAGCCGCAGACCTTCACTGCCAACATCCGCAAGGTCGAGCGCAAGGGGCGCATTTTCCTCGACTGGCTGCGCAACCAGCGCGGCGCGACGGCGGTCATGCCTTACTCCGCCCGCGCCCGCGAAGGCGCGCCGGTATCGGCGCCCGTCACCTGGGAAGAGCTCGACGATTTCGAGAGCGGGCACCATTTCAGCATCCGCGATGCCGATGCGCTGCTGAAGCGCGCAAGCGCGAAGGCACTTGCGGGATGGGGCAAGGCGAAGCAAGCCTTGCCGGATGCATAGACTCCCGAAGCCCGCGCTCCTTCCGCTCCTCTTCGTCCTCACCGCGGCGGCGCCGCCCGACCTCGCGCGCTGGAAGGCGGAGGCCTCGCGAGTGACCATCACCCGCGACGATTGGGGCATCGCCCACGTCCACGGCACGTCGGACGCCGACGCCGTGTTCGGCATGATCTACGCCCAGGCGGAAGACGACTTCCCGCGCATCGAAGCCAATTACCTGACCAGCCTCGGCCGCACTGCCGAGGCCGACGGCGAACAGGCCATCTGGGAGGATTTGCGCGCGCGGCTCTACGTCAGCGAGCCGGAGCTCAAGGCTTATTATGCAAAGAGCCCCGCCAACATGCAGGCGCTGATGAACGCATGGGCCGATGGACTGAATTACTTCCTGGCGACACACCCCGAAGTGAAGCCGCGGGTGCTCAAGCGCTTCGAGCCGTGGATGGCGCTGTCCTTCACCGAGGGCAGCATCGGCGGCGATATCGAGCGGATCGACCTGGATGCGCTACGGGATTTCTACTCCCCGGCCAGTCGTGCCGCGCTTGCGCCGGGTCTCACGGATCAAGTCCTGCTCGATAAGGAGAAGCAAGGCTCAAACGGCATCGCCATCGCGCCCGGGCTGACTCGCGACGGCCACGCGCTGCTGCTCATCAACCCGCACACCAGCCACTATTTCCGCTCCGAGCTGCAAGTGACCAGTGACGAGGGCCTCGACGCCTATGGCGCCGCCACCTGGGGGCAATTCTTCATCTACCAGGGCTTCAACCCGCACGCGGGCTGGATGCATACTTCCAGCGGCGTCGACAACGTCGACGAATTCACCGAAGTCGTCCAACCCAAGGGCAAGGGCCGCTGCTACCGCTATGGCAGCTCGTGCAACGCGGTCGGCATTCGCCCGGTCACCATCCGTTACCGCACCGCTTCGGGAAGCC
>Ga0207678_10000735_pt1 | contig 30001 bp, 25 predicted proteins | sample KBSC63metaG_FD_184319 | JGI IMG/M metagenome (GOLD analysis project Ga0207678, IMG submission 184319) | Corn rhizosphere microbial communities from Kellogg Biological Station, Michigan, USA - KBS C6-3 metaG (SPAdes) (version 2) | ecosystem: Host-associated > Plants > Roots > Rhizosphere > Soil ... | reverse complement strand
TAGCTGTAAAGAGGAAAGCCCCGGCGCTTGACCGGGGCTTTCTTTAGCTCTCCTTCCATTGTAGCTGGGTGGGTAAAACTAAACCGCCAGCTTTAAAAGGCAAAATGATCGTTTGTTATGTGTGGGTTATAGAGTTATCCACAGATCAGGGGGCTTGACAACTTTTCGCAAGAGGAAAAGTTGACGACGATCGGGATTTTCAAGGCGCCGTCTTCAACTGGGTATCGATGTAGGCTTCCACCTTCTGCGCCCATGCAGCGCCGACCGCCTTGAGACCCATGTCGTTGTAGTGGACACCCATTCCATTTTTTCCGCGATAGACGCCTGTCAGCAGATCGGTGTCGGGGCCCTCTATCGCGAAACCTTTCTTCCAGATGTTGCGCTGAGCGCGCTGGATCGACGGATCGGAGGGATATTGCGGGTTCATATACGTTCCCACGGCCGTAATCCAGGGGAAGTTCCAACCTGCCGCTTTGCGTGACCTGCGAATGACGAGTGCGGTCATCGCTTCAAAACGCTCGCCGGAGATCGTATGTTCGGGCGCGAGGCTGGAGTCGGACTGGCCTTGATCCCACAGCAGAGCGCGAAAGCCGTGTGGGCCAAGCTGCCGGATGCGCTGGATCATCGTATTGAAGAGCGTGCCGTCGCAGACGAGTCCTTTCTGCGGATCGTGGACGATGAACTTCGAGGTGGCTGGCAGAACGTCGACGCGCTCGCCGGCAGGTAGCCACTGACGTATGCTCGTCGCTCCTCTGCCAACAGAGACGATGCCGATGGGCACGTGGTAACGGCGAACCAGCGCATCGCCAAAGGGAGGGAGAAAGCTGCCTTTCGTGCTGTTGTCCTGTGTGCCGGGCTGGGGATCGTCCGCCAGGCTCCATGAAGTGCCGCTGAAGGAAGAGACCATCTTTGTCTGTGTTGTCTGCTGTTGTTCGCCCCAGTTGGTCGAGTTGGACTGGCCGGAGATCACGAAGACTTCCCCGACGCCAACGTGCGGGACCGATGTCGTTGCGACGACCACGTGAGAACGCAGAAGACGCACCTCCACGGTGTAGAAGCCTCCTGCCGGAACCCGGAGGCTGCGGTGGAAGTTTCCAGAGGCAGGCTGGAATTTGAGGCGAACCCATCTGTCTTGAAGGGGGGCTGAGGCTGCGGTTCCGGAGAGATGCACCTCTACGGCGTCGGCCGCAGTTTCGGCATGGCCGGAGATCTCAACCTTGCCTTCCCGTTGGGTATGGCGCTGGAAGACCTGCCACTCCTGCGGCGACGTGAGGGTGATCTGTCCGTAAAGGGCAGGCAGGACGAGGAGGTGCAGCGCAAATCCCATCCGAAGGTACTTCCACATCAGCGTGCCTCACTGCCCATCACAAAGATTGTCGGGTGCTTCGACGATTTATGTTATATTCTGCTGGAAAGTTATGCAACCGGTTGCTAAAAGATGCAACAATTGTCACGAGGAGAGGCGAAGCCGATGATTCCCAGACGAAATTTTATTTATGGTCTTGCAGCCGGAGCTGCGATCGGCTCCACGGCAAAGAGCTATGCCCAAATTCTCGGCTCTAACGAGCGGCTGAATTTTGCCATTGTCGGGACGCATTCTCGTGGGCTGGCCCATCTTTCCGGACTGAAGGCAAACGCTGCGACCAGCCACGTCTCCCATATCTGCGACGTCGATTCCAACGTGCTAAGGAACTATTCTGCGAAGGCGGAGAAGGTGCTTGGCTACCAGCCGACGGAAGAGGCCGATTTTCGTCGCGTGCTGGAGTCCAGGGATGTCGATGCCATCACCATCGCAACGCCCGACCACTGGCACGCTCCCATGGCGATTCTCGCGCTGCAGGCGGGCAAGCATGTCTATGTGGAGAAGCCGTCGAGCCATAACCCGCGAGAAGGCGAGCTGCTGGTTCAGGCGCAGAAGAGGTACGGAAAGCTGGTGCAGGTAGGAAACCAGCATCGCTCGTGCGCGCACGAGATGGAGATGGTCCACAAAATTCACGATGGACTGATTGGCCGGACCTACTATGCAAAGGCATGGTATGCCAACACGCGCGGCTCGATGGGGACGGGCAAGGTTGTGCCTGTTCCTTCCGGATTGAACTGGGACCTATGGCAGGGGCCTGTGCCGCGAGCGCCGTACAAGGACAATATCCATCCCTATAACTGGCACTGGCTGCGGCGATACGGCACAGGCGAGGCGCTGAACAATGGAACCCACGAGGTGGACGTCTGCCGCTGGGCGCTGGGCGTGGATTATCCGGAGCATATCGTTGCGCAGGGTGGCCGATATCACTTCAAAGACGATTGGGAGTTTTACGACACACTCGTTGCGACATTCGCTTACTCCGAGAAGACGATCGCGTGGGAAGGTAAGAGCTGCCAGGGGATGAAGTGTTATGGCCGAGATCGCGGCGCTCTGATTCAGGGTACGGAAGGTTCTGCGATTCTGGCGCTGGATGGCTATGAGGTCTATGACCTGCAGGGAAAACTGAAGGACGAGTTCAAGCTCGGAAAGCCGAGAGCCAGCAGCGACCTGATCGGCCAGGATGAGATGACGAACGCTCACTTTGCTAATCTGATTGGCGCGATCAGAACGGGCGAGCCGCTGCACTCTGGAGTGGCCGACATCAATATCAGCATTACAACGCTACAGCTCGCAAACATCTCGTGGATCGTGAATCGCGAGCTTTCCATCGATCCAAAGAGCGGGCATATCAGCGATCCGGAAGCGCTGACGATGTGGACGCGTTCGTATGAGCCGGGCTGGGAAGTGAAGGTGTAATGCATCGCTACCGCGGCGGTATCGAGATGAGGTCTACATGACCGTTTGCACGGAATACAACCGAAGCGGACGCACCTCTGGTAGGAAGAGATGAAAATTTCAAGCTGGGTCGTTCTCGGCGCTTATTTTTTGTTGATGATCTGTATCGGGACCTGGGCCAGGAAGAAGGTACGGACCGCGAGCGACTTCTTTACGGCCGGCGGATCGATGCCATGGTGGCTGGCCGGCATTTCGCACCACATGTCGGGCTACAGTTCGGCCGTGTTTGTTGGCTATGCGGCCCTGGCCTACACCTCCGGCATTACCGTCTATTTCTGGTGGGCCGGTTCGATCTTTCTGGCGCTGCTGACAGGGGCCGGCATCTTTCCGGCAAAGTGGGCACGCCTTCGTGAGTATCTGCATGTCATTTCGCCGCTGGAATACATCAAGGTTCGCTACGATCTACCTACGCAGCAGTTGCTGGGATGGAGCGGAGCTCTCCTGAAGGTCTTCGACGTAGGAGCGAAGTGGAGCGCCTCGGCAATTCTGCTGCATGCTTTCGCGAACGTTCCGTTTGTGTGGGGGATCTTGTTGACCGGTGGCGTAACGGTCATCTACTCGGTCATGGGTGGGCTTTGGGCCGACGCGATGACGGACCTGAGCCAGTTCATCATTCAATTGGTCGCAGGCCTGGCGATGCTATTCGCTGTTCTGCACCATCTGGGAGGTGTCGGCTCGTTGTGGGGCATTTGGAAATACCTTCCGCCGGACAATGTGAAGCCCTTTCATGGCGATTACACCGTGGTCTTCGCGGTGGTGTATTTCTTCGTCAATTTCCTCTCGTATAACGGCGGAACCTGGAGCCTGGCGCAGCGGTTTCTGGCTGCGTCGACGGGCAGGAATGCCAGGAAATCCGCACTGCTTTCTGCCGCACTCTATCTTTTCTGGCCACCCATCCTGTTCTTTCCGATGTGGGCCGCGCCGATCATCTTTCCTCATCTGGCGAACCCCTCGGAGTCGTATGCATTGCTGACCACGCAACTGCTGCCTGCGCCTCTGATCGGACTAGTGCTCGCCGGACTCTTCGCTCACACCATGGCGATGACTTCATCGGATGCCAATGCGGTTTCGGCTGTGATTGTTCGCGACATTTTACCTGTGCTGCGGGGAAAGAAGAGAGCACCGTGGAAAGATGCGCGCCTCCTCTTCTTTGGCCGGGTGACTACATTCTGCTTCCTCTCCTTGAGCATGCTGCTGGCGTTATTCTCATCAAATTTCGGCGGCGTCATTGGAATCATCATCCTCTGGTATGGAGCTCTGGTGGGGCCGATGGCAATTCCCATGCTCCTCGGCCTGCTCACACCCTTCCGTCGCAGCGGTCCTGCTGCTGCCATTACATGCTGTCTTACAGGAACGGCCATGTTCGCCGCTCTTAAGATATTTCGCTTTGAAGATTGGCTTGGTGTTGGAGCGCGGTACGAGAACGCCTTCACTGTGGGCGCTCCGATGTTCTCGTCGCTGTTTGCCTATTTGGTCGTTGGATGGCTTCTGCCTTCGAGGTCTCCGAAGGCGACAGAACTTCTGGCAGCACTGGATAGAGAAGGAAACAATGTGTTGGCACTCAAGACGCCGTAGCTGGTTCGATGCTTTCGACTGCTGCAGCTTCAGTGTGATTCAAAAAAAGAAAGAAGAAGGGCTTGATGGATATTCGAATTGCAGAAACAAGGAACGAGCTGGGCAAGGAGGCTGGTAGAGACATTGCTGTCGCCATCCGCAAGCGGCTTACAGAACAGCGCGAGGTGCGCATCATCTTTGCTGCTGCGCCAAGCCAGCGCGAGATGCTGGAAACACTGGTGCACGAACCCGGGATCGACTGGACGCGCGTCACTGCGTTTCATATGGATGAATATATCGGGCTGCCGAAGGATTCGCCGCAACGTTTTTCCATGTGGCTGCGATCCGCGATCTTTGATCGGCTTCCGTTCGCCGCGGTCCACCTCATTGACCCAGGAGAAGACCTGGAGGCGACCTGTCGCGAGTATGCAGCTAAGCTGATGGAGGCGCCGATCGATCTGGTACTTCTTGGCATTGGAGCCAATGGCCACCTGGCCTTCAACGACCCTCCGGCAAATCTGGACGATCCGCTCGCCGTGAAGGTGGTGAAGCTGGATGATATATGCAGGCAGCAGCAGGTGGATGATGAGTGCTTTGATACATTCCATGCGGTTCCTCAGAGCGCAATCACATTGACCGTGCCGTCTCTGCTGCGCGGAGACATGCTATTTTGCTGCGTGCCAGGTTCAAACAAGAGCAAGGCCGTGCGCGCGTTAGTTCACGACCCCATCAGTGGAGAGTGCCCCGCGACCTCCCTTCGCCTCCATCCCCGATGTACGTACTATCTGGATCGAGAGTCCAGCGCCGAGCTCAATACCTACGTGAGATGACGGAGACCTCCGTGACCCATACGAAGTTGACGGGACGAGACCTTACGACCGGCGATGGCCTGCAGATAAAGATTCAGGCCAGCGGGATTCATTCCATGACGCCCGCTAAGCAATCATCCGATCTCTGGATATCGTCTGGACTTGTGGATCTGCAGGTCAATGGCTATGCCGGGCTGGATCTAAATGGAGATGATCTAAGCGCGGATGGGGTTTCGGCGCTCGTGCGAAAGCTAATCCAAACCGGTGTCACTCTTTTTGCTCCGACACTGATTACTGCAGGGGAAAAAGATCTGCTCCAAAGGTTGCGTTGTATCGACGAGGCGTGCCGGGCAGACCCGCTTTCGGACGCCTGCATCGCTTTTATCCATATGGAAGGGCCGCACATCTCTGCAGAAGAAGGTTTTTGCGGAGCCCACCCGCCGGAGCATGTGCGACCGCCGTCGCTTGAAGAGTTTGACAGGTGGCAGGCAGCTTGCAACGGGCGAATTGGAATGGTCACGCTGTCACCGCACTATGCCGGGTCGGAGAAATACATTGCCGCACTCGCAGAGCGCGGTGTGCTGGTTTCGCTCGGACACACCCATGCAACGCCGCGGCAGATTGAGAGCGCGGTGCAGGCCGGAGCGCGCCTGTCGACGCATCTGGGCAATGGAATCGCTACCCGGATCGATCGTCATCAGAACCCGATCTGGAGCCAACTTGCCAACCAGCTTCTCACGGCGTCTTTTATCGCAGATGGTCATCATCTTCCAGCTGAGATGCTGCAGGCCATGATTCGGGCAAAGGGTATTGAACGATCGATTCTTGTCTCGGATACAGTGGCACTGGCTGGTATGCCTCCCGGTGAGTACTCGGCAAAGATTGGAGGGCGTGTCAGCCTCTCGAAAGAAGGGAGGCTTTCGATTGCTGGAACCTCCTTGCTCGCCGGGTCTGCAGTTCCACTACTCGGCTGTGTTGAGCGGGCAGTGCGGATGACGGGACTTCCTTTGGCGGACGTACTCAGAATGGCCACCGAAGGTCCGGGAAGGTTTGCCGGTGGCGGTGTTTTGCGTGCAGGTGCGCGCGCGGATATCCTTCGCTTCCGTTGGGACGACGAGGCCAAGACAGTGGAAGTTTATGACGTCTGGGTCGCGGGAAAGCCTCAGTACAGCATGGACTAAGATATTTTCTGCCTTTTGAAACGCAATCGGTTGCATAATGGTTTATTCGTAAAAGTCGTCACCTTGTTTTCGGGAGAAAGCGAATGAGGCGAGCCAGCCTTACACGACGTTCCTTCGTTCACCTGGCGGGGGCCAGTTCTCTCGCCGGTGCGTTTCGGCCGCTTGAAGCTTCGGCCCAATCAAGCCCGCGTGCACCTCGTACCCCGCGCCTTGGCATGGTGGCAAAGGTGAGAGCCGGTAGAACGGTCGAGGAAGTCATCAAGCGGGTGCATGATCTCGGCCTGCCATCGTGTCAGTTGTTCTATGAGCACTACAGCATGCAGGACGTACGCCCTTTGCTGGATGCCATGAAGCGATACGATGTCAGCGTATCGGCAATCAGTGAGCATAATCCTGGACGAAGGATTTTCAATTTCTACCAGGGGCCTTCGACGATCGGAGTGATTCCTCCGGAGACGCGGCGAGCCCGCATCGATGCCCTGAAGTTTGCAGCGGAATTTGCTCATGCGTGCGGTGTCGCTGCGATCCACTCTCATCTCGGTTTCATTCCGGAAGATCCAAATGATCCAATCTATCCGGGTGCCGTGGGCGCCATTCGTGAAGTTGCAGAGCATTGCAAGAAGAATGCCGTCATGCTTCTCGCAGAAACAGGGCAAGAGACGCCAACGACACTGCTTCGAATGATTCAGGACGTCGGTACAGGGAATGTCTTTGTGAATCTCGACACTGCAAACCTGATCCTCTATGGCAAAGGAAATCCCGTCGATGCGATGGACGTACTCGGACATCTTGTGCGAGGGACTCACGCAAAAGATGGGCTTTTTCCGACAGGGACGCGGGAGTTGGGCGAAGAGGTCCTTATTGGCAAGGGTAAGGTAGATTTTCCGGTCCTTCTGCAGAAGTTGAAGGATGCGAACTATCCCAACGTCATTACGATTGAACGAGAGTCAGAAGGCCCCCATCAGGGAGAGGAGATTATGCAGGCGAAGGCCTATCTTCAGAGAATTCTGGACAAGATCTACGCTTAAATCTTGAGGAAACCGGTTTCTGGGCGATGCCGCGTTGGGTGATCGATCCGGCCTTCCAAATCTGATTCCCTGCGCATAGACTCAAACTTATGCCGATCAAAAAGGCTCCCTCATTATCCACGATCAGCGATATAGCGAAGGCTGCAGGTGTCTCTAAATCAACGGTTTCCCGCGCATTCGGCCATCCTGAAGTGCTGAAGCCGGAGACGGTCGATCAAATCCGAGCGATCGCGAAACAGATGAATTACGTGCCCAATCCGACGGCACGTGCACTCAGCACCGGTCGGTACGGCAACATCGCTATCGTTGTTCCCGACATTGCAAATCCCTTTTTCCCTCCCTTGCTGCGTGCGGCTCAGGCGACTGCCGATGCTGCCGGATTCAGCATTTTTCTAGGGGATTCTGACGAAGACGCGAGAAGAGAACTGCGTCTGGTCCATAAGCTGGCGATGCAGGTGGAGGGGTTCATTCTGGCTTCGTCCAGGATGCATGACAAGGACATCCTTGAGCTGGCTGAACGTCTGCCCGTGGTTCTGATCAATCACGATACTCCGGGTTTGCCGCGGGTATTGATCGATACCATCGCTGGTATCGATTCCGCAGTGGCCCATCTGGCGAGCCTTGGGCATCGCAGCCTTGTGTATGTCAGCGGCCCATCTGCATCGTGGTCCGATCAACAGCGCCGACTGGCAGTCAAGCGTTCTTCCGCTCGACACAACGTGAAGATCGTCTCTGTGCCTGCGAGTCGGCCGACATTCGACGCTGGCAAAGCTGTGACACCGGCGATTCTGAATTTGGATGCTACTGCCGCAATCACATTCGATGACTACGTAGCACATGGTCTTCTCGCTGGCCTGGCCTCGCACAATATTGTGGTTCCTCGGGACTTTAGCGTTATCGGCTGCGACGACGTGTTGGGAGCCTCGACCTACCCCGCCCTGACAAGCGTTTCTGCAAGGTGCGATGAGGCCGGACGAATGGCTGCCGATCTGCTCATCAGTGCGTTCCAGTCCGGAAAACGGGCCGACGTTCGATGTTTACTCGATACCTGCCTTGTCATCCGCGATACGACAGCGCCTGCTCCCAAGCTGGCACAAAGAAAGCTCCTGGTACAGCGGAAGCAGACAAAGGGATAAGTGCGCCTTATTTCTCTTATGCATACCTAGCTGCGCCAACGCTCTCTCCTTCGAATCTTATCGAGGCAACGTTTTCTTTCCTCCGCCCGGCGTGACGCATCCTTCTGCAATTAAAAATGTAGAGAAATAGGATTTTCTTCTTTTGACATGCAACCGGTTGCGTGATAGCTTTCTATTCAATTAAATTCCGGCCTACGGAAGCAGAGAAATCACTCGTGCCAAGTCGGAATCAGGGAGAGTCACATGAATCAAGTATTGAAGTCTCTGAGGGGTCTGCGAGTAGGGTTGTCCATGATGATTCTGTTGCTCGGCTCATGCGTCGTGAACAGCGCCCATGCGCAGCTGTCGACGGCATCCTTGAACGGCAATGTGCGCGATACTACTGGCGCGAATCTTCCCGGTGCAACCGTAACGTTGCGCAACATGGAGACGTCGGTAGAAAAATCGACCGTCTCGAATAGCGTCGGCGCCTACGTGTTTGTAAGCATCAGCCCAGGCCGTTATACCCTTCGTGCGACGGCGACGGGATTCAAGCCCACACAGATCCCGGAGTTCACGCTGACCGTAGGCCAGGTAGCGCAGATTGAGATCCCTGTTGCGATTGGCTCGGCTGTGACCCAGGTGACCGTGGAAAGCTCCAGTACACAGATGGACACGAGCTCGGCTAATCTCGGAACGGTGATCGGAACCAAGCAGGTGAATGATCTGCCACTCAATGGCCGAAACTTCACGCAGCTTCTGGCGTTGACACCGGGAATATCCACGATCAACAAAGGTCAGAGTCTTACGAATCGCTTCGCCCCTGTGGCTCAGGGTGCTTCTGTGACCTTTCCTGCCGTGAATGGTCAAAGCAACCGCAGTAACTTCTTCCTGTTGGACGGCCTGAATGATAACGAGTTTTCGCGTAGCACTTACGCTGTGCCGCCGATCATCGACGCTATCCAGGAGTTCAAGGTGGTTTCGCATACCGACGATGCGGCGTTCGGCGGGGTCGTAGGCGGAGTGGTTAATGTCGTAACCAAATCTGGCACAAATGACTTTCATGGTTCGGCGTGGGAGTATGCACGCAATGGGATTTTCGATGCGCGCTCCTATTTTCTTCCCACCAGCCAACCGCGGCCGGCCTTTAGCCAGAATCAGTTTGGCGCTGCTGTCGGCGGACCGGTGTGGTTGCCCAAACTCTACAACGGAAAAAACCGCACCTTCTTCTTTGGCTCCTATCAGGGTTTCCGTTTCGCACAGGATAAGAACACGCTCTTGATCGTGCCGACGGCTGCGCAACTTGCGGGCGATGAGAGTTCTGTGACAACCAAGATTTATAACCCGTTCACGACGCGGCCTGATCCCACCCGACCGGGCATATTTATTCGCGATCCATTCCCGGGGAATCAAATCCAGTCCCTGGTAGACCCGCGCATGGTCGCCTATGCGAAGTTCCTGTATTCCGGTGTCGATCCACTGGTGGGTGTGGCCGGAGCCAACGCGCAGTTCACGGCAAAGAGCACGCAGAGCATCGACGAATGGAGTGCCCGCGTTGATCAGAAGATCGGCAAGAACGATTCGGTCTGGTTCCGGTATAGCTTCAGCAACAGCACGACCGTCAATCCCGCTGGCCTTCCGGACCTGAATTCCAGCGTCGCAAATTATGCGCGGAACTGGGGTGCGAGCTATGTGCACGTCTTCAACCCGAGCCTGATCCTTCAGGGGCAGTTTGTTCGAACACACATTACGCAAAACACAGTGCAGCGCTTTCAGAAGTCGACCGACAGCATCTACAACACGATAGGGTTCGCTGACGGGTATGCAGGAGCTTATACCGGTTCGGGCCTGAATCTGAGCCACCTGCTGCCGACCGTGGGGATCACCGGCTATGCGGGTTCGGGGGAGAGTTATAACATCTTTCCGGATGCGACAAGCGTTTATCATCCCTCGCTGAATGTAACAAAGGTGTGGGGAAACCACATCGTCCAGTTTGGTGCGGGGTTCGGAACAAACCTCTTCCATATCTCGCTTGCGACCAGCGGTCTCTCCTTCGGAAATCCGCAGACGGCCAACACAGACCCCACGGATACCGTGAATACAGGCAACGCTCTCGCTTCCTTCTTGATCAATGTTCCGACCGGGGCGAACCGGCGAGATGAGATCGTGCTGATGCGGTTCGGCGGAGTAGGTGATGGATATATCACGGACAGCTGGAAGGTCAACGACAAGCTGACACTCAACTACGGTCTACGCTATGACTACATTCTTCCCCCGGCGCTCGGAAAGCCTGGCACTCTGAACTCGGGTTACTATACCGGCGATATGGACCTCACTCACGGCGTCTACATTTTGCAGGCAGTGCCGCCGCCTTGCAGCATCAAGGGAGTTGCCCCTTGCATTCCGGGAACAGGTGTTCTTCCGGATCACGTAGTCGTTTCTCCGAACGCCAAGATCTTACACAATCAATATGGAGACTATGGTCCACGCATCGGGTTTGCCTACCGAGTGTTTGACAAGACAGTGTTGCGAGGCGCTTATGGAATCGTCTATGACGCATGGTCATCGCTCACGCAGCAGATCCAGGGCACCGCTGGTTCCTGGCCGGATAACGTTCAGCCGAGTGTTTCCAACCTGAATGTTCCAACAACAGCTGCGCCAAAGCCTACGATCACTGCGCAAAATCCCTTCGCTGGCCCTGGCGGTGGAGCGGGCGGATTGCCTGCAGCTTCGCCATTCACCGCCAGTGCGGCCTACTTCGATCCCGCGCGCCAGTGGCCCCTGTCGCACCAATGGAATGTTGGCCTGGAACAAATGCTGAGCCGGACGACCACCATGACACTGAACTATGTAGGTTCGGTTACGACGCAGTTGGATATGGGTGGTTTCTACAACACCGCCTTGACTCCAGGCACGGGCTCGCCGCAAAGCCGTGCGTTGTTCACTTACATCGCACCTACGCAATATGATCGGACGTTTGGTGGAGGCGCGAATTACAACGCTCTGCAAGTCTCTCTGAATCGGCGCGACATCGATGGATTTTCCTATGGAGTGGCGTACACATGGTCCAAGGTCATCGATATTGGCACGGACGGCTCCTTCGGTGTGGAAGGTAGCGACCCGCAGGACCCTTATAACCCCGCGAAGTATGACACTTCTGTTGCCGGCTATGATCTGACACACGCTCTTGCGATCAATACGATCTATCAAGTTCCTCTTGGTAAAGGGAAGAGGTTCTCGACCGGCAGCCGCGTTGCCGATTACATCTTGGGCCAGTGGCAGTTGAACAACATTTTCACTGCGACCTCGGGATTTCCGTTCTACCCAACGGTCACGGGCGATCGTGCCAACACCGGCAACGGCCGCACGTATGAACACGCAAACCTGGTGGGCAATCCGCACTTGGACCACCCCAGCGCGGCCCAATGGTTCAATACCGCGGCCTTTGCTACACCGGCGCAGTATACCTATGGCAATGCACCACGGAACTCGCTTCGGACGCAGGCCTACTGGAACCTCGATACGTCGCTGTTCCGGCTCTTTCCATTGGGAGAGGGACGGGCGTTCGAGTTTCGTGCAGAGGCGTTCAATGTCGCTAACCATCCTGTACTCGGAACCCCCGCTGTCAACGTGACCACCCCTGCGACCTTTGGCAAAATCACTACAACGGCGAGCACAGCACGTCAACTTCAACTAGCTATGAAGTTCCGCTTCTGAAAACGTTGAGATCATCTCTTCCATCCTGATCTGCTGTTATGGGTCAGGATGGAAGAATCACACAAAGCTCGGATCGTCTTGTAACCTCATTTACCTGTGGACGTGAGCTGCGAATGGAAGAAGGGAGTCTATGAGGATGGCGATGACGCGTCGGTCGATACTTGGAGGAATCACAGGAGCGCTTGCCGCCTCGCGTCTTTCCGCGCAGAAGGTGACTACCCAGCAACAGGATCCTACCTTCTTTGGCTTGACCGATACTGGTTTCAGCACGCCAACGGAGACTCTGCAGGCTCAGGGAGGCCGAACAGCATGGTTTCAGCAGGCAAAGTTCGGCATGTTTATTACCTGGGGGCCGTACTCACTGGCCAATGTGATCCCTTCCTGGACGATCATGGATCCGAACGGAGGCATGATCAAGGCGGCGATGCCGCCCGGAGGAATGACCGAGGAAGAATATGTCGCACTTCCGAAGCGATTCAATCCGGAAAAGTTCAATGCCGATGAGATCGTAGAACTGGCGCGCCTGTCCGGGCAGAAGTACATTACCTTCGTGACCAAGCATCACGATGGCTTCTGCATGTTTGACTCGCTCTACACGAATTACAAGATCACCAAGACGCCGTATGGCAAGGATGTCACCAAGCAGCTTGCGGACGCCTGCGACAAGGACGGGATGCCGCTTGCGCTCTACTACTCCCCGCCGGATATGAACCACCCGGCATTTCGCGATACCTCAAAGCCGGCATATACCAACTGGCTCGGCGAGCCTGCGCGTCCGGAATGGCCGATCTATCTGGAATATATGAGGCTTCAGCTAACAGAGTTGCTGACCCGGTATGGTCCGATTGTGACTCTCTGGTTCGATGGAATTCATCAACAACCGGAAAAGCTGGATGGCCGCCGTTTTGTTAAGCTGATCCACGAACTCTCGCCGAACACCTTGATTAACGATCGTCTGGCCGTGGGATTATATGATTTCGTGACGCCGGAAAACTTCGTTCCCAACCGGATCCCCATCAAGGGCGGCAAGCAGATGACGCGCAAAGACCCGGTGGATTCGTCGATTCCCAAGCCGGAAGACTTTCAGCTGTGGGAGTCGTGCATGGCGATCAACAACAAGAACTGGTCGTATAACGCAAACGATCACAAGTTCATGTCGTACCAGGACATCATTCGCACCCTGATCGAGTGCGCCAGTAAGGGCGGAAACCTTAATCTCGGTATTGGGCCAAAGCCGGATGGAACGATCCAGGTGGAACTGCGCGAACGCCTGCTGGCGACCGGCGAATGGCTGCGAGTCAATGGCGACTCGATCTATGGGACGACCTATGGTCCGATTCAGGGCCTCAAGTTTGCACGCACTACTTCGAAGGAGAAGAAGGTCTATGTTCACGTGCTTGAGTGGCCGAGCGCAGCAATGGTCCTTCCCTCCTTCGGTAAAAAAATTGTGTATGCTTCGTTGCTGACCAATAACCAGCGGTTGAAGTTTCGCCAGGATGGAAATTCCATCTCGGTCGATCTTCCAAGCCAGGCTCCAGACCCGACCGCCAGCGTAGTCGTTCTGGAGACAACCTGATCTTCTTCTGCATAGATAAAGGACGAATCCTGCTTTGGAGAGCGATCGATTCATGATGGAAGGAAATGATCAGGGAAGGATTCCGAACGCTGCTTCGCCGACCGGCAGCTGCTCGCGCCGTACCTTTCTTGGATTGACAGGCATGGCTGCCGGAACGCTGGCGCTTGGCAAGCAACTGTACGCTCAAGGAACCGGCGCCGCGGCCGCCATCGACTTCCCTGCCGCTCAGATCGCAGGGACGCATGACCTGATCTCTCTGCCGAGTTGGGGACCCTACTCCAAAAAATACTTTGGGATATCGCATATCCCCGATCTCCAGCGCGGTCTCAGCTTCGACCTCAGCATCTTTCCGGTGCTGATCGGAGAGCAGGTCGTTCTGCCAAGTGTCCTGTTGGACCAGTCGCAGGTTCATCCCTGGGAGGCCGCGCCACACCTTGAATTTTATTCATATCGCTTTGAGCTTCTCTGGAAGAACAGGCTTTATTGCGATCTCTCGTTCTCTGAGATCAATGATGCCGAGCGGCTCGTTCGCATGGAGATCGTCAATCACACGAGTACAGAGCGCGAGATTGTTCTGAACACACTCTCGCAACTTTGTTTCCCGCCACTGCACGAAGGAACTGTCGAACCCATTCGTCTTTGCGAAGTGGAGATACCGCAGAACGGAGTCTGGATCAACGCAGTGGACTATGCCGATCTGCGCTTCCATAAGCAGCGGCCAACCGACTCGCTGGTGCGTGATGGAAGAATGCGCGCCGAGGAACGGCACCATGACGCGGTGGATGGCTCGGTGGTGGGGCAGGACTTTGGCCTGGATGCCGGCGATGAAGTTCGATACAAGGTGGAACTGAAGCAGCCGATTCAGGACGCAATCCTGGTGTGGAGATTCCAGATTCCCAAAGACCGGCACGTAGTCTTTTTGATGACTGGAGCGGCAAGCGGCGAAGTCGCGTTTCAGGGTGATGGCAGTTTTCGTACCGTCGCCACCCACTTAGGGCCGATGACTACAGGCACGCACGAGCTGCGCTTTACTTCCAAAGGTGGCGCGGGGATTATGCTGAACGGTTTTGCCGTTGTGGACTCAGATACGGAGAGCCACCTACGGTTCAAACCGAAGCAGTGGCACCCGCTTCCGGAGATCAGCAAGGCCGGGAAAGCCGGCATGATGCTGAAGTACGAAGATCTCGCCAACTCTTACGGCATATCTCTGGACGCCTCCTTTGTCGGTCAGCGGGAAATCAAGTGGCGCAATCTTGACCAGGCCTTCGGCAGCATGGCAGACCGGCGAACGTATCCACACATCTTCGGCAGCGGCAACGAACACGACGCAGGCAATCCCGACGCACTCTTTCTGCATACATGGTCGAAGCCGATCACCTTGCCTGCGAACTCGACGCGCGTGATCTACGGCTCTGTGTCGACTGGTTCAGAGGAATCGGTGCGAGCAGCCCTGGAGCGCTTTGATCCGCACTCTACAAAAAATGAACGCGCATTCCGCAAGGCGCGCAACAAAACGTTTCGGGTTGCGACCTTACCCGAAGGAGAGACGTTTCGCACGAGCCAGCAACTGCTGGCGGCAGTCACCATGACGAACCTGGTGTATCCGCTGTACACGCAACGCAGCCAAATCCGGCACTACTCACCGGGTCGCTGCTGGGATTCACTTTACACATGGGACGCAGGGTTCGTCGGGCTGGGACTGCTGGAGATCGACTTGCGATGCACGATCGATTCTCTCAACGCCTATACGACGCCGGAGGGCTCGCAGTCGGCTTTTATTCTGCATGGAACGCCGCTGCCGGTGCAGATCTATCTCTGTGTTGAATTGTGGAATCGCACACAGTCACGGGAACTGTTGTCTTACTTTTATCCGCGGCTGCGACAGTTTCATCGTTTCCTTGCCGGTCGATTGGGCAGCTCCACCACGCGTCGTCATCGCGATCACCTCATCACAACGTGGGACTACTTCTACAACTCGGGAGGCTGGGACGACTATCCGCCACAGCGCTTCGTGCACGAACATAAGTTGGAGCCATCGGCGTCTCCCGTCGTCAACTCTGCTCACACTATCCGATGCGCAAGACTGCTTCGTCAGATGGCGGAAGCACTCGGGCAGACGGAAGACTTTGACGAGTACGATCGTGACGTCGAGACGCTCTCCGCATCGCTGCAAAAGCTCTCCTGGGATCAAGAGTCTGGATACTTCGGATATGTCATGCGTGACGAGAGTGGAGAGCCAACCGGCATTCTCCGCACATCGCAGGGCGTGAACTACAACATGGGGTTGGACGGCGTCTATCCTCTCGTGGCGGGGATCTGTTCGGTCGGGCAGGAGGACGGAATGCTCGCGCACCTCTTTTCACCCGACCATCTTTGGACGGACATCGGAATCACAACCGTCGACCAGGCAGCGCCATACTATGAGGCGGATGGCTATTGGAACGGAAGCGTATGGCTGGCGCATCAATGGTTCCTCTGGAAGACCATGCTGGATCTCGGCAAGGGACAACGCGCAATCCAGATCGCACAAGCCGGACTTGCAATCTGGAAGAAGGTGACCGACGAGACGTACAAGTCCAGAGAGCACTTCAAGCCTCACCAGCCTTTCGATGATGGCTTTGGCTGGTCACAGCTCAGCAGCCTCTCCTCTCCTGCGCTGACATGGTTCGCAGCGCTCTATACCCCCGGTCGGATTACCTGTGGCTTCAACACCTGGATCACAGCTTGCCGATTTAGCAAGGGCGAGAAGGAATTAACGGCAACACTGAAGTCGACGAAGTGTACAGAGCGCCAATCGTTCAGCATGCTGGTCTGCATGAATCCGTCTGCGACGTATCGTGTTCGTTGGAACGGCATGCCGGCAAAATTTATCGTGGTGCATTCCGGCCTGCTGCAGGTGGAGATCCCCTACACCCCATCCGTTGGCGAATTGTCTATCCTCGCCAGCTAATCGAGCAATCGGTTGCATAGATATCTGCGAACTTCGACTAAGGTCAGCTATTTCCCATAGCGAGCAATGCAGTAGCACCGATCAAACAAGCAAGGCCTGCACCCAACAGCAGCCTTGAGCCGCGCGAAGCGGACCTCCATTCGCCTGTCAGTACACCAGACAGAGTTGCCGTCATAATCATGAAGATCTGGAAGAGGCCCCAACCGATCGAGGTCCCATATGGGCCGAGATAAATTGCGCTCATTCCATAAAGCGCGAAAGATCCCATCCAAAGCAACCCCATCAGAATCGGCAACAGAGCATCTCCTGCGGACACCCGGAAGACGGACCAACTGCCGTTTCTCCTCAGCAGGTAGATGCTGAAAGCGACGTTCGGCAGGAAGCCGCCTGCCAATGCAATGGGCCATACAGCGTAGGCCGCATGAAGCGGGGAATTGCCCAGCTTCACCGCCATCAACGCGACGTCCTGACCGAATGCAAAGGAGTAATTCAGCATAGGCGCCATCACACCGCATAGGATCGCAAGCAGAAGGGCGGTGCCGTATCGACTTGCTGTCTTCGATTGCGATGAGGTGTCGTTGCGCTCCTTGATCTGCCCGCCCCAGGCAGAAAGAGTGATCCCAAGGATCATTGCAACAACGCCGGAAAGAACTTCGACGAGGGCGAGTCCGCCGATCTGACCGCGATGCTGCACAAAGAGCGGCACCAACGTTCCCAGCACTGCGCCGAGGCCGACGATGATGGCGTAAGCCTGGCCAAGCCCCAGACGCTCGACAGAGAGTCCGAAGAGAACCTGAGCAATGCCCCACCCCGCTCCAAAGAGAAATGGAATGGCGATCTGGACCAGAGAAAGCGCACCGTAGGTGTCGAAGAGTCCCCTGACGAGACTAAGAGCGAGCGCCCAGGGGATCAGGATGAGCGAGACCACGCTGAATACCAGCCAGATGTTCTCCCATCGCCATCGCCGGCTGAACTTGAGCGGCAACATGCAGTTGCCCGACATCAGACCGGCGAGCAGAGTGAGACCAATCCCAAGCTGCAGCGAGGGCGTCATTCAGCGCCTCTTTCCGGCAGTCAGAATCATGTCGGAAGAGGCTCCCGGCGCTTGAGGCGTCCTGTAGAAACCGGCGTCGATCTCTGCGGGAAAGACGAAGTGCTCCCTCAGGTGTGGGATGTGTTCGAGAAACACAACCTCATGATCGAGTGCAATGTGATTGAAGAGCACCAGGTGCTGGTGCAATTGCCCCATGTCTCCGACGTGCGGCACAACAGGAAGTCCGAACTTCCGGGCCATGAGACTCACAGTGAGAAACTCGCTGATGCCTGCGAGCCGAGTGCAGTCTGCCTGCACAAAATGCATCCCTTCGTAACGAAAGAAATTCTTGAAGAGAACACGGTTCGGAACGTGCTCCCCGGCGGCAATCTTTACGGGAGCGATTTCGCGCGCAAGTTCCGCATGCGCATAGATATCGTCGGGGTGGGTCGGCTCTTCAATCCAGAGCGGATGGAACTTCGCGAGTTCCCTGCACATGCGGCGCGCATCGGGAAGGTTCCAGTGTTGGTTTGCATCGAACATCAAGGTAGCCGATTCACCCGCAACGTCTCGCAGCATCGCAGCGCGACGCAGATCGCGCAACTCATCCGCCGAACCCACCTTCAGCTTGAAGGCGTGGAATCCCTTGTCGATGGCTCGCTGCGTAAGTTCGCGAACCTTGCCGTCGTCATAGGCCATCCAGCCAACCGATGTGTCATAGCCGGGATATCCGCTCTTCAGGATCGCTTCCCGATGGCTCCGAGTCGGCCAGTGCGACTGCAGGATTTCGAGCGCCTCCTGTTCGTTCAGCACATCCTCGACATAGCTGAGGTCGAGAGTGCGTACGACCTCCTCCGGTGTCAGACTCAGCAGCAGCTTCCACAAGGGAACCCCGCGGCTCTTGGCCCAAAGATCGAAGCACGCGTTCGTGATGGAAGCCAGGGCAAGGTGAACGACACCCTTGTGAGGCCCAAGCCAACGCAATGCCGGATCATCGGCAAGGCGGCGAGAGATCTGCCCGAAGTTGTCCATGACCTCATCGATCTCCTTCCCGACCAGCGGCCTTGCCAGCAACTCAATGGCATCGCAGACAATCCGGTTGCCGTCGCCAAGCGTCAGCGCGATTCCGGTACCGGCCATCTGCTTGTCGGCAAACAGCCGAGTGACAGCCATGCAGTATTCAGAGTTGGTGTGAATGGAATCTGTCCCCGCGCCGGCAGGAAGCGGAAAGCGAGCATCAACAGTGGATATGGATTCAATCGTGCAAGGCATAAGTATCTTTAGCTATCTCCTGTATCCGAGTTCCGCTCCGCCGCTTACCGGTAACGCGCAGCCCGTGATGAAGCGGGCTTTGGAAGACAAAAGGAAGACCGCGCTATCCGCAATCACATCCCCATGCGGGCACGCGCCAAGCAGGTGGATATCATCCAGGTACTCGCGGATGCTCTCGGGGTCCGGCTGTTCGATGCACCACTTCTCCAGCATCGGCGTCCAGACTCCCGCAGGACAGATAGCGTTCACACGAATCTTGTGGCGTGCATAGTCGGCGGCCATCGCCTTGGTCAGCGCGATCATAGCGCCCTTGCTTGCAACATAAGCCGCATGATTCTGCTGGCCCATGAGACCTACCATGCTTGCCGTGTTGAGAATCGAGCCCTCACTTTCCATCAGCGCGCCGAGAGCGAATCGGGTCGTCCAGTACACCGACTTCAGATTGATCCGCAACAGATCATCCCACTCCGTCTCCGAAGTTTCATGCAGTGGCTTGGAAGGGCTCGATATGCCAGCGTTGTTGTGCACCGCGTCGATCCGGCCGTACCGTGCGATCACGGCAGAGATGGTCCTCTCGACAACTCCGCCATCGGAAACATCCACGTCGAGCGCCATCGCGGAGGAGCCGAGCTCCGTCGCAGTCTTCCGTGCACCCTCAAAGTTGCGATCCAGAATCGCTACCATCGCGCCTTCCCGAGCATACGCAAGCGCGCATTCGCGGCCGATGCCGTCCGCACCGCCCGTCAGCACGATCACCTTATCCAACAGATCACCGCCCATGCTGGCCCCGCCTCTCCCAGTTGTCATAAGCAGTCGCGGCAAAGCGATCCATCGCCTTGCTCAAATACTGTTGCGCAACATCGCCTTCCCCTTCACGAATCAGATCGATGATGCGCTGATGCGCTTCCAAATCTCTGCTCCAAACCGACGCCTCCTGCTGGCTTGCCGTCACACGCATGCGCACAAAGGCAAAGAACGGCAGCAGGATGCGCCGCGCATGATCCAGCAAAAAAGGATTGCCCGCCGCCTCGCACAGGTGGAGATGAAACTGCAGATCGCAATCCAGCAGCGCTTCGCGGTGGCCTGCCTGCGCCGCCTCGCGCATTCCATCGACGGCAGACTGCAGCGGCGTCAGATCGGGCTGGGTGGACGCCACCAGCCGAGCAGCCAACCCCTCGAGCGCTCCCCGAATCTGGTAGAGCTGCATCACATCCTGCTCACTCAGGTGGACGATGCGCGCGCTTCGTCCCGATTGCTTGCTGACAAATCCCTCCTGCGTCAGGATGTTGATCGCCTCTCGGATCGAGGCCTGCGCCACGCCAAGTTTTGTCGCCCAGGCGCCCTCGACGATGCGCTCTCCCGGACGAAGAGCGCCGCTCATGATCTCTGTACGTAAGCGGTCAGCCAGACTGTGCTTGAGCAGTCGTTCGCTCGTCGATATAGAAGGAAGACTCATTTAAGCGCTCAAATAATCTATATTCAGAAAATCTACCATATATATGGATAAATGAGCGCTTATAATTCTTCACGAAGATCAAAACAGGGAGAGAAAATGCAACGGCTCGGAATGACGATTCGCCTGAAGCCCGGTAGCGCCGAGACCTACAAGGCATACCACCGTGCCGTCTGGCAGGAAGTATTGGACGAGTTGTCCGACTGTCATATTCGCAACTACTCGATCTACTTCAAGGACGATGTCCTGTTCGGCTACCTGGAATACCACGGCACCGACTTAAAGGCAGACTGGGCCAGGATGGCTGCCCATACCAGGACGCGCGAATGGTGGGCCGTCATGGAGCCGCTACAGGAACCCTTAGAAACAAGGAAAGAAGGCGAATGGTGGGCAGAGATGGAAGAGGTCTTCCATCTGGACTGAGAACCCAAAGCCCGCAGTTCAAACTAGTTGCCGACGATCCGGAAGTAAAGTGACGAGAAGCGCGTTTATTTCCCTGATGCCCAGACCCGCCGTCAAAGTCAGAATCCTCCACTTCAAATACTCCGCCATTAGACATGGCCTCGGTTTTGATAACCACGTTTGAGATATTCACCAGGGTTAGCCCCAACAACTCGCTTGAACGCCTTACTGAACGCAGCGTCAGACTCGTAACCGACCAACCGAGCGACGTCGATGAGCTTTTTGTCACGCTGCTGGAGTAACTGCATCGCCTTCTGCATCCGCCACTCGGTGACATATTCCAGCGGCGTTTGTCCGAGTAGTTCTTTAAAACGGACTGCGAATGCGGAGCGAGACATGCCTGCCGCTTCGGCCAGGGATTCGACTGTCCAGGGTGTACTCACACGGTCGTGAACGGCACTCAGGGCAGCGCCTACTTGAGGATCGAAAATTGCATGAAGCCATCCTTTGTTGCGCCACTCCACTTCCAACGCGATATGCGCCCTGAGTGCCTGAATGAACAGAACCTCGGCCAGCCGAGTCGCCACGACTTCCGACCCCGGCGCCTGTTCTGCCATTTCTGAGGCCAGCGCCTGCATCGTGTTGTGAAGTGCAAGCGTCTGGGCCTGATCGGCCTTGATCAAAATGAAGCGCGGCAATAGCTGCGTGATCGGCTTCAGGCTGGCTCGTTCGAAGCGAAAGGACCCACAGACGACTGTCGTTGGTGCGCCACCGCCTCCGTAATGAGCGACATGACTGTTGGCTTTAGCGCCGAGTTCGCGGAAGGTTGACCTTGGACGTGTTCGCGGGCTGTCGCGCAAAATAATCGAAGTCCCCCGGGCCACCAGGAAGCAGTCGCCACCGGTGAGAGGAATCGGGTCCGGAATCCCTTCGACATTCAGCCAGCAGTTACCGCGCGACAGCATGGCGAAGTGCGCCAAATCTGTGGGCGAATTTTTTTTGCAGGAAGGCGTGATTTTCTCATCGGTTTCCTTCTCCTGGATCAAGCCCCACGGCGCTGTAGCTTCGAGCCTGTGCTGACCGAAAGCGGTTACGTGCATCGTTCTGAAGATGTCTGTTATCGGATCCAATTTAGCCTCCATCTTTTGGACGAATAGACAAAAGATTAGGACTTCTGAGCAGTTCTCGTCCACTACCAAAGAACTCTACTCTTCAGTACTGAATTCTACACATCGACCAAAGGGAGTCATTATGGGAAAGCTTGAAGGTAAGGTTGCAGTCATCACGGGTGGATCGAGCGGTATGGCGCTGGCGAGCGCTAAGCTCTTCGTTGAAGAAGGTGCCTACGTTTTCATCACGGGCAGGAGGCAGGAGGTGCTCGATGAGGCCGTCAAGTCGATTGGCCGGAACGTGACCGGCGTACGCGGTGACGCGGCCAATCTCGACGACCTCGACCGTCTGTTCAATACGGTCAAGAGGGAAAAGGGCAAGATCGACGTCCTGTTCGCGAGCGCCGGCACAGGCGAAGCCCTCCCACTGGGCGAGATTACCGAGCAGCACTTCGATGCGACCTTCGGCCTGAATGCTCGCGGAACACTGTTTACGGTCCAGAAGGCGTTGCCGCTGTTCAACGATGGTGGATCGATCATCATGACCGGGTCAGTCGCTTCGGTGAAGGGTTTTCCTGGTTTCGGCGTGTATGCGGCGAGCAAGGCGGCATTGCGCTCCTTCGCACGCACTTGGCTCAACGAACTGAAGGGCAGGAATATCCGGGTGAACGTGCTGGGTCCGGGGCCGATCGCCACACCCATGCAGGAAGAAGTTCTCACCAAGGAGGCGAAGGAGATGTTCGAATCCCTGATCCCGCGGGGAAAGATGGGTCGTTCTGAGGAAATCGCGACGGTCGCGCTGTTTCTTGCTTCAGACGATTCGAGCTTCGTGAACGGGGTGGAGTTGAATGTCGACGGCGGCTTCTCGGCCATCTGAATCGGCGGATCTCGGTGAGTGCATGATCGAATGCATTCATCGAGATCCGATCAGTACCGACAAGTCGTCTTATGAGAACCAATCCATCCGAACGGATTACGGTCAAACCCGAAGCAATATCAGCGCAGCTTCACCCAGTAACCACCACACACTGCTTCACAAAGTCCGGATCGATCTCCACTCCAAAACCCGGCCCCGAAGGCACCTGAATCGCGCCTTCGCTATCGCTCCGCAGGCTCGACGTCTCGCAGTGATACGGCAGCTCCGAGTTGAACTCCTTGAACTCGTGATACGGCCCCGAGTTCGGAATCGCCGAAACGAAGTGCATCATGTACACATACCCCAGCCCCGTCGACGAGATATGCGGAATGCACTGCTTCCCAAACGCGTTCGCCATCCGCGCCACCTGCATGCACCGAATCATGCCGCCAAAATAAAACATATCCTGCTGCACAATCGACAACCCGCCATTGGCCACCAGCCACCGGAAGTTATGTGTGCTCGGCTCCTGCTCCCCGCCCGCAATCGGAATCTCCAGCGCATCCGCCACCGCCTTCGTCTCCTCGTACCAGTCGAACGGCACCGGCTCCTCGTAGAAGGCGTACTTGTACTCCTGCATCAGCTTGCCAATAGGAATCGCCTCAGCCGTCGTATAAGAACCATTCGCGTCCGCCGAAATAATCATCGCGTCGCCAAACGTCTTACGCACCAGCGGAATCAGCTTCTCGCTCCGCCCCACAGGAAACTCAGGATGCGACATCCGTCCGCCCAGCTTGAACTTGATCGCCTTGGCGTGGGAGATCGCCACATCGCGCTTGAGATGTTCAATCGTCTCCTCAGCCGAAATGTCACGTTCCCCGTTTGCCTGGTACACCGAAATCTTCTTGTTATGGATCGTGTCGCCGATCAGCAACCCGATCGGCTGCTTCGCCATCTTGCCGAACATGTCCAGAATCGCGAACTCGATCGTAGCAATCGGCACCCAGATCGCCAGGCTCTGCGCCTTGTAGTTGTTCTTGTAGACCGTCGCCGCCGGAATCAGCTCCTCGATATCGCGCGCATCCTTTCCCACAAAGAAGGGAGCGATGTGCTTCACGAACATCGGGTACAGCACCTCCATCTGCGCCGCATTCGACACCGACAGCCCCTCATGCCCATCCTTCGACCGCACCCGGCACAGATACTCCTTCTTGTTCCGCAGCAGCTCAACCGACTCGATGATGACCGGATCAGGAAACAGTTCGCGCTTGAAGACGGGCTGCTTCAGAATCGCGTCCAGCTTCGCATAACGCTCTTTCAGCGTCCCCGGCAGACCATGCCGCGGAGCATTCAGAAACTGGGCCCCGGCAGCGGAAGGAAATGCAGCGGCAACCGCGCCGCCAGAAAGAGCAGAAGCAATGAAATCCCGTCGAGTCGTAGTCAAATCCAAAATCTCCTATGGAACCAAAATCAGAACACCCTAACCTGAAACGGACAACGGACACCTGAGAACTGAGAACTGACAACTGACAACTGACAACGGACAACGGACAACTGACAACGGACAACCAAAAACCAGCCAGTCTCCTGACCATCTTCACCACACCAAATACCACCACTTCACCACGAAAACACCACGTCTAAAACCCGTTCTTCCCCGAAAATCACCACATCCACCACGACAATTATTTTCGCGAATAATCCCCACTCTTCCCCCCACTCTTCCGCACCAGAACCACCTCCCGAATCCGAATTCCCTTATCCAGAGCCTTCGTCATGTCATACACCGTAAGCGCCGCCACCGAAGCCGCCACCATCGCCTCCATCTCCACCCCGGTCCCCGCCACGGTCGCCGCTGTAGCCTCCACCGCAACCCCTCCATCTACAACACTTACCTGCACATCCACAAAACTCAGCGCCAGCGGATGGCACATCGGAATTAAATCCGCAGTCTTCTTCGCCGCCTGAATCCCCGCAAACCGCGCCACCTCCAGCGGATTCCCCTTCGGATTGCTGGGCAAAGCCGCCAACACCGCATCCGACAACTCCACAAAAGCCGCCGCCACAGCCTCCCGCCGCGTCTCTCTCTTCGCGCTCACATCCACCATATGCGCCTGTCCAGACGCATCAAAATGCGACAACCGCTCCGCCACCGGCAGCGCCTGACGCGCAGCAGCATCAGCGCGAGCCCGCGAAAAATCAGGAGGAATCGGCTCCGGCTCATCATCCATCTCAAACTCTGCGGTGAAGTCGATCTTCTTCTCGTCCATAATCAAAAGCCTATCGCAACAGCCTAAACCTAACGCAACAGCCTTGAGCCTAACGCAACAGCACCGTAATCACATCTCCCGCCCGAAACCGCTCCTGCTCCGGCGGCAGCACCGCATAGCAGTTCGCCCGCGCATTCGCCGCCATGTCACCCGACCCCTGCCACGCCACCAACCGCACCTCCGGCCGCGCCCGATCAGCCGTCAGCCGAGCCGGCAAAACCCGCATCAATCCAGCCTTTTCCGCCACATCCTCCCCCAGCGTAGCCTGCACGAAACGCGGCCCTTCGACACCAGCGCCACTCATCGCCCGCAGCATCGGCTCCACAAAACAATGAAACGTCACCTGCGTCGACACCGGATTCCCCGGCAGCCCAAAGAAAAATCGAGCCGAAAAATCCCCCTCAGGCAACCGCCCAAACACCACCGGCTTGCCCGGCTTCATGCGCACACCGGTAAAGAAAAACTCCGCTCCCAGCGCCACCAGCACCTCCTCCACCAGGTCATACTTCCCCATCGAAACCCCGCCGGAAAGCAGCATCAAATCGCAACTCCGCGCGGCCGACAAAATAATCGCCTCCAGCTCCTCACGCCGATCCGGAGCGATCGGCAACCGCACCACTTCTCCCCCGGCCTTCGCCACCAGTGCCGCCAGCCCATAGCCATTCGAATTCCGAATCTGCTCCGGCCCCGGCGTCGCCTCAACCTCCACCAACTCATCTCCGGTCGCCACAATCCCCACGCGTGGCCTGCGAAACACCTTCAACTCAGCCCGCCCGCAAGCCGCTGCCAACGCAATCTCAGCGCCCTCCATCACCGTTCCCGCAGCGAGCACCACATCCCCAGCCCGAGCCTCGCTCCCGCGCGGAGCGATATTCTCCCCGGCCTCCACCGCGCGGCCAGTCAACAAACGAATCACATCCCCCCGCCGCTCCACATGCTCCACCATCACGACCGCATCGGCGCCCTCGGGCACAGGAGCACCCGTCATAATCTCAATCGCACTTCCCAGCCCCAGCACGCCCCCTGTCCATCGCTCACCCGCCCGCACCAGCCCCGCCACCGTCAAATCCACTCCAGGCAAAGCCTCCGACGCCCGCACCGCAAAGCCGTCTCGCGCCGATCGGTTAAACGGAGGCTGATCTCTGTCCGCAACCACAGTCTCTGCCAGCACGCGCCCGCCACACTCGAGCAGCAGCTTCACCTCAGCAGCAGCAACACTCAGCCCCGCAGTCTTCTGCAGCACAATCCCCACCGCTTCATCGAAGCCGGCAACATATTCATCAACACTCATCCGCATCTCCCAACAGAAAAGGCCCCGGCAACTCTGCCCGGGGCCTTCTTCTCACTCGATGGATCTACCTCTTCTTCCCAGCCTTGTAGCTCGACTTCACCTGCTCGCCGATCCCTTCCAGAACGCCCTTCACATCGGCGGCATGAGGTCCATCCGGCGCAAGTTCCAGGTAGGTCTGGTAAGCATCCACGCATCCCGGAGGAGCCACGATCTTCTGCGTCTTCGGGTCGACCGTGGCCTTCGGAATCAGCGCTTGCCCCTTGATGTAATAAGCATCCGCTCGCTTCGGATCGACTGCGATCGCCTTGTCCGCCGCTACCGCAGCCTCATCGAGCTTCCCGGCGTTATACAACGTAGCCGCTTCGTTGAAGTAATACATCCCCGCGTTAGCCGGCAACGTCTTGGCAGCCTGCTCATACGCATCGGCTGCGTTCTTGGCATCACCCTGCTTTCCATAGGCCTGACCAAGCTGGTTGTATGCTGCCGCCGCAGTCTCCGGATTCGGCTTCTTCGACGTCGCATTCAGATCCACAGCCTTCTTGTAGGAAGCAGCCGCATCGTTATATTTCTGCGTAATGGCCGCGTCGGTCGGTGACGTACCCGCTGCACGCGCCGCCTTAGCCGCGGCATCCGCGCTACCCAGCTCTGCATCGCCCAGCGCCACCCAGAGAATCGGCTCATCCGCCTTGACCGCCGTTGCTCCCTTCATGGCTGTAATCGCCGCGTCGTAGTTGCCCGCCTTCGTATCGGCCCGCGCCTGCGTCAGCGTCGCGTTCAGATTCTTGATCTGCGCATTGGCCGACATCACCTCGGCGTTCTTCTTCTTGAACTCTTCGAGCTGCTTCTTCTCCTCGGGAGTCATCTTGTCGATGTACTCCTTGCGCGACATGTCGAAGTTCACCAGCTTGTCATCGCCCGCCGCAAACACCACGTTATCGTTGAAGTCCAGGCTCTTATCGTCCTGGAACACGAACACCACGTAGTTTCCTGGCGCGACTCCTTCGCCCTTGAAATCTCCGTTGCCGTCGATCGGGAACGTGTACTGGTACTTGCGCTCCTTCGCTGGCGACGTTCGGTCTGTCGTCAGCTTCACATCGCCCTTCGTAATGGGTTGACCGATAGGATTCGTAACGTGGCCGTGAATGCTGGCCGTCGTCGCCTGCGCCATCGAGCGCGTCGGGTACATCATCGCAAAGATCATCAGCAGGCATGCTGCCAGTGTGGCTGGCTTCCATCCGGTACGTTTCATACTCTCTCTTCTCCTGGCCCCATCACCTGGGGGCGCGTCTCTTCATCTCGGAACAGCGCGTTACTTCCTAAACACCAAACTCTCAACTTTGATGCGCAATCCACCTTCATCGGGTCGCATACGGGATCGGATCGACTGCACCTGCTTCGCGAAACGCCCGCAGCCGCAGAACGCAACTCTCACAAACCCCGCAGGCTTCGGTCTCCCCAGAATAGCAAGACCAACTTACATGGAACGGTGCGTCCAGTTCAACTCCCAGCCGAACGATCTCGCTCTTCCGCATGACAATCAGCGGCGTCTCCACTCGAATATCTCCGTCTTTCGTCCCCGTCCGGATCAGCTCGTTGAACGCCTCATAATAGGCTGGCCGGCAGTCTGGATACCCCGAGCTGTCCTGTTCCACCGCCCCGATCATCACCGTCCGTGCCCCCAGCACCTCCGCCCAGCTCACCGCCGCCGACAGAAAATGCGCGTTCCGGAACGGCACATACGTCACCGGAACCTCCGCCCCGATGCTCGCCTCTTCCGCTGGAGCCGCAGGCACAGCGATCCCCGGATCCGTCAGCGCCGACCCGCCAATCCGGCGAAACACATCCACCTTCAGATGCATAAACTCCCGCACCCCGACGATCCGGGCCACCTCTTCGGACGAGCGCAGCTCCCGCGCCTCCGTCCTCTGTCCGTAGCTGAAGTGCACCGCATACACTTCAAAATCCCTGGCCGCCAGCGTCGCGCAGACGCACGAATCCATCCCGCCCGAAAGGCAGACCACCGCCCGCGGCTTCGCTCCTTCAGCCTTCGCCATCCGTCCCCTCATCCACCTTCACATCCTCATCCGTCTCCAACTCGCTATCGGAGGACCCCAGGATCTGGAGTGCAGCCTCTTCATCCTTCCGATGCACCTGCAACTGCGCAAAAAATGCCGCCCCCAGCAGGCTGTTCGTATTCTCCCCCAGCAGAAAGGATTCGATGCCCGCCGACTCCAGCACCCCTTTCGCCATCTGCGCGTCCACCTGCTCGATGAAGTCGCCGACCGTCACAAACTCTTCAGGATCGTTCGTGGAACTACTCTTCGAAATCGTCATCCGTGGCCCCCTTTACTTCGCTTCGTACGATTGCAGATGCGCCGTAATCGTTCCCCAGAACAGGTGCGCCCGCATCTGCACCGGCATATGCCGCGCGTCATCCGTATACCAGATCCAGATGTTTCCCCGGTTCTTCACCACGCCCTCGTCTGCCGTCGGTTGCACGCGAATCGTCTGAAACACGCCCGCTGGCGTTTTAATCTCTTCCTTCGCCTCCACCTTCATCGTCACCGTCACGGTGCGCATGGAGTCGGCCAGCGGAAACTTCACTGTTTGCCCCACCACCAGCGGTTGCGAAGCCGCATAGAATATCCCCGACAGCGAATCCGTCACGCACGCCGGGATCGACGCCGTCTGCTCCTTCGACGTACCCTTCACCAGGTTCTTCTCCACCTGGTGCTGCTTCCCCGCCGCATAATCGAACGTCAACTCGCTCGAAACCCGCCGCCGTCCCTCCAGCAGTTGCTTGCTGAATCCCGTCGAGCACCCCGTCCGGGTGTCGAACGCGGACTGAAACTTGTCCACCACCGGAAACAGCATCGTCACAGCTCCCACCGAATCGGCCGACGCCGTCACCTTCTGCACGTTTCCCTGCTGCTCTACATGAAAGGTGGCCGTCCCCGCCGTAAACACACGCCAGTCCACCGTATAGATCAGGGTCTGCCGCGCGGGAAACACATACCCGGACGGAGGAGGCTGGAGCGCCGGAATCGGGCTTGCCTGCGAAGGCTGTTGTTGCGCCAGTGCGCGCACCCCGCCCGACAGGAGAAGCACGAAAAAGAACAGACTCGATTTATAAAAAAAGAACAGGCTTGATCGGTCAGTAGTCAGAGGGCAGCTCGCAGATTCGAAATGATTGGGTCACGGCCGCTTCAGAAGCAGCAGACGTACCGCCAACGCCCCATAGATGGCGATGGCCCCCATACCGGCATTGTACTCGCGGTGATGCAGGTAAAGCTCTCGCGAAAACCTTCCCGACGCCTCGGACGTCGGCGCAGCCGTCAGACGGGGCAGCAGTCGAGGTACGTTCTTCGCATACTCGTCGAACCCCGCGAAGTGCTCCCGCAGATACGCCTCCTCCGACCGGATCGTCGGCAGATAAATCACGGCAAACAAAGCCGCCAGCACCACCAGAATCACCCAGTTCCACGCCGCCGCCGCGAACCCGAATGCAATCATCATCGACCCAAGATAGAGCGGGTCCCGCGTATACCCGTACGGCCCCGTCCGCGT